>Ga0210409_10003964_pt1 | contig 16182 bp, 17 predicted proteins | sample IncBWH17MmetaG_FD_161649 | JGI IMG/M metagenome (GOLD analysis project Ga0210409, IMG submission 161649) | Forest soil microbial communities from Barre Woods Harvard Forest LTER site, Petersham, Massachusetts, United States - Inc-BW-H-17-M | ecosystem: Environmental > Terrestrial > Soil >...
TTTTCCAGGAAAAATTGCCGTTTCTCCGGAATGAAAATGGGAAAAGGAGTCAGATTGAACTGTTCCTGGTCGACATCTGTGGCGGAGAAGTCCGTGTTCCCCGTGAGGTTCAAAACAATATTCGAGCGAATTCCATACTTGATATCCAGCCCGCCGGTCAGCGGAAATGCTGGATTCTGTCCCGTCTGCTTGTCGTACTGCAGCAGGCCGTAGGGCTTGATGATGAAGAGCCTGCTACTTCCGATGTCGGTGATGCCCGTGAGCTCGCCAGCTTCAGAGACTTTCGTGATTCCGAAGGTGCGGCGGTACCCTGCCCAAAGATCCTCTTCGTTCTTCCTGCGAATGAATCGCTTCAGATTCAGGCCCCAGGCGACGTCCATCGACTGTGTAAAATTCAGGGTGGAGAAAGGGATTTCGATCGTGGCCGTCCAACCGTCGTGGGTGATGCGTGCCTCCGAGGTCCACACACCATCCCACCCGGGATCGAAATCCGTATCCTGCGATGCACTCTGCTCTTCAACGAGTCCATCGCTTTGTGTTCCCAGCGGGTTGATTTCGAAGACATAGCCACTGCGACGATCATGATTGGAATTGATGAGGATCTCGAAGTGGTCGTCCAGGTCCGGGCTCACGTCGCGCCGCAACTCAGTCGCAATAATCCGCGAGGGCTTGGAATCAAAGCAATGAATCCCGAAATATACCGCGTGCCGCGTATACAGAATGCGCACTGCTGTTTTCTCGGTGGCGGGTTCACCTTCCTGCGGCTCTCTTTGCCGAAAATCTGTGATTGGTTTTGCTGATTGCCAAATCTCGTCGTCTAGCGTTCCATCGAGCTTGGGAGCGCGGTCAACCCGAACTGCTTCTGCGATTTGTCCCGTGGCTATAGTCTTTGCGTTTTGGGCGGATGCATACCCGCATTTCCCAATAACTGGCTGAAGAAAGACGAGGAACAGACCGAGGGCGCACCACCCCAGCCGAGGCCAGTTAAGGGAGTCCTTGTTCACTATGGGCCCTGAAGATAGGCAAGTAGTTCCGTAATCTGATACACCGGTTGGTTTCACAAAACCACTGAAGTTTTGCTGAAGAAATGGTAAGGACAGCGGCGGGGCACCCGTCATCTCTACTGGGGAACGACACGCTCTTCGGGCGGCTGCATCCTCGCAAATCCTTGGTACAACATCAAATCGTAAACAATCTTCAGGGCCCCCGCGATGAAGAAGGGAACACTGATCAGCGAAGGCCTTGCAAAGAGAAATCCCGCAAAGAGAGGACTAATCGCCGCACCGGTTGTCCGTGCGACTCCGGTGAAACCACCAGCCGCGGAGCGTTCTTCCGCCGGAACCACCGCCATGGTGTAGGATTGCCTCGCCGGGACGTCCATCTGGCTGATGCTGAACCGCAGAAGCAAAACCAGGATCGCCAGCGAGAGATTCGGCATCAGCGGCACAAGAATCAGAAGCACGTTTGAAGGCAAGTGTGTGAAGACCATCGTCCGGACCAGACCAATCCGCTCCGCAAGACGGGAAGCCACCAGCGCGGAAATTCCGGCAAAGACATTCGCCCAGAAGAAAATGGCCCCCAAAGTCCCGGGCTCCACGCCGAAGCGCAGATAAAACCAATACGCGGCAAAACTCTGCACCACGAATCCGCCCGCAAATGAATCGAGGGCAAAGAGGCTCGAGAGTTTCAGGACCACATTTCGGGAACGCGTTATTCCAAAAACATGTGCGATGCCCTCTGGTGAGACCGGGCGCTCCGGAACCGCACCCACCTCCACCAATGCGGATAGCCGCGTGAAGAGAAACGCCAGCAATATCCCCAGAGCCGCGTAAAGAAGAACCACTGCACGGTAGCTCGCAACCGGAGTGATGGAGGTCCGTTGCAGAGCCTGTCGAGACCACCGCAGAGCGCGCCAAGGGCCGTCGCCAACGAACCGGCCAGCGTGTACCAAGCAAAAACCTCCGTCCGGTCCGCGGAGGGAACAATGTGTGACAGGGCGGCCTGCTCGATCGAGAGAAAAGGTCCGACTTCATTGCCGCTCGGACTGATCACCCCGATCGTGCCCGCCACGATCAAGAAGAATAGATTTCGTGTGAATGCAAAGGCCAGACCCGCGGCCGCCATTAGAGTGGCGCCGATGACCAGCATGCGCCGGCGCCCGATCCGGTCGGCCTGCGTCGTTAGCAACAGGGAGACCACCACGTCGCCTGCCAGCGTCAGCGTGAGCACCAGACCGCTCTGCGCTTCCGTCAGCCCGAGTCCCACCAGGTAGAACACCAGAATGACCGAGAGTGACCCGTACGCGAACAAACGCGCAAATCGAGTGAGGAACAGAAGCCACCCGTCACGGGTCAGCGCCTGGAGCGCCATCGGAATCAGTTTCGTCGTCATTTGTTGCAGGTTCGAGGCGGAATCCTAAGGCGTCGTCACGGCGTCGTAGATCACCATCCGAGCCACGGGTTTTCCGTCCGCTTCCTGTTCGGGGGTGTACACGCGGTGCGTCGCTGGATCTACGGCGAGAGTGTGTACCGCGTGTGGCACCTTGAAGTCCTCGATCTTCCGGTAGTGATTCGGATCATCCTGGTGAAAAACGGATATGGCTCCGCTGTAACAGGCGGCATAAATCCGCCCGAGACCGGGATCGAACTTGATGACGTCCGGCCCATCCGCCAACGGGAGAAACGCGATGGGTTCGTGTTTGTCGAGATCGAAGACCGTCATCAGGTTATTTCCTTCGCAAGAGAGGAACGCACGGTGGTGTTCGGGGTCGAGTGTCATGCCATGATTTCCCTTGCAGCGGCCGACCGGATAGCGGCCCACGACTTCATCCGTCGCCGGATCAATGACCGCGAAGCTGTTCTGGTCTTGCAGATTGACGTACACCATGCGGGCTACCGGATCGTACTGCGGCATACCGGTCTCGCTGTCGAAATGCAGGGTCTTCGTGATTTCATCCTTCGTTACGTAGACAATGGCTTCCGCCTTGCCGCGCTCATCGGAAACATAAAGTTTGTGAAAAGGCGAGGCGTAGGCGCTGCCGTCCGGTTTCTTCTCCGTGTGCAGTTTTTTGATGACCTTCATCTGGCGGAGGTCCACCACCCCGATCGTGTTGTCCCCGGCATTCGAGGTGTAGAACTTCTTCAGTTCGGCAACGTACTCAATGCCTTCGACGCCCGGCGTATCCGTCACCGTCGCGACTACTGTATTCGCGCGTAGATCAATCACATACGTCTGTCCTGCCGCCAGATGGGCCGAGAACAAATAATGGTCGTCGGTATCGATGGCCAGGTAGTCGAATCGTTTGCCGACTGGCCCCGGCAGATCGAACTCCGCAACTTTCTTGAGTGTTGGGCCGCTGGTTTGCCCATACATCCGTGATGCGGGCACCAAGCTAAGACAGCCGACAAACAATAAGACAATCGTTCGCATAGATCCTCCCTGCAACTGTGAAAGAACTACTTGGTCGAAACGCGCTTCAACGCCGCGGCGATTCCGCCGCCCAGCGACTCCGGACTGCCGACCGCCCAGAAGTGCATGAAGAAGAGCCGCGGTTGTTCGGTGAGCATGTGGCTGTGGAGTGCGGTCACCAAAATACGATGGGCTTGCAGCTCCGCGATCACCGGATTCACTTCTTCGGCGGTGAGCACGAAGTCGCCCGTGGTCGCGACATTCCCCGCGTCAGCTGCTTGAAAATTGATGGCCTCCGCGACGCCGGCTGCGGGCGCCACGGTCATCCCGTCCATCGTCACCGGCTCTCCGCGCGGCACGCCGTAGGAGAGCACTCCGCCCTTGAAGGTTCCTTTTCGTCCGACGCTGTCCTCTACCGCCTTTACCCACGCGGGCGGGGTTGCTTCCACGGCGGCAGCGGCCGGTTTGTCGAGTGGCGTCTTCGAAACCGCCAGGGCGGCCTTCAGAGACGCAGCCAGTTGCGCGGCGGGCCCATGACCCATGTAGTGCATGTAGACCACATGGGGCGTTTCCTCAATGAGATGGTTGTGCACCGCGGAAATCTCAAAGCCCGCGGAACGCAGTTTTTCCATGACCGGGTTCAGCTCGTCCTCCAGCAGAACCAAATCGCCCATCACCATCGCCTGGTTGTCCGTCCCCGTGAAGGCAGCCCAGGAACCGAGCGCCAGTCCCGGCTTAATTGCCAGTCCGTGAACGGAGACATGCAGGTCGGTCCTCGGAAATCCAACCTTGTAGACGTCACTGAGTTTTTGCCCTGGTCTACCGAGTGCTTGATCGATTCTTGGTGTGTCCATCCCTTGCGCGGCAACGATGCCTGGAAGCACTAGTATCGAAACCAGAACTAAAACACTTCGAACAGAATGCATGACAGTCCTCCATAGCTGGTCATTCGCTTTTTCGGCGACGTTCCGGCTAACCACATTTTGCAGTGCGTCTCGTTGCTCCGTGTCGCAGAACATAAAGAACAGCGAATTCATTCCACGCGCCAGGGAGAACGCTCCGGCCAATGCCGTAAGGCTTCCGTGGCCCAAGCGGTGGTCTTGTCCGCGTGGCAGGTTGTGCAGGGATTCGGGATTTTATATTTATCCGTCATGGCTGGGGTGATGAAAGCAAACGTATGCGATCGCACCTTTACGTCCGCAATAGTGGTTTCGATTTTAGGCATATGACAAGCGATGCAGCTGCTTCCGGCAGATCCTTTTTTGTGATGCGTATGTTCTTCGAGCGTTCCGGTGCGCGGGCCATTCAACGAGAGTGGCCCGTGGCAATCCAGGCAGAGTTGGTCCGCAGGTTTTCGCAACTGCGCGTAGTTGTCTGTGCCATGCACGTCGTGGCAGCTGAAGCACCTGACCCCACGGCGATACATCACGCTTTGCACGAAGTCATTGCCTTGCATGCGGTTCTTGTGAGCCGTGCCGTCCGGGTAGTGGGTAAATGTCGTCTCGCCCAGCGTGTGCTCTTCGAGTTGCCAAAAATCCTGAAGGCGTAAGCCCACCCGGTATCCAACGGGCCAGTCGTAATATTTGCCCTCGATAGGATTTGTGAGCGGGCGCCCTTGCGAATGACACTGGATGCAGGTGTCGCTCGCCTGAACGTAGTCCATTCGCGCAGGATTCCGGGTGGTTCCGCGCGTGGGATGCTCCGCGTGCTCGCTTCCTGGTCCGTGACACTTTTCGCAGCCGACGTTCCATTCCGCCACCTGTTTCGTTTGAATGTTGTAGTCCACCGAGTGGCACCCATCACAGGTGGGGCCCGTCGGCCGCTGCATGTTGTCCGGAGGATAAAACGGCTCCCACCAGTCCGTTCCTTTGGCCACGAAATAGGGCCGCCAAACTCGTTTGGTAATGTCCCACTGCGCGGGCTCCGGGAAATAGTCTCCGCCCCGTTTCGTAAAGTAACGCTGCTTCCAAATGCTCCCGTACACCAGTGCGACATCGTCCTTCGTGAACTTGGCAATGGTATTCGTCGAAAGATCGGGAAGGATCGCGTCGGGATGTTCGCGCGGATCGCGGACGACGTTCGCCATTGGCGTCTTTTGCCAAAGGTCGTAGATTTCCGCATGGCACTTCTCGCAAGATTGCGAGCCAACGTAATGAGCTGACTTTGCCGTGGATACCTGCTGTTCCTGCTCTTCCTTGCTCAATGGACGCAGGTCCCGGATAAATAGCACCAGTTTCCAGCTGTCGTCGCTCTGCTCGTCGTGCGGTTTCGCCCATCCCGGCATGCCGGTCAGGCGCACACCGTTCCGGATGATGTAGCGAATCTCGCCATCCGTCAGATTCTGGGTTTGAGGCAAACGCAAGTCCGGCACCTTGGGGTAAAGGTTGCTGCCATCCTGGGTTTGCCCGGAGCCGTCCGGCCCATGACACACGGCGCAGCGATCGAGGAAACTGTCTCGCGCTTCTTTGAGAACATCCGGCGCGGCCTTCCACGGGTTTGCTTCCAACCGGGCTTTTCGGGGGATTGCCAAATTGCGTGCGGTGCGCGCCACCACCGTTTCCAAATACGACGGCTGGTCGGCGGTGCTGAACCCATGGCGAACCAACAGGGCTCCGTAGAGGCCAGCCGCGACGAGTGCCACGGCGCCGAGCAAAACAAGGATTTTCCACGCTTTCATGCGATCGTCTCCAGTGGTCATTACCGTGGCGACATCATCGATAGGCCAACATCATTCCGCGGTGACCTTCAAATCATCGAAGTACGTCACCGAATCGGCCTTGGTCCAAAGACCTATCTTGCCTCCCTGTTTGAACGTGTCGTCGCTTGCTTCGATCTTCTTGACGCCGTCGAAGTAACAAATGATCCGGTTTCCGGTGCACTCCACCCGCAGCACGTGCCATTGACCTGCGGTAACTTTGAAATTCGCACCCGCAAATAGACGGCGGTTTCCCGCGACCACGCGATACAGCCGGTAGTTGTCCTCGAGGGCGTTCGTTCGGACGAGATAATAGTTATTTGCGTCCTTCAACCGGAACACCAGCCCCGCAGCGCGGTCCACGTCTCCCGAAACCGCCTTGAATTTCACGCTGAAGTCGAGGTCCTCGAAGCTGCCTTCGTCCGCAATGAGAATCGGGAAGCGATAGTCCGTCGCGTCCCTTGAAATTTGCGCGACTACGTTCGGCTTTGACGGCGCCGTTGCATCCGCCATCACAACCCATTCGCCCTCGGGTCCCTGCCCCGTGCGCGCGCCATGAAACTTCGCAGGCAGGGTCCCAACAATGTCGTTGTCGAAGTCGTACGTGAAGGACCTTCCCGCGGATTGCTGCGGTGCGGGGGTTTCCGGTGGGGATGCACTAAGGGACGGTCTCCGCTCTCTAAATTCATGAACCATCCAGATCAGCACCGCAACCACACCGACCGCCAGCAAGATTGCCGACAACCTTTTCATTGCGGCCCTCTTTCAGGTCCTCGTGGCCGAGGATGTTCAATCACCGGCAGCGTGATTCGAAACGCGCTGCCATTCTCATCCTCGCTTTTTAAAGTCACAGCGCCGCCGTGAGCCTCGACCGACCATTTGGTTATCGACAGTCCAAGCCCGGTACCTCCCGACTCTCTCGACCGTGCCTTGTCTACCCGGTAGAACCGGTCAAAGACATACGGCTGATGTTCCCTGGGAATTCCGCATCCGTGGTCGACAACCTCCAAGAACGCTCGTTGGCCTCCGGTCTGTTCCACACGGACGACAATCAGGCTTTCCATAGGAGAATACTTGATGGCGTTGTCGACTAGGTTCACGATGGCTTGACGCAGGATTAGGCGGTCCGCAGAGACGAAAAGAGTTTCGTCACCCTCGATGTGAATCCGTTGCCGTTTTTCTTCGGCCAGGACTTCGACGGACGAAACCGCCTCCTTCGCGAGTTGAAGGAGGGAGATGTCCTCTTTGCCAAGATGGACGTGGCCGGCGTCTGCACGCGACAGCGACAGCAGACTCTCCGACAAACGAGTCAGACGATCCACCTCCTCGAGCATGCTGCCGATCACGTCTCGATACTGCGCCGGACTCCGCTGGTCCTGCAGAGCAACCTCGCCGACGCTGCGCATGGCCGTGAGCGGAGTCCGCAATTCATGCGACGCGTCCGCTGTGAAGCGGCGCAGTTGATCGAACGCAGATTGCAATCGGCCGAGCATGTCGTTGAAGACCGTACCGAGCTTGCCCAATTCATCTTCGGGATTCTCGACGGACAGACGCTCGTCGAGCCGCGCAGCGGATATTTGCTTGGCCTGGTTGGCCATCGAATCGATCGGTGAGAGCGTTTTTCGCGCGAGGGCATATCCGCCAAGGCCAGCAAGCAACACGGCGATGGGAAAGCCAAGCAGCAAGACTCCCGCGAATTCGCCCAACTCGCGCCACAATCCTTCCTCGCTGTAGGCAACGCGAAGAATCACGGGCTGGTCTTCTATGGAATAAACACTGCTTGCCAGTCTGACGCGCGCCCCATTCCGGAGCCTGACCGTGGACGGAGTAGAATCATCCGACCCTTCATCCGGAGCAGGCGGAGCGCCTAGTGCCTGACCCTGTAGGGCCGGACTCCGATAAAGCAGCAAACCCTGCGGTGACCATATTTCGATGAAATGGCCGATTCTCGGTTCACCCGTGTCCGGATGACTGGCATGCAGAGAGACGAGCCCGTTGGGCTCCTTTTCGAGCATGCCCTCCACCGTCTCGATATCCTGCAGCAGGTTTCGATCGAAGTCTTCCCGCAAGCTCAGGAATAGGAATAAGGAAGCCACTCCTGCATACAAAGCCAGAAGACCCGCCAGGACAAGGACGTACCAGAGCGTCAACCGGGAACGCACGTTTCGCGGTCGGAGTTTCATAGTTCCTCTCGGAGAACGAAGCCGACACCCCGCACGGTGTGAATCAATTTGCGGTCAAAAGGCTCATCCACCTTGCGCCGCAGCCGGTTGATGTGCACGTCCATGACATTGTCGAGGGGCGTTGCACGAGCGGTCTCTTTCCAGACATAGCGCGCCAGCATCTCCCGGGAAACGATCTGCTCCTTGTGCCGGAGCAGGTATTCGAGAAGCTCAAATTCCCGGGCCGTCAGCTCCAGTGGTTGTCCGCGGCGCCTTGCTTTGCGGCCGGTCACATCCAGCTCCAAATCGGAGAACTTGAGTTGGAGCAATTGCTCTGTTCGCCCCCGCCGAAGCAACGCGCGGACCCGAGCCAGAAGCTCCGGAAAGGCGAAGGGTTTTACGAGGTAATCGTCGGCGCCTTTGTCGAGTCCCTGAACGCGATCTTCAACTGCATCGCGAGCGGTCAGGATCAGAACCGGTGTTTGCAATCCGCGCTTTCGCAGCGTGGCTAGTACCTGCAGACCGTCTCGTCCGGGAAGCATCAGATCCAAAATGACGAGATCGAATTCCTCCTCATTGACCAGGAAGAATCCCTCTTCTCCCGTGGGCGCGACGACAACTTCGTACTTCTCGCGCTCCAATCCCTCCCGGAGGGCGCGGGCCACCTTCGTTTCGTCTTCCACTACCAGAATGCGCAATTGCCGCCTGCCATTTCCTGCATCGTAATCGGCTGTTCGCTTTTCAGTCCTGCACGGTGTAGATCCAAACCTCGGCACCGTGCTCGACACGAGCGGGCACCGCCAGGTAGAAACGGTCGAAGCCCTTTCTCCCTTTTCCAAAGTACCCGGCGGTGCGTGCGCCCAGCGCCGAGGGAATCTTAACCAGGAGCTGATACTGGTCGGGATCTTTTTGTTCGAACGCGTAGATGAAACCCTCTCCTCCCGCCATGTAAATTCGTTTGCGACTGGCATCGTAGTACAGGTCGTCCGAGTCCTGGACGCTCGGCAGCGCGGCGATCATGTGCCCCGACTGTGTGTCGTATACGGCCAGGCGTGCCGGTTCGTGCGTGCCCACAAAGAGCCGGTGATCCGCCTCATCGAGGGCCATAGGAAAGTTGTGCTCGAGCGTCAGCGCCCACCGGGAGATCGCATGCGTGCTGCGATTGATGACCGCGATCTGTTTTAAGTCGGGCAGGTTGACATAGATATTCGGCCCGGACGTTTCGAGCTGAAACGATTCCGGATGCGCGCCCAGTTTGTATTCTTCGTCCGAGCGCTTGTTGGTAGCCGCGTCGACTGCCCCGATGGCCGCCGTCTCCTCGTCACCAAAGCCAACGTACACGCGTTTATTCGAGGCGTCATACCGCAAGTTATCCACATCGCCGTGGAAATCGATGGAGGTGAGGAGGTCGAAGGAAGTTCCGTCGTAGATATACAGCTTACCCTTGCTGCTCGCCACAAAGAGCTTGTTCACCTCGGGTGCGAAGACCACACCCTTGGGATTCGGCACTCCCGTGATCGTGTGCTCCAGCGTTCTCCCGCTGACGTCGATCACCTCCACGGTGTTGTTCCCCAGTGCGGAGATAAACAATTTCCTTCCACTGGTGCCAAAATGATCGAACCGCCCCTTAATTCCTTCGAGCGGAATGGCCTCGGTCAACACGAGCGGCCGAGCTTCCTGAGGAGCCGAGCTCTCCTGCGTGTTAACTTGCGTCGTACCTACCAAAAGCAACGCGAGCGCGATGCCAAGATCACCAAGCCTTTTCATCCCATCCTCCAGGCCAGCCCTAAGTCGATCTCGCAATTCGTTCTTGCGCATTCAAAGTGTAGGAGCAGCGGCGGGGCGAACCAAATGAAGTTTTCCTGAAGTAATCGTCAGATTCGCGGAGGAAGGTTTTTGTTCTCCGCATCGTCGCGTTGCGAGGTCAGCACGGACCAGGCAACGCGCGTCCTTGCGGATCTTCCCGTCGCGGAACACGAGCACACGTTTCGAAAATTGGGCGATGTCATGTTCGTGAGTGACCAGGACAATCGTAAGGCCCTTGTCGTTCAAGTTCTGGAGAAGCTCCAAAATCTCGACCGAAGTGCGGCTATCGAGATTCCCGGTGGGTTCGTCGGCCAGAAGGATGGAAGGACGGTTCACGGCGCTCGGGCAATGGCTACGCGTTGTTGCTGTCCGCCGGACATTTGCGATGGATAGTGGTGTGCTCGTTCAGCAAGACCGACCATCGCCAGCGCTTCGGCGGCCCGTTTTCCCGCTCGGCTCTGTCGATTTTCGTGTACAGCGTCGGCAGTTCCGTGTTCTCAAGGGCCGTCGTCCGCGCCAGCAAATTGAAACCCTGAAAGACAAATCCGATCTTCTGATTCCGAATCAACGCCAGTGCCTTCTTGTCGTGCCGGGAAACGTCGGTCCCTTCGAGCAGATACTGTCCCGAACTCGGTCGGTCGAGACATCCAAGGATGTTCATGAATGTGGACTTGCCGCTGCCGCTCGCTCCCATGATCGCTACAAATTCGCCGGGATGAATTCCGAGGCTCACCCCGCGCAGCGCATGCACCCGTGTTTCGCCCAGATCGTAGTATTTGTGCAACTCTTCGACGCGAAGGATCGCGCTTTCCGCCGCGCGCCCTGCCGCCACTTCGATTGGGTTGACCGCCGCCATCGATTCGGTAAAATCCTTTCGGGAGCAGGCCCTCAGCGGCGAATCCCGCCAGGAGCCTGCGATTGGGAGACGATCGACCGGATAACGACCTCGTCGCCTTCCTTCAATTGCCCCTTCAGAACCGCGCTCACTTCCGTAAACGCATGATCGGTGATTCCGAGAGACACCTTCACTGGCTCCATGGAGTTGCCGGGATGGAGTTTCCATACAACCGCGCTATCCATCTTCGGTGCCCGAGGAGGATTCTGCTCTCCCGCACCCGGTGGTGTTGCGTTTTGCGCTGCCATCGCGGTATCCGCAGAAGCCTGTGTGCGCTCGCCTCCCTCGATCCCGTATTGCTTGTACAGTGCCAAGATCTCCGCGGGAGTCATGGGGGGTTTATACCGCAACGCCGTATTGGGTAGCTTCAACGCGTTCTGGACCGTGGCAACGGGAATCGTCACATAGGCGGTCATTCCGGGGAACAGCTTCAACTCCGGGTTGGCGAACTCGATGATCGTGTCGTAGGTGACCACACTCTGCACGGTGGTCGCGTTCATCCGGACCTGTTTCACGACTCCTCGAAACGTTTCTTTCGGAAACGCGTCCACCTTGAACGTGACCGGCTTTCCTATCGTAACGTTGCCCACATCCGACTCGTCGGTCTTGGTGTACACCCACATGGTCTTGAGGTCCTTGGCGATCGTGAAAATCGTCGGTGCGGAAAACGAAGCAGCCACGGTCTGCCCCAAGTCGACATTGCGAGCCACAACCGTGCCATCGATGGGCGAGCGGATTACGGTGTAATCGAGATTCGTCTGCGCAACGCTTACGGCGGCCTCTTTCTGGCCTACCTGGGCTTCCGCCTGTGTGACGTTCGCTACGGCCGCATCCACCGCGGCGTTCGCGGAATCATAATTGGATTTCGCAAGATCCAATTGCTGCTGGCTTGCCACGCCTCCTTTGGACAGGCCCTCGGCGCGTTCGTAGTCCGCCTTCGTTTGCACCAGAGCCGCTTTCAGTTTTTCGACGGTGGCGCGTGCCGCCACCAGGTTCGCTTTGGCATTCTCCAAATCCGACTGGGCCCCCAGCAAAGCGCCCTTAAACAAGGCCGGATCGATTAGGGCAACGATGTCCCCCTTGTGCACAATGGAATTGAAATCCGCATGGAGTTCGGCGATCGTTCCGGAAACCTGCGATCCGACGAGTACCGTAACGATGGGATTGATCGTCCCGGTGGCTTCCACAACGTCATCGATCTGGCCTCGCTCGACTTTCGCCGTGAAATGCTGGGCTTGCGTGCTTCGGTTCAGCCCGAAAGCCGCAAACAACCCCATTCCCACCACAACGGCCCCTAACACGACCCACTTCGCTTTACTCTTCATGTCCCGTCCAATGGTCATCTCGTCGAATCCCTCATTCGTAGCGAAGCGCTTCGATGGGATCGAGCAGCGACGCCTTGCGTGCCGGGTAATATCCGAAGAACACCCCGACGGCCACGGAGAAGAGAGCCGCGACAACGATGGCCTCCGGGGATATTTCCATGGGCCAATGCAGTGTCTGACCCACCAGATACGACCCCAAGATTCCAAAGAGCACGCCGACAGCACCGCCGACGAGACTCAGCATGATCGATTCGCCGAGGAACTGAAGTTGGATGGCTTCCTCGGTCGCTCCCACCGCAACCCGTACTCCGATCTCGCGGGTGCGCTCCGTTACCGAAACGAGCATCACGTTCATAATGCCGATTCCCCCGACGATCAGCGAAACCGACGCAATCGCTATGAGGAGGATGGTCAGAGTTTTGCTAGCGTCCAATTGTGCCTGGATGATGTCTTCGGGATTGCGAATGTTGAAATCATCTTCTTCCTCGGGGCGCAGATGATGACGATCGCGGCGCACGGCGGTGGCTTCTTGTCCGGCCATTTTGACCGCGTCCTGCGACACAGCGGAGCAAAGGATGTCATCGAGCCAGGTGATTCCTTTGATTTTCTTCTGCGCCGTGGTGTACGGCAGAATGATCGTATCGTCCTGGTCCTGACCGGAAAGCGACAGTCCCTTTGGTTGGAGCGTGGCCGCCCACCTTGCACGGAAGATTACTCACGCGGATTACTTTCCCAACGGCGTCTTCAACCCCAAACAGTTGCTCTCGCACGGTTCGCCCAATAACGCAGACATCCGCAGCCCGGTCGACGTCGTCCGGCGAAAAAATCGCACCCTGATCGACGTACCAGCGCTTGATCTCAAAGTATTCCGGCGACACTCCCCGGTAAGACGTGTGCCAATTCTGGTTGCCATAGATGACCTGTACCGGGTCGTCTACGTTCGGCGATACGCTTTTGATGAGCGAAATCTGGTTTTTGATGGCAATCGCATCGGCCATGACCAGCGTCTTTGTATCATGCGTGCCCGTGCGCACCCCGTTGACCGCGCGGCCTCCCGCTTCAATCCAGACGAAGTTGTCTCCGAGATTGTTGAGCTGTTGTTCGACGCGGGCTTGTCCTGCTTTGCCGATCGCCACGACACAGATGACCGCCGCAATCCCGATGGTAATCCCCAGGACCGTCAGAATGCTTCGCATCTTGTTCCTGAGCAGCGCCACGAGGGCGGAGCGAAACAAGGCTGCATAGTCCACAACTTCCTCCTAAAGAACAAACACTGATAACGATTGCGCACGACTGCCAAACGCTGAATCAGGGGTCGAAGAAACGATCACCAGGAAATCGCCCCTAACCCATGAATTTTACGAGCTTGGGCTCGAAACCGCCTACTGAAGTTTTCCTGAAGGCGCCGTCAGAAAGTCTGACTTTCGCTCTAGTGTAATCAAACAGCAGACGCTTCACTCTAATACCTTGAGGAGAGGACATTCATGCTCAAGCTTCTTGCCTTGTACCTTATTGTTCTGTCGGCCGGTTTCGCCTCGAAGGTCTGCGCCCAGGAAAAACAGGCGCTCAAGCTGGTGCAAACGATTCCGCTGCCAAGAGTCAAAGGCCGTCTCGATCACATGGGCGTGGACCTCGAAAAAAACCGCCTGTTTGTGGCCGCTGTTGCAAACAATTCACTTGAGGTTGTGGACCTAACTGGCGGGAGAGTCCTCAAGAGTCTCTCTGGATTTAAGGACACGCAGGACGCGCTGTTCCTGGGCGGTGACTTCAACAAACTGTATGTATCAAGCCTCGATGGGCATGTGAGGGTTTTCCAAGGAGAGAGCTTCTGGCTGGTTCAGGACTTCAAGGTCGAGCCTGACCCGAACCGCCTTTTCTATGACCCGACAACCGACCTCATCTACTTTGGCTACGGCGGTCAGAATGCTGGATTCGATGCGTATGGACGCGTGGGTATCCTGCAGGCGAAGCCTGGCGCGGGTTACGACCGGCTTGTTGCGGACATGATCGCCCCGACGCCCCGTCCCGGTCATCTCGCCGAAATGGCGATGGACGACAACGGCATGCTTCTTATTTGTGATTCCCGCGCGCACATGATCTATCAGTTCGACACCCGGAAACGTGAACTTATTAAGAGTTGGGCCGCCAGAGGTGACGGCGCGGGAGACATGTCGCTCGACCGGACCGGACACCGCTTATTTGTCGGCACGAGGACTCCACCGGAGATGACCGTCTACGACAGCTTGTCGGGCAAGGAAATTCAAAATCTCCCGGGACCGGAAACCATGGATGGCGTGCATTACGACCCCAAGCTCAAGCGCGTTTATGTAACGGGCGGGCGTTGGTACGGAACACCGGACGCATCGCCGGGCTGGGTTTACGTCTACCAGCAGAAGGATCCCGACCACTACGAGACGATTTCTAAGATCCAAACCAGGCCGGGTTCCGGCACTTCTCTCTTCGTACCCCAACTCAATCGCCTTTATGTCGCGTCTCAGGCGATCGGCGATCACGACGCGGCGATACTCGTATTTGAACCAGAGCAATAGAGACCGCAGAAACCAACGACCCGCCGAACTTCTATTTATTATTAATGTTGCGCTGCGTTTGATCGAGAGCTACCGGTGCTTGGTTGCCATACTAGGGGGCGCGTCAGGATCCGCGATTCGTACGTGGCCAGTCCACTCTCCACCGACCACCCCGGACCGGAACCCAAAAGATTCGCTTTGTGGGTGTCATTCGTGAATGGTGATACAGCGTGGCCGTACGCTCATAGAAACCGCGGGTGTGCCAAGAATTCCGAAATCCGAACCGTTCAAAATCTAAGTGATGACAGAATTCGTGGCATAACGTACTCAAGAACGTCCCGAAGGAAGTGACATCCCTGCGAACCGCCGTCTTCATCCATACACGGATCAGTTTCGACCCAGGCTGATAGTCCCCAAAAAGCTCGACGGTTGATCGCTCCCGCACGCGTAGCGGCCGAGCAGCTAGGACCCGAATGGAACACATCGGAACCCGATAAAAATCGGACGCTACGGTAAGGAATTCCGCGCACGATCGCCTGACGTCTTCCACTGCTTCGCGCGTCATCGCTCCTTCAAGAGACGCCGCAATCCTCTGTAGCCGTCCGTCATCGGGCAACGTGAGGTCTTTCATCCGATCGCTGTTACCAAACAATTCGCGGCTTTTTCTGCGTGGCGCAGCATCCGTTAGCATTGGTTTCCTATCCATTCTAGCCGCGCTGGCACACCGTCCCGCCACTCGCGGACTCGCGTCACGCCGGTTGCCTCTCCGCGCCACTTGATTGGTCTTCTTCCGTTCTCCTGCGGATGCGGTCCTTTGGTTCCCCTGTCTCGGTGAGGGAACCAAATCCCCGCACAGGAGAAACGGAAATGAAATCAGAACAGATCAAGGAAATCACGGAAAGAGCCACGGAGCAACTCGTCGATGCAATCAGCCGACTTCTGAACGTCTCTTTAATGCCCACTTCTATCCACCCGCGAGGGCATACTCGAGGTGCGCCGCGCCACCGCCGTTGGTCACGTAAAGGTGTTTTGTGTCCGGATCGTAGCCGATCGAATCGGCATCCTCCAAGAGGTCGGGACGAGTGGTTTTGAACCACCGACCTCCTGGATTCCAGCCAGGCGGTCAGAGAACCATGAGCACGTGCCTGGTGAGCAGATGGCGAGCGACTCGCGGACTCGGGAAGAATGCGAGGATAGTCACTTCAACGAATAGCGCGTTTTTCGTCCACTTGTATTGATTGCGGACCTAGCCAAAAAGGCGCTAATGATGAAGTTAGGCTGGCGGCTTCATTCGCGATTTGCTTGGATTTGATTCCTTTGCGACCCGGCTTGCCGCAAAATACAGAACGTGCGATCGTCGCCG
>Ga0210409_10003965_pt1 | contig 16182 bp, 15 predicted proteins | sample IncBWH17MmetaG_FD_161649 | JGI IMG/M metagenome (GOLD analysis project Ga0210409, IMG submission 161649) | Forest soil microbial communities from Barre Woods Harvard Forest LTER site, Petersham, Massachusetts, United States - Inc-BW-H-17-M | ecosystem: Environmental > Terrestrial > Soil >...
GCGTGTCTGGTCCCTGTCGACGGAGACTGGCGGCTCGGTGCTTGCGCGGATACCGAGCTCGCCTGGATCACCAGTGGTGTTGTTGGCGGAGGCCGCTTGCCGTCGAGTGGTAGCCCGGCCATGCCCTCGTCGACCGACGCCACCTGGGTCGTGATGCGCGGCCGAGCGATGGGCGGGTACCGGCTCTCCGATGCGTGGCTGCTGCGCGGGGACATCGGGGTCGGACTTGGAATCGACCCGCCGAAATTCGCCTGGTCGACCGCAGGTGGCTCCTTCGCCTACAACCTTCCTCCGGTCAGTGGCCGAGCGTCTCTCGGTTTGGAGCTACGTTTTTGATCACGGATCCGGCGCCGACCGGCCACTGATCGGGGAGTGTCCTCTTCGCTCGCGTGCGCTCGCGAATCTCCCTCCCTCGTTGCGGCGGAGCGCGCCCGCGATTGGAGGTTCGATCATGTGTACGAGGAGAACTTTGCCTTCGTATGGCGCAGTGCGCGCCGGCTCGGTGTTTCCGACAGCGCCCTCGAAGACATCGCCCAAGAGGTGTTCTTGGTCGTCCACCGGAGACTGCCGGCGTTCGAGGGAAAATCATGCATCAAGCCCTGGCTCTTCGGGATCGTGCTGCGCGTCGTCCGCGACGCACGGCGCTCGCTTCGCCGCAAGCCGGCGAACCTCGGCGGCCATGCACGTGCGACCACGAACCTCGATTCGGTGGCCGACGCGTGCTCGCTCTCGCCGCATGATTCGGTGGCAGAGGCGGAGGCTGTACGAATGCTCCATGCCTTCCTCGATGCGATGCCCGAGAGCCGTCGCCAGGTCTTCATCCTCGCGGAGCTTGAACAAATGGGCGTGGCCGATATCGCCGCAGCGGTTGGCGCAAATGTGAACACGGTTTACTCGAGGCTTCGCGCCGCGCGAGCCGAGTTCGATCGAGCGGTCACCCGCGCTCGCGCCAGCGACCAATGGAGGATTCGATGAACCAGCTCGGGGCCGAGGCCAGGGCCCTTCTGAGGGCGGCACGCCAGGGCGACGAGCCCCACACTACCCATCGCGCGCGCGTGCGTGCGCGACTCGCGGCTGGGATCCTCGCTGCCTCGTGCGCGGGCGAGGTCGCGGGGGCGACGAAGTCGGCGAGCGCGGCCTCAGCGGCGCCGGCGGGCGCCACGGCAGCCAAGACCACGCTCTTGACGACGGTCTTCGCGAAGGCGATCGCGTCTGTGGTCGTCTTGGGCGCCGTGGCCGTTGGCGCGTCCGAGTACCTGCATTCTCGGCCGCTCTCGGCAGGTCATCGGCCACCCTTGCGGGCAGTGGATTCCGCGGCGATCGCACATGCGACTGCTGACGCACCGCGTTTGTCTCCCCCGATGCAGCCACCTACCTCCGGCCCCGCTCTCGAGCCGAGTGCGGCGCCGAGCCAGTCCCAGAGTCCGCCCCCCGTTCGTCCCGCGGCTGCTTCGCATCGCGGCGCAAGGGCGCTCGATATCGAAGCCGAGCTGCGGATTCTGCGCGAGATCCACGCATCGTTGCAAGCCGGCGACCCGGCGCGCGCGCTCGCGCTTCTCGATGAGCAGGAGCGCCGGTTTCCTTCTGGCGCGCTCCTCGAGGAACGGGAATCGACTCGACCGGTTGTGCTTTGCGCGATCGGACGGGTGGCCGACGCGCGACAGGCCGCGGCGCGGTTTCTCCGCAGCTATCCCGAGTCGCCACAGGCAACACGAGTTCGTTCGGTCTGCGCCACGCCGCCTGTCTCGAACGCCACGTTTTGATCACGAAACGCGCGCGCGCAGGCCACTTCAGTCTCGAACAAGCAATCAGGAGGCCCAATGCACACCCACCGTGTCGTTTTTGAGCAGGTCATGGTCGCGGCCTCCACGCTGTGGATTTTCGTGCTGCTTGCACCCGCTTGCGGCGGAAAGGATGAGTCGTCGGGGACGGTGCAGATGAATCAGATGAAGCAAATGTCGGCCGCCAGCGCGTCCCCTCACGCCCTGCTATGTCCTTCGGGAGCTGCGCATCCCAATGTTTGCTGCGGGAGCGGCCCGGATGCTCAATCGCGGTGCAGCGTATTTCCGAGCGACCCCTTCCATCCCTGCGATCCGGGCTGGACCATGTATCCCGACCCCACGCGATGCTGCGACCTCGCCGATTCATCCCATTGCGACGAACCCCCTGCGCCGCCGCTCCCTCCGCCGGCTGGGCGGTGCGTGTACGGATGCAAGCCGGGCTTTTCCCCTAACGGTCCGACCCCCGCGACTTCCGGGAGCTGCTGCAAAAGCGATGGGACCCATTTCTGTTATGGCTGGGGCGGCCCTGGCACAGGATCGAACGCCACGGAGAACGGGGGTGTCTTGTCGTGCGACTTCAGTTGTCCCGCCGGTTGGACAAAGCTGGCGCCTGCCGTTTGCTGCAGCACCGTCGGGGACGCAGGAGCGCTGTGTTTCTCCCAAGCCACCGGACCGGTCGAAGGCCAGTCGTCTTCGCCCCCCGGCGCATCTGCAGACGGCGGCATGCCGACGTCGTCACCGGGTGTCGGCTGCTTCGATTTTGCGTGGAATGGAACCTGCGAGTGCAGCGGAACGCTCGGCGGTACGAAGTACTCGATCCAGTGCTCGAACACCACGGAGGTAATACCCGGCAAGAAGGGGTGGTGTACTTGCACAACTCAACCGGGAGGAACGACAACAGCGGCTCTTACAACGGCTGTGGGGGTTGCCGTGTGTCCGACTGACGGTGCGGGCTATTCGCTGGCCGCCCTCAGCGATTATTGGACCAACGTCTGCGCATTCCCGCACTGAGCGGCGTGGCCGCGCAGCAGCTCAATTTGGCCCGCGGCGTTTCTTGAACAACTCCTTCACCCGTTTGACTCTTCATTCAACCATCATGCGGGTTGGCGGTCCCTTCGCCTTCGTTGTCGTAAGCGCATCCGCGTGCACCTGGTCAAATTCTGGCGGGATCAGCCGCCGTGGACGGCGGCGTTGGTCTGCTCGATGCACTGCAGACTGACGGTCGAGCCCGTGGGCGGTTCGCCACTCGTGAAGATGATCTGTTGCGGGCACGATCCCGCCGCCTGCCCTTCGACGTAACACCAACCGGGCTCGGGAGAGTCTACGCACGATCCGGTGGGGTCGAAGTCCGCCCCGTTCAGTTGCGGAGTGAGCTCCTGCAACTGACACACGGGTAGCGTGTTCGGATCAGGAAACGGCGAATTCGTGCCACCTTGTTGAATCCAAACGGCCTCCTGCTCGGCCCGGAAGTTCTGGAGCACGCCCGGCTCTATCGGTTGGAGACCGGTGACCGACGTACAGACGCTGCTGTCCCCCGGCTTGGGCAGCGTCACGATAATGAGGCAGCTCACTTTGCCGGTGCCGTTCGGATGATCGGGCGTCGGGGACTGATCGGTATTCAGCTTCTGCGGCAAGCACTGGACCTTGAGCGAGTTCTTGAGTCGAGTGACGATCGCGTCCGCCGCCGGGCGGTACCCGTAGAGCGGGTCCGTCATGCCGGCCTGGTAGCTCGTGTGGATCGGGCACAGGCTGGAGACGATGCCCTGGACGCCCGCGGGGCTGTTGGCCATCGCGTGTGCAATCGCCATTTCACGGATCGACGGGTACGCCTTGCCGTTAATCTGGATGTTCGTGTACGCGCCGTTGACCTTCTGGCAAAGAGGCGTGCTCGCGCTGTTGCTCACGCCCTGTTGGCAGTCGCACGCGCCGCTGTACTGCATCTGTGTGCAATCCTTCGACTTCAGCTGCCCCATCATGTCGGTGAGCTGGAAGATGCACGCGAACTGCAAGTCGTTCTTGTTGGTGCTCCACTCACGGCCGTTGATCGGGTCGCAGTTGTCGTTGGAGTTCGGGTTGCACAGCCCGGGGCGCGGGTCCCAGGACTCGAGCATGTGCGGATCGATGCCGGTGAAGTCCCAGTTCTCCGGGTCTTTGCCCGTAATCGCGAGCCAGTCCATCTCGGTGAGCTGGTTTTTTTGCGGACAATCCGCCTGCGCCGTCCCGGCCGGGCACTCCATGTCGACGCCCGCCGTCGCCTGAAGGAGCTGGTGCGGCACGCCGGCAATCGCAGCGTAGTACACGAGGTCCGCCGTGCGGGGTCCTTGCGAGAGGTGACAAAGATCCGCCTTCGGGTCCGTCGGAAGGCCCTGCGCGTAGATCGGGTTCACGCAATTGGGGCGTACTTGTCCTGCTGGCCGACGTAATTGCCGTTGCCGTCCACTTCGTGCGCGCGGTCAGGCACGGATCGCTTCTGGAGGCCTCGGACGTAGCGCGCAATCGGGTAGCCGGCGAAGACGCCGAAGCGCTGCTTTTGGTTGAAGAAGCGTACGTTGACGCCGTCGTTGCTCGGATCGAGGAAGCCCTGCATGCCGCCCGCCGGGTCGTCCGGACATTCCGTCGCGAAGTTCGGCGCGGCTCGAATGTTCGAGAAGGCGCAGGACGTGCAATTCGGGTCGTTCGGGTTGGTACGGCACTCCTGGGTGCCCTCGGGCGCTCCGTAGGTCGGCGAGCCGGGGAACGGGGCGGACTCGTAGAGCCAGCCCTCGCCGCCGACCGCCAGCGGGTTGGCGACTTCTTCGTTCTCGTCGGTGACGACGATGACGGCGAGCAGCGAGTCGGGCCGCAGGAACTTGGCGCGCTGCTGTAGGATCGTCGCGTCCAGCCCCACCTCTTGTGCGCGGTTGTTGTTGATCAGGATTCCGCTATTGCCATCGAAGGGGTCGGGCTGCACCAAGAACCGGTACCACGCCTCGTTCTGCGCCTCGAAGCCGCAGCCGTGCTCGTGCACTCCTTGAATCATCGCCGTGAAGTCGCCGATGAGCGTGCCGGGCGTCATGGGGTCGCCTACCGTCGTTTCCGGCCCTGTGGGCGGCTGCACCGTTTGGTTGGTCATTCGGTTCGCGCCGGTGGGCGGGAACCATGAAAGGAAATTGAGGGGTGACCCGGCGTTGGCGACCGGAGCTTCGTTGTCGCCGCCGCGATTGATCAGCTCGCCCCGGTCGTCGTTGTGGGCGTTCAGGTTCATGTTCATTTCGTCGGCCGGACAACTGGTGCCGCCATGACCTCCGAGCGAGGACGTGACGATGCCGATGTGCATGTCGTGCACGGGCGGGAACTCGATCTTGCCCATAGCGCAGCCGTTCGCGTCGGATCTTCCCAGCACGTTGCCGTTGGGGTCGACGCAATTGGGCGTGACCAAGCGGTTGATGAGGTCCGGGACGGCCGCTGCGAGGAGCTGCTGCTTGTCGCCCATCGACGCCGAGTTATCGATCATGAAGAGCAGATCGATCTTGTCGACGCCTTGCTGGGGGATGTCGGTCCTGAAGGTCGTCTTCAGGTTGGGGTTCCACGTTTCGACCGGGCGCGTGAGGCACGCGGCGCCCACCAGGCCCACCAGCGCGAGCGCTCTCAGCGCCGTAACTCCGACTTTTGATCTTCGGTTCATGATCCCTGCTCCTCAGAGCAGATCGCATGCCGGCCCGCGGTCGCCTCGAAGTGCCCTCGAAGGCGCTGCCTTTACCGGAGTTTTTCCCGCAAGAAACCGATCCGCAAAAGCAGGCCTCGCGGTCAACTCGGTTGGCGCTTCTTCTCCTCCGTTGACAATCGGGGATGCACGCGTGAGTAGCGCAGTTCAACCGCTGCGACTTAGGGGGTAACGTCCGCTCCGCATAGACGCGCCGCGCGCCACGAGCCCGCCGCGGACCACGCCGTATCGCTCCACGATTGGGCGGGTGACTGGCAACACTTGCAGCCGCGGTACTCGCCGTCTCTCGTGGTCACTTCGCGGCCTTACGCACCAACTCTCGAATTCGGTCCTCTGTCGATGCATCCAGCGAGGTGACAGTCCACGCGACCGGGTGCATGTGGGCACCCTCCTCTTGAGAGGGGTTGGCAACCTCTGCGAAGCCGAAAGCGATAAAATCCTTGTCTGGCTTGAGGTAACAGACGTCCTTGCCATGCTTCGTGTAGAAGGGGAGCCCCCAGCGCACGATGGGTTCGAGTGACGGCGCGGACTCCCGGATGATGCGGTGGATACGCTCGCCGATATCACGATACGGCGCGGGGGCATCAGCAAGCTTGGCGAGGACGGCGGCGTCACCCTTCTTCGTAAACACTCCCACAGGATTCTCTCCGGACCGGACGAATATCACGACCCTCCGGGAGGCGAGCATCGAAAAGCGCGTGCGATGTGGAACGGGATCGAAAGCGGCGATGCGCACGGGCGTTTTGAACCGCGGGTGGGGTCGCGCAACGGCGTCGAGGCTCCGCGGTGCGGCGCCGTCAACTGCGTCAAGCGACAGCGAGAGCTGCGTCCCGGCGATTTGACGCAGCTTCGGCGGATGCCAACTCGGGCCGGTGCTTACTGTCTTGGGCCGCGCCGAGCTCGCCCAGTCGAAGCGCAATCATCGTCGTCACTGCCTGAAGTTCAATCACCAGCAAGGAGCTTTATCGTGAACCACAACGAGGCCTCTGTGCGTAACGCCTATGCGGTTGCCGAACGGAAAGATCTGGAGGGCTGGATCAACTTGTTCACGCCCGATGGGGTATTCACCGACAATTCGGTGGGTGCGACCTACCGTGGTCGCGCCCTTGCCGACCAGGTCCGCAATTACGGCAGGGCGTTTTCCAACATGCACCGCGAGCTATTTCGCATCTATGTCGACGGCAATGTCGTCGTGGTGCAACTGGCGCTGCAGGGCACCCACGATGGCCCGCTGCAGCTTCCCTTTGGCGAGCTGCCTCCTACGGGTAAGCAGATCGACGCACCCTGCTGCGACGTGTTCGAACTCGAAGGCGGCAAGATCAAACGCTTCGACTGCTATCCGGAGGGGTCGGTCATCCTTGCCCAGCTCGGGGTCTTGAACAACCTCGACGCCGCTTTGCGTCGCTGAGAATCTGTTGCACTGAAATCAAACGAGACGGCCCATGACCTCGATCACTTCGCGCTGGCCAAGGTAATCGACGACGCAAGTTGATCCGCTCGACATTGAGGGATGGCCATTCCCGCAGTAAGGTCTCCGGCCCGAACCGGGCAAGGCCATCTTGCTGTCATTCCCGCCGTTCCGACTCGACCTGGACGATGAACGCCTGTGGAAGGACGGCGAGGAGCTTTATCTTCGTCGGAAGCCTTTCGCCATCCTGCGCTATCTCGTGCAGCACCCGCAACGGCTAGTGACGCAGTACGAGGTCATCGAGGCCGTGTGGGGCAACATCGCCATGAGCGAGAGTCTGCTTCGTACGCACATAAGTGAGCTACGGCGCGTACTAGGCGAAGCCGCCATCGAGACTGTCGTCGGGCGCGGCTATCGGTTCTTGCTCGAGGTGAAGCACTTGGAGCGCGAGCCGTCACCAGGCGATCCAAGCCGTGCGGCGAAAGGCGACAGCAAGATCGTCGTCGGGCGTGACAGAGAGCTGGATTCATTGTGTGCGGCGTTCCAGTTGGCGAAGGATCGCAGGCGGACAGCCGTCTTCGTCACCGGCGAAGCAGGGACAGGCAAGACAACCCTGGTTGATGTCTTCCTCGAAGAGCCGCGCGCTTCCGGGCGAATGCATGTCGGTTCCGGGGCCTGCGTCGAGCAGTATGGCAGCGGGCAGGCGTACCTCCCCGTGCTCGAGGCCATCGCAGTGCTGTGTCGAGGGCGGAGCGCAGACCGCGTGATGGATGTATTCGCTCGGCACGCACCTGCGTGGCTCGTGCAGTTTCCCGCGGTTGTCCGGCCTGACCGTCTCGACGATCTACAACGCCGCGCGGCAGGCGCAACGCAGGCGCGCACGCTTTGCGAGCTGGCCGACGCGCTTGAGGCGCTCAGTGTCGATGCGCCCGTCGTTGTCGTCTTCGAGGATCTGCATTGGACCGATCCGTCGACGGCGGAGCTCATTGCATTCTTGTGTAGCCGGCGCGAACCGGCCAAGCTTCTGATCGTCGGTACCTATCGACCCGAGGAGATCGTGCGTGGCAACCCACTGACGAGGGTCACGGGCGAGCTTATCGCGCATCGGCGCGCGTCGTCGATTGCGCTCGAGGGTCTCCGCCTCGATGCGGTTGATGGGTATCTGGCAAAACGCTGTCCCGGCCACACCTTCCCGCCGGAGCTCGCGCGCACGCTCGAACGAGCGACCGGCGGTAATCCGCTGTTCCTCACGACGCTCCTGGACGATCTGGAAGCACGAGGGCTCATCCGCGAACGGCAGGGTCGCTGGGAGCTATCGACCACGGTAGAGGATGTGGCTGCCCGGCGTCCTGACAGCATCCTGCGTCTCATCGACACGCAGATCGATCGGCTTGGCGCGGGCGAGCAGCGCATCGTCGAGACGGCTGCCGTCGCCGGGATGACGTTCACAGCGGGCGCCGTCGCGTCCGCGTTGCAAGCCAACGTGGACGACGTGGACTCCGCGTGCGAGTCGCTCGCCAACGAGCGAAGGTTGCTCCAGTACGGAGGTACGGAGACTTGGCCCGACGGGACCGTCCAGTCGCGCTACGCCTTTCGGCACGCGCTTTTCCAGCACACCGCTCTCGCTCGAAACACGGCAGCGACCGTTCGCACGCGGCACCGGAGCATCGCCGAGCGTCTAGAGACGGGGTACGCCGGACACGAAGAAGATGTCGCCGGCGAGTTGGCCGTGCACTTCGAGCAGGGCCAGATGCATGCGAAGGCCGCGAGCTATCACGTCGTGGCAGGCGAGCGTGCGGCGCGCCAGTGGGGCTACAACGAGGCCTCCGCGCACCACGAGCAGGCCCGTGCCCTCCTCGACCGGACGCCCGACACTCGGGATCGCAACGTTCTCGAGCTTCGCGCTTTGCTGGGCCATGGATGGAGTCTTCTCGGGAAGGGACGTGCAGACCTGGCACTTCCATCGCTGCAGCGTGCGAAGGACCTCGCTGGTCGCCTGGACGACAAGGCCTCGTTGGGCAAGGCTCTCATCTGCCTCGAAGCCGTGCTCGTAGTGCAAGGCCATCTGCGAGAAGCAACCGAGCAAGCGCGTGCACTCGCCCCTGTGTTTGATCACGTCTCCGACGCTGTCTTGCGCCTCCTGGCCAAACAATTCGAGGCGACGACGGTCCTCCTTCGCGGGCAGTTCGAAGAAGCTCACCGGCAGCTCGGCGCCCTGGGAGTGTTCCGCGCGATGGATGAAAAGACGGAGATGGAAGCCTCGCACGGCCACCTTCTAGCGTTCTCGATGGGCACTTTCGCCTTGTGGCTGACGGGCGAGCCGGATAAGGCGGTCGTGCTGTCGAGGCGGTCGCAGCGAGTCGCCGAGAATGAGTACCATCCTTTGGAGCAGGCGGCGATGCTCGGGGATGGAGCCCTGCTGCACGCATGGCGGAGGGAACCGGCACGAGCCTCCGAACTCGCGAACCGAGCGCTGGCCCTCTCGGAGCAGGGTTCCTTCGCCAACTGGCGGAACCGGGCCGAATTGATCCTCCGGTGGGCCGAGGCGGAGCTCGCGCCGACCTTGCCGCGCCAGCGAGTAGAGGAGCTCTCGAGCAAACCGTGGGAGGACGGCTCGCTCGGCCGAACGATGCACGCGATGCTCTATATTGCGATGTGCGTGCGCCTCGGGCGCGCGGAGCGGGCGCTGGAAGTGATCGCGAGCACGCTCGCTACGATCGAACGGAGTGACGAGCGCTGGCTCGAGCCAGAAATCCATCGTCTACGCGGAGAGGCACTGCGATCGCGCACCGAGGTGGTGGAGGCGGAGCGGTCAATCGCGCGGGCGATCGAGACGGCGAAGAAGCAGGGCTCGCGCTCGCTGGAGCTGCGGGCGAACCTCAGCCTCCATGCGCTCTCAGCAGGTGAAACAAAGAAGCGAGCACGCGAGGAGGTTGCGCGGTTGCTCTCGCTCATCACCGAGGGCCACGACACGCCGGACTTCGTCGACGCCCGGGCAGTCGTCGAGAGCTGAGCCTCAGTCCGATCCCGCGCGCGACGCGTTCATAATTCGTCGGGACTCGTCGTCACTAAAACAACGCCGAAATCGCGTCGAGCATGGCGTCCGGGTTCGAGATGACCATCGCGTGTACGGCGTCGGCGGCGACAACCGGCCGATACAGCGAGTCGTTCTTGTCTCCCGTGAGGTACTCGTAAAGCGGCTGCAAGTTCGGCGCGGGCACCAAAGTGTCCTCGCTGAAGGAAACGACGGTGGTCACGGTTCCTCGGTCGCGGGCGAGGATTCCTGCGCTGACGCTCGGGCGCTGGAGTGTAAACGTTCCGCCGTCGGGTAGCGGAACCGAGGACTCGGTGAGCTCGAGTAACGTGGCCAGAGGCTCGGGGCCCACATAGCGTCCTGCCGCGACTTGAGCGGCCGTCGGAGCGTCCGCGGCTACCTGCCCGGACGTCGTCGTGAAGGCGAGCGGAATGAAGACCTGCGGTGGCAGCGAGAGGTACGTGCCCAGGGTCGGCGAGGTGACCAGAAAGAGACTCGGGTCGGCGCTCGGCGGCCGGACCCACGGCAGGCCGTGAGCTGGCACCGGGGCCAGCAAAATGGCCGCAATGATGCCAAGCTCCGCGAAGCTCGATCCTCGCGCGACCAAGAGCTGCTGGGCGGCCTGGATTTCGAGACCGCCCATGCTGTGTCCAAGGATGATGCTTGGCGGCAGCTTGTTTCGGACCAACGCGGGTATGGCCTGCAGAACCACTCCCACGTCGTCCTCGATCAAGAGATCTCCGAAACGAACGCCGTCTGGCAGATTCGTAGGGAACGAACTGTCGCCATGGCCTGGAGGATCGAGCGCGATGACGTGGTGGACCACGTGTCCCAGGACCGAATCGGCAAAGATGGCCTGCGCGAGGGGCGCGTACATGAAACCGCTTTCGGCCAATCCCGGTACGGCGAGAATGTTGACCCCGCGACGCGCTTCAGGGTTGGAGTAAACGTGCGCGTGGATCGTTGCGGTCCCGGTGCCGCGTATCGCGGCGGTGAAAACGACGTCGCTCGAACTGAGCGCGCTCGTGACCACCTCCGTCTGACGTTCCGCAGCGGTCGACGGTGAGCCCGAACACGCGGACAGAAGGGCCGGCGAAGCGAGTGCACAGAGAGCCAGGGTTTTCGCGCTGAGCATCTTTTCCTCCGTATCCTCCCAAGCGCCCTTGGTAAATTGACGTGCGAGTGAACGCAAGGGCAGATTTTGACGTCGTCAGGAATCCTCGACCCCGCTCTTCAGTCAATGCCCACTGTACGGTGCGGTGCCCGGGCTACGGTAGCGATCGAGAGGGCTGCGCTGTGCGTCGCTGCCGTAGTAGCGGCCGTTTCCATCAAGGTTGCTGAACAGCAGGTGCAAGGGTGCCTTTGTACCGGCAGCGGGCGGCTTCATTCCGAGCTCGGCGGGCGACTTGCCTGCCGACTCGGCGTATCGACGCGTCATGTCGGTGTCGATGAAGCCGGGCGTGCAAGCGTTGACGCAAAGGTTGGGGTGCTCGCGCGCGAGCAGGAGCGTGTAGGTGTTCGCCAGGGCCTTCGAGAGGCCGTAAGCGGCGCCAAAGGCGGCGCGGTCTCCCAGCCCTTTTGCGGCGAACGCCGCCCTGTCGTCGCCCATCGCGATGCACTCGTCGACGAAGTCTCTGAATGCCAGCCACGTCATCCGGTCGTCGACGAAGAAGCGTTGCCTCTCTGCGCTGCACGTCGCGACGAAGCTCGGACCGGCGGCTGACGTCACGTTCACGATGCGGCCCAGCGTCGGGTCCACGAGCGGCAAAACGCTCTGACAGACCCGGTGGATTCCAAGCGTGTTGACGTGGAGCACGTCGGCGAGGCTGGCTGCTGCATCCGCGCCGATTCCCGCGTTGTTGACGACGGCGTAGAGCTCGCCGCCGCAGCTGAGGGCGACGCGCTTGGCGGCAGCAGCAACGGATCGATCCGAGGACACATCGAGCACGATAACCTCGACACGTTCCTGCCACTCTGGATGAGCGTTCGTCAGCCCGGCAGCCGCGGCGCGTCCGCGATCTGGATCGCGCGACCCGAGATAGACGAACGTGTCGTCCCGCTCCTCGAGGATCGCGCGCGCGATAGCGAGCCCGATGCCCTTGTTCGCTCCGGTGATGAGAATCCTTCGCATGCCCTCCCGTGACCCGGTCGCGGCGGGACGTCAAGTGGGCCGCACAAGCTCGTGAAGTCCAGGCTCTACGGGCACGACTTGAGCGGCGTTGTCCACAAGAAGACATGGTGCTCCGTCCGCGGGTAACGCGGGTCGTCCTCGGGAACGCCGGCTTCAAACAGTTCGTTCCGTCGACCGAAGAACGCGCTCGTCACGGACCAGTGTCCGTCGGCCTCGATGCCCGGGATGTCGTAGTCGTGCGTCACGATGCGTGTGAGAGGCGCGAGCCTGCACAGCTGGGGGATGAGCTTGGCGAGGATCCGCGACGACATGTAAAGGGTCACCACCGTCGCCGGAGTCAGGTCGACATCGAAGACATTGGCCTGCCGCAGCGTCACGAGCGATTCGACGCCGGCGCTCGCGGCATTGCCACGCGCTTCGGCGATGCGCTGCGGGTCGACGTCGATGCACGTCGCCTTGATGCCGTACTCCAGCGCGGCCTTGATAGGGATGCGCCCGTCGCCGCAGCCGAGGTCGTAGAGCACGTCGTCGGGCCGTATCCGGGCGACGGCGAGCATCTTGTCGACAACCTCGTAGGGCGTGGGGACGTAGAGCACGAAGGCGCGACGCGCGGAGTCCGCGAGAACCCAGGCCGTTGCGTCGAAGCTCGCGTCGGCGGCGGGGTCGGCGAGGGGAGCCGCGGCGCGGGACGTTGCCACCGAGGAAGATTGCGTCGCCTGCAGGTCTGATGGCGCGGGTGGCGCTTCGGAGCGGCGCGAGCAACCGACCAGCAGAATCATCAACGCGAGGCGCGGCAAGGCCATTCAGCGTCAGCCTGAGCGCGAGTCATGGCCCAGGCGCTCCCGCCACGATCCAGCTCCGGAGACGGGTCAGGTCGTCCGGACAGAACGCGAACGTCGAGTTGCGTGGCATCGGCCCGCTTCCGGGCGTGGGCGGTGCCTTGCGAAGCGCGCGGTAAAGCATCGTCTCCTCCGGAGTCGTGCTTCCGCCGTCGGGGACGATCGTGCTCGTCATCGAGGCCCAGCAGCTCGGCTCGTCCGGGGAGCACACATAACCGCCGCTGGTCTGCATTCCGGTGCCGCCCGGGACGTGACAAATGGAGCGAGCGCTGCAGCTCGCCTGGCCGGACGGGCCGAAGAAGTCGCGGTACAGATCCGAGAACGCCGTACCGGCACCGCGACTGCCCGCCTCGGCACAGTAGTCCGTTCCCCCTGAGTCCATGGCCCCTGCGTCCTCAGGGGTACCTTCCGCGCCGGCGTCTTCGGCGATCCCTTCCGCGCCGCCGTCGAATGCGGGCTGCCCCGAGTCGACGACGGAAGGCGCGCCGTGTGACCCGTCCGAGCAGGCGAACACGCCGAGCAAGAACGCGCTGACGAACGCGCGGCGAAGGGCGCGACTTGTGCCGGATTGCTTACGGATGGCAAGCACCTCGGACGGTGCCACCGTCGATGCTCAGGTCGTCGCAGTGGCCGCCATCGATCCCCTGTCCAGGGAGGTCGCTGAGCGACTCGCGCAAATGGTAGTCGAGGCAGTTGAGCGTGCTGGTGATGTCGGGGTTGTAGTCGCTCGCATCCGCCTGATATGGGTAGCCGTTGCACGCGGCCGTGCAGTCCGAAAGGCTCGCGTAGGGCGGATCCGCGCCGTTGGCCGCCGTGCAGTGCGCCATAACGAGCGAGCAGTAGTCATCGCAGCGCGTCCCGCAGAGCCCGCCGCCGCCGGCGCCCGCGTGCGGACAGTGCGTCGTCGGGTCCGACGCCGCCAGCGTTGCGTGGTACTGGCGGCAGCCGAGGCTGTTCATCGAGTCGTTATACGTACCCATCGCGAAGAGCGCACAGGTGCTCTTGCAGTCGGCCGTGTCGTAGTACTGCGCGTTGCCTCCGACGCCGCCGTCCGCGGCCCCGCAGTTCGCGAGAATGGTCATGCAGTACGTGTCGCAGGAGAGCGTCGGAGCGTCAGGGGCGGCGTCCATCCCGCCATCGCTTCCGCTACTGCTGCCACTGCCGCTGCTACTGCTTCCGCTACTGCTTCCGCTACTGCTTCCGCTTCCGCTACTGCTGCCACTGCTTCCACCGCTGCTGCTGCTACCGCTCTTGCTTCCGCTGCTGCTTCCACTGCTGCTGCTCTTACCGCTGCTACTCCCACTGCTGTTGGCACCGCTGCTTCCGCCACTGCCCGTGGAGTCGGCGCCGCCTCCGTCGGAACCGCCTGCACTTCCGTTATCACTGGAGCAGCCGAATCCAATGAGGGTTCCCAATGAGCCAAGGAGCACAATCGTTCCCACGAAGTAAGTCTTTTTCATCGGGTCCTTATACGCCGGTGGCCCGCTCATGTTCCGCCCCAGACCCTTTCCGGCGAGGAAACGAGGGCTTGACGGAAAGGAATCCAGCCATTCCGGTGGCTGATTCCCGGTACGTGCTCGCGACCGATACGGCCTTATTGCTGGAGCAAACCGCGCACGGCAAGCGTTGCCGCCATTTGCGCGCGGCCGGAGACCTGGAGCTTGGAGTACACGCGCCGGAGCGCCTGTTGGATCGTCTCACGGGCGAGTCCGAGCGCTCGAGCGATCTCGAGGTTGTTGTGCCCGCCCGCCGCAAGGCGTGCGACCTGAAGCTCTCGCGGTGCCAGTCGATCGCGTTCGCCGTCCTCAACGACTCCCGAGACGTCGGTGACGCGCGGCGATCGGCTGAAGGGCGTCGTGCGCGAGGACATCCCCACCGAACCGGCCTGTGAATCGCACGAGAACGGCTGGCGGGGCTGCCTCGACGGGTCTCGAACATCACTTCGCGTGATCGTTCACATACCGGGGATCTGCATCAGCTCGACGACCTCGATCGAGCCTTCGGGCATCATGAAGTGAGGGTGCTCCTTCAGGCTCTGCGCGACCGCCTCCTTCGACTCGCCTTGCAGGATCGAATAACCGCCGAGATCGTTCGTGCTCGGCGACGCGCCGCTGCCCTTCGTAACCCGCAAGCTCTTTCCGAGCGGTGCGCCCATGTCGACGATCGAGCTGCCGGCCTTCTTGCTCCAGGCCATCCACGCGTCCATGCCGGCCTTCTGCTGTTCGGGTGTGCTCTTCTTCATTTGCTCAAACGCGGACGTCGGCGCCTTGTAGAGAACGAGGAACTTTTTCATGTTCGGCTCCTTTGTATCCGCGTCTTACGCGCATCCCTCGCGTCTCGCAACGAGTCGGCGTTGTGGACACCGGTAAAGTCGCACTGAAGCGAGTAGCAGCCTCAGGTAGAAGCGCTCGCGCGATCCCGCGTCCGACCGTCACCGTGCGATGACCGACAGCAGCGCCGCGGCGAGCACGGAGAAGAGCAAGCTCCCCGCGACGACCGCCGCCCCTTGCCGGCGAAGGGCCGCGAGTTCACAACGATCGGCGATACGCTCCGGGCCTGTGGCGGTCCACCGCCTGCCGGCCATTGCAGTGAGCCCACAGGTCCGCGAGAGGCCCGCGCCGATCCCGTATGCCCCCACGAAAAGAACCGGAACGAGCAGCGCGTGCATCCCCAGCCCGGCTCCCCCCCGCTTGTTGATGGCGACGGCGGCAGCGAGGCCGAGCCCACTGAGTACGATGCCGACGCGCAGCTGCGCGTTCTGCACACGCGCATTCAGGTTCATCACACCGTGAGGCGCAGCCATCACATCCAAGATAGGGTGCAGCGGTAACGCCCGCCAGCTATGTCGTCCCCTGCTGAATCTTTGCCGGTCCGCCCAGGCTTCGCCCGATTCCTGGATATTCGCGAAGGGGAGCTTCAGGTTCTGGTTCAGGCGTTTTTCACGCTTTTTCTGGTCGTCGCCGCCCACACCACGCTCGAGACGGCGCGCGACGCCATCTTCCTCTCGAGACTCCCCCCGGCTCAGCTCAACGTAGTCTACGTTTCGCTCGCGGGGCTGACGCTTGTCACCGCCGCCGCGTCGTTTGGTCTCGCGCGCCGCCTCGGCCGCCGGAATGCCCTCGTCTGCAGCCTCGTCGTTGCCGCGTTCGTCACCACGGTCCTCTATTACCGCGCCGCCAGCAAGCCCGGCGCGGTGGCTCTTTACCTCTTCAGCGGCCTGGTCGGCGCGATGCTTCCGCCGCAGTTCTGGCTGCTGGGATCGCAGATCTTCACTGTGGCCCAGGGG
>Ga0210409_10003968_pt1 | contig 16176 bp, 12 predicted proteins | sample IncBWH17MmetaG_FD_161649 | JGI IMG/M metagenome (GOLD analysis project Ga0210409, IMG submission 161649) | Forest soil microbial communities from Barre Woods Harvard Forest LTER site, Petersham, Massachusetts, United States - Inc-BW-H-17-M | ecosystem: Environmental > Terrestrial > Soil >...
CCGGCCCGCGCCGCTCGTCCGTCAAATCCTTCACCGCGCCGGCAACATCCGCAACCTCAGTCACATTGATCGTAGCCGAAGCGCCAAGTTTCCTTGCCACGGTCAGCGGCGCATCCCGCCGCGCCAGCGCAATCACTCGCACACCGCGCCGCGACAACATGCGCACAAATTTCAATCCAATCGGTCCGCAGCCAATCACCACCGCGGTATCGCCAGTCCGCACTTCCATCTCGTGAATTCCGCGCAACACGCAAGCCAGCGGCTCCGCCAGCGCCGCGCTATGGTCATCCACGGAGTGCGGCACTTCCAGCATATTTTCCCGCACGATGCGTCCCGGAATGCGCATGTACTCCGCATACGCTCCGTTGTTGAACAACAAATCGTCGCAAAGATTTTCCTGCCCGCGCCGGCAATGGTAGCAACGGAAGCATGGCGCGGAATTCGCGGTAATCACGCGCATTCCCTGGCGCCACTTAATATCCACGCGTTTGCCTGCCGCCACAATTTCGCCCACTACCTCATGCCCAAACACCGCGGGCGGCTGAATCATCTTGGCGTGGTAGCCGCGCTTCCAAACCTTCAGATCGGTTCCATCCGTCAGCGCCAGCCGCACGCGCAGCAAAACTTCATCCGCGGCCAGCGACGGCACTTCAATCTGCTCGATGCGCAAATCTTCGCTGCCGTACAACACCGCAGCGGTCATCAGCGGTGGAACCACGATCCGCGCCGGAAGAATTTTCTCTTCCAGCCCGTAATCACTCTTCTTTGGGGACGCTGCTCTCATTCGTGTACAACCAGAACCTTCAACGAATCCTCCGTCGGATGCGCCGCCAGCTCTAAGCCTTCCTGAATCTTAGCGAGTGGAAACCGGTGAGTAACGATATCCATTACCGGGAGTTTCTTTCCCAGCACCAGCGCCGCCGCTTGTTCTTGGATGTCCACAGCTGCGCTATAGCTACCCAGAATTTCCTTCTCGTCGACCCCCACCGCCGAGGCTGGAAACTCAATCTTTGTCACGGGATCGTTTGCCGCAAAAAGGAGTACCCTGCCCCCAGGCCGCGCTGCCGCCAGTGCTTCAACCACCACCGCCGGATGCGCTACTGCGACCAGAACCGCGTCGGCACCCCTGCCACCGGTCCGGGCCTTTACCTCTTCCACAAGTCTACCACCGCTGGGGTCGAAAGATTCATCCGCACCCAGTTGGATGCTCTTGGCGCGCCGAGTGTCCACTGGATCGCTCGTCAAAATGCGTGCTCCCTCGATCTTGGCCACCATCAAAAGCTGCAATCCTATGGGCCCGCAACCGGTGATCAGCACGGTCTCGCCCGGGGCCACCCGCGCCTTCTGCACCGCCTTCACAATGGTATTAATCGGCTCGATGAACGTGGCCTCTTCAAAGCTTACATTGTCCGGCAGCGCCACGATTCCCCGCTCCGCCACCCACGGCATCGCTTTCACATATTGCGCGAACCCACCGCCGTTGGGCGTAAATCCGCCCGTCAATCCAGTCGTCTTGTATTGCTTGCACTGCGAAAACGACCGCTTCTCGCAAAAGAAGCATGTCCCGCAAGGAATGTGATGGAAGCTCATCACCCGGTCACCCAGCTTCCATTTGGTAACTCCGCGCCCCACCGCGACCACTGTCCCCGCTACCTCGTGCCCAAGAATCTGCGGTGGCTCCACGTACCCATAAAAAATTTTCTTAATATCGGTTCCGCAGACGCCGCAAGCCGCAACCTTGATCAATACTTCGCCGTCATGCACCTCCGGCACCGGCACTTCCTCAACGCGCACAACTCCCTTGCCGCGATACACTCCCGCCTGCATGGTCTTCGGTATCGGCCCCAGCATCCGCACCTGTTCCGCAACTACCGCCGCACGGTTCATCGCGTTGCTACCTCGAATTTAGGCAACGCCACCACGAAGCTATCCAGAAATGTGATCAGTTTCTGTGCCGCCTGGTTGCTCTGCTTTCCAAACTTGATCAGTTTTGGAAGTTGCGAGGGACGCTCGATCAGCTCGTTCATCAAATTGAGAGGTTTTACCGCGCCCTTGGGTGTCACCACGCGCTCGAAATCCAATGGCAAGTCTTCGTTGGCAGTATCGCTGATGCTGCGAATGGTCATGCAAGGCACTGAAGCCCGCGCGCACTTAGCCATTATGTACGCGGATTCCATATCCACGGCTTCACCGAAAAATGCCAGCTTGGCTTTTTCCTGCACCGTCTGAACGATTTCCGTGGACGTAATCAGCGTGTCTATCCGTACGCCGCCCGATTGGACCGCCCGCTCCAGGAAGATTACATCCGACATGCCCGATGCGTCGTTTAACAGCGTCCGAACTACATGCGGAACAATCGTATCTCCGGGCTTCAGCGTTGGTGCGAGTCCGCCGGCCAGCCCGGAACTGATCACCAGGTCAGGCCCTTCTCCACGGCGGAATTCGTATTGCCCCAGCGACTCTTCGCAAGCCTTGCTTCCCATTCCCGTCAACAAAATCTGAACGCGATTGCCCTCAATGCTGGTCGTAAACCCCGATAGTCCCGCGCTACGAGCGTCCCTTCCTGGCGCGGACTTGTCAAACTCCCGCAATTTACGCCACGGCGCAAATTCCGCATCGATCGCGAATGTGACCAGTATCCTCATCGGCAACCCTTACGCCGCCCTGGCCAGGCTTATTTTCCTCGCCCGGCCGGCCTTCACGTAGGCGTTCGCTCCATACCACCGCACCGCTCGCTCCAGCGCCGCTCGTACCGGTCCCGGCTGAAATCCCAGTTCCCGTCTTGCGCGCGACGCATCCACGAACATCATGTGCTGCGCAATCTTCACGCCTTCCACCGGTATCTGTGGCTCTTTGCCCAGCAATCGGGCCAGCGCGCTCTCCACGTAGGCTACACCCAACGCCATCCCGTGCGGGATTTTCCATCTGGGTGCTTTCAATCCCGTAATCTCGGCCAGCAAGTCCAGCAATCCCTTCAGCGTCAGATTCTCCGCGCCAAGCAGGTACCGTTCGCCAACGATACCCCTCTCCGCGACCAGAAGATGTCCGCTAGCGCACTCTTCCACTCCCACAAAATTCAATCCCGTCTCCACATACCCTGGCATCTTGCCATTCAGAAAATCCAGAATAATCTTACCCGTTGGCGTCGGCTTCCAGTCCCACGGCCCTACCGGCGTGGTCGGCATCGCTACCATTACCGGCAAACCATTCTTCGCCGCCTGCAAGACCTCCTGCTCCGCCATCCATTTCGACCGCTTGTAGTGCCCAACCATCTCTTCCAGCTTTGCGTCCGTGAACTCATTCGGCAGCGCCGGCCGGTCCACCGCAATCGTCGCAACCGTACTGGTATAGATCAATTGCTCGACACCAGCGCGCTTCGCCGCCTGCAGCAAATTCTTCGTGCCGCCCACGTTCGAATCATAAATATCTTGGGGACGCCTGGCCCACAGCCGGTAATCCGCCGCCACATGAAAAACTCGCTTCGCGCCCTTCATTGCTCGTTCCAGCGAAGCCGCGTCTCGCAAATCCCCGGTCACATATTCCAGCGGCAAATCGCTGATCGCCCGGTTCGTGCTCGTCGCACGCATCAGCACCCGCACCGTGTCTCCGCGCGCCACCAACTGCCGCGCCACATGGCTCCCCAGAAATCCCGCCGCCCCCGTAACCAAAGTCGTCACGCGTGTAGCGCTCCAGCGCGTTTCTCCGCGAATCCAACGTTCAACGCCCACGCCACCAGATTCCGCGTGTCACCCGCCTTCGCGGAATCAAACACCTCTCCTAAGGCATACCTCATCGTCTTGTCAGGAAGCGCGTCGTTCTTGCGTGGAGTACAGCCCGCCGCTGCGCAGCCGGAAATCGCTCGGCCGGAATTTGAACGCGCAGTACTCTTCTTTGCGCCTGGCTTGATTCTGGTAGCGTGCCAGCGCATACACCGGAAATGAATTCTTATAAAGGTGATATTTCAGATAAAAAACCGAAGGAAATCCCGTGCCGGTGAACTCGTCTTCGCTCCAGGATCCATCCGCGTTTTGCTGTTGCACCAGGTAGGAAGCCGCGCGTCCGATCGCCGGATCGGTTGGATCCGCGCCTGCAAGCAAGCCAATCAAACCCCATGCGGTCTGCGAGGGCGTGCTATTCCCCTGTCCCTTCGTCGAAGCCACCTGGTAGCTGTGCAGCGACTCTCCAAAGCTCCCATCGGCCTTCTGCACTTGCCGCAACCATGCAACCGCGCGCGTACAATAATCCTGCGCCGTCAGCGAAACCGTTTCCAGCGCCCGCAATACTCCGCTGGTTCCGTAAACGTAATTCACGCCCCAGCGCCCGAACCACGAACCATCCTTGGATTGGTCCGCCATCAAGAAGCCCACGGCCTTCTTCACCGCTGCGTTATTCGCCGCCCAACCAAATCTTCCCAGGCATTCCAACACGCGGGCGGTCACATCCGCCGTCGAAGGATCGATCATCGCGTTATGGTCCGCGAACGGAATGTGGCACAAAATTTGCCTGTTGTTGTCGCGGTCAAACGCGCCCCAGCCGCCATCGCGATTCTGCATGCTGAGCATCCACTGGATCCCGCGTCGCAGTGCCCCTTCCATCCGCTCACGCTCCGGAAAGTTCACGCGTTGCAGCGCCATCAGGACAAATGCGGTGTCGTCCACGTCCGGATAAAAATCGTTGCGAAACTCAAACGCCCAGCCGCCCGGCTCGGCATCTTTGTTCTTGATCTGCCAATCGCCGCCGCCCAGAATCTGCTTCGACAAAATCCAGTCGGCAGCCTTCACCAGCGCCGGATGGTCCGCGGGCAATCCCGCCTCTTCCAGCGCAACCATCGCGATGCAGGTATCCCATACCGGCGAAACGCACGGCTGCAAACGGATCGTGTCGTGCTCTTCAATCTCGAACCGCGAAAGTTCTTTGATCTCCCGCCACGTCAATGGATCGTCTGGTCCATGCCCCAGCGCCATCAGCGCAAAAATCGAATTCATCATCGATGGATAAATTGCCGCCAGCCCCTCCGACCTCTCCACGTGCGCCAGCATCCACTGCTTGGCCTCACGCAGCGCCTTTTGCCGCAGCGGTTTCCATGGCAGCTTTTCGTATAGCTTCAATCCCCGGTCAATCGCCAGAAACAAATTCTTCCAGGACAACAATTGCTTGTCCCAATTAAACGCCGCGGCTTTCTGCTTGGGATCGTTGAACAGCTCATCCACCCGCGCGCGTTCTGGCAAACGCCATTCCGGCCGGATCGCGGATAGGATCGACATCGGGATCACGATTCCGCGCGTCCACGAAGACATCTCGTAAATGTTCAGGTAGAACCAGTTCGGCAACAGCATCAGTTCTGGCGGAATCGACGGCACCAGTTCCCAGCCAACCGCACCCACCAACGCCAGGTAAAACCGCACGTAGGAGTTCGTATGTTCCAGGCCACCAAACTTGTGTACCACTTCGCGCGCCTTAATCATGTGCGGCGCATCCGGAGAATCGCCCGCCAGCTTCAATGCAAAATAGGCTTTACAAGTGGCGTTCAGTTCGCATGGGCCGCCGGGATAAATCGGCCAGCCGCCTTCCGGCAATTGCTTGCGGCGCACGTAATTCGCCAGCTTCGCAACGCGCTCAGGTTCCGCCTTGCCTAAAACGTGCAGATAATAAATGTAGTCGGATTCGAGGGTGGTGTCGGCTTCCAGCTCGCCCAGCCAGTAGCCCTCTTCGGCCTGCACCGAAAGTAAATAATCCGCGCCGTTTCGTACGGCGTTCTCAACCTGCTCCGTCCAGTTCTCCTCGCGCCGCGGTGCCGGAGCAGGCGCCACCGGAAACTGTTCCCCAACTCTTACGAACGAGGCCATCGCTGCTCCTCCTCGGAGCAATATGCTGTTAGGGTAGCCCTGATAATCGTGCTCGGATACACCCCAAGCTGCCCCCTTTGGATGCAGCTAAATTGTCGCAAGCGACTGGGTACCCCTAGTACTCTTTTATTATTCCTCATCGCCTCAATCATGGTCAATGACTATGATGCCAACCAACAACCCCTGAGTTGTCGCAAACTTACGCTGTCCTTCTAACCTGTGTAGCAACCACCTTCTGCTTGCCCCGGCGTAGGAAGGGAGGCGGGCGCCTTTGCAATTTATGTGGTCTCTCGCTTCTCGATAAGCGATTCTTTGTCGTCCTGAGAGCTGCGTATTCTGCGCTCGAAGGATCTCAACGAACACAATTCTCTCGACTCAAATGCGCAACGCCATGAGCCGCCCAATCGAGCCTACAACCGTACTCCCGGCTCGTTCTCCGTCATTCGATGCACTAACGCCCACAACGGTTCAGGCAGCGGCTCGCCCTCCCGCTGCAATACCGATGGCCGCTCCTGCAGCAGTTTCGCCGGTAGCTTCATCCAAAGCGGTGCTGGCGGCGCGTCCCCATCAACGCTGCCTCGCAACACCAGCGCCTGCGCCCGGTCCAGCGCCATTTGTGCCGATTCTTTGAAATCCTCGCGGCCGGGATCAATCACCGCAAAGTACAGCGACGGCTTCACAAACTGCATCAGCGAGTTGCTCTCCACGATTAGCGCAGTCTCGCGTCCCGGCTCCGCCTCCGTATCCGCCTTGTCGAGAGCGGCCCTCAGCAATGGTAGCCCCTCCGCAAGATAGCCCTGTTTCGTCCGCAACCAGAATGAACGCTTCGCGCCCGCAGCCAAAAATCGCGCGCTGTCTGTCCCGGTGTGCGCGCGCACTTCCCAATCAATCGCGCAGACATGATCATCCGGCGCGCAATCGCAATTTTCTCCGTTCTGCGCACACACTCCATGCCCGTATTGCGTAATCTTCCCCGCCGTCCACTCAATCCTCGGAAACGCCGCAATAATGTCGCACACCAATTGCGTCTTCCCAATGCTCCGCGTGTGCCCCCCAACAACAACCACCCGCCACAGATTCCTTTTCCTGGTCTCCGTCGCCACGAATCTCTCCCTTCACTTGCTCGCCCAGAGCGCTGGCCGCGAAGGGCGGCCCCTCTGCTAACTCTGCGGTGAGCCTTTCTCTTCAATTTCAGCAATCAGCACCGGGGGTCGGACCCTTAGGTCCGACATTAAGCGCTTGGCGTGCAATGGGCTTTAGCCCTGGGGAATTGGTTTTCCGTTTCACTAGAAGCTGCTCTACCTTTTCTCTTCGATCTTCTTAACCCGCTCCGCCAACTCCGGCAACCGCGCAAACCACGCATACGCTTCCTTAAACTTATCCAATGGCCGCGCCGGCGTTCCCCAAACCGTCTGCCCCTTGCGAATGGTCTTCCCCGTCGGTATCCCCGCCTGAGCCCCGGCGATGCAACCATCTTCCAGCCTGCAATGATCCGCAATCCCCACCTGTCCGCCCACCACCACTCTTTTTCCAAGCGTGCTGGATCCGGAAATCCCTGTCTGCGCCGCAATCACCGTGTGCTCTCCAATCTGCACATTGTGTCCCACGTGCACCAGGTTATCCAGTTTCACTCCCGCGCCAATCCGCGTGTCATCCAGCGAACCCCGATCAATCGTGGTGTTCGCGCCAACCTCCACGTCGTCGCCAATCTCCACAATGCCCGCTTGCGGAAATTTCCAGTACCGCTCGCCGTCAAATGCAAATCCAAACCCATCCGCGCCGAGCACCGCTCCCGCATGAATCTCCACGCGATGCCCTACGCGCACGCCTGTATAAAAAATCACGTGCGGATGGATCCGGCAATTTTCTCCAATCCAGCAACCTGCCCCAACAACACTGTGCGCGCCAACCTGCGTTCGCGCTCCGATATGCGCGTCTTCGCCAATCACCGCAAACGGTCCGATGCTCACATCGCTTCCAATTCGCGCCAGATTCGCCACTATAGCCGTGGGATGTATCCCCACCGCGATGGGCGCGCGCTCCAACAAAATTCCCGCCGCCTTCGCGAACCCCACCTTGGGCCGCTCGCTCCGCAAAACGGTTTTTCCCGGCAGCACCACCCCTTCGCCCGCTACAACGCACATCGCCCGGGATTCGAACGCGCGTTCCACGAATTTCGCGCTCTCCACATAAATCAAATCCTTCGCCCCCGCACGCTCCGGCGCCGCCACGCCGGCAAGCTCCGCGGCGGCATCGCCTTCCACCCGTGCCCCAATCGCCAGTCCCAATTCGCCCGCCGTATGCTTCATAAAACTCTCCGTTCCCTCTGCGGCCCCTCTGCTACCTCTGTGGTAAAGCCTTTTCGTTCTTCTCTTCCGACTAACTCAAGAACTCGTACAACGCCGCCTCACCCTTCGGCCGCGTCTTCCACCGCGCATGAATCCAGACCCACTGCTCCGGATGCTTCCTCACGATTTCTTCAATCACCTTCGCAAATTTCTGCGTATTCGCAACCACATCGCGCTCGGTATCTCCCGTACGCACCAACTCCACCGGCGGCTCAAATCGCAGCCGGTACTTCCGCATTCCCTCATCCCAATACACATACCCGGGTACCACCGCCGCATCCGTGTGCAGCGCCACCCGCGCAATCCCAGTCGTCGTACACCCTGGTGTCCCAAAAAAATCCACGAACACGCCTTCTCCCGGCATGGTGTTCTGGTCCGCCAGAATCCCCACTGTTCCCGCTTCTTTCAACACCCGCAGCATCACGCGCGCCGATTCATTCTTAAAAATCGGCTCATTACCGGAAAGCCCACGATAGTGATTCACCATCGCATCCAGCGGCTTATTGTCCAGCGGCCGCGCCATATATCGCAGCGGGAATCCATACAATCCATGCGCAAACGAAGACAACTCCCACGCTCCAATGTGCCCGGTAAGAAACAACACGCCTTTCCCGCGACTCTTCCCCGCCAGAAAATTCTCGTGACCATCCAGCACCACCGTCTGCTCAATATTCTCCGCCGTATATTTCGGAAATCGTGCAAACTCCGCCGCCATCCACCCCAGGTTGCGCGTCATCTTGCGCATCACATCGCGTCGTCGCGCATCCGTCCATTCCGGAAACGCCAGCCGCAAATTAAATTCCGCGGTCTTTCGCAATTTTGGCAACAGCAACAGCAGCAGCGATGCTCCCGCCGACGCAACCCCGCGCGCCACCGGCCGCGGCAGCACCCCCAGCGTCTTCACAAACGTCCACGCCACCGCATACTGCAACCATTCCGTCAGAGTTTCCTCCTACTCCTCTTGGTTTTTCCTTGTAGGGGCGGCTTTAGGCCGCCCTCTTCTCTTTCTTGTGTAGCGGCCGCCTTCTGAGGCGGGCGCCTTACCGATCCTTCGCGCACACTCACACGTTGCCCCAACCCAAGATACACGTAAAATGCTAGTCTCAACTTCCCGTGACACCAAGCAACAACGACGCAACAACCACAAACTCGCAATCCCTAGCCACCCGTCTCGCGTGGACCATCCTCATCCTCGCCACACTCTACCTTTGCTACTTCCACAATCTCGGCGCCATCGGCCTCGTCGGTCCCGATGAACCGCGCTACGCATGGATCGCCCGCGACATGACCGAAACCGGCGACTGGATCACGCCGCATCTCTACGGCAAGCCCTGGTTCGAAAAGCCCCCACTCTATTATTGGAGCGCTGCCCTCAGCTTCAAACTCTTCGGGGTCAGCGAAACCACCGCGCGACTGCCCAGCGCGATCTATGCGCTTCTGGGTACGCTCGCGATGGCTTGGCTCGCGTGGCGCATCTACGGCAGCGAAACCGCGCGCTGGCTCCTGCTTCTTCTTCCCACCACTGTAGCCATGATTGCCTTCTCCCACGCCGCCGCCACCGACATGCCTTTCGCCGCCACCCTAACCATCGCCATGGTCTTCGCCACATACCTCCTCGGCCTCGACACAAGGCAAATAGAAGGCAGCGCGCTCCACTCCGAATCCCCTCTTTTCTTTAGGAGGCTGGGGCTTCAGCCCCAGCGTAAGCTGGAGGCTCCCGGTCGGGCTTTAGCCCCTGAAGCCTCCGAATCCGCCATCGCCGCGACTCATCGCTCCAATATTCTCCCCGCCATTTTCTTCGGATTCTTCCTTGGCCTCGCCGTCCTCGCCAAAGGCCCCGCCGCCCTCATTCTCTCCGGCGGCTCCGTTCTCCTCTGGGTCGCGTTCACCAAACGCTGGCGCGACGTCTTCCGCTGCCTTCACCCCCTCGCCATCATCGCCTTCTGCGCAACGGCCCTGCCCTGGTACATCCTCTGCGCCCGCCGCAACCCTGACTTCTTCCGCATCTTCATCATCGAGCACAATTTCAAACGCTTCCTCACTCCCGAGTTCCAGCACATCCAACCCTTCTGGTATTACGCAGGCATCCTGCTCATCGCCTTCCTGCCGTGGACTCTCTTGCTTCTCTACTCCGCCTTCCGCGGATCTCTCAATCTCTGGCGCACGAAAACAATCTCGCCCGCCACGCTTCTCCTACTCTGCTGGTCTCTCTTCGTCGTCGTGTTTTTCTCCAGCTCCAAATCAAAACTTCCCGGCTACATCCTCCCCGCCATCCCCGCGATCGGACTGCTGATGGCACGCGGTTACGTCCGCTCGGTAAACCATAACCACGATTTGCTCCGTTGGCTTCTGGTTGCGGCCGGAGGGTTGACTCTGCTCGCATCAGTTCCCATTTTCTTCCTGCATCTCGGAAGGTCAGGAACCAGCGCGCTACATGCCGTCGCCTGGATTCTCCTCTCGACGGCGCTCGCAAATTTGCTCCTCAGCTCGTATGGGACGACGACACGTCGCCTGACGTTCCTTTTGCCGCTCGGCATTCCACCAATTCTCTTGCTCCTCTGCTTCTACCCACACCTGCAGTCTGCCCTATTGGCGCACTATGACCCCTCGGGCAAAACCCTCGCCACCGACATAGTGGCCCGTAACATCTCGCCAGAAACCCTGTTAGTTGGCCACATGCAACGCGGCCAGCAATACAGCCTCAGCTTCTATCTTCATCGGGAAATTCGCAGTTGGACTACAGAACCAAGAGAGGGCTACTTACTTTCGAATGGGCATAATTGCAGCAGTTTAGTTACAGCGCCATGGATCTGTTCGACTGAACCTATATATCTGGAACGCAGCAGATATTTTCTCTACCGTGTCAGTGCGTCGCACTAGCTTTGGAGTGCGGTGGCTTGCTTGCCCTGAGCTTCGAAGGGCCACCGCTTTACAATCTCAACCCAATCACCCAAACCAACCGCCCACTACTTCTTCGCTGCGCCGACAGCCTTAGCGGGAGCGACGGGCGCAACAACAACCGGAATCTCCGCAACCGGCATCCGCGTTAGAAAAAACGTCACCACGCGATTCTCATATGTCCGCTTCTCGTCATCCGGCAAATTTACAAAATTTCCATGCGCAATAATCGCCTGCTCGCGCGGTTCCTGCGCCTTCAAAAACATATCCCGCGTGATCGCTGCCAGTTCCGGATCGTCCGCCGCGCCAATAAACAAAATCGGCACGCCAGACAAATTCTTCAGCTTGGTCGACAGCGCCGCATCGCTCTTGTACGCATAATTCAACCACTCAAAACAAGTCTGCGCCGATGTCACCATCAACGGAAACCCGCCCACACCGGTCTTCTCGACGCCAATCTTCACCATCTGTTTCGGGGAGTCGTACACCGAATCCAGTACCATCGCGCGCACTCGCGGGTCCGATTCCGCCTCCCGCAATCCCGCATACGCGCCCATGTTGTAGCCCCACACGCCAAACCGCTTCGGGTCCACGTCATTGCGCCGTGCCAGCGTATCGATCGCGGCCCGTACCTCATCGGATTCCTTGTAGCCAAACGTGGTCGTGCCCTTGTTTGCCCCATGCGCGGTAAAGTCAAACACAAACACGTTGTATTGGTGATCCTGCAGTGCCGAAACCAGCGTCAGCAGCTCACCGCGGCTGGACTCATATCCGTGGCACAAAACAATCGTTGGCGCCCCGCGCAGCCCCGGGAAAAACCAGCCTTTTCGCGGCGCCGAACCCGGCACCGTGAATTCCACCTCATCCGGCCGCCCCGGAAAACTCGCCATATTGATTTCCGAGCTGGTGCGTTGCGGCTTTACGATCCAGTACGTCAGCACCGCCGAAATCGCCAGCGTCGCCAGCACCGCAAAAAAGATCAGCGCCAGGATCACCGACAGTAGCTTGGTGTACCAGCGTCTCGGGTACCGCAATTCGTCAATAATGGCCATGGTTTGGGTATAGTCTTCCCGCACTTCCGCCGCAAATTCTCGGCCTTCCTAGTGCCTAGGAATACTATAGCCGCATCCTAACACGCTCCTTTTCCATCGTTTTACCCCATCTCGCGGCCATGTGTTCGATATGTATCCTCCATTTCCTGCGTTCCGGCAGCCTTTCCCGGGAATCGGCTATCATATTTAAGCGCAGGGGATTAGCGCATCTACACTTCCCATGAATATCATCGACCTTCGACAGGCCACCGTCCGCCAGCTAGAGCCGCTGTTGCTCGAAGAGGCCTATCATTGGCGCGACGAGCTCCATTGGGACTATCGCGGCGCCCTCGACCTCATCAAGCGCTTCCTCGACGCCCATGCGCTCTCCGGTTGCGTAGCTTTTCAAAATGGAACTGCCGTCGGCTATTCCTTCTACGTCCTCGAAGAACACAAAGGACTCATCGGTGGCCTCTATGTCTCGCCTGGCCGTGAGCAGGAACCTATCGGCCGACGTCTCCTCGATGAAATGCTTTTTTCCATGCGTGCGCTTCCCCACTTGCATCGCATCGAAGCCCAGCTAATGCCTTTCGGTGGTCCCGTAGACGACGCTCTCCGCGAACAGGGCTTCCGCCTGTACACCCGCCAGTTCATGCTGTTCGATCTCTTGAAAAAGGCCGAGGCCGCTCCCAGTACCAATTCCGGCGTGCGCATCGATCGCTGGAATGACCGCTACTTCGAACCCTGTGCCAAGCTGATTTATCTGGCGTATGCCAATCACGTGGATGGAGACATCAACGATCAATACCGTTCGCGCAACGGCGCCTTGCGTTTCCTAAAGAACATCATCCTGTTACCGGGTTGTGGCCAGTTTCTACCGCAAGCCTCGTTCGTCCTTCGCCATCCGGGGAGCGACGATCTTGCAGGGGCCGTCCTCACCAGCGAAGTCTCTCCCGGCATCGGCCACACCACGCAAATTTGCGTGCAACCCGGCTTTCAAGGTCACGGCCTCGGGCGCACACTGATGCTCGCCGCCTCCGACGCCCTCCGCGCCAATAAATTCAAGGAACTCACCCTCACCGTAACCTCCGAAAACAAAGCCGCCGTCCACCTCTACGAACGCCTCGGCTTCTCCACCATAAAATCCTTCACCGCCGGCGTCTGGCCCCGCTAATCCGAGCTGTGTAGCGGCCGCTTTCTGAGGCGGGCGCTTTTGCATACAAGTTGTTCTCAAATCTCTCTATCTTCGTGGGAGCGGCTTTAGGCCGCCGTCTTGGGTTTGTCTTGTTCTGTCATCCCGACCGAAATGTCGCGCTGTTTGCGGCATGGAGCGCTGTGTTTGCGTCCCGCGTGCTGCACCGGGACGGAGGGATCGTGGCAGGATCTCAACTCATCCTCGCTCCAACTTCACCGCGGTTGGGTGCCGCACCCTTGGCCTTCAAGGGTGCGGATTCTTCTAGGGGTTGCTTCCAGGTTTCTTCTTACGCACGCAACGACAAATATCTTATCCGCGCGTTCCACTCCGCTTGCCTTTCAAATTCACCATCGCATGCCGCAGCAACAAATTTGCCTTGGTCTGGTAGCCGCTTCCATACCCTTTCAACCAAGCGATCACATCCTCGTCCAGTCGAATCGTGATCGGCCGTTTCTTTGCCCTGTAAAACCGGCCAATCTGCGCGCCGCTCCAATCCAAAACTTCCGGCATCTCCGACAAATCAATGTCGGCGTCTTTTTTTCCTGCCAATGCCGCGATCTCTCGCCGCTGTTCGTTGCTGAGCCGTTTCATAACTCTTCCTTTCGCGAGAAGTCGCTCGTCGAGCGGAAATGAGGCGAATTACCTCCTCGCCGCTTTCCTCAAAAACCGTATGCACTACGAACACGATAACGCCCGGTCCCAGCGTCCCGAGAGTGATAAACCGCTCTTCTTCGTCGTGCAGAAGATCCCGGAGCGTCAGCGAAAACGGATCATCAAAACCAGCACTGCAGTTTCAAACCGTATGCCATGACGCCGCACGTTTAGCGCGCTCTTCGCCTCATCCCACTCAAAGCGCATGGGCTAAACCTAATTGTGCCATGTGTATGTACATCTGTCAATACATCAGGTTTCTTGACTCGCCATCAGCTTCAACGGCCATAAAATCCTTCACCGCAGGCGTCGGGCCTCGCTAAGACCTCATCCGTGTCGTTGATGTGTTTAGTAGCACGGCAGGAGCTGTGATTTTCACGCGAAGCGGCCCATCCACGAAGAAATTCGGAAGTGCGTCATCAGTTCCGGGAAGAACAAATTCACATTTCAACTCAAAGCTTCGTTCGACTCCAGGCTCAAACTTCCATTTCTTGATCGTTTCTTCCACGCTTGGTCGAATGATGGGATGCCCACCTATCGTCTGCACCCCACTAACGGTGCCGTCGCTTGCCACGGTCACTCGCGCGGTAACCGTACCACCTATGCGAGTTTGTCTGGCAAGCGGCGGATAGACAAGGCGCACGAATTCTACGGGGCGTAGTTCTGGATGGCCGGAAAAGAGCGCGCTCGCAGCGTTCGTTTGGGCCTGAGACCTCCGCAGTGCCTTCTCGAATTCGTCGCCAGGCAGCCAATCGATTGGCCCAAGCTGCGTAGCAGCGGCCTCACCCAAGGTGTAGCCAAATCGCACCATCATGGCCAACCCAGCAAAATCCCAATCCTCGCGAAACGCATCCGCGGGCTTGTGATAGCGATTGTCCACATAATCCTTCGCCTGTGCCTCGCCCCACGCCAGATCGTGCCCTTTGAATTTCAGCCCTTGGCTAATCGAAAATGACGGAATCCCCACCCGCGACAAACTGAAATGATCCGAACGGTAATAATGTCCCGCCTCTGGATGCGCATCGGGCTTAATCGCCAAACCAAATTGCTTGGCGATCTTCTCGACTGCCGGATAAAACGTCGTTCGCTCCGCCCCGCTCACTTCCACTTCCTCTGGAATCCCAATCGGGTCCAGCGCGTCATAATTCAAATCCAGTATCGGTTCAACCGGAAGCGTCGCGGCGTGCTTGCCCAGATACTCCGACCCCAGCAACCCCTGCTCCTCCGCCGTCACCGCTGCAAACAAAATCGATCGCGGCGGAGCCGGCTTGGTCTCCGCCCACACCCTCGCCATCTCCAGCAGAATCCCGCAACCCGTCCCGTTATCGATCGCGCCGTGATAAATGTTGTTCCCCCCTGGCTTCGCTTTATCAATCCCGAAATGATCGTAATGCGCGGTGTATAGCACCGCCTCCGCCTTGCCCTTCGCATCCGATCCTTCCAGCATCGCCAGCACATTGCGCGAAGCAAACGGCCGTACTGCACTCACCACATGCGCCTTCAATCGCACCGGCAATTCCACCGGCTTGAAGTCCCTCGATTGCGCCTGCTGAAACATTTTGTCCAAATCCGTCCCGCTCATCGCCGCCAGCTTCTTCGCCACTTCCAGGTGAATCCACGAGGCCGCCTGCAGCTTCGGTGTAGTGTCCAGCTTCAACCGCGAAAGTTCCCCGCCCCACGAATTCCGCACCACATCCCAGCCATAACTCGCCAAATCCGTTCGGTGAATAATCAGCGTCGCAACGGCCCCGCGTCGCGCCGTCTCCTCAAACTTGTAAGTCCACCGCCCGTAGTACGTCAGTGCCTTGCCCTTGAAAAATTTCGGATCCTCCGAAATCGGCTGGTTCACAAACAGCAGCGCCACTTTCCCCTTAAGGTCGTAGTCTTTATAGTCGTCCCACTTATATTCCGGCGCGCTAATTCCGTAGCCCACAAAAACGATCGGCGCATCGATATCCACCGACGGCGTCTGCGTCTCGTTGCTGGTCACAAAATCATCCGACCTCGTCAACGCTAAAGATTTGCCATCCGCAGGCACCAGCGAAAACGTAGTCTCTGGCTGCGTCTTGATCCCCACCATCGGCACATTCTGAAAATACGTCCCGTTTTCGCCCGCCGGTTTCAATCCATAGCTCTTGAACTGCGTCGCGATATATTCCGCCGCCTCATCGCCGCCCTTCTGCCCGGTCCCGCGCCCCTCCAGCAAA
>Ga0210409_10003969_pt1 | contig 16175 bp, 26 predicted proteins | sample IncBWH17MmetaG_FD_161649 | JGI IMG/M metagenome (GOLD analysis project Ga0210409, IMG submission 161649) | Forest soil microbial communities from Barre Woods Harvard Forest LTER site, Petersham, Massachusetts, United States - Inc-BW-H-17-M | ecosystem: Environmental > Terrestrial > Soil >...
CGGCGCCTCCTTGCTTGCGCTTGCAGACGAGGGCGCCGGAATAAACCGCTCTCCGCCCGACTCCTCCTCGTCCGTAAGGCTTTTACGGATGTTGAGAAACGCAAATCAAAACGGAGAGTCGCATGAAGATCAGAAGTTCACTAATTTTCGGAGTTGCCCTGCTGTTTGGATCAACTACGTATGCTCAAGACAGTCCGAAGGTTGAGACAACCGGGGATTATTCCGATTTTCGGTTGAACCCCTGCCTTCGGTGTGGAATAGCCAGAACCTGAATGGCGGTGGTGCGCAGGCTGCGCTGTACTTCAGGTCGTGGCTTGCGTTGGCGGCCGACCTCGTGTGGTTAAAAAACTCGAACGGCTTGAAATGGCGTGGCTTAGGATTTTGCACCGGCTTCTCCGACCCAGAAACAGCGCCTACAATCTGTGTGGCTGGCGAATTATTATTTCGCCCATGATTCCTCAGGGTTGTGGTTACGCATCCAGCGGTTTTCAATGCGGCGTAACATTGTTACATCGCATTGAAACTTGCCACCCGTATCAATTCGCCAGGGACTGCGGTTCAGTGAGAGGAATTGGCATAGAAAAGGGCGATTGGTTGAAACAATCGCCCTGTGACCAATGGCTTTTTGTTCGACTGTCTTAAGCCGGCAGACAAGAATTAGGCGGATGCAGCTCGCGTGCTGAGGAAGTCCTTAGCCTTTGCGATCTCGGCGTCCCATTTTACCAGTTGCTCCGGGGTCAGGAATTTTTCAAGTTTCTCCCGTCCGGCGCTACGATTTTTGGCGAGATATTGGGCAATGTCTTCCTTCGAGACGTTTGGGTTCTGTTGCTTGTATTCCTGGAACTTTTCGTACTTGTCCGCCAGGAACGTCTTAAGTTGGTCTTTTTGCTGATCCGAAAGGTTTAGTTCTGAACCGAGCCGTTTCAATTCAACTGCGATGTTATTGAGTTCATCCGGAGTCATTTTGTTTTTCCATCTTTCTGGGCGGGCTTTAATCGGGAGGGAGAAAACCTGGCAAGCGGGCACCCAGTCTAACTACGACCTGATGAGGGGTGTCCAGTTTCCTCTTGCAACACCGTCGAGATTAAGTGGCCGTTTAGTAGCCGTCAAGAGCTAAGAACGAAACAACAACATGAGAAGAGAACTCATTTTTCCACGGTTTGTAACCTGTGGTTGGCGAATTGTTACGGGAGAGCCGATTTTACCGGTAATCGCGCTGCGCAAGTGAACTGGTCCTCGCTTTCGGAACGCATCCGGTGGCAGTGAAACGATCGGATCCGCGAAACGCTCTGTAACCAAGATCGCAAACACCGCATGATTTCATTCCAGGTGTTTTTAGAGGTTGACCGGATGCCGAAGTGAGCCCGAGTCTTGGAGAGACTCTGATACAAGGATCGGCAGTGGGGCTGCCATCGAAACGAGCGGAGATTTGCGATTGGTCGTGACACCGGCGTAACCGGCGTTCGCCCTTCCAGTGAGGTATGCGTGCGATGGTTGTTGAAGTAGGTCCTGAAATTGTCGGAGTCAGGTACTTCGGCAACCAGCGATGCCCTCGAATGGCGCAGTTGAACATCCGACAGAGCGCGACACCATCGACCGTTCCCGCATGGACGCCGAACCCAATGATGCGGCGCGTGTATTGATCCATGACCACCAGGACCCAGTGCGACCGCAACGTGGCCGACTCGCACCTGAACAGATCCATACTCCGGAGATTGTCTTTCATGTGGCCCAGGAACGTCAGCCAAGAGGGATCCGGCAAGAATGCGGTCCCCCCGCGGACAGATTGGGCGATCGTTGCCGGGAGCGATTCACGATGCTTCCCGAACGATTGTGGCGAAGTTGTGTAATCAGAAGCACGTTGCAGACTGGTTCCACGCTACAGAAAAGTTGGAAATCAGGTGTTGCTGCCGCGCGCATGCCACCACGAAACACCAAGGGCTCGAAAGCGTACAGAGCACCTTCAAGCCCATCTGTGTGTCCATACATCCCTCTTCAGAGGGATCCCTTTTATGCCGCCGCGGCAGCACCCTCAGACTATCGGACCTGGTTGAGTCTTTTCATTGGAATAATTCTCCTCGGCCAGGAAAGCTAGATCAATGTCGAGTTCGTCGCAAATGTCGTCACCCTTAGTAATGAATCGGACAAACCGGGTCGATAGGGCCACAAGAAGAAAAAGACGCTGGCCAACCCGTGGTTAACCCAGCAACGGCGCGATGAATGAGTGATTGGATTTTGTGTATAATGTGCCGGTCCTGGAGTTGGCCCCGCCTTGGCTATGCCCCGGTCTCGATAACTCCTTGAAGGAGGTCTCCATGAGGAAAGAGAAGGGTTTTTCACTGATCGAATTGCTGATCGTCGTAGCGATCATTCTGATCATCGCGGCCATAGCAATTCCGAACTTGCTGAAGGCGCGCATTTCGGCGAACGAATCTTCAGCGGTTGGTACGGTGCGTTCGTTGAACACGGCGAGCGTGCAGTATGCAACGCAGTGTCCGAATCTTGGTTTCCCGGCCAGCTTGACGGTTCTCGGTCCTGGCGCGAACGATTGCACGGGCGCGGGGATCATTGACAGCTTGCTTGTGACCGGTACGAAGAGCGGTTATACATTCGTGTACGCTCCAGGTGCAGCAACCCCGAACACCTCATACACGATCACCGCAACGCCGATCACCGTTAGCGTAACCGGCCAGCGCGGGTTTTTCAGCGACCAAACCGGCGTGATCCGCTACGATCCAGCGGGTGCAGCCACGGTTGCGAGCCTCCCGCTGCAGTAGGACATTTTGTTTCTCCAGAAAGCAACGGCGCTCCCGAGGCGTCAACCAGTGCGAAACACTAAGACAGAGATGGGCAGCTGATCCGCTTCCCATATACTCCCGCACCCACGATGCCGAGCAGGCCGGCGCCGAGCAAGAAGAGGCTCGACGGCTCCGGCACCCCAGACGGAGCAAAGGTCACGTTGACGTCGATGATGGAAGAGGCGTTGACGGTCTGTCCCGCTCCGTGATCGTGACGGAGTCCGCAGTAAAGCCAAGCGGGATCTGCGCAGGGGTAAAAGTGCTTGAGGGATCGAGAGAGACACCAGTGATTGTAGGCGCCCCGGAGAAGTCGAAAACGTAGCCGTCGAACTGCACGGCAGGTATTGCACCGCCAGGATCTCCGTTGAACGCGAGAACAATGGAGGTCGGGTTCACGCTAATAGCTACGCCGAAGAGGAAGGAACCTGGCAGAGGGGTGATAGACCCAGGGGTGAATATGGTGGGTACTGTCCGCGTAACTGAATCGGTAATGGCATTACCTAAGATCGGGTAATTGCCGGTCACGGTCACTTGCGATCCCGAAAGTGAGTCGGCATGGGCCAACGCGGCCATCGAACCACCCCTTGTAAGAGAGCTGGTTCTAGTTGCTCGGGCCTGACCGGAAGATACGTAACATTCCGCTGAAAATTGAGCGGCAACGAGAGGGTAGCCGAAGGACTTTGCTGCTGGCCGGGCGAAGATTGCTGAACCGATCCGGCGGGCACTTGGGTTGAAGGCGGTGCTACTTTCACCTCCTCCGAAGATGTCCCGGCGAGAGTTTTGCTCTGGCTACTACGGTTTGCCAACACGTGTAGAGCGAAAGGTCCCGACAACAAAACCAGCAGCAAATATAAGGCCCGAGAGAGCACGAATAACTTCCTTCTACCTTTGACCCATGGTTGAGCCTTGCGAGGCGGCGGGAAAGGAGCTCTGACGCCTCGATTGATATGGCTCCATCGTTTCAGTAGACCGAAGCAAGAATCATCGAGCCCAAGATCACTTCCGAGACCGCGGTTCGGAGGATTCTTGAGGTCCCGGGGGCTTCCTTGCACTTAAGAGCGATGGTTAAAATCCAAAGAAGTGGGCGATCTTCTTTCCACTCTCTTCCGTGTAGTACACCGTCACCTTGGCTCCCTTTTCGGTGCCCGCACCGACGGCCTGGCCCATATCCTTTCCGGCATTTTCGGTGAAGTCGAAAGTTTTTTCTGTTCCATCCGCAGTCTTCACCACCACAGTTTTTGTGCCCTTGTCCACTTTCACGATCGTTCCCTTAGTCACTTTTACGCTATCCTTGCCGATCTTGCCGATTTCTACGCCCGTTTCGTCAACACCTTTGCCGGTGGTGCGAGCGACGGCTTCCGTGCCTTGCTTGAGGCCGTCCAGTCCTTCTTTCGTTCCCTTGTAGGCTGTATCGCCTGTGACCTTGATGGTGTGTTCGGTTCCATCCGCGGTCTTAACGACAACAGTCTTCGTGGCCTTGTCCACTTTTGTGACGGTTCCATGGACGACGCTCACCACGTCCTGTGCGATGCAAACCACCGCCGCGAGAATGGTGCAAATTGCCAAAGTCCCTAGCTTTTTCATCATCAATTCTCCTTTAACGATTTGTTGAACGTTGCACTTCGTGGCCGCAAACCGGAATCAAATGCAACCTCGCTCTGCTAGAAAGAAAACTCTAGCCCGACGACAGGACCCTTCTGCGTCAAATCGAGGCCAATGCGGTTGGACGTGACGTTAACGTTCAAACGAGTTCCCAACTGATAGCCGGCGTTGGCGGTGATGTGCTTGGTCAGGGTGAATCCGAGATCACCAGCCGATGACACAAAGTTGCCGTAGCCGAAGAAATACATCCCATATACGTTTCCTTCGATGAAGACACGAGGGGAATTTGTCAGGTACAAGCGGAATTGCGGGCCGGCTACCGGGATGGGAGCCCAAAGCGTTCTACTGGCAGAGACGGCGGCCTGATGCGTGCCGTCACCGGTGACTTGCGCGGCCGCGGCGATCTTCGCGTAGGTATGGAAAAGATCGAACTGAACGGCAAGGCCGAGATGACCGCGTCTGCGGCGGATGATGTCGTACTGGTAGCCCGGAGCGACCTCAAAAGCGTGAAGCTCGCTCTGGACCACAGCACCGGCATGGATGGGATTGCCAGCCCAGACGATGTCGCGGCTGAGTGTAGCTGTCCGAGAAGTCCAGAGCGGGACAATGACGACATAGAAGTGATTTTTGTGAGTGAATTTCCAGTCCACTTTGCCGGCAAACGTGGAGTAGGAATTGAAGCTGAGGTCCTTGGTCAGGTCAACTGGATAGGTATCGCCCTGGGCACGGATGCTGCCGGACGGGTAGGAATAAAACCAACCGGTGTCGAAGCGGATTTTGTACTCATCGAATTCCTCTTGCCCGAAAGCCCGTGCGGCGAACACCGTTGAGAAAGTGGTCATCACTGCTAGGCCAAACAAAAGTGTAGGTGCCAAGCTTACGACTCGAAAATACCTGGACATTGTGCCTCCCTTGTCATTAGATTCGGCCGGAACTACCAATCATTCTCATTCACACTTTCAGCTCGCCTGTCAGGTTAAGATCAGATTCACTTGCTGGTCGGTGGCTGCTGTTCCATTTGTTTCAGTTTCCGGCGGCGTTGGAATTGACAGAGGCAGTTGAGAAAGTGTTTAACGGTGGTTCCTATGTGACGCCACGCGCCGCAAAAGGGCAGGCCAATATCTTTCTCAGGAGACCTCAGACGCGTGAAAAAACTGCTGAACCCACTCTCCGGCAGCGGGAAGTAATTCAACTCTTGGCTGAAGGGCGCTCTATGAAAGAAGCGGCACACATATTGAAAATCACCACGGCGGACTGTGGCCTCCCACAAATATGGCGCCATGGACTGCAGTTGAAGACTAATGCTGAACTGGTGCGGTATGCCATCAAGCACAATATTATTTCTATTTAAGCTCGGATTATTTCGGGTGATTGTTCTCATGATCCGATCATTCGGCTGATGTCTCAAGGGATACGAAAGTCCGGCCCTGAAAAGCCTCGTGGATGGCAAACAAGAGGTCTGTGGTAAGCGATGTCTTCACGACGTATCCAAGTGCACCCGTTTCTAGAGCAGCGCGAATGACATCTGGGTCAGTGTGGACGGTTAGAAACACGATCCTGGACGAACAGCCCGATTCCCGCAGTCGATGGGCCACCTGTATCCCGCTGAGTTTCGGCATCGAAATGTCAGTGACAATGATGTCTGGTTGCAGTTTCATGGCAGCTTCTAAAAGAACGTCGCCGTCGTGCACACAGGCGATAACGTCCGTGTCTGTTTTCAACAGGTTTCGGACAGCCGCGAGCAGCCCCGGATGGTCATCAGCCAATAAAACTCGCATTTTTCGCATTGGTGCCACACCTGCAGGCGGGACAACTGGGCTACATGTCACCAGTCCTGGACCCACATCGCTGACGCACCACGTCAGTCCTCTGTACGGAGCCTGAGCCTTAGATCGGACGACGAACATTGTCAAAAGTGACAGGACAAGGGCCCGCCTCCCAACGTCGCCTTGGTGTTAGAATTTACCTCGAGGAGGGGACATGCCATGTAAGCAGTGTGCATCCTCGCGCCAACAAGACTTTCAGGGTGAGCTTACCGTTGCCTTTACTGGGAAGGAAAGAATTGACCTGTCTCCCGTGTACGTCTGCCAAAAGACCTTGGTCTGCTTGGACTGCGGATATACAGAATTAGTCGTTCCTGCGCCCCAATTGGAACAAATCAGAAAAGGCGCGGAGGTTTTAGATTCTGAGGGCGAAACTGCCCACTGACTTTCACTGCTAACCGTGATTGCGACCAAAGGGTTGCTCTACGATGACTAAAGCCCGAAGAAGTGCGCGACCTTTTTCCCGACTTTCACGATCTTGGGGATTTTCCGTTTGGGGGTTTCAGTTTGTAATTGGCAAAAGTACTAGTCGCTTCTCCCCAGGGAGTACAACCGCGACGGGCGGCCATAATGAGGCGGACTGGTTGGCGGCCGCGGCGGGGGCTTAAACGTCACCATGCCGCGTATTGGCCGAAGCCCGCGATGCTCGACGGGACCCGGACGCCACCGCCAGTGAAACTGGTCAACTGAGAGCTGATCGACCGAAAGCCGGGCGATGCGTTGGAGCATCCACAATAACGATACTTAACTTCTGCTGGGACCTAGTTCGCCGGGCAGTGCAGGTCAATCATTGGCTGCTGGCTTATACGGATGAGCCCCGAACGCGGCTGGTCGAGGTCGATGATTAGGGCAAGAACCAGGGTGATGGCCAGGGCCAGCACGCACATCGAGAAAATCTGTCGCCATCCGTTCAAACCAAATGTGTACCCCACAAGTACAGCTGCCAGCATTCCGACGACGCCATTCACATAAATCACGCTCTCAGGCACATGATTTTGTAATGCCATCCGTCGAGCTAATTCCAGATCGATGGACTGGTTCAAAGATTGCAATAGTAAGCTGGCTGCCACCGGGTTGGGGCTTTTCTGCTGGTAAGCCACGGCGCGCTTCCAGAACTCATCCTGCAAACTAACGGTTTGTGCGCGCAAACTGTCGAGCCGCGGGGGATCATTGGCGGTAGTCCCATATTGCACCCGCACATTGATGTACTCGCGAAGAATATTCGCTATCTCCGTGCCTTCAGGTGCAGGAAGAAGTTCCGTACGAAGGCAGGAGTTTCCTATGGCATTGGCTTCATCCAGCACAAGTTGCTTACGGGCCTCGAAACGAGTCACAGCCATGGACATTGTGAATCCAAGCAGCAAGCCAAGAACTGCAAGCATCGCGGCCTCGATAGTAGAGACCAGCGGCTTGGTTCTGTCCGGAGTGCTTGCTTCCGACTTTCGGCCAAGGCGGAATCCGATCTCGGTCACCGCAAGCATCAAGGCCAAAAATACAAGGAAGATCATGATCTCGTTTGTCCCGTAGAGTAAACCGGTGTTCACAATCGTCTCCTGACAAGACCGGGATCTAGAGGCACCAAGAAAGTAGTCAACTCGTCCGTCTTTTCGTTCACCACCGCAGCTCCGCACTCCGTGTAATTTCCCGAAGCGTCGAACTTGCATCCATATGTACCTGCCTTTGCTATACCGCACTGCCCCGCATTCAGGCCCACTACGTCCCACCCGGACCCTACTGGCTTTCCGGCTTTGTTTCCCTTCGCATAGATCGCCATCAGGATGCTGCCACTCTCCGGCTTGCCGTTCGCGCAGGTGAAATTATCTTCACGGTAGGTGTACAGCACACCGCGCTGCGCATCCCACAAAAACTGGTTGTCTTCAACGGTGCCGTCATCGTCGATGTCCACTTGGTCGGTCCAGAATGAGGCTGGTGCCGGCGACTTCACAGACGTCGCGCCTTTGCCAATACTGGACTTCTGGCTCTGGTTCTTTGCTGTCGCGCTGGGGGCGGATGCATTTGCCTTCGCCGCTACGGTTGGTCCAACTTTGACCCTCGGCGCATTTCCCGTACCCGTCTGTGATGGGAAGAAGCGTGGGTTGGGTGAGTTGGCGAAGTTCCTCGCGGTCCACAAGGTCTCCAGAATATCTTGCTGCACGTCCAGATAGCGGTCGATGATGCCGTCTAGGACCGCCCCAAGATCGAACTGCTCCGGTGGCCTAGCACTTGGCTATATATTCGTGCGTTTGGGAACTGTCACTTGCGACAGGTGGCGAGCGCATTCGCTGCGCGGTTTCTGCGCAAACTCCTTGACCGGCGAAAGTCCCCTCTGAACAGCGAGCCGTCCTCCAAGCTACCGGGCGAGCACCCGAGGTTTCAGGGGTTTCCGGCGTGGCTTGGCTCGATAGGCAGTCGGAACTTACAAAAGTCTCTATAGCAGGGGCTGCAAGAACATAGATGATCGAGCCACTTCTCCGCTTCCGGGAGAGGCATCTCATGCGACGCGATACTCTTGAGAACCTCTGTGGGTGGGCACCCTGAGCGCGTGGGATAGCGGTTTTTCGTTCGATACAGATAGTTTGGGGAACATAACCTTCTTCGATGTTTTCGCTGATACAGCTAACAGCTCAGTCTTCGCGTACTACCAAGGCCCAGCTAACACTACCCAAATTGATTCCGGAACGGACGCTTACTCAGCGTCAGTTGGGAGCCTGGGCTCTCCTGGTGGGACGTGGACACTGGAGAAACCGACAACAACTCCCGAACCATCGAGCCTGATGATGCTGGGGGTCGGCCTGCTCGGCTTGGCGGGTCTCGCGTTGAAAAGGTCAGCGTAGTCAAACTTCAATTCAGATTAAGACAAGGGCGCTGAAGTTGCCGCCCTTTTCTTTTGGATATGGATAAAGAAGTAGCCGGGGCGGTCTCCTGTCGGGAGCAACAGCAATGCAGTCCATCCAGCTGGCAACCTTGGACGTCGATGGGTTGCGAACGCGTCTCAGGAAGATGTCCGACGAAGAGCTGCGGAAATTCGGAAAGGCGGCGCGGTACATGGTCGCCCCGACAGCAAACATGGGCAAGCCACCTCTGCCAACTTTCGTCCTGCAGCTGAAAGAAGCTCGTGCTGAGTGGCGCAGGAGACATAAGGGCGCCGGACCCGCTTGATGTTACCGGAGAGCGAGTGGGATGTACGGGCTCGGGGGAATGCTGTCGTCCGGAATATAGGGTTCGGTCGGCAGTGGCGGTTCTTCGATAAGGCGGTGAACAATAATAGAGAGAAATCCACCGACGTTTATGCCCATTGCCCGTCGAATACGCCACCGTTCTTCAGGGGTAAGGTTGTCGGCGCGTGAATCCATAACAGCAACTTAGGCGCGTCGATCAGCGGAGTCAAGTACGGTCTGAAACAGTTGCGCTTGGAAGAACTTCTCTACTCGATCAACAATCCGTCTTGCATAAGAGACACCGTCGGCGGCATGTTTGACTGCAAACCACCCGCGCTTAGCCGGTCACGCTGTAGCGCCTGTCGATTGTCCAAAAGACTTCACGGCTACCGCCTCGTCATTCTTGACGTCGAAGACGGTATATAGTTTTGTCATTTGCATCAGGTCTGTGACCTTATCCGTGAGGTTGAGAAGCTTTAGTTCTCCCCCCTGCTTCCGCGCGCTCGTGAAGGAACTAACCAGCGCACCCAAGCCTGAGCTGTCGATGTAATGGACATCGCCAAGATTGAGCAGAATCTGCTTATGTCCCTTGCCTAACAGGTCGCGAACCATGTCGCGCAGTGCGCCACTTTCTTCGCCAAGTTCAATCCGTCCGCTGATGTCCACAATCGTGACACTACCTACTTGCCGAGTGCTTGTCGTCATTTTCATTGGCAACTCCTAGCCACTACCAAACCTAATCCTGAGGCTTTACCAGCCATTGAAACTGTATCAGGAGTTATGTTCTGGTGAGCGTACAAAATGAATGTCGCGTTGGCCTAGAAGCCAGACTTCCGTCGTGCTATAAGTTTGAGATATCCAAAACAATCGAGCAGTGGTTGCTTTTCGAATATGTCGGTCTTGAGTTCACGCCGTCATCCAAGCCATTCAAAACGAGGGAACAGGCGGAAAAGGCGCGTGAGAAATATCCCGAGCATTTGCGTAAAGGGATTGGGGTCGGTGTCATTCGGACTAAATCATAGCCACCGATCCGTGAATGTCAGACTTCCGATTTTCGGCCACTCGTACCGTCGATTGCCGCGGCGAAGATTGTAAGAGACCAGTACAAGGTCAAGAGCACAAATAGTGCAGCGGCCATCACCGAGAAGTGGGCGACCAGCACAGCGATAGCGGCCAGACTGGGGGAAAAGCCCAGCCCAAACGCAAGCGCACGCATAGCGTTTGTAGGCCTGCCCTGTTTCACACGAACGAAAAGATCGATCAGGATAAGAGCAAAAAGAGATGGCAGCGACACCGCCAGTAGCGAAATAACGACCCAAGCAAGCGAATATTCCTTGCTTTTTGCGACTGTGGCCACCAGAAGAGCCGCAACGAAAGCGAGATAGCCTCCGGCCAATTTCACTCCACGTTCATAAATCTCTTTCCTTTCGGTGGGGGATTCCAAGTCGGATTCCATACCGGCAGCTCGCATTTCAAATTCGAAAGTTTCTACGGCAGCCTTGCGACAACAAGCCTTATATAGTGCGTTTCTAGAGGATTCTTCAAGAACCGTTGGAACAGTAGATCTCCCTCTTTGCTTTCAATTCGTCGCGTTTCCGCGTGGCATCGATTGGAGTCTCGTGCATACGGACTAACTCCTTTCGAAAAACGTGGGAAAACCTATTTCGTACGGGCCCTTCCGGGGGAACAGGGAAGGGATAGTACTTCTCCATGCGGTACTCGTCAATATGGAGGCAACGGCAGGGCAAGGTGATAAGGCTGATTAAGGAAGAGTCCGAAGCTTAAACCACCGCGGCCGCAGAACGAATCACGTCTTCTTCGGCTTGTAATCTCGGCAGTCGCAGCCGGAAAAATCTGCACGGTGTGTGTAACTTCTTGTTGAGTCTCAAGCGGGTAGGCGCGGAATGAGTTATGGCACGATCGAAAGAAAAACAAATACGGCGAAAATGACCAGGTGCACGATTCCCTGCAGCACCGTAGTGCGCCCTGTCCCCAACGTAATTACGCTGACGAGAAGCGTTAGGGCCAACAGCACTCCCTCTTTGGCATTGATCCCCAAAGAGAGTGGTTTGTGTAACAGAAGAGAGACGGCAGCGACCGCAGGAATGGTGAGTCCAATGCTCGCCAAGACAGAGCCTAATGCCAGATTCATGCTGGTTTGTAGGCGATTCGCTTTGGCGGCCCGGAAAGCTGCCAAGCCCTCCGGCAGCAGCACGAGACCGGCGATAACGATCCCAACAACACTCTTCGGCGCGCCTGCCTTCTCGATCCCGAATTCCATGATCGGCGTGAGCGCCTTCGCCAACGCTACCACGGCTACCAGCGACACCAACAGAAGCGCGCTGCTTAGGAGCGCCACTTTATTGCCTGGGGGAGGAGCATGCACTTCTTCGGTGCCTCCGCTCGTCGGGAGGAAAAAGTCGCGATGGCGCACAGTTTGAACAAACAAGAACGAGGCGTATAGCACAAGAGACACAGTGGCTGCGAAAATCAATTGCGCCGGGCTGAACGTTGGCCCCTCCGTGGTTGTGGTGACATTTGGAAAAACGAGCGTCAAGGTAGTGAGTGCAATCAGCACAACCAGTGCCGCGTTTGCTCCCTGGAGCTGGAACGCTTGCTCGCGATGGCGCATCCCACCTGCCAACAGGCACAGTCCCACGATTCCATTGCACACAATCATCACCGCGGCGAAGACGGTGTCCCGCGCCAATACCGCTTTTTCCGGTCCTCCAGTGATCATCATCGATACGATCAGCGCCACTTCAATAATGGTGACGGCGACCGCGAGGACTAACGTCCCGAAAGGTTCGCCGACCCGGAACGCTACGACTTCTGCGTGATAGACCGCCGCGAACACTGTGGCGATCAACGCAAATGCCTCCGCCGCAGCCAGCGCTCCGCCGGAGCCGAGCAACAACTGGAGCACCAGCACGATGCAAGCGACGAGTGGCCAGCTCCAGGACCACCAGGGAATTCGTACTGGAGTTGATGCCATCGGTTCCTTTCCGATACCGCGCAGGCAAGATAACACAGCACCGCGGGATTGTGCGCCGCACGTTTCGCCAACACCCTCTTCGCAGGGAGTAAGCACCTCGAGAAAGGCGGCGGGGTTGCGGATCGAGTCGCATGTACCTTTTGATTCTCTAAACATCGCCAGCGACAAAGCGGTGCTAACCTTCAGCTTGCAGGAGGAAACGACGTGAACCCGCCTGACGACAAGATGCCCGAAGAATGCGCAATCGGATCATGGAACAAATGCCTTGGTTGAAGGATCCGAACAACGCAATTCCGATCGTTGATCCTGCCGACATAAAGGTCCTTGTGGCAACAGGCTAGAGATCTTGAAGCACAACCCCGTGAGCCAGGATCGATACTGATGATGAATCGCACAGCCGTTGCCTGCAGCCCTGGTGCCGATATCGCGAGTATCGTTTATCGGCTGGGAATGTTGGAATTGGCGAAGACAGCCATGGGATTGAACTTTCCGGTAACCCTAGATGGCAAACCAACCGATGCCGTGTTTAAAGCCTTCGCGACTATCCCGATGAAAGGGATACCGCCCGGCGGGAGCAACACTCTTCGGTTCGACGTTTTTGAGTTGGTAAAGATGATTCTGCAAGAGTCCGGAGCTTAAACCATTACAGCCGCAGAGCGTTCTTCGACTGTTCCAAGTCGGGCAGCCGAAGTATTGTTTTAGCTCCTGAACGCTTGTTTGCCTTTTTCCGACGTCCCATACTGGCGGCCTCCTGCGCCGCGCTCAGTATGGTCATGTATTTAGAAGGCGAGGGACCCGAACGCCGTTTCCTAGAACCGAGAATAAGTCGGCGGCGCCTCCTCGACCTTGGTGCGTTGCCGCCCATGAAGGTGGTTCAGGTAGTTCCGTCTGGGAGAACGTAAAAAAAACGAACCAACGGCAGTCGCGGCCCCATCCAATGATTGCACTGATCGCCGGTGGTAGGGGGCAAGATCATGAACACGCCAGACAGCACGAGAGTTATCCAGGGAGATGAGGGGTGCCGAGACGGACATTATCGCGCCAAGCAAAAGCTGCGCGAACACTTCGCGAACAGCGAAGGCGCAGAGCAGGCGGCTGAGCTGGATGCAAATGATCCCACATCGCAGCAGGCGCAAAACCCGACGGATTTCGGCGAACTGAGGGTCGGGCGTGCTTCGGAAGAGGCGGCGGGGATCCCGGCGATCTGGAACACGATGCTCTATGGCATTGGCGACATGGGTCCGATTCGCGCCCCGGAAGCGTTTCTGAAGATCAACCACGTGACTGGGTTTGATTGCCAGAGCTGCGCGTGGCCGAGTCCTGACAAGAAGCGGAAGATCTTCGAGTTCTGCGAGAACGGCGCGAAGGCCGTCTCTGACGAGTCCACGAAGAAGCGCGTTACGCCGGAGTTCTTCGCGAAGTATTCGATCGAAGAGCTGGCGGGGCAGTCGGATTACTGGCTTAACCAGCAGGGCCGTCTGACTTCGCCGATGGTACGACACGCGAACGCGACCCACTATCAGCCGATCAAGTGGCAAGAGGCCTTTGCCATCATTGCGCAGGAGCTGAACAGTCTGGATTCTCCCGATCAGGCCTCCTTCTATACCTCGGGAAAGACGACCAATGAGCCGGCCTTTCTTCTGCAGTTGTTTGCTCGCCAGTTCGGGACGAACAATCTTCCGGATTGTTCGAACATGTGCCACGAGTCGTCGGGTGTAGCCATGGTGGAGACACTCGGCGTTGGCAAGGGCGCAGCGACGCTGGAGGACATGGAGAGTTCGGAGCTCATCTTTATTTTCGGGAACAATCCGGGCACGAACCATCCGCGGATGCTGACCTCGCGGAGGCTGCCAGCTGGGAAGAGATCGAAGAAGAAAGCGGGCTGACACGAAACCAGCTGCATACCGCCGCCGAAATGTACGCGAATTCAAAAAAGACGATATGCGCATGGTGCTTAGGCGTTACGCAGCAGCGCAACGGTGTCGACAACGTCTCGATGATCGTGAACTTGCTGCTGGTGGGCGGAAACATCGGGCGTCCGGGAGCAGGTACGGTATGTGTCCGGGGCCACTCGAATGTGCAGGGTGACCGAACTATGGGTGTGTGGGAGCGTCCGCCGAAATCTTTTTTGGAGGCACTTAAGAAAGAGTTCAACTTTGAACCACCCCAGAAATGGGGATATGACACTGTCGAGACCATGCACGCGATGTTCGATGGTGACGTTAAGGTATTTCTTGCGATCAGCGGCAACTTCCTCTCGAACACGCCTGATACGGTATATAGCGCGCACGCCATGCAGCGCTGCAAGCTCACGGCCCACGTATCGACCAAGCTAAACCGATCCCACCTGATCACGGGCGAGCGAGCCCTGATCCTGCCTTGCCTGGGCCGGACGGAGGAAGATATCCAGGCGTCTGGAAAGCAGTTCCTCACGGTCGAAGATTCGATGGGGATTATCAACCCTTCTCAGGGATTCCTTCCGCCGGCTTCGCTTGATCTGATGAGCGACGTGGCTGTCGTTTCCAATCTTGCGCACGCTACTTTGGGGTCTCGAACGACCACCAACTGGCTCGGATTTGCGGCGGATTACAACCTGATCCGGGATGCGATTTCCAGGGTGATTCCGGGATTCGAGAACTTCAACGCGCGACTTGCCAGTGAGGGGTTCTTCTATTTGCCGAATGCGGCGAAGCACCGCATCTTCAAGACGAGCTCGGGCAAGGCAAAGCTATCCGTCTGCCCAATCCCGAGACATCACTTGGAGCCCGACGAATTTCTGTTGACGACCATTCGCAGCCACGATCAATTCAATTCCACAATCTACGGATTGAATGATCGCTATCGGGGCGTCTTTGGCGGCCGGCGGGTTCTCTTTCTCAACCCGCTTGATATGGAGGCAAGAAATCTGCGGGCCGGTCAAATCGTGGACATCTATAGTCACTTTGAGGGAGAAGTCCGCAAGGCACTGCGCTTCGCGATCGTTCCCTATTCGATCGCCCGCCGGAGCGCCGCCGCGTACTACCCGGAGACCAATGTTCTGATCCCCGTGCGCAGCGTTGCCGCGAAGAGTAACCAGCCTGTCTCTAAATGCATTCGCATCACGCTGACTCCGTCAGATTCCGTTGAGGCGCGGCACTTCTCGAAGGCAGATCTTGATCGCAACATGGATCGAGTTGTGCCGCGCGTACCGTGACGAGAGCCCATTGGTGGCCCAAGGCCTTGCGCTCGATGCTGGCCGCCAAGGGGCGTCTCGCAGCGGTTGTGATCTCCGCCATCGTGCTCGCGGGCGGCGGCGGCCTCTTCGAAGCTCATGTTTTGCGGGATATCGCTAATGTTTTAGGACGTGTCAGTCTTGGACAGGCAGCGATAGTTGTTATTGTAATTGGCCATGTCTCCTTGGAAAGTATCGGTTGAGCCCGCATTACGGTCACCTTTGCGTTTGTCTCCCAGTGACGGACTAACCGGAGTTATTCCGGGCCAGAAGTCCCGTTCGAGGACAGAAGGCCGTTTGTGCGGTCTCGCAACAGTCTTGAATGCGTCTGCGTTGCAGGAGTACGATTCCAAGCATCGTTCGATCTCGCAGGAAGTCTCCAGCCCGTTCCCGAGGTACACCGTAAGGAGGTTCCTACCATGCCTACCACCAAGGAGTTCACAATTCGCTTAGAAGACAAGCCTGGAACACTTGGCAAGCTCTGCCAAGCCCTCGCCGAACAAAGTATCAACATTCTCGCGTTTCATTCTTGCCCTCTTGGGAAGGGTAAGAGTGCCGTCCGCCTCGTGCTGGACAATCCGTCAGTGG
>Ga0210409_10003970_pt1 | contig 16175 bp, 11 predicted proteins | sample IncBWH17MmetaG_FD_161649 | JGI IMG/M metagenome (GOLD analysis project Ga0210409, IMG submission 161649) | Forest soil microbial communities from Barre Woods Harvard Forest LTER site, Petersham, Massachusetts, United States - Inc-BW-H-17-M | ecosystem: Environmental > Terrestrial > Soil >...
TGCCCCGCCAGCACCATTTGGCGCCCCAGTTCCCCACGGCGATGACGCTCGTGCGGGTCCCCAAGGAAGCGGTCGATCAGTTCGTGCAGCTCCTCTGGCGAACGAAAGCAGGCCACCGCCTCGCCGAAGCGCTCGCTCAGACCTGGGACCTCGTCGCTGATGACGAAGGCGCCGCAGGCAAGCGCGTCGTAGATCCGATTCGAGATGTAGCCATACTCGCGCATGTCCTCCCAGTGATCGTTCAGCACGATTCCCGCCGAGCTGTAGACCCGCGCAACCTCGCCGTTGGGCACGTGCTCATCCAGGATTCGCGAGGTATCGATCAGCCCACTCCAGTTGGATCCCCAGATCGCCAGGTCGCGGTCAGTCGGCAAGAGATCCCGTGCGATCGGACGCAGCACGCCTCTCGAGTTGGCCACGTATGCGAGGTCGTGGGCAAGGTCCTCACATGGATCGGGGCGCATCACCCAGGGATCGGCGGCCTGCTCGAGCACGGCGACCGGCGTGGTGGTACGCCCGCTGAGCTCCTGTGCAAACAGAGGAGAAGCGACGCACACGAGATCATAGCCATCGCACTCCTCGCCGGTGAGCTCGGCGGGATGGCTGATCGACCACAGCACGTTAAACTGCCCGGGCTTGGGGTGGTAGCGGCTCAGGCCCTTCAGGTGCACCACTACGTCATAAGTCAAGCCGCTCTCCTGCTCCCACTCGTCGAGCGTTTGGACAGCGCCACGGTGGCCGCGCCGGCGCAGCTCGGCCAGCAACGACCGCGCAAAGTGCAGATCTCCCCAGAGCGGCGCCACGTCACGGTTGGGCGCGCCAATCTTCACGCAGAACGTGAGTCGCTGCTCGTGCTCGGTCAGGATCCTGCGCAGCTCCGCGGCGCGATGAGCGTAGGTGTGCCTGGTGAGGACCACCTCTCGATAGCGCCGAGCCAGCGACCCGCGACGCCGCTCGTCGCCGAGCAAGTCGTCAAGCGTCGCACGCAGGGTCTCCTTGGAGCTCCAAACCGGATAGTCCTGGTCGAACAGCTCGCGAACACCCGACTCGCAGTTGGTGGGCGCCAGCGTGCCGGTTGCCAGCGCATCGAAGACACGGGCATTGACGGCTCCATAGGGGAGCGTCGGCCCCTGCGTGTCGTCCAGCACCAACGTGGCGCTCGCGTAGACGCTCGGCAGGTGGGTGTAGGCAAGCTCACCGCGGGCATATGGCGCGAACTCCTCCACCTTCTCCCAGTCCTTGCCGTAGATCGCGAACCGCTCGTCCTCGCGAGGCGCGAGAGCGCGTTGGATGTCGCGATCCTTGCCCCACCAGTTGCCCGTGAACACGTAGTCCGCGGCGAAGCGCTCCTCTGAGGGCCGTGGGTGAAAGCGCTTGGGATTGACGGCGAGTGGAAAGCGAATCGTGCTCCTGCCGGTGGTCGCTTCGATGATCTCCGCCGAACCCGCGGAGGATGCCAGCAGCACGTCGGCACGATCGAACCAGGGGCGCTCGAGCCAGCGCTCGGTCCAGTTGCGAATCCAGGCGATCGTGACAACGTGATCGGGTACACGGCGCAGGTCGAATGGGTCCATGAGCGAGAGCACATACTCGAGATCGTGCGGCAGCTCATACCACTCGTCCCCCTTGCGCTGCACATAGGTGACGCGCCATCCGGTCGCCTGCAGCGCGTCGCCGATCTCGTGTCCCGAGTACCAGTCTCCCCAGCCGTCGCGCACGTCGAGACTGGTCAGCGTTATGGCAATGTGAGGACCTGCGCCGTCGGTCCAGAAGCGATCCCGGCGCAGCCGGGCTAGCCGATACTCGCGCTGTACCCGTGGCCCCCAACGCTCCAAGAACAGCCGGCGGTTCTCGAGGCGATTCATCCTCCTGAAGTCTTTGGCGGCGCGATTCTGGCTCGAGGACTCGCGGTGAACGAGCACCGCCCTGCCCACACCCATGCTCTCGCAACCGCAGATGAGCAGCTTCAAGCCCAGGTCGACATCCTCAGTCCCGTAGCGATAGCCACCGCCGAATCCACTCACGCGGTCGAAGTCCGCTCGCTCGATCAGCATGCACGCGGCGGTGACGGCCGGGGCACGCAGCTCGGTGCCGAATGCGACGTCCGCCAACTCCTCCCCGTCGCCGTAGTTGAAAGCCTTGACCATCCCATCCTGCCAGCGAAAGCGGATGGCGCGGTGTTGCACGATCGGCTCGCTCTCGCTCCAGCGGTCGGCATCCACGCGCTCCGGGTGAAGCAGCGTGGCTCCCACCGCGGCCACCCCGTCGACGTCGAGGGCGCAAACCATCTCCTTCAGCCAGCCCGGCTCGAAGGCCTCGACGTCGTTGTTGAGAAACAGCAGCACCTCGCCCGTCGCACACTCGGCTCCCTGGGCGTTGGCCTCTGCAAAAGAGAGATTCTCGTCGTTGGCGATCACACGGAGCGGAAACGGCGTGTCCAGCTCGTCCAAGAAGGCTCGTGAGCCGTCTGTGGAGGCGTTGTCGACCACGACGACCTCGAGGGCTGGGTAGTCGGTGAACTCGACCAGGCTCGCGAACAGACGCCTCAGATAGTGGAGTCCATTACGTGTCGGCACAATCGCGCTAACCGGCGGCCAGTGGGGCCGTTGTGGCGGGGGACCAAGCCGCTCGCGCAGCCGCGCCGCCAGCGCGGCGCGGCGCTCGCGCACCATTGCCAGCTGCTCCTCGGATAGGGGTGGGCCGCCTGGCATGACGGGCGCTGTGGGCTCGAGTCCCTCGTCGTAGACTTGCCAACCAGGCAACGGCTCCAACGCGACGTCGCCCGCAGACACGCCCGGCCGACCCAGAGAGCGTGGATCGCCGCGTGCTTCTGAAAGCCCACGAGTCTCGCTTTCGATGCGCTCGATGCGCGCCAATGCCGCGGCAAGAGCCCCTTTCGTGCGCCGGCGACGCCCCGCGATGCGCGCGAGCACCCGCGTCATGCCGTGTCCGTAGCGCCACGCGCGCGAGGACGAGGCTCGCTCGATGTCGTCCCTGACTCGGCCGAGCCCAACGGCGAGAGCGGAGACCGTCTGCTGCTGGCGGCGAACCCGCGCGGCGTACTCAGCGACGCTGCGCGAGCGCAGCGCATCGGCGCTGTCAACTTGCCTGCGGACTGCCCCCAGCTCGCCATGTAGATCGTCGAGCTCGTCAGCAAGCCGCGCCGCCAAGCGCCGCTCCTGCTCGAGCTCGGCCGCTTGCTCGGCAAGCTGCGCCCGAAGCACCCGCACCTCGCTCTCGAGCGCAGTGGCGCGCTCCCGCTGAGTGACCAGCTCCCGTTCGGCCACGATGCGCCCTGATCGCTCCTGAGCGCATTCACGTCCGAGCGACTCGGCTTGGGAGTGCGCGTCGTCGGCCCATGCGCAGGCCGACCGGACTTCCAGTCGCAGCTGAGCGATCTGCCCGGCGGCCTCCGTATCTTGACCGGCGATTCGGGCCTGCTGCTCCAACTGCGTTTGCAGACGGCCCATTTCGCGACGTGCCGCCCGCTCGTCGCGCTCGCGGATTCGCAACTCGCGTTCCAGCTGCAAGACACGATGCCGGCTGTCTTCGCCGGCATGCGTCTCGTGGTTGGACTCAACTGTGCTCATCGGACTGACTCCCGGGACTTAGCCTTGAAAGAGATCTATGATCGAGCAGACGCTGATCCTGGACGGACGAGCACGACCGGCAGTCTAGAGTTGCACCCCTGTCTTGCGCGAGGGCTGATAACCAGGTGGTAACCAGTCGGAAACCCTTGGCGCCGCCTCTGAGCTCAGATTGGACGGCGCCAAACTCCCCACACGTAGTCGGAGGAGAGCACACCGCTGTCGGTGAGCATCGCATCGACCTCCATCACCATCCGGACGAGCTCCGGCCTGCCCGCAAAGTTGCCCATGATGCGAGTAAACAGCTGATGGTAGAGCGCACCGCCGTGCAGACGGACCTCAACCCGCTCGAATCGCTCGTCCAAGCACCCGAGAATCTCATCGCTGCGCACCGCGTCGTGCGGGTTAGATGCGGCAAACTCGTCTGGGCTGGGCCGGCTCACCGCGCGCTTGCGCCGTCCATCGGCCGCGGTGAGATCGGTGAGCAACTCATCTGGCAGGCAGGCGAGCAGACGATTGATCGCATCAAGCTGAGCCTCTGTCCATTGAAAGCGCGCAGGGCCTACGAAGTCATCGACGAATATGAGCCCGCCAGGGACGATGCTCGCCCGGACTCGATCCAGTGTTCCCTCCAGATCGATCTGGCGATGGAGCACGTTGCGGGCGAGCACCGCGCCTACCTGCTCTGATGAGTCCCACTCCATGAGCGTCCCCAGACGAAAGCCGATCTGAACGCGCAGCGCCTCCGGGACGCTGCGGTTGGCACTCTCCACGCGTCGCTCATCCGTGTCCAGGCCGGTGACGCGCTTGCACGATCCCACCTCGACGAGCGCAACCTCCAGCCGAGCGTCTCCACCGCGTAGCGACAGCACGTGAGGAGCCGGGACCGCGAGGCCATGAGCCGCGGCGAAATAGACCTCTGGCGCAAGGCTGGGGTCGCCGGTAATCCGGCGGTTGATCGCGGCACGTGCGACCTGACTCTGCCAGAAGGCGAGCTGATTGCTGTGAACCGGGGCCGGCGGTGGCTCTGCGCGCTCGAGTGATGGCGGACCGGTCGGCTCTCGCTGCTGGAGCGCCTGCCCATGGACTGCGAGTCGAGCGAGGAAAGGATCGGTGACCGGCCCCGCGTCGCGCATACCCGGCACTATCGCAACAGCACCCATTGGGTCATCGTGAACATGTTGTTACCGGGACTTGCGCAACGGCCGAGGCCGGCTTTGCTCCCGTTACCCTCCACGCCATGTCCGGCTCGCCGCACACGGCGGATGACGCGCTGCCCCCGCGCCACCGCGGGGGAGGTGGGTTGCTTCCCCTTCTTGGCGGCCTGGTTACGCGCCACACCTTGATCTACATCGCCGGGAGCCTCGCGGTCGGCCCGGCCGGTTTGATCAGCGTCATAATCACGACGCGCCTGCTGGGTGCCAGCAAATACGGCGAACTTGGAGTCCTATTCGTGTTCGCCGGATTCGCCACGACGCTCTACAACACGGGCAGCCTGCACGGAACTTTCATGTGGGTATACGGGGCTTCCGAGGGCGAAGGTGACGATGTCGGCGCGGACGGGAAGATCGCGTCTAACCACAGGCGTGCGCTTGGCACGGGCGTAGTTCTAACGCTGGCGATCGTGGCCGCGGGCACAGCCCTTTGCTTCGCGCTGGCCCCACAGCTCGCCCAGCTGCTTCACATCCACAGCCCCGAACGCACGGCACTCGTGCGCTGGGCGGCGGTCTCCGCGGCCACGGGCTCACTGTGGCGGCTGACGGTGAACGTCTTCAGGATGGAACGCCAGCCAGGGCGATTCGCGGCCTCCAATGCGCTGCGCCCGTTGTTTGTCGTGGCGACGACGGTGCCTCTGCTCCTGCTCGGATACGGGGTGCAGGGGGTGCTTGCGGGCACGGCCTTGGGCAGCCTGGTCGCGAGCGTCGCCTGTATCGCGCTGGCACGGCGCAGTTATGCCGTGGCGTTCTCGTGGTCGGATGTCAGAGAGATCGTAAGCCGGGGCGCCCTGGTGGTTGTCCCAGTGCTCTGCCTCTATCTGGTGCATAACTCCGACACTGTCCTGGTGTCACACTTCACCTCAGGCCCCGCCGTTGGCACGTATCGAGTGGCCACCCGCTTTGCGGTGCTCCCGTCCTATTTCGCCAGCTCGTTCCTGATGGCATGGGCGCCACTCGAGCAGGGCGCCCTCTTCCAAGCCACCTACCGCCACGCGGGCGAAGAGCGGGTAAGAGGCGCGATCCTCACCTACTATCTGCTGGCGGGCGTGACGATCGTCATGCTGCTCGACGTCAGCGCAAATGGCCTTGCGCTGCTCGCGGGACCCGAATACCGGTCGGCGGCGCCGCTGATTCCCCTGATCGGCTTGGGATTCGTGTGCTACGGCCTGTACATAGTGTTGGTGCGGATCGTGAAGGTCAAGCGGATCATGCTCTGGTACGCGCTCGGCGCCATGTTCGCGATGGCCGTCCAGTTCGGCATCGCCTCGGTGACGATCCCGTGGTTGGGCGCCTATGGAGCCCCGTTGGCGACGATCGCCGGGGTGCTCTTCGCCTGTCTGATGTGGATCGCTGTCGTGCGGCTTCTGATGAAGGGATCGGTCAGCTTCGAGACACGTCCGCTCGCCTGTCTCGGGGTGGCCGTCGCGATTGCCGTGGCCGTCCAGGGAGCGGGCCTGAGCTTGTGGCCCGCGGGTCGCCCTGTGGTACTCGCGCTGGTGCTGACGAGCTATGTGACCGCCGTCCTCGCTCTAGGTGTCGTGCCCCGGCGGCACTTTGGGCAACTGCTGCGACTTGCCCGCGCCACTGTGCGCCAGCGTGTGCGCCGAGAGGATCCCACAGCAGAGCTCGGACGCCTGCCCGCTGAGCAGCGCGCGCTGCTCGCGTCCCTCGAGCGAGACCGGGTTCCAATCGCCGTGCTCGCCGATCGAGCCGGGCGAGCAGAGCAAGAGATCGGTCGCGAATACGTGGCGAGCTTGCGCGACTTGATCGGCGCGGGCCCTGTCTCGTCGGAGCTCGCTGAGCTCGATATGCGCGTAGGCGAATACCTGCTCTCCTCCCAACTGGAGGCGCAGCGAGATCGCTTGGCTCGCAAGCTGTTGGACGACGGGCTCGACCCACTCGAACTGGTCGAGCTCGATGAGACGGCCCGGCGGCTGCGAGCGCTTCCGCGAGACTCCTGGACGACATGGACGGCCCAGGGACGGGTCGCGCCGGATCACAATGTGAGCTTGAAGGACCTGACGAGACGCCTCTTTACACTGCCCGAATCTCACCGTCAAGCCGCCCTGATGGTCCTGCGCGACGGTTGCTCGGCGGCGGACGCCGCCGAGCGGAGCGGCCTCTCTGAGCCGCTCGCGGCCGCGCGGGTGGTGCGACTGTTGCGCGCCGCGGGCCATCTCGGCAGAGGCGGTCCCGAGGACGCGCGGATTGGCATCGCACTGTTCGACCCTCGCGGGGGACCGCTCCCGTCTGACGCGCGAGCGGTGGCGCTCGTCTACCGCCAAGTTCGCCGATTCTCGCCCAGGCAGTGGAGGCAAGCGACCTCCTCGCGCAGCTCTGAGAGCCCCTCGTCGGCCGGGGCGACCGGCTCTCTCACCTCAGACGTGCGCGAACACGCCCATCGCGATCATGCTCACCCTGGGCTGGCGAATGCGTCATTCGGTCGAGTCCTGTAGGCGCACAGAGAGTCCCCGTGAATCCTGTCACCGTTCAGGCATCCACCCCATCGACGTCCATACCTCCCCGCTTCGCGCAGATCGCGCGCGATCTGCGCGACCGCATCATCGAGCACTACGAGCGGCGCGGGGAGCGCCTTGACACACCGGCTGGACTGCTGACGCTGGACACCAACTCGGTGTTGGCGGCCGATCGTGGGCGACTGCTGTTGCGCCTTCTCGCCGAAGAGGGAGCCGGTTCGGTCGAGGGACGTCGTGTGCTCGACGTGGGGGCGGGGTTTGGCGCGCTCGCCCTCTATTACGCTCACCTTGGGGCCGAGGTCGTGACTGTCGACCCGAACGAGCAGCGCATGAGCGTAGCTGTGGAGATAGCGAAGCGACACGGGCTCGCCCTGAGTGCCATCGCGGGGCACGCACAATCATTGCCCTTCCCAGACGAGAGCTTCGATCTCGCGCTTGCCAACAACTCCCTGTGCTACATCGTCGACGCGCGAGAGCACCGTATGGCGCTTGGCGAGATCGGGCGTATTCTGCGCCCGGGCGGCTGGTTTGCGATGCGAAACCCAAACCGCTTGCATCCGCACGACCAGTTCACTGGGCTGCCATTGCTCGGGTTGCTTCCGTTGCCGCTTGCGCGGCGCGTGACACGCGCGATGGATCTGCACCGCTCGGAGGTGCGTCTACGATCGCCGGGCGGCGCGGTTCGGGAGCTGCGCAGAGCGGGATTTTCACACGTACGCTGGCGTCCCGAACCCAATCGACGGTTGGGAGCGCGATTCGCCGGCTACCAGCACGTCACTGCACGCGGTTACGCTTCTCCTCCCGGCCGGGCGCAACGGGATCCCGCGTCGTGAAGATCGAGATCGGAGCGGGACGCAAGCCGACCCCCGGCTACGTCCACGTCGATGCCGTCGAGCTCGAGGGCGTCGATGTCGTCGACGACGGCCGGCTTCTCTCTACGTTCGAGCCTGACGTGGCGGAGGAGATATTCGCGCACTGGTTCCTGGAGCACGTGGCGCGCCACGAGGTGCCGCCAATGCTGGAGCGCTGGAAGCGCGTACTCAAGCCCGGGGGAAAGATCCGCCTTGTCACGAACAACCACGAGGCCCACAACCGCTGTCTCGCCGAAGGTCAGATCAGCTGGAGTGAGTGGTCTTATCTGATCTACGCGGTGGAGAACAAGCGAGGGTACAACGTGTGGGACGTGCACAAGTGCGCCTGGAACCGGGAGTTGCTCGAGCAGACGCTGAGAGACTGCGGGCTCGTCGGCGTGGAGGTGAGAGCCCAGTGGAAGTGCCGTGAGGACGACGGGCGCCTGAAGTGTCCCGCGCTGATCGCGGAGGCCTTCAAGCCATCGTGAGCTAAAGATCTTCGTCCATGAAGTACAGGTTGAACCCCGACCAGCCCGCCAGCCAATAACGGTGAGCCGCGAGCGCCAGCGCCGCGGGTAGCTGCTCGGGCGACAATCTGGTCCTCGCGCCTCGGCGCACGTCCTCTACCACGACCAGCCTGGGGCGCAGCGCCTGGAAGCTGAATCCCGAGAGCACCTCGAGCTCGAGACCCTCCACGTCGATGCTCAGGAAGTCAAGACGCCCGTCGCAACGTTCCGCCATGCCGCTCGAGTCCACAGCGCGGTCGAGGGTCGTGATCGGCACCTCGACCACGCCGGTTTGGCTGCGACCTTCGCGCTGGGGCGAGTCCTCCATGGCCTGCACACGCCGCTGCAACTCGGCGGCGTGCTCGGCGGAGAATGTGTTGAAGACAGGGTTGTTGTGCATGTAATAGCTCATCGATCCCTCAGTGGCGGCGATCCCGCAGTTCACGAAGAGGTCGCGTGGACGCGCGCTCGTGTATTCGTCGGCGATAGTCGGATTGGCGTCGATGCAGAGACCCGATCCGCCACGCTCGTAGAAGAAGAAGCTGTTGGAGTACTGCTTGGGCCACAAGCACCCGAGGTCTATGTAGGAGATCCGCTCACGCCCAACGTAATAGGCGATCTGCAGATCCTCACCGCTCTGTGCGTAGGACCTTGTTCCCCGCTCGCTCATTTCCATCGGCTGCTCGTGCAAACGATCGAGCGCTTGAAGCGAAGCCGACCCTTGCCCTACGAGGTGGACGTAGAACCCGCGCACCGTCGTGAGGATCTGCTCGAGTCTCTCCGGTGAGCGCGGCCATGTCTTGCCCTGCGTCTGCGGAAGTGTGTGCAGAAAGACCGAGAACGAGCTCGGGTCGGCGGTCGCGGAGTCGAGATCCAACCCGCTGTCCTTAAGCCATTTCAGGTAATAGGCGAGATTGCTGGCGTACTCCTTGGTCGTTATCTCCGCAGCATCGAGCTCGAGGCGCACAAACCTGAGATAGCTGTCCACGCAGTCGTGCACCGCTGACACCGGGTCGACCACAGTCCAGTATGCCTTGCCCTCCGCGAGCACTCGGACAAGCTCAAATTTGCCATCAAAGCCCGGAGGGGTACGCGCCGGTGGGTGCGTCAACCGCGCATCCTCGGCACAAAGATCGATTCGGGTAATTGCCAACTAGCTCACGACCAAAGAGCCAGCGGTGCGCCGATCCCGCACCATCCCTTCCAGGGCGATTTCCACGAGCTTGGTCGTAGCGGTGGCATCACTGCGCTGGCAGCGTCTGAGGTGAGACCGGAAGCGAAGATGCTCATGTCGCAGCAGATCCGCGAGGCCACTCACGTCGCCCGCGGCGAACCACCTAGTCTCCTCGGGGAGGTGCGAGCGCAGCGGCTCGATGTTTACCGCGGCCACCCGCGTCCCGCACGCGACCGCCTCGCTGCAGGGCATGCTCCATCCCTCACGGTTGGCGTTCTTGACGAACAACCAAGCACGCTGATAGAGGTCGCGCAGTTGCTCTGCCGAAAGCTCGTCGTCGATCACCTCGATCGCCGGCGCGGTGCGCTCGTCGATGCCCAGCTCGCTCAACACCTCCGCGAGCGCCGCCTCGTACCGGTCCCGTTTCCACTTCCAAGTCTTGACCAGCAACCGTACGTCGTCCTCGCTCGTGAAGGTCGAGCAGTAGGCGAGCAACGTCTCCCGCCAGTTCTCCCGCGAAGTATCGCCACCGAGGTTCTCGTGGACACACATGAACGTGCAAGAGAGACCCGTGACCGGGAAGTAGAGGCTGGGGTCGACCCCCAAAGGAACGACTGCGATCGGGGTCCTCACACCCTCCCGTTGCCAAACCTCCCGGTTCCATTCGGTCGGCGTGATGACCAGGTCGAGCCTGTTGAGAATCGCCGGCCAGTGCTGCTTGGCCTCCGGCAGATGGTCGAGCTCGTGCATAGTGATCGCCGCGCAGGGCACCGCACGGCCGAACCTGATGTTGCCCGGGGGGCAGATGAACAGGGCGAGCTCCATATTCGGGAACTGCTGGAACTGGACTTCGTGGCCAGACTCGAGCAGGCCACGCGAAATCGCCCGCGATAGCTGCCCGTATCCGCTGCCCTCCTGCAGGCGACGATCGCCATCGCTGACCCAGATTCGCAAAAGCGCGACCTCTATGATCGCCGCGGTATGGGGGGCGTCCAGGTCATGACACGGGGTAGTGTAGTCCCGCAGTGCCGCGCTCGAGCACCCTCGATAACCGCGTGATAACCAGATCCCCCCCACCTGCTCCCCGGACGCGCACGCGCTTCAGCCGCACGCTGTCGCGCTCGCGCTGGGGCGAGTACCGCCGGCTTCTGCGCTTCGCGCTCGAGCAGGGATACGCGGTGCTGTCGCTCGAGGCATGGCTCGCGGATCCCGGGCTGGCCGCCGGGCGCCCTCGGCTATTGCTGCGTCACGACGTGGACCAGCACCCCGCCTCGGCCCTGCGCATGGCGGCGATCGAGGCCGAGTTGGAAGTGCGCTCGACTTGGTACTTCCGCTGGCGGACGGCGGACGCAGGTGTGGTGGCCGCGATCCGTGACGCCGGTCATGCCGTCGGCCTGCACTACGAGACGCTCACGCGCGAGGTGCTGCGCCGCGGTCTGGGTGCGGCAGACGCGCCCGCGCTGGTTCCCGACGCGCGCGTGTTGCTGCGCCGCGAGCTCGCCGCATTCCAGCAGCTCCACGGACCTACGCAATCGGCCTGCCCGCACGGAGACACGCGCGCTCCTGGTGTCCACAATGGGGTACTGCTGTTGGGCGAGGACTGGTCGTCCTACGGGCTTCGCTGGGACGCCAACGCCGCCATGCGCCAACACCGCCTGGACGTGTGGTTGACAGACCGCAGCCTCGCCGAGGGTGGATGGAAGAGCAAATTGGACCCACTGAACCTGCTCATCGACCACCGCTCGTCGATCCTCGCCGTGATACACCCGAACAACTGGGTTTCAGGTCCCTCGCTGTGGTGCGACCGGGTGTTGCCCGGCGCCCGGCGGACGAAGTCTGACACGCCGACGCTGCTTCAGGAGAAAGCCTGAGGCGAGGCGCGCAAACGAAGGGATCAAGTACACATGGACCCAGATGTCTCGACGCTCGACAACGGAGCGTGACCTGTCCAGAACCGAAGCCCGGTTGGTCTATTCGATGACTTGTGTGAGTGTTAAGTCAAGCTGGGGCCGCTGGACGATTGACTGCTGCCGCAGCAGACGCTGCCAGCGTGGCCGCAGTGAGCACCAGCGCCGCGGTACGCGTACGTGACATCTGTTCCTCCCACGTGAGCGGTTGGTTTTCTGCCCGACAGAGATCCTAGCGCCATGCTCACGCTGAGTCAACAGTCAGAAACATCAAGTGACGAAAAATATCGGTGCCTTCCTGTTGATCGCCGGAACCATTGCTTGCTCAGGAGCGGCACGGTGCCAAGGTTGCGGCCATGGGATTCTTGCCGCAGTTCATAAGATTCGGGATATAGGAATAGTTCTGGACTTTTTTAGGACCTTGTGGGAAACTGGTAGGGAGTCGTGGAAGGCGACGGTCTTCCCTTTGGCTCAGTTCCAAAAATAATGGGGCTGGACCCCCTGTCGACCATGGGTCTTGGGCCCAGCCACGTCTAGCCTCGGACGAGGTTGTCACCAGGCCTCGCCTGGGGGAAAGGTGGATCGAAATGAGAAAGAGCTACGTAACCGGACTGACCCTGCTAGTGGGGTTTGTGTTCGGCGCAACGATGGTATCGACTGCATCTGCGGAACTCGTTTGGTTAGTAGGAAATGCACGAGCGGCGGAAAAAGTGCCTGCTGTCATGGAAGGTACCGTGAAAGTAGATATATTAAATGCTCTGCTCGGCTTAGTACTCGAATACGAATGTAGCGTGGAGTTCGACGGGACCGTGGGCCCAGGTGCGGAAGACGAAATCACTAAAGTCTTAGACTTAGTGTTAAAAGACATCCCATCGTTATCTACGTTAGGAACAGGTCTGGATTGCACAGTCATAGGAACCTCAATAATTTGCACTAATGCCGCTAAATTAGTTGAAATATGGCCAGATAATCTTCCGTGGCCAACGTTACTGGAAGCAATGGCGGCAGGTGAAGAAGAATTCTTAGATATCATAGGGTTAGTAAATGGCAACGAAAAAGATCCCGGCTTAGATTTCGAGTGCGAAAACTCTAATGGGTCGTTCACAGAAGGATTATGCGAAGGCCAGCTAACTCTTGTTCTGTTAAACACGGTAGAAAATGATGTGTTAGGCCTGCTCTTAGAACAGGACCAGCAGTGCACTGAAGCAGGTACTACACTACACTTAACTGGTGAATTCTTAATTTTCACGACCTCGGGCTTACCGCTCGCGGTCTCTAACGTATAGCAGTGTTGCTAGCCGATTGAATGATAATGGGGACTGTGTCGGGCGAGAGTGTTTCGCCCGACACAGTCAAACAATGCTCAAGGACGCTGTCGGGCGGGATCGTCCCGCCCGACAATGCTCAGGACTTGGTCTACCCAGACCTCCCGTAGCAACCGCACGGGACGAGGCGAGCGGGTGTTCTCCCAGATCATGCACGTAGCGATGCGTGATCGAGCTCGACCTCGATCACGCGCGCCACACGGTCCATGTCCGCATCGTGGGCGAGCAGCGTTGCGCCCCGGCGCCATGCGACAGCCGCGATCATGCAGTCGAGCATGCCCCGCGGGGATTATACCCGCGATGCGGCAACGGCGGTAGATGCGCAGGGCGCCGTCGAAGTCGGTCGCGGCGTCGAAGCTCAGCAGCTCGAAGCGCCCGAGCAGCGGGCGCAGATCCTCCTCCCGTTTCTCGTCACGGGTGCCAGCAAGGACCTCCATGATGACGGGCTCGGTGACCGCCACCGGACCGGATGTCTCGATCAGTTCTAGGAGGCGGCGATGTGAGAGAGGCTGCCGGTCGCTCGGTCGTACTCGACCCAAGTGGAGGAGTCGGCGAGGATCACGCGGCCGGTGGCATATCCGCGGGCAGCTCGGCGATGGCGTGGGCTCCCTGCATCGCCAACGCTTCCTCACGTGTCATCGGCTGTCCGGCCAGGTGTCGCAGAGCGAGATCTACCGCCGCCGTCTTGGTCCGCACGCCGTGGCGGTCCATGATCATCTGAACGTAGGTGTCCTCTATCTCGATGTTCGTTCGTACCACACTCATACACCAGACGCGTACGCTTAGTGTCGGCTAGCCCCGCCGCCAAACCCCCCAAACATAATCGGAGGACACCGCCCCCTTGTCCGTCAGCAGCGCGTCCGTCTCCATCAAAACCTCCACCAATTCGGGGCGAGGGGCAAAATTGCCCATGATGCGACTGAACAACTGGTGGAAGACAGCCCCTCCATACAAGCTAACCTCCACCCGCTCGAAGCGGGCATCCAAGCCGGGGATGATCTCGTCGCTGCAGACCATCTCATGCGGATTGGCCGCTACCCAGCCCTCCAGAGAAGGTCGCCCGACGAGGCGCTTGAGCTCCCCCTGGGAGTTGGTCAGGTCGACCAGCAGCTCATCCGGCAGCCTGTCGAGCAGGCGATTGATGATCTCGATCTGCTCATCGCTCCACTGCGAGCGGGCCGGTCCCACGTAGTCGTCGACAAAGATCAGGCCCTTCGGCACGAGCATCGAGGCGATGCGGTCGAGAACGCCGTCGAGATCGGCGAGTCTGTGTAGCGCGCTCCTAGTCATCACCGCACCCAGTGGCTCCGGGGGAGTCCAGCTCGAGATGTCTCCAACCTGGAATGAGATCTGCGCGCGCATGGGCTCCGGCACCTTGCTGTTGGCGTAATCGACACGCTCCTGATCTTCGTGCAAGCCGATCACGCGCTCACATGGTCCGGACTCGAGCAGCGCCACCTCGAGCTTTGTGTTACTCGCGCGCAGTGACAGCGCCGTCGGCGCGGGTAGAGAGGGGCCGTGACGGCGCGGGAAATATGTCTCCGGGGCGAGCTGCGGGTCACCGGTGATACGGCGGTTGATGCAGGCGCGCGCCACCGGACTGTTCCAGAAGGCGAGCTGGTTACGTTGCACAAGAGTCGGGGCTGGCACGGCGGGAGACGCCTCGGTCCCCCCCGCTCCCTGCGCGAGGCCGGCGTGCCGGCGAAGCCGCTCGACGAACGCGCCCGAAGTGGTGGGCGTGGCGCTCATGCGAAGGCCCGAGCCGGTTCGCCCCACCGGCGGACCGCGGTCGAGAAGAGATCGAGCTGGCTTTGGGCGGCCTGCTCGATCGAGAATCGCACCGCCGATCGCAGCCCCGCCTCGCGCAACCGCCCCAAGCGATCCCGATCGCGAGCCAGCGCAAGCACGCTCTCGGCGATCGCCGCCGGACGATCGTCTTCGAAGATGAGCGAGTCGCGGTCGTGTTGCGCGTACTCGTGCACGCCACCGAATGAGGGCAGCACCGGCACGGCGCCGCATGCCATCCCCTCGAGCCCCGAGCGCCCAAAGGCCTGATACGCCGAGGCGTCGATGAATATGTCACAGCGGCGCATCAGCCCGGCGACCTGTCCGCGGCTCAGCAGGCCCAGGTGCTCGACCCCGGTGGTGTCACTGCGAGCGAGCTTTGCGTAGCCACTCCAGTCGCAGCCGAATGTGAACGCCTGCGCGTCGGCTCCGAGCTCTGCCACGATCCGCGCAAGGATCTCAAGCGTCGCCGAGGGCCTGCGACGCGGGGTGCGCGGACGTACCATCGCGGCGATTCGCACGACGTGATCGGCTGGAGCACGTGTCTCGGCGTGGAACACGTCCCGGTCGAGGCTAGGCATCACCTTGACTATGGGAACACCGTGGAGAGCGCTCACCACATTGCACAACCAGTGAGTCTTTGCAAATAGCACCTGCCCGGCTATCGCGCTGTAGGACAGCAGCGCCCGATCGGAGCGCCCCGACTCGGGGGAGGCAAACAGCGGCTCGTAGTCTTGCACGTAGTACGCTGGGGCGATCTCTGGCCGGGCCTGCACGAGCCGTTCCAGCAGCGGCAGCGAGGGGTGCTCGGTGGCGATTGCCACGGTCGCCGGGCCAACCGCATCCTCGATCTCGGCCGGGTCCTCGTAGGGCACGAAAAGCTCGTCCTCGTTGCCGTATAGAGACGAGGCAGTCCCCAGCGAGAGGCCGGGGACGCAGATGCGAGCTTCGCAGCCGAGCCGCCTCAGCCCTCGCGCCTCCTGGACGAGCGAGTGCGAGCCGCCCGACCCCTCGGGCGGCAGGCCGGGCAGCAGGTACGCGACCGCGCGGACAGCCTGCTTTGCGGCGTGCTCCGCAGAGCCCTGGGCGTACTCGCCATTTTCGCCGAAGAGCCGAGCGCCCGCGTCCACCCGCGCAAGATCGTCGAACACGCGTACCTCGGGCACCGCTCGGGCGATGCGCAAGGCGGTGTCGGCGACCTCGGCGCTCGCCTCCCCGAGTAGCAGGCTGATCGCAATCGGGCCGTCGGCGCGCTGCAGGATCGAGCAGAGCCTCGCGCGCAGGGCGCGAGCGTCCACGCCCGCGGCGAGCGCGACCTCGCGCTCGGCTCGGTGGTCGACGATCTG
>Ga0210409_10003971_pt1 | contig 16174 bp, 14 predicted proteins | sample IncBWH17MmetaG_FD_161649 | JGI IMG/M metagenome (GOLD analysis project Ga0210409, IMG submission 161649) | Forest soil microbial communities from Barre Woods Harvard Forest LTER site, Petersham, Massachusetts, United States - Inc-BW-H-17-M | ecosystem: Environmental > Terrestrial > Soil >...
ATCAGCGCGCTGCGAGTGATTTCAAGAACCTCGGTCATTCAGTTCAAGGGAACAAGGAAACCCCTTTCGGAGATCGGGCGAGAGCTCGGGGTGGATGCAGTGATTGAGGGCACGGTGACCCGCTCGGGAAATCACGTGCGGATCACGGCAAACTTGGTTCAGGTTTCTCCGGAGCGACACTTGTGGGCTGAAACCTATGAGAGCGACCTGGGAGACATTCTCGTTTTGCAGGGGGAGTTGGCCCAGGCAATCGCAGCGACGATTCGAGTCAAGCTTACGCCGGAGGAGCAGACGCGGCTCGCGAGCGCACGCCCGGTTGACCCGGAGGCATACCAAGCTTATCTGAAGGGCCAGTATTTCTTCGCGAGGTTTATGCCCGAGGACGAGCTGAAAGCGCTCACCTATTTTCAAAAGTCCGTCGAGAAAGACCCAACCCTTGTTTTGGCATACGTCGGGATTTCGAGCGCCTATCAGATTCTCGGAAACATGGAAGTCGTTCTCCCCAAGGTGGCATTCCCGCAGGGTAACCTGGCGATCGCCAAGGCCTTGGAGATCGACCCCCACTCCGGCGAGGCTCACGCCAGCCGCGCGTGGGGCTTGCTGTATTACGACTGGGACTTCGCGGCCAGCCAGAAGGAATTCAAGTACGCGCTCGAACTGAACCCAAACGCCGCATCAACCCATCAAGGTTACGCAAACTACTTAGCTACATTGGGAAAGTTCCCAGAGTCTGTTGCCGAAATGAAGCTGGCTCTGGATCTTGACCCACTCTCTCTTGTGAAGATGTCGGATTTTTGCAGATTTTTGTTTTACGCACGCCGTTACGACGACGCGCTCACCCAATGCAAAGCGGCCTTGGAAATAGACCCAAACTTCTTACTAGCTCTCTTGAATATGGGGGCTGTTTACAAGGCAATGGGAAAAGATTCGGAGGCTCACAAGCTATTTGTGAAGGCGGACACGCTGCTGTGCAACAATCCCGCGACGAACGCAGCCATGGACAGAGCATTCGCAAAGTCGGGGCTGCGGGGTGAAGCGCTAACCTGGATCGAATTGAATAAAAAACAGATCGAAGACGGTAGAATTTCCTTCAGCCTGGCATTGTTGTATCTGGACTGCGGCAGAAAGGATGAGGCTTTCGCTTGGCTCGAGAAAGCCTACGAGCGGCGCTCGTTCGAAATGATCTTCCTCGCGGTCAATCCGAAATGGGACCCCTTGCGTTCCGACCCGCGATTCGCCGACCTCCTGCGCCGAATCGGCCTCCCTAAGCTATCCCGCTAGTAGCGACATGGTATTGACGGCTGTCCGTCGGCTGGCGTCAGAACTCCCAATTCAACGCGAATTGGAAGATCCGTGGCCCATTCAATTGGCTAATTGACTGCAAGGTTTTAAAACTGGGATTGGGAACCAGGTAGCAAGTCTGAATGAGGGTCGCACCGTCACCGCAATTGGGGCCGATGGGATTGTACTGTACCGGGTTGATTCCTTGGCCGTTTTGCACGAGGAAATTGGCGTGATTGAACAGGTTGAATACCTGCGCCTTGATGATGAGGCTCTGATTACCGGTCACAGGGAAGCTGCGAGAAATCCCAAGGTCGATCTGCTCGACCCAGGGACCGTTGAAGGCATTGAAGCCGACTCCCGGGACAGGGCCAAGTCCGGCCGCCGAATTGGTTGTCGTTTGATTAAATGCCGAGTTGTTCAGGCTTCCATTTCGTCCGTTACAAGACCCGAAATCCACTCCCGTACACGCGAAGTTCAGAATTGCTGTGTAAGGCCGGCCCGAGCCGAACTGCGCCACGGTGCTGAATATCCACCGAGAAAGAAGATTGCGGGCCGCGGCATTCTCCACGTGGTTCGCATCCGGAGCGTAAACGGCGGCAAGGGAAATACGTTGACGCTGATCGAGCAGGGACGGTTCACGCGTATTGCTGAAATCAAATTGATTGTTGAAATCCACTCCGTTTGAATCGATGTTTTTCGAAAGGGTATAGGAGACGAGCAGATTGAGCCCTTCCGTCGCGCGCCTTTGCGCCAGAACATAGAACGAGTTGTATTGATTCAAGCCCGGGGTGATCAGAGCGTTGATCTGCTTCAGCGTGGAGCTGATCCGGCCTTCGAAGAGCAGGCCGTTGTCTAAGTTCGGGCCGATAATTGAGGTCCCTGTGCATTCGGAAGGATTCGAAATCGAAAACGTCCCTGCGGGGCAATAAGTGTAGGTCGTCGTCCCGGCCGGAGGAATCAGGTTGAGATCGTACGCGCTGGAAGAGATAAGGTGTATGCCGTGCGTCCACATGGTTCCGACGGTCAGGGTCGTGTGCGCCAAGAGCTCCTGCTGGATTTCTAGGCTTGCCGCCATCACCGAAGGCGTTCGAAAGCCAGGATCGAATACTGTGACATTCGGCGAAGCCGCGAAGAGTGCGCTGTTGCTCAACCTTGCCGGAAACGTGGGTAGCTGCTGGTTGGGCAGCTTGGAATCATCATAGTTGAGAAAAACGATCGACTTTTCCGAAGCGAGCCCATTGTCAAGAGCGGATCTCTCATAGTTCAAGCCGGTGAATAATTCGAAGAAAGTTCCGAAGCCGCCGCGCACTACCATTTTTGAAAATGGTTGATATGCAAAACCGATCCTCGGCGAGACACGCTGATACTGGTTCGGGAAGCGTCCAGTCAGCGGAAAAGCCGGATTTGACGGCTGGTGCGTAAAGACTTGAAAATCCTCACGCAATCCAAGATCCAGCGTAAGGCTGCGCAAGGCTTGCCACTCGTCCTGCATATAAAATCCGTAAAAGGGAATCGCGTAGATCGAAGTGGGGTTTCCACCTTCCTGGGTGAAAAAGGCGAAGCGTCCTAGCGCGAAATCGGTGAGGGCGGAGAACGTATAAGTGCCGCGATCGCCGGGGAAGTAATCGGAGATGTGCGAGCGATTAATGTCAAAGCCGAACTGGAAATTGTGCTGGCCGCGGATGTAATTCAGCTGCTCCGCGAATTCCCACTGGATTTCGTGCGTGTCGTCGCGTGCGAAGTATGGATTTCCTATCTCGAGGAATCCCTCAGGCGTGAATAGGTTGACAGCTGTCAGATTGGGGTCCAAAAGACCCGAAGGAAGAAAGATCTGCTGGCCGCGAACAAAGCTGGTGTGGAGATCACTGATCAGTTTTTCGCCGAACACATGAGTCCAGTGTACGCTGGCTTGGTGATCTCGGAAGTAATTGTTCGGCAGTGAAGAGGCTCCGTAGAAGGATTGTGGATTTGCCTCGACGACTCCACCTGGAGAGCTGAACCGGTTATAGTTGTATACAAAGCTTAAGTGATCGCTTTCGCCAGGGTGCCAGTCGAGTTTTGGAAACAGGACCAGATCATCCCGTCGGTGCGCCCTTTGGCCGAGATTGAAGTGGATGACATGCAGAGCGTTCGAGACCTGCTGGAGATAGATGGGATAGTTAGAGTCACTGGGCGAAGGAGCAGAACCAAAGCTGGCGGGAGTCGGGAATGCTCCGTTGGGCGGGGGGAGAAGAGTCCCCGGCAATACATTTTCGAACGAGGTCCCATCCGCTGCGGCGTACCCCGGATTGATGATCGAAATCGGGTTGATTTGCAGCTGCTGCTCGTAGTCGAAGTAGAACCAAGCCCGATTGCGAATGAGTGGACCCCCCAAGTCCGCGCCGAACTGTTGCAGGATGTTGAGCGGCTTAGGGAAACCATTCGCTTGGCTGATGGCGTCATCGGCGGCCGTTGCGGAGTTTCGGTTGAAATAGAACAGATCCCCGTGAAACGAATCGCTGCCGGATTTTGTAACCGCATTGATGAAACCTGAACCGGCACCTCCATAAGCGGCCGAAAATGGAACCACGGCGACTTGGAATTCCTGAATGGATTGCTCGCCGAAAAGATAGGGGATTCGCGTCGTGCCGCGGACGCCACCAACAAAGCTGCTCGTGGCATTTGCTCCATCAACCGTGAATGAGTTTGCGCCATTGCCGTTGGCGTAGCCGGAGAATTCACCGCCCTGCTGCCCGCCGATGCTCACCAGGCCGGAATCGCCGTCCGCCGTTGCGTTCGGAGTGAGTAGGATCAAATCGGTGAACCGGCGGCCGTTCAGAGGCAGATTGTCGATCAGTGTTTGATTCACGACAGCTTCGGGGTGAATCGCTGGCCACCGGTCGATCGGCTCCTGCAAGACTTTCCCAAGCTGAAGTTCCTGCTGGCTCACGGGGGCTATCCGGCCGTGATCGAAGCGCTGGCGCTTGTGACTAAGCACAGGAATTTCTACATCTCTCCGGACGTCTACTGCTTTTTCCCGGCCGGTGAGCTGTACATCAACTCGATTACTAAACTGCAGGACCAGTTCGTCTTCGCCTCGGCATATCCGATGGCGGGGCAGAAGGAATCGGTGGATGAGGCGCTGAAGTTCCCGTTATCCAAAGACGTGATGCAGAAATACATGTACGGCAATGCGGCGCGGCTGCTGAAAATCGTCGGCCAACAATCAAAGAAGTCCCAAGCGGCCTAAGACAATTGGCACTACCAGCAGAGCCAGCCAAACCGGCGAGTCCGCTTCGGCGGGCTCGCCTTTTTTTTGCTCGCGTGCCGCCATCGGTCTTGTTACTGGAAAGCCCCTCGTGGTCAAGGTTTTACATTGTATCGTATGGACATATATATGCCTGCCTGCTATCCTATATGTATGTCGATGAAGAGGACGGCACTATTCCTCAAGGAGCACCAGCTAGATAAGCTCCAGAAGCTATCCGAGAAAACTGGCGCACCTGTCGCAGAACTGGTTCGCCGTGCCATCGATGCGTACTTGCTTTCGAGGAAAAAGGAAATTAGGTAAGCGGGACGCGCCGGTGCTAGTAACACCGACACGCCCCTGACCACAACTCAAAGGAGCTTGAGCAATGGCTAATGAAAAGCTATCACCCGCAGCACTTCGCACAAAAGCCGAACCGAAGCGCGCCGCGATTTACGCACGCGTGAGCACCGGAGACCAGCACCTTGAAACACAGTTGCTCGACCTCCGCGAAATGGCCAAGCAGCGCGGATACGAAGTTGCGCACGAATACACAGACGTTATTTCCGGTGCCAGAGTGAAACGACCCTGCCTCGATCAATTGCTGGCAGATGCCCGGCGACATCGTTTCGACATCGTGCTCGTAGCCGCGTTCGACAGGGTAGCGCGAAGCGTTCGCCACTTCCTGGAAGTGCTCGACGAGCTGGCTCATCTCGGCATCGAGTTCGTCAGCCTGCGCGAAAATATCGACACGGGAGGCCCACTGGGCCGGGCGATTAGTCGTGATCGTCGGTGCGATTGCCGAGCTTGAACGTTCGCTGATTACCGAACGTGTGAAGGCGGGGATGCGCAGAGCGAGGCTGGAAGGTCGGCGAATAGGCCGCGCTCCACTCAACATTGACCGAGTTGCGGTTGTTGCGGACCGACTCGCAGGGATGTCGCTGACCAGCGTTGCAAAGAAATACCACGTCTCTCGAGCCACCGTCTGCCGTTTGGTCAATGAATCTGGCGGACTGAGGAAAGCGAGCGTCCCGCAGCCAGGTAATGAAGAAAGAATAGTTCCTCTGACTGGATCAAACGATTTGCCGGCTGCCGCGTAACTTCCCAATCAAAATTAACCCAATGCATGATGCTGTGGAAGTTACGCCGATCAGAATTTCGCATCACTATCCCTCGCTTAATTGTGTGTCGGGGGTCTGAAAAGCACTTGTCCGTTATGGCGTTATACAGCTTGCGTTGGCGCAGCAATCCCTTCGCTTCTGAACTGTCCCTTCGCGGGTGTGTCGCGGCTTGTTCACTCTAGCGCTAGTGGTATTATTGGCGCACGATACGCGAAGAGACACAGAACGTTCGGCAATTCCCCGACGTCTGAAGAATGTCGAAACCTGCCGTTTACGGGAAATCCACGTCGAGAGCGTAGATATCCTGCGCACCTGCGTCGCGAAGCAGAAGAGGGGAGTCATCTGGGGCCAAGCCCTTCCATGATCCCCAGCCAGAGTCAGGTGGCTGTCGAAAATCGTTCAAACTAAACAATAGTTCCAGTTTATCGTCACTGATCCGCACGCGGTATAGGCCCTGCTTACCTCCGGCCTCAGCTCCATAGAAGTAGATGTAATCGCCACGATGAGACCACTCGGGCCAATCCACAACCATCTTCACTAAGGGGGACCACTTCTGGGTCGTGGCGTCGAAGAGCATCAACCACCCATCCTCTCGCTGCAAGGCCAGAATGTGATGTCCATCGCGCGACCAACGTGGCGCCCATAACCCCTCTGAGCCAGGCACCTTCAAGATCTCGTGAGTCCGCAAGTTCAAGATCTCCAGGTTCAACGTGCCTCCACCCGGAGCTACCTCAGCGGCATACCGGCCAAACAGCAACCGGCTCCCGTCAGGCGACCAATTTGGATCGGCGCCAAAGTGGTTTCCTGGCACCGACTGCTCGGTGCTGCCACCCCCGGATGGGATCACGTAAACACTGAAAGGCTTACCGGGTTCATGGCCCATGAACGCAACGCGAGTCCCGTCAGGCGACCAGCGGGGCTGCAGTACAGTTAACGGTGGGAAGGTCAATTGCACGCGCTCGCTACCGTCGATCTTGCTTCGCCAAAGTGTGTTCTCGGGATATTGGGTGTAGACCACCCACTTCCCGTCTGCTGAGAAGTTCGCGCTTATGGCGGAAATCCCGGAAAGGTAGGGCGAGAACTGGTGGGAGGTCAAATTGTAGCGCACCAACTCACCTCGGACTTGGGCCGCGACCACAAATACTTTCTTACCATCCGGGCTCACGAGGGGCGAGGAAGTGGGCGTGGGCCCAATCGTCAACTGTACCGGTTCCTTGGTGGGCTTATAGAAAACACTCTTCTCGTCTCGAATCGCCCAGATGTTGTTAACTCCACTCCGCTGCGATGTAAACAGGAAATACTTGCCGTTCGGCGTCCAACTGCCACAACACTCACTGGGCTGTTTATTCCAGCCGACAAATAGCGGGTGCAGGTTGGATCCGTCCGCGGAGACTTCCCATAGTGACCCTTGGTGAGTGTCAGTCAGAGTGGTGAACCGCAAACGGCTTCCATCCGGTGACCAACGCGGCCAGAATGGATGGCTTCCCTCAGCGAGACTGACAATTTTCGTAGATTCACTCCCGTCAACCCTGATGCGGTACAAAGTGTTCCCTTCGGCGTAGACCAACTCTTTCCCGTCTCGAGACCAGGTCGCATCGTCGGCGCGGTTGTTACCAATGTGGCGGGGCGACTGGCCGAGCAGGGGTAAGGCAAAAAGGGGGCAGTCCCAGTCAATGGGAATCTGGCAGTTTAGGACGAGCAGTTCAGAGCGATCGGGCGAGATGTCAGTAATAATTGGGCTTTCGACGGAGGTGTGCATGGGCACAGTTGTGCCACCCGCAATCGAAACCTCGTTGAGCGAGTAGCTGAAGCCGGACGACGAAGAGAAATAGATTCTTGAGCCATCTGTGACCATTCTGACTTTTCCGCGGCCATCATTGCTCACTCGATTGGAGGCGGTAATTCTTGGCACCGGCATCGCAGGTCTGAAGAGGAATGCCAGAACTGCCGCAAGGATGAGGATGACCAGCATCAGCGGGACGGTCCAACGCCAGCGTTTTACCAGCGACTGTTTCTGTCCGGCATCCACCTGAACGGCGCTAACGGTCGGCTCCGTACCGTCTCTGCCGCTCTGCACTTCTTCGATCGCGATGCGCGCGTCGCCAATATCGCGCAGGCGCTGCTTCGGCTCTTTCACCAGGCAGCGGCGAAGCAGTCTTTGAATCGCAGGAGGCGTGGTCTTCGGCAGACTCGCCCAGTCCGGCTCCTTGGTGAGCACCGCCGCCAGTACTTCCGTGATGCTTTCGGCGTCGAACGCTCTGCGCTCGCTCAGCATCTCGTAAAATACGCAACCGAACGCCCAGATGTCGGCGCGCTTGTCTACGGATTTGCCGCGCACTTGCTCAGGACTCATATATGCCGGCGTGCCGAGAATTGTTCCCGCCTCACTTCCGGCAGCTTTCGCGAGACTGCGCTGTGTGTCCGCGTCGAACTCGCCGGCAAACGCTTTCGCGAGGCCGAAGTCCAGCACCTTTACGCGGCCGTCGGGCATCACTTCCACGTTAGCCGGCTTCAAATCTCGATGCACGATGCCTTGCTCGTGCGCGCTTTCCAGCGCGGCGCAAATCTGTAGTGCGATGGCGAGAGCTTCCGTGGTATCCAGAGCACCCGCCTTCAATTTTTCCGCGAGCGTCTTTCCTGGAACCAGCTCCATCACCAGATATTGCGTATCGCCGGATTGCTCCAGTCCATAGATCGTGGCGATATTGGGATGATTCAACGATGCCAGCAATCGCGCTTCGCGCTGGAAGCGCGACAGCCGCTCTGGATCGTGGTCAAATTCCAGGCGAAGAACTTTAATGGCCACGCTGCGGCCCAGCTTGGTGTCGCGCGCCTGATAGACGTCGCCCATCCCGCCTGCTCCGATGCGCGCGACGATTTCGTAGATTCCCAGACGGCGTCCCACCGCAAGTTCCTCTGTGGAGCCTAGCGCTGGCCCGGACAAAAAACTGTGCTGCGCTTGTTTGTCCGCGAGAAGCAGTGATTCCACTTCGCGCCGCTTGTTCGGCTCGGGGCAGGCCTGATCCAGATAGGCGGATCTCTGCTCGGGCGTTCGCTCCAACGCTTCGGCGAGCACGTTCTTGATTTCCTGCCACGCTTCCGGCGTCATATTCCCGCTTCCTTTTTCATTTCGCGCTGCAGCCACGCACGCGCCGTCGCCCATTCGCGCTTGACGGTGGCCGGCGAAACGCCCAGCACCACGGCCGTCTCTTCGATGGACAGCCCGCCGAAAAATCGCAATTCGATCAGCCGGCTTTGCTGCGCGTCAAGCGTGGCGAGCTTGGCGAGAGCATCGTCGAGTGCGACAAGATCGAATTCCTGTTTCTGCGCCGGGACAAGCTCCGCATCGAGGGAAAGTCGGGGGGCTCCGCCGCCGCGTTTATCGGTGAGGCGTGCGCGCGCGTGGTCCACCAGGATGTGGCGCATCAATTGCGCCGCCACGGCGAGAAAGTGTGCCCGGTCTTGCCATTGCGGCGCGTCTTGCCGCACCAAGCGCAGGTAGGCTTCGTTGACTAAAGCGGCGCTCTGAAGGGTGTGGTCGGCACGCTCATGCCACAGATGGCGCCGCGCGATGCGGCGCAACTCGTCGTAAACCACTGGGATTAAGGCTTCCCGTGCTTCCTCGTTGCCCTGGCTCCAATCGGCGAGAAGCCTGCTGATACGTGAAGACGAAGCCGCCGGCACTCTTCCTCCCCGCCACGGGGCGACTACATTAGGCAGAAAGATAGCTCCCACGCCAGCCAAAGTCAATTTACTCCAAGCCATAAGGGAAGAACGGTGTGTCCGCGGCCCCCACACATCTTCGATTTAGGTGAGCCAGTTTGCCCCCAGTCCTCGCTTACAGGGTGAAGGCACGATGCGGACTAGAGCAGAGCGCCCAGACGCACGCGGCCAAATTCGAGAACAAGGAGAATTCCGATGAAGGTAAACCATTCGCAGTATATGGCCAGTTGGAGATTCATTCTGGGTGTCGCGCTGGCAGGATGTTTGTTCGCCACGACAGCTCAAGCCCAATCACGCTTCGAGGGCAAATTCACGCTGACGAGCGAAGTGCATTGGCGGGCAGCCGTGCTGCCTCCCGGCGATTACTCGCTCAAGCTCGATACCGCGCGGCGGATGATCGTGTTGAGCGACGCGCACACCAACAGACCGTTGGCTCTCGAAGCCGTCAGGATCGATAGCGACGCTCAGAACCGAGACAGCCAGCTGGTTGTCGAAGTTCAGGGCAATCAGCGAGTCGTTACCTCGGCGCGGCTAGCTGGTTTAGGCGAAGTCTTCCGGTCGGCCCACGTGTCTAAGGCCTCTCGTGGAGCCACCGAAGAGGCAATCCTGATCGAACGAACCTGGATTGCGGGATAGAAGAGGAGCGTCGCGCTAGCTATGCATTTCTCGATCAAGTTCTGCGCGAGGGCAAGGATCAGGCATTTGTTATCCACTTCGATACACAAGTCGAGACCGTGCAGGGCCCGACGTCTTCTCGCAGCCAACTCGAGTCAGCGCTCAGCCAGCTGAAGATTCCTCCGCGTGATACCACCCTTATCTACAGCGCAATCAAGAACTCTTCGGAAGACTGGATGAAAGAACTGCCAGGCCGGAAAGCTTTCATACTGCTGACCGACGGCGTGGCCTACAAGGAACCAACATCGGTCACGACCGCAATCGAATTCGCGCAGCGAGCGGACACCATCATCTACCCCATTCGATTCTCCGACCCCGAGCCGTTCTCCCGTCCCGTCATAGGTTTGATTCTCGCGATGGCAAGCGAGCACGGCAAGCAAGGGATGCTCCGGATGGCAAGAGAAACCGGTGGAGCTTACTACGAAGTCACGAAGAGCCAGTCCATTGCGAACATCTATTCGCAGATCGAGGAGGCGCTTCGCAATCAGTACCGTATCGGGTACACGCCGAGGCGAGCAGAATCGGATGGAAAGTATCACAAGATCAAACTGACCACGAAGGATCGTCATCTGATCGTCAACGCAAGAGCCGGATATTATGCCAATTGAGAAATGAGGCGCGGGACCGCCTGACACTTCCTGACATTTGTCCGCACAACCAAATCGACTATGATGTATTCACAGAACAAGCAAAGCATAAGGTGAGTAATACGGGCGTCCTCGCGGAACGGAGCATTCGATGACACCTTCCATTCTCTTTCGAAGATTTCGACTCGTCTGCGCGGGAAATGTTGGCGAGCAACGAAGAAAATCCTTGAGAATCTTCTCCCGCGTCCTGCCAGCATGGTGCCTGGTTCTTGGATTGTTCGGGTGCGGTTTTGGTCCTTCTCCGTCCGCGGGGCCTCCACCCACCTTGTCGATCGCGACGGTGCAGGATCTGGGCGTCATTCCAACCAACCCGGATATTCTTGGAAGAGATGGCGGCTACAGCGCCCTGTTCCAGGGCCACTCGGTGTGGCTGTACGGCGACACGTTCATTGCCAAGCCGAACGCCGAAGACCAAACGCTGCTCAGCGATTCCTGGTCGTTTACAACGGACCTCAATGCGCAAAGCGGAATCATTGGATTTCAGGAGGTCCTGGATTCTTCCGGAGCACCCACCATGATTTTGCCGGAGACCACGGCCGAACAAGCCTTTAACCAAGCTCATAACATCAACAACTGTCAGGCGCAGCCTTGCGGCGCGCGCTGGGCGCTTTGGCCGTCGTCTATCGTTGTCAACTCAGCCGATAACAGCGCCTTGATTTTCTATATGGTGGTCAGCGCGCAGCCGGGGAATTTTAACTTTCAAGGCATCGGCAATTCGGTCGCCACCTGGCAGAACCTGCAGCAGCAGCCGCAACGGCCGACGTTGAACCCGCCGATCGTGGCCAACCATCCGGACTTGATCTTTGCGCAGAACGAACCGGGTTTTGGGTCCGCCTCGTTCATTAGCGACGGAACGCTTTACGCCTACGGATGCGACTACAACAGCGGATGCCAACTGGGAAAAGTCGCTCCATCCAGCGCGCAAGATCGCAGCGCCTGGAGCTTCTACGCCGGCAACGGCAATTGGTCCGCGAACGTTAGCGATGCCATTTCGGTTTTCAACGACGCCAGTATTCTCAGCGTCTCCTGGAACGCCTTTCTCCAGCGCTACCTCGCCGTCTACAGTCCGCCGTTTTCGCAAAATGTCGTGATGCGCACATCCGTGAATCCCGAAGGCCCCTGGTCCAGCGAGATCGTGGCCTTCATTGCCATGCAACCGGCAAGTGGCAACGTCTACGACGCGCACGCGCACGCCGAATACGACGCCAACGGCGGGCAGACCATTTATATAAGCTATTCGCGCTCCACACCCACACCCTTCTCCAGTGAAGTGCGGCTCGTTGCGATGAAATTCCAGTCTTCCGACGCAGAGCCATAGTGAGATGGTCACGCAAACAAGTGGGTGCGAGACCAGCGCGTCCAAGTCAGCACGCTTTCCAAATGCGAGGAGGCCAAACCAGATCCGGATCCCAGCTCGCGGATCAACCAGCCTCCGGCACACTGTGAACAGCGGCTCTCCCTGCTAATCATGAGCGTGGGAGGACTGCTCGGCCATGAAGATTGGTTCCGACAGGCACGTGAAAAAGGGCCGTCGGATCTGCATCCCTTCTGGGGTCATCGCCGGCCTCGACGGGATCAAATCCGATTCGATTGGCCGCATCGAATCGGTTCTGCTCATCAGCCGCAAGCGAGTCGCTGCGGTGAGGGGATCGAAGTACGTCGTCGAACGAAACCTGCCGCTCGACAGCTTGACGGCAGATACGGTGATCTTTGAGGGGCTCGCCGAGGGGGCCACGCGCGCGCTCCCAGCAGCGTCGAACGTTGCGGCTTCGCTGTGCCCTTTCTCGCTTCTGACGAGAGCAGCTTCATCACGGGCTTCGACTTGCCAGTCGATGGTGGCACAGTTTCCAGATAATCCGCCCCGTGCGCAATTCCGATTGATTGAGCCTTCCGAGAATACGACGTTATAATGTGCTTATGCCTATCGCACAGGATGCACTTCTCTATTCACGGGTCGAAACGGTGCTGGCTAATGAAATCGCCGATGGAGACTTGAAGGTCGGCGACCAACTGCCGACTGAAGACAGCCTGATTGCGCGATTCGGGGTGAGCCGCATTACCGTTCGCCGGGCTATTCAGAACCTGGTGAGCCGTGGGCTTGTCGAGATTCGCCGCGGCAAAGGCACGTTTGTCGCGGCGCCCAAGATCACGCAGGAGCTTAAGGAACTGAGCGGGTTTGTGGAGGATATGCACGCGCTCGGCCGCAAGCCGACGGCGCGCGTGGTCAGCAAGGAAATCGTGACTGCCGACGCGACCGTGGCTGGTCAACTCGCACTGACGAAGGGCGAGCGCGTCGTCAGAATTCGTCGCGTGCGCCTGGCGGATGGCGTTCCTCTCTCCTACGACGAGACCTACCTCCCGCTAGAGATCGGCAAGAAGATCATCACCAACAACCTGAAGGCCGAGCCAATCTTTTCACTTCTTGAGCGCAAGTACGACGTTGCGCTGATTGAGGCTGAGTACAAGCTGGACGCGGTGGCAGCCGATACCGAGGTCGCCGCCGCGCTAAAAGTGAAACAACGGAGCCCGATCTTTCGCATCGAACGAACGTCCTACTCGACAGGGAGCCGTCCCGTCGATTACGAAAGGCTGTACTACCGGGGAGATCTTGTCCAGTTCGCGACACGCCTCGTCCGAAAGCTTCCTCGTTGAGCCTGCCCGCCGCTATCGTTTCTTTCTGAAATAGCCTTCCAGCGCGAGCGGCCCAGAACCACCGAAGACGAGTGCCGCGAGGGAAGCGAGATAGAGCAGGTTAACTTCGTAGCCTGGCGGCCCGAACTGCACCCGGCCGGCCGTGACGCTCATCAGCTTGATCGAGCTGAAGCCATTAGGCAGATGCACGGTGAAGATCGCCACGAAGAGAAGCGCCGCCATCGGCAGGCTGACGAACGAGACGAAAGCCCCGAGCAAAACTGCGAGGCCGCCGACGAGCTCGGTGAGAATCGTAAGCCACGCCATGAGGTGAGGCGCGGGCACGCCGAGAGCCTGCAAGATGGCGGCGAAAGCTTCCGGTCCGCGAGACAGCTTAGCGAAGCCGTGCTCCATAAAACCATACCCAATGATCAGGCGCAGCGGAATTGGAGCCCAACGAGCTAGTGAAGACTGTTGCAAGGATGCCAAACGGGTAGTGGGTTCAACGTGCGATATCTGGCGCAGTGCGTTCATATCCGCAACCCTCCTTTTTTGTGATCCTCGCCGAACATTCAAACGTGTTCAACTGTCACTCATTATGATGTTATAATGTCATAATGGATTCAGATTCCGGAAAGGTTCTTTTATCGTCCCGCTCACGGGATCTGGAAAGGCGCGCGAGGAACGATGACGCCGCGCTGCAGCGGCCTTCCTTCCGGGAAGCGCTGCGTTTCTGGTTCAAGCTGGGATGGATCACCTTCGGCGGCACCGCGGCTCACCTCGCCATCATGCACGACGAGCTGGTCGAGAAGAAGCGGTGGATTAACAACGGAACGTTCCTGCATGCGCTGAGCCATTGCATGCTTCTTCCCGGGCCCGAGGCACAGCAGCTGGCAATCTATATTGGGTGGAAGCTGCATGGCAAGCGCGGCGGCATTGTTGCCGGAACACTGTTCGTGGTGCCTTCCATGTTTGTGCTGCTGGCACTGAGTGTCGTCTATGTGAGATTCGCCAGCCTGGCGTGGATTGCCGCGATGTTCAACGGCTTAAAACCGGCCGTCATCGCTCTGGTGATAGTTGCGCTGCAAAGAGTCGCCAGAAGCGCCCTGCGTGGACCGGTGCACGGTTCCGTTGCGGTTGCTACGTTCGCAGCGATGTTCTTCTTTGATGTCTCGCTGCTCGTGATAATGCTTAGCGCCATTGTTTTAGGAATCGTCCTGGGGGTGTTGCGGCCTGGCCTTCTTCATCGCCCGGGAGAGGTGGGCGCAGAAGAGCGCGAAGATGACGACTCTATCCACCGCAGCACGATGCCGGGGCCTATCGCCCTGTTGCAGGCTGGCGCGAAGCTGGCTGTGAGCGTCCTGCTTCTCTGGCTCACGCCACTGCTGCTGTTCTACTTCTTTGCAGACGACTTCCATTTCTGGACCGGGTTAGCGCTGTTCTTCACGAAGACGGCTTTCGTGACCATCGGCGGCTCGTACACAGTAATTCCTTACGTGGCGCAGGTCGCGGTGTCGAAGTTGCACTGGCTGACCAGGCTCCAAATGATGGACGGTTTCGCACTGGCCGAAACAACTCCAGGCCCTTTGATAATAGTGGTCGCTTTTGTCGGTTTCCAAGCCGCATACAACCACTTCCACGGCTCATTGTGGATGGGAACTCTGGGACTTCTGGCAACGACTTTCTATACGTTTCTGCCATGCTTCTTCTTCGTCTTTGCCGGCGCGCCGCTGGTGGAGCGAACGCAGAACAAGCCCAAAATTGAAGGTGTGCTTGGGCTGATCACCGCTGTCGTAGTCGGCGCGATCCTTGACCTGACGTTCTTTCTGGGCAAAGCGGTGATCTTTCCGTCAGGAGTTGCGGGGCTCAAGCAACTCGATGCGATCTCTCTGGGCTGGGCGATGCTGTCGCTGTTCCTGCTCCAGAGATTCAAACTGAAGATCATTCCCCTAATCCTGCTGGGTATTGAGTTCGGCTTGATTCGGTATTTTCTCGGCTTCTGAAGGACATTGGGGGAGCTATCTCCACTACCCCAAGAGGATTGGCAGAAGGACGCCCAAACCCAGCGCGAAAAGCCAGAGGGCCGGGGCGGGTGTTCCCACCGGGCGAACGCGCCGAAGTTCGTAAGCTGCGGTTCGTGGATTGAGGAGCAGTCGCCGGCTGTACGCCCTCTCGAGCAAAAGGAATACAAACGCCGTCGTGGCTCCGAATATCAAGTGCCCCATCAGAGATGGAAGTAGCGCGGAAGCTGCGCTGGTGCGCCAGTCGATCTCACCCGTGAGCAGCAGCGGCAGGAACGTCATTGGACCCAGATACCACCAGATCAATCCAAACAGCCACCCCCACATCACACCAAGTCCAATACTCGAGGACTCGCGCCGAAACAGTAGGCCGAACGTCATGCCAATTAGCGCGCTCACCAAGAGATGCAGAAGCAGCGCGCGAAAAATGGAGAGCGGAGTATCGAGACCAGCGATCTTCGGGAGCACACCCGTAGCGATCATTACCGGGCTTGAGACCAGTCCGCCCACGAGACCAGCGAACGCTCCCCAACTGAGTGAACGCAGAACGAGAAGGCCGGGGCCTTCGGGTTCCCGATTCAAGGGATCGGACTCGATGAAGAGCTTTACCCAAAGACGATCGATCGTCGCGTACGCGACTCCCAGAATCAGTCCGTAGAGGATGTGGCCCACAAGTGAGCCGAAAAGGTCGCTGCCATGATCCGCCGACCAATCCAAGGGCGTTCGGGACGCGAGCGGGAAAAGAGTAAGCGGTCCCAAGAACCACCAGAAAATCGCAAATCCCAGGCCCCAGCCCATGGACGAACCGTAGCCGCGCACGTCACGCTGGAAGAGGAGCCCAAAGCA
>Ga0210409_10003972_pt1 | contig 16169 bp, 9 predicted proteins | sample IncBWH17MmetaG_FD_161649 | JGI IMG/M metagenome (GOLD analysis project Ga0210409, IMG submission 161649) | Forest soil microbial communities from Barre Woods Harvard Forest LTER site, Petersham, Massachusetts, United States - Inc-BW-H-17-M | ecosystem: Environmental > Terrestrial > Soil >...
ATCCGTGGACCCTGCGAAGGATGACGTGACCACGAATGACGACCCGATTGTCCGCGAACTCGCCGTGGAAGCGCTGGGCCACGAAAAGGGCTCGGTCGTAGCCGTCGATCCCACCAACGGCCGCATCCTCGCCATCGTCAATCAGAAGATGGCCTTTTCCGCCGGTTTCGAACCTTGCTCGACCATCAAGCCCTTCGTCGCCCTCGCCGGCCTTCAGGAAGGCGTCATCACCCGCGACACCATGCTGCGCGTCGGCAATCGCCGCTACATGGACCTCACCGAGGCCATGGCGCACTCGAATAATAAGTTCTTCGAAGCGGTCGGCTCGGAACTCGGTTTCGATCGCTTGATCAAATATCACCAGCTCGTTGGGCTCGGCCAGCGTGTGGGCTACAACATTCCCGAGGAACAGCCCGGCCTTCTGCCGTCCCGGCCACCCGCGTTTGGCGGCGCCGCGCGCATGTCCAGCTTTGGCGAAGGCATCCGTATAACGCCCTTCCAGCTGGCTTCGCTCGTGGGAACCCTCGCCAACGGCGGCGAACAATTTTATCTGCAGTATCCGCGCACCGACGAAGAGCGTCAGAATTTCCAGCCGCGCGTCCGCCAGGAGCTTGATATCGCTCCGATCCTTCCCGATTTGCGTGAAGGAATGCTGGCCGCGGTCATGTATGGCACCGCCCGACGCAGCTATGATCCGGATGGCGAACAGGATCTCGGTAAGACCGGCACCTGCAACGACGAAAGCGCAGGCGGACGCCTGGGCTGGTTCGTTTCCTACGCCGATCAGGCGCATCCGAAAATCGTAATCGTTGTCCTGCTTCACGGCGGCAGCCGCATCATCAGCGGACCCCACGCCTCGCAAATTGCCGGCCGCATCTATCGCGGTCTCTACGCCCGCAACTATTTCGCCGACGCCGATGTCCCGCGCAGCAAGCAATTCGCCGCTTTCGCCTCCGGCGCGCGATAGCAACTCGCCTCGCGCGGGCAGACCTAACGTGCACTGCTAGGGAGTTAGCTTCTTGAACGTATCGTCATCGACGTCGATCGCATTCAGAAATTCGTGAATGCCTGCGTCCGACGCATGTTTCGAAACGAAGACTCCATCGCGCTGGCATTCGAAGTAGTTTCTTCCTACTCCAAAATGTCCTTTGAACATTTTCCCGTCGTAAAACCTCGCCTCGATGGTAGGAACCGGGATGCCGTACCAGGGTGTCCGCCAATCTCCGCTCCTTTGATCCACGAAGGCAACGACCGTCGCAATTTCTTTTGGATCCCTGATTGTGACAATGTGACTCGATCCGTCTCGCTGGTGAATCCATACTTCGATCTGTGATACCGCGCCAATTGGGCCGAATTGGCGCCGAGGCGTTATACGAGCGCACCCGGCAAGCAAGATGCACGCGAAAAATGAAACCGCAAGGTATCTCACCGCGCCATGGTATCTCACATCGGCAACTGCGGGAATTGCTTGCATTGCGCAAGCGGTGACTTCTCTATTCACCCTCGCCCGAGGCGGGCGCGTTTTTCGGGCCGATCAAAGAGTAGAGATAAACGGCGACACCAGCGACAAAGCAGCCGCCGCCAAGCATCATGAACCACAAGAACGAAGGCGCCGTGTTCCAGCGCAAGCTGATGGCTTCCACCAACAAGCCCACAATGAGTAGCGCTCCGGAAATGCGAAGCTGAAGTTGCGGCGCCGCTGCTCGCCCGCTCATTCGACCGGCTCCCAAAACTTTGCTTGACCGAGCGTGCTGACGTTGTGAATCGTGTCGTGGCAACCGCTCGAAATACACGACAATTTTTCGCTCTTCAAGTCGCCCATGATGGCGATGTGCAGCGGGTCCGCCTCAAACGATCGCGCGCCCAGATGGCAATGCAGGCACTGGGCATTCTCGTACGGATGGTACAGATGGATCGGATTCATGGGGTGGCCCAAATATTCGACGTAAACGTGGTGCATTCCTTCGAGCTTCGTACGAATCGTGCCGTACATCCCATAATCGCTGTGGCACGTGTAACAGGCCTCGTCGGGAGCAATCCGATGATTCTGAAAATGAGCCGCCGGAATGTGGGACGGATCGTCCACGTACAAACTCTTCCCCCACGGCTCCATGATGTGGCAAGAGAGGCAGAACTGCGTCTGCTTCGAGTTTTCCAGATGTTCGGACGCGCCGATGCTCGCTGCGACAACGGGCAAAACGATGAACGCGAGAAGACCAAGGATTTTCCCTTCGCGCCGCGCAATGAGCGACGGGCGAATCACAACGAGCAGGATGAAGGCGATGCTGATACCGATCAGGATCATCAGCAGCGCTTGGGGGCTTACCATTGCTCGTTCGCTCCTGTGGGGTCTCTATGCCGCGCATCGCGCCCGAAATCCCGCACGAGCTCTCTTTCGCGGCCATCCCGCTGCTACTTTTTGCCGAGCCCCCGGATATAGGCGACGAGGTCCTTGATGTCCGGCTCTTTCAGGCTGCTTGCGTATGCGGGCATCTTGTTCTTGCCCTGCGCGATGATCTGCGCGAGGTCGGCGTCGCTCGCTTTCTGAACGTCGGGCGACGAAAAATCGTGCACCCCGACTGACTTTCCAACCGCGGTATTTCCTTTTCCATCGGCGCCGTGGCACGCGGCGCACTTCGCCTTGAAGGTGGCGTCCGCGGAGTCCGCGTGCGCCATTCCGGCGCAAGCCAAAGACGCGGCAAAAACGAATACGATGGCTGGCCTCACGCTCAAAATTCGATTCTTCATTGTCTTCGTCTCCTTAGACCGACTTGACCCGTCAAAAAGCATAGCGGATCGAGAATGTGGCGTTGCTGCCGTTGAAATCCTGCAATGGTATGCCGGCCAGCCCGAACGGGCTGGTATTCCCCTTCTGATTGAATCCATAGTAGTTCCAGGCCATCTTGTACGTCACCCCCTTGTACAAGTCTATGGCGATCGAGCCATACGGCATCAGGTAGTTGAAGTTCAGCGTGCCGTCCGGCGCCAGAGGGTTCAGGAAAATCGTGCTTCCGCGCACGAAGCTCCCGCCAAAGCCCAGAATCGTGGTGACGCGTTTCACCGGTTTCCACATCATGTCCGCATGCGCAAAGTGGTCCGCGCTCGAATATGTCGAAAGCGCCCCGAGCCCGGTCGCGCCCAATCCCGCGCCCGGAATGGGGCACGGAATCGTAGCCACTCCCGGGGGAGAGGTGCCGAAAATCGTGGTGCCGGCTGCAGGCGGAGGATTCGTGTAACTGATGGAGTAGTTGAAGCAGATATCCGATTGCGTGTAGACGTTCCAATAGTTGTAGCCGAAGCCAAATGTGATGAACTGCCGTGGCGCGATCATGGCGTTGAAACTGTACGAACGGTCGTGCTCCAGATTGTTAACCGTCTCCACGTTGTCGCGGTTCTCGTGGATTTCCACCGCGCCTTCGAGCGTCGCCCAGGGCCGCGGCCTATAGGATGCGTGAACCTGGTAGGACTGCACCTGCCGGGGATCGATCCGCGTGAAGGAATAATCGTTGTAGCCGAACTCGAACTCGCTCGAGATTCTCAGATTGTCCGTGGGCCGCGCTGTTAATCCCACCAGCAGGGAATTCTCATTGATCGTAGTGATCTGGCGCGTCGGGTCATTGCCCGCTTCCGGCACAGGATTCGCAGGCGACCCTTCGGTGATCGAACCATCTGGATTCTCGGTGCAGCCTACGGGAGGAGTATAGACTCCGGGGGTCGTCGAGGCGCAGTCCCCGCGTCCAGCTAGAAAGAAATTCGCGGCTGTCGCCGCAGCTCCCCCAGGGAAATAGGTTTCCCCGGTATCGAATGTGTCGGACTGCTGTCCGATCGAACGGTTCGTGTAGAGGTAGCCTATATATCCCGTGAATCGTTTCGTAAAATCGTACTGCAGCTTAAAGGTGTTCGATTTCAGGTTTTGTCCCAGGAATTGCAGGCTGATCTCGTTGGTGACATCTGCGCCGGAACCGGTCGTATGCAGAGGGCAGCCCGCCTGGTTGTAGGGCGCTGTCGGGCAAAGCGCGGCAAACACCCCCGGGGTCGTAGACGATACCTGATTGAATAGCGATAGCGGCAGGGCCAAGCCCACTACCCCCGCACCTGCTCCTGCTTGCCCGAAAATGTTTGTTTCGAAGGTGTCCCACCCTCCGGGAATGCGCCAGTTGTCGTAGCGGAAGAAATCCTCGATTCGAAACTTGTCGGTTACTGAATACACGCCGGACCAATCCGCATTCACCGAAACGCGTTTGGCCGTCGCCGGGCCGCCGGTCGTGCTCACGCGTGCGGCCGTGCGCGTGGTGAAGCCGTTAAGGATCTCATCGAAGTTTGGGATCGAATTGTCGGAGGTGCTGTACCCGGCCGAGGCCGTCATCTGGAATTTCTCGAAGTAGTTCGACTGCACACGGAGTCTCTCGGTCGGCATGAAGTTCCGCGGCCGCCCCACCTGGCTGTAGCTCAGAAATCCGTTGCAGTTGGGGTTGACGGTCGGCGGCGTGGTTGCCGCGTTCAATATCGGCGAGGTCGCCGAAAACGCGCAGGGCAAAGCCTCCGCCGGTGTCTGCGTGCTGTACACAATCCCGAGATCCACCGGAGTGCCATTCGCGAGTTGATAGCCGTATTGCCCGGGCGTGGCAGCCGGGCTTTCCAGGACTGAATTGTCCTGTCTGAAATAGTTGAGGAATTGGTCGTAGGAAATCGTCGTCCGCGGCAGAACCTTGAAGTCCACTCCGGCGCGGTAGGCGTTCGTGGTGTAGCTGTAGCTTTCAGGAAAATCCGGCACGGTGCCGCTGTCCGTAGTGAAAAAGCCGGGGCCCTCGTCGCGGTAGTGCGAAAAGCCCAGACGGAAGCTGACACTGGATTGCGGCAGCAGGGTCAGATCGTAATCCTGCATGCGACGAACTAAATCCTGCCCCTGAGGCGAAGTTAGCGCTGCAATCGACGGGCTTGAGCAATAGCCCGGCAGGCCCGGATGCACAGCCGAGGGCGGACTGACGATGCAGCCGGTCGTCTGCGACCCGACGGGGTTCAGCGCCGCCGGATTCAGCGGGTTCGCAAAGAGATTGTAGTCCCAGAAATTCTTGTCGCGCCGGAACAGCAGGTGGAAGTCGTACCACTTATTCTTGTCGATGTGCAGCCGCGTAACGTCGTTGGGATCGCCGCCGTAGCCGAAGTTGCTGAAGCTCAGGTTGTCAAACAGCAGCCCCTGATGATTCAACGAGCGCATATCGAACGAGTAGTCGAACAGCCGGACTCCGGAGGCCAAATTGACGAACGTGTCGTAGGTATTCTGGTTTCCGTTGACTTCGTTCGCCCGGTAGCCGAATTCGATCGACTGTTGAATGTTGTAGTTGCCGGAGTCCACTCCCTTCTCATCGCCTGAGCCGTCTTGAGCGCGAGCAGCCGGAGTAAAAATCAAAGCCGCTGCCACGATGGCGACGCCCGGCGCAATCCGCCGCGGCATCATGGTTTTGTTTTTCGTTGATTGCGCTGCGCTCATCGCTTCTTCTACTTGAAAAACGTGGAACTGAAATTCGAGCCGTGGATGGCGATATGGCACAGCGTGCATGCCTGGAAGAAGCTGGCCTGATTGTGGAACGAAGGCGCGCCCGGCGCGCTGCTGAAACTCGAAGTCGTATGGCACTGCAGGCAGAGCAGATTCATGTTGCTGACCTTCAGCATGTGCGCGTTGGGCCCGCCGTGGACCATGTGGCAGGATTCGCAGCCGTCCACCTTCACCGGGGCATGTTCGAAGACGAACGGCCCCTGTTTGTCGGTATGACATTTGAAGCACACCGCGTCTTGCGTGGAAGACGCTCTCACCTGCTTGGGCCCCACCGTTCCATGCACGTTGTGGCAATCGCTGCATTGTACGAGCCCTTCGTTGACGCGATGATGGAAGGGCATCGCGAATTCAGCCTTCTTCGCCAGATGGCATCCGTAACAAAGTTCCGGCTGGGATTTAACCAGCAGGAATTCCTTGGTCTCCGCGTGATGCGGGGAATGGCAGGTGATGCAGCTCACGCCGTTCTCCGTGTGCACCGAATTAAGCGCGTTCATGTGCTGCTGGCCCCCGGCGTGGCACGCCAAGCAGAGCGCGATGATTTCCTTGGAGGAGGCCTCCTTAAACTTGAAGATCTTGGTGATGTCACCGCCGCCGGCTACGTGCGCTGACCCGGGGCCGTGACAACCCTCGCACCCTTGATGCGACGGACCGCCCTTGGTATCCAGCGTCGTCTTCCAATGCGGTGTCTTCTCCCAGCCCTTGTAAATGTCTTCGTGGCAGGTCTCGCAGACTTCCGCGCCGAGGTACGTGTAACTGCTGGGGTCGTACTGGCTCTTGGCGCTCGATTCTTGCGTGGCAGTGACAGTGGTGGCGGGCTTGCCGGCTTGCGCGGGACTTCCTGTGGATTGCCCCAGAAGGGCAGGCGACATCAGAACGAAAACCGCAAACAGCTTTGCGGCCGCCGGCGCCTTCAGTCCCAACATCGGTTTCCCTCGCTACGTAACCGAAAATTGTGGGGGCTGGGATTTTTTCGCCGGGCCTTCCCAAGAAAGGCTGGCAGTGGCGTGGAAAAGTTAGTTCTGAAATCTGATTCTTTGCACCGCCCTACTGCGACGGCAATTCATTTGCGCCGCGATTATACATGGCAATCGGCGTTTGGAAGTGTTTTATTAATTTGTTTGCAAACGATGTGACGTATTTTCTTGCTTCCCAAAATGGAATTTTAAAAAACCGGTAGGCCGTGAATCAGGGACGAGAGAGGCGCGCCGTGTTCCGTTCGCGAGTGAGTCTTCTTCTTCAATCGAGTTGCGACCGCCGTTATTGCTTGCCTTTGCCTCGATTGCGGCGCTTGATGGGGAGGGTTTCGATCGCTTCAGCGACGGCCTGCTTGATTTTGGCGTCCAGCTGCTCGGCCGTGCGCTCGTAGGTGCGGCGCGCATCTTCGATGATGTCCGCCGAAAGCCGTTCCATCGAGGCTTTGATCACTCGCTCGATGGTCTCGTGGAGCCCCGGTTCCGTCTTGGGACGAACCAGACTCAGAGTTTCGGCGGCCGCCTCTGCCGCGGCGGCTTTCGCGAACTGCGCCGCGGTCTTGGCCTGCTGCATCGCGCTCGCCAGTTCCTCTTCGTGCCCTTCGGCGCGCCCGGCCATCACCAGGATTTCACTCGCGTCCCACGATGCCGTCAGCGTCACGGGCGCGGCCGGTGCGGCCACGGGAATCGCCTGCGGTTCCTCGAAAACCTCTTCGGCAGTGAACGCCTGCTCGCCCGGCAGCGGGAACCAATCCTCGGGCGCCCCGGGAATGTCCCACACGTTGCCCGGCACTTCGAATTCCAGCCCGATGTGCAGCAAATCCCGCGCGTGGCTCGGCCGCTGCACCCAAATCACGTTGCCCGCTATGATTCGCGCCGGAGCGTTCGGATTGCGCCGCGGAATCTCCACCGTGACGATGGAGCCTTTCGGCACGTAGTGCCTCGACTGATATTTGCAGCCGTGGCAGCTCACCATCACCGTGCTGGTGCGTTCCGTAAACGACTCGCTCAGCGCGTCCACCCCGTGAACCTTGATGGGCATAGCTTGGACCAGGCGCGTGCTACGGCGCTTGTCCAGGCCAGGGTTGGCCGCTGCCGAGGGCTTCGTCATCCGTCCTCCGACGGACTAATCCGACCGATCGTTCGCTGCTTCGGCGTTCTTCGCGAATCGGGGAACAACGAGGGGGTGGGGACCGTTTCTGCTGCTGGAACCGTCCCTTGCCGCCGCGCTTCCGAACCATCCCCCGGCGAGGCCGATGCCCGAATAAAAAGCATAGCACCGCGTCCGTTCAACAGTTATTTCCTTTGCGCCATGGCGTACAAAGAGTGACGCTTCACCCCGCTTATCCACATCGTCCGTCCTCGCCGCCAATCAAATGACCCTCGAACCGCCCCACGCTGCAGCACGGTTCCGTCTCGACATGTCCTCCGGCCGAAGATATGATCGGCTCGTGAAACTCTCGCCGGCCGAGGGCTCGAATGACTGATTTCCGCGCTCCCATTCTTGCCGTTCGAATCTGCGTGTCAGTTCTGCTGGCCTCCGCATTCCTGGGTGGCGACTGTTCGCGCGTTGGCGCGCAGACCAAGGCATCGCCAGCCGTCGCTCCGCCGTCCGCAGCGCAGGCCGCCGATGCCAAGCCCAATAGCGCCCTGCTCGTCGTTGCCGGCGACGTCCCCACGCCGCTGTCTCTTTCGCTGGCGGATTTGGGAGCGCTTCCCCGCACCACGCTCACGGTGATGAACGAGCATGAAAAAAAGCAGGAGGCCTATCAGGGCGTGTCTCTGGCCGAAATCTTGAAGCGTGCTGGCGTTCCGCAGGGCGAACAATTGCGAGGCGCGGCCTTCGCCACCTACGTCCGCGCGGATGCCGCGGACGGCTACAGCATGATTTTTTCGCTGGGCGAACTCGATAGCAGCATCGAGGACTTGAATGTAATCGTCGCCGATACTCTCGATGGCCATCCCATCCCCGACAAACTCGGTCCCCTCCGCCTGGTCGTGCCCAACGATAAACGCCCGGCCCGTTGGGTCCGCATGCTGCGCTCGATCACTGTCGTCAAAGTCCCCCGCTAGTCCCCTGGCGCGCACAATCTCCGGAACTTTTGCCGCTCCTCACAGGAAATACTGCCGGGTGGTGCTGCGTTCTTTTGTGCGGAGCGAGGCTGGGGCATGTGGCGATGTAAGCAGCTGCCCCAGTTCAGCGCGCGATCAGTCCACAACAAATCTCTCCCGCGCCGCCGTCGCCAGCGCCAGCGTCGCCTCGGCCCTGACTTCCGAGCTCGGCCGCAAACAATCGAATTTTCGCTCCGAAATGCCGCCGCCCCGCCGCCCGCGTTTGTCAAACCGCGGCGAGCCTTCCGAAAGAGACGCACGCGATCTTCAAAGTGATAAGATCGCCGCATTAGGCCATCGGCTCCGGCGTTTCCATTCCTTGAGGCGTTATGGGATTTTGGATATTTGTTCTGGCGGTGTGGCTCGTCGCCGAATGGCTGATGCGCCGGAGCTATCAACGGAGAAACGACGAGCGCTTCGCCAATATTGTTGACGCCCTGAACCGCGTCGAACGCGATTTCGGCGAACTCAAAAAGCTCGTCGCCCGCGTGGCCGATTCGGAGAGGCGTCCGGCGACCCACGAGGGCGTCGCGCCGCCCGTCACTGTCGTTGCTGCGCCTCCGCCGCCGGAACCCAGAATCTCAGCGACGCTTCGCGGCCCCGAGCCGACCGTTTCCTCGCAGCTCCCTCGTTCGGAGACGCCGCCGGCTGCGCCTCCGAGTCCGCCCAAGCTTCCGCTGCCTGCGACTCCTCCGTCGACGTACGTGCCGCCTACGCAGGCCGTGCCGCCCATGGTTCCCAGGCCTCCCGTTCCGCCGCGGCCGTTAGAACCCGTGTCACCCGCGGGACCTGCGCCACCGCCGCGGCCCGTCGTGCCTGCCCAGATTCCCGAGGCGCACGCGTCCGCGCCCGCCGCCGCGCACGTCCAGAGAAAAAGTTCCGAGCTCGAGGAGAAACTCGGCAAGAACTGGCTGAACAAAATCGGCATCGTGGCGCTGGTAATCGGTATTGCCCTCTTCCTGGCATACAAATTTCCAACGCTCAGCAATCCGGAAAAGGTCGGCCTCGGATATTTCGTCAGCTTTGCGATTCTCGGCCTCGGCGTTTACCTCGAGCGCAAGGATCTCTATCGAATTTTCGCCCGCGCTCTCATCGGCGGTGGCTGGGCTCTCGTCTTTTTCACCACCTACGCCATGCACTTCGTGAAGTACACCCAGGTGATCGATACCGAGTGGGTGGATCTGGTGCTGCTGTTCGCGGTCGCGTGGTTTATGGTCGCGCACACCCTGCATTACAACTCGCAGGTCGTGACCGGGCTCGCTTTCCTGCTTGGATTCACCACCGTAGCCATCAGCCAGAACACCGTGTATTGCCTGGCCGCGGGCGCGATTCTGGCCATCGGCCTCGTCGCCATCGTCCACAAGCGAAGCTGGTTCGAGCTCGAGGTTTTCGGGCTGATCGCCTCGTATCTGAATCATTACGTCTGGCTGCGCACGGTGATCGAGCCGATGGGCGGCCACAAGCACATGTTCCCGGAGTTCCTGCCCAGCGCCGTGCTGCTCTGCCTCTACTGGGCGATCTATCGCTGGTCGTACCTCGCGCGACATATCCAGCGCGACGCGCAGGAGCACGTCTCCACATTGGCCGCGCTGCTGAACACGTGTTCGCTTCTCGTGCTGTTCAAGTATCAGTCGGTCCATCCGCAGCTCGCGTTCTATGCGCTGCTGGTGCTCGGCGCGGTCGAGCTGACGCTGGGCCAGCTCCCGGTGGCGCGGCGCCGGCGCACGGCCGTTGTCATCCTTTCGACAATCGGCATCATCCTGCTCGTCGCCGCGATTCCGTTCAAATTCTCGGGCATGGATATGGCCATCATCTGGCTCGCCCAGGCTCAGGCTCTGTTTCTCGCCGGCGTGTTCACGCGCGAAGTCCTTTTCCGCCGCTTCGGCATGTTGGCCGCGCTGCTAACCGCCGGCGACATGATCGTCAAGAACGCCGAGCCGATTCTCGAAGCGCGTTTGAACATCGGCAACCTTCTCCAGGCGCCGGAATATCAGTTGGCCATGACCTTTGGATTTGCGGCCTTATTGTTTTACGTGAACGCCTGCTGGATTCCGCGCCGATGGAAAGCCTTGATCGAACGGGGCCTCGAAGAAATCTGTTTCCGCGCGCTCTCTTATCTCGCCGGTCTGATGCTGTTCGTGAGCCTCTGGCTTGCGTTTCCGAACGCCTGGTCTGCAGTCGCCTGGTCCGTGGCCGCGCTGGCCGTCACCTTGCTCGGCCGCCAATTGGATCTCGAGGATTTGTCACACCAGGCGCACGCTTTTTCGCTGGCATCCTTTCTCTACGCCCTGGGCGTGAACCAGTTCGCCGTCGCTCATTGGCTGAATTCGGGGATGTCGGTGCGTCTGGTCACGCTCGCGCTGCTGGTCGCGCTTTTCTATCTGTGCGCGCGCTGGGCGGGGCCGGCAACGGCCATCTATCGGCGCGCAGCCTCCGAGATGTACACCACGGCGGCCGCCATTTTGGGACTGGTGCTCACCTACCGCGAATGTCACTGGGCCTGGATGGGCGTGACCTGGGGTGCATCTGCACTTGTATTGGCCGTGCTGGGAATTTATCTCCAGCGCCGGGATCTCAGTTATCAGGCGCACGCCCTGGCATTGCTGGCCTTCGTGCGCACGCTCGTTTTCAATATTGACGCCACCCAGGAGTACCGCCATTTCACGCTGCGATTCATCACTTTCACCCTGACCGCAGCGCTGCTCTATCTCTGCGCCTACTTCAGCGGGCCGCGTGACACCCGCGTCGCCCGCGTTTTTTCCGCGATTCATTCCTGGGCGGGTTCCGGGCTGGTGGCCGTGCTGGCCTATCAGGAGGTTTCGTCCGCGTGGATCGCCGTCAGCTGGGCTCTTTTCGCGCTCCTGTTGATCGTCGCCGGCAATCGCCTGAAGCGCATGGAGCTGCATTTCCAGGCTTACCTGCTCTCGCTCGGAGCGCTTTTCCAAGTCGGCCTGGTGAACCTGCACGCCACCGAGCCGTTCCGCCTGTATCCGCGAGTTACCCTGCGCCTGGTGACTATCGCGCTCACCGCGGCGCTGTTCTATCTTTCGTCGCGCTGGGCGGTCAGGGCGGAAGCGGAAATCGCCCCGCTCGTCGGCGCAATCTACAGCTGGGCCGGGTCTGCGCTGGTTTGGCTCCTGCTCTTATACGAATTGTCTGCGCTCCACGTCGCGCCCGGCTGGGCGATCTTTGGTCTGGCCCTTTTCGAGATCGGCTATCTGCGGAAATCTCCCAATTGGAGGTTGCAGGGCTACGCCGCGTTCGCGTCGGCGTTCGCGCGCATTTTCCTGGTCAATATCGGCGCGTCTCGCCACGATTTGTTGATCACCACCCTGCCGCTGGGAATTATTTTTTATTACGCGTACTGGCGGCTGGAGGGCAGCGAGCACGATTTTCTGGACGAGGACCGCCGAATGCTCGCGGGTCCGGTCCTCGCCTATTTGGGCACGGCGACGTGCGCCACCGTTCTTTATTATTGCCTCGATGCGGGCTGGATCGCTGCGGGATGGGCGGGCCTCGCGCTGCTGTTGATCGCTGTCGCCTGGGGCGCGAAGCGGGAAATATTTCTTCATCACAGCCTGCTTTTGGCTGTCGCCGTTCTTTTCCGCGGCGTGCTATTCGATCTCGCCCAGGAAAGCGCTGCGGGAACTTCGTGGCTCTCCGCCCGCTCCCAACATGTGCTCGCCGCAGCCGCGCTTCTGTTCGTTGCGCAGATTTTCGCGTTTCCCTTGCGCCGCAGATACGCCGCGGCAAATCAGGGCCGCCGCGCGCCCGAGTCCTGGACGCTCATCTTTCAGCGGCCCGAGCAATTCTATTTCTTCATTCCGCTTGCGCTGGTCACTCTGCTTGTCTACAAGGACGTTTCGCAAGGCCGCGTGACGGTCGCCTGGGGGATCGAAGCCGTAGCCGTGTTTTTGTTCGCGCTCGCCGTCGGCGAGCGCAGTTTTCGCCTCACCGGACTCGGCCTGCTGCTGTTGTGCGTTGGGAAAATCGTGGTGCTCGATGTATGGCGTCAGGACAAATCCGACCGCTTCGTGACATTTATCATTCTGGGAATCGCGCTGTTGCTCGTTTCTTTTCTCTACACGCGCTATAGCGAAGCGATCAAGCGTTATCTCTAGCGTGCCCGCCCATCGCGCTAGCTAATGAAAGTGCGTGATTAGCACCGCGTCCGTCACGCGCTCTCCCCGCGAACTAAGAATCTGCTTGCCGTCCGGTGAAAGCGCAAAGCCCCACATCAGACCCGGTCCGAATGTCATCAGCTGCTTTGGTGAGGCCGGCGCTGCTCCCGCCGCGCCCACAGGCTGCGCCCACAGGCTCGACACTCCATCCTTACTGACCACAAACAAAACCGCCCGGCCGTCCTTGGTCCACGCCATCGTGGCTCCCCCATTCGAACTGGGCGTCAGACCTACGGGTTCATCGTACGCGGCCCGAATTTCGCCGCCCTCCGCCCCGAGTATGGCTATCTTCGCGGGCTTCCTGGGATCGGGGCTGTACATCGCGGCGATCGAATTGTTGTCCGGCGAGACGACGGCGAAACTGACCGCCTCTTTGCTCAGATTTACCGCTGTTCCTCCGTCAATCCCGATTTTCATCAACAGCGGCTGGTTGCCGGAAATGTCTGTGTAGATCACGAATTTGCCGTCCGCTGAACAATTGGGCCATAGATCGGTCGAGCCATTGGTCAGCTGCTTCAAATTGGATCCATCCAGGTTCGATCGCCACACCGAAATTCCGTGCTGAATCCGATTCATGCTCAGCACCACGTGCTGCCCGTCTCCGCATGCCGTTGGAAACATCGGAACATCGGGGCCGGTCGCCAGATCGCGCGTGTTGCTCCCATCCGGCGAACTCGAGGCCAGCTTCATGACCCCGGACGTGTAGTACGTGTAAAAAATCAGTTCCGCCGTCGGCCAGCTCACACCGCTCAGGCCGTCGGCTCGGCCGATTCCCGAGGTTACCTGCCGTGGCGAAGAGAGAGCCGGCGAACTGCCGAATCCTGCGGACCAAAGATTGGCGGAGAACGTCAGCTGAACGGTCGCCAGCGTCGCACCGTCCGATGTAATGCTGGCGTCCAGATAATAATTCAGATCGTTCGTGACCCGCCGTTCTTCGCCCTCGGGATAACTCAATCGCCAGATCTGCGCGTTGAACGTGGACTTGTCCACCGCCGCCGGAAAAATAATCGCGGACCCATCCGGCAGCCATGCCATGCGGCGCGGTGTATCCCAATCGCGCGTGCCCAGCCGTTTCTCCACGCCGGAGTCAACCGCCACCGTCTCGATTTCAAAAGTTTGAAAATCGCCCGTGGGGCTTTTCTCCACTGCGATTCGCTTCCCGTCCGGCGACCATGCCGGTCCGGTTTGGTCAAAAAAACTCGGCATTCGCGAGACGATCAGCGGCTTCTCCTCGCTCCCATCGGCGTTCGCAATGATCAAGCTCGACGTTTTCGCCGCCGAGGATTGGCGAACGAACACGAACCTCTTTCCGTCCGGAGAAAAACTCACCGGGCTATCCACATCCACGATGATCTGGCGCGGCGATCCGCCGATGGAGGGAACCAAGTACAGCGTGCTCAAGCCGGTGCCCTCGGCTTGCTGGTTGTAATAGAGATAATTCCCGTCCGGCGAAAACGAAATCCCGAGGACTTCGCCCTCCGCTCCCGGCACCACCAGCGCGCTGCTGCCCGTCGCCAGTTGGCGCACGGAAATGCCGTGCTCGCCTTTTTCATCGGATACATACGCAAGCCATTTCCCGTCGGGCGAAACCACCGCCGAATGCACCTTTCCAGTGGACGTCACCGGAGTAATCGTCATTTGCGCGAACGACGATTCCAGACTTTTGTGGCCATAGCGTTCGTGCACCAGTGTGGCGATCGCTCCGCCGAGAACGAAGACAACAGGCACCACGATGGCCAGCGTCCGCCACAGTGATTTGGACGCTGCGCGCTTCACGGCATTCGCCGGCGCGGCCACGGCCACAGCCTGCAGAACGCTCGACGGCCCCGAGCCGCTCTCCGGCTTCACTCCGCCGCTCGCCGCCGTCCACGAACTGCTGGTTCCACTTCCGGCGCGCCCCGAATCCGTGTCCCGCTTCAGGCGCTTCAAGTCGCCGCGAAGCTCTGCCGCCGTCTGATACCTGAAATCCCGGTCTTTCTCCAGAGCCTTGCCGACAATCTCCTCGAGTTTCGGCGGCACGCTCGGGTTCAGCGACGATGGCGCCACCGGCGCGCGATTGAAAATCTGATCGAAGATCACCGCCGATGTATTTCCGCTGAACGCCGCGCGGCCCGTGGCCATCTCGTAGAGCACCGCTCCCAGGCTGAACAAATCGGTCCGCGCATCGAGATCCTCTCCGCGCGCCTGCTCCGGCGACATGTAGCTGATCGTGCCCATCGCCGACCCCGGACTGGTCAGCAGAGGAATGTCCGTGGTCACCTGCGTCGCGCTGTTCCCGCCGCCGACCGCTTCCGCGATCCGCCGCGAGGCCCCTTGCTTCGCCAGGCCGAAATCCAGAATTTTCGCTTGCCCGCGCGTGGTGACGAAAATATTTGCGGGCTTGATATCCCGGTGGATGATCCCGCGCGAATGCGCGGCGTCCAGCGCGTCCGAAATCTGCGCGCCGAAGTCGAGCAGGGAATCAACGGCCATCGGCCGCCCGGCGATCCGCTCCCCCAGCGTCTGGCCCTCCAGCAGTTCCATCACCAGGTAGGGCTGCCCGTTTTGCGCGCCCACATCGTAGATGGTGCAAATGTTGGGGTGATTCAGCGCCGAAGCCGAGCGCGCTTCGCGCTGGAATCGCTCCAGCGCCGCCGGATCGCGCGCCAGATCGGGCGTAAGAAACTTGATCGCCACCTGCCGCCCCAGGCGCGTGTCTTCGGCGCGATACACTTGCCCCATGCCGCCGCTCCCCAGCGCTTCCAGGATGCGGTAGTGCGAAATGGTTTGTCCGATCATCTCGATATCGTGAACAACTTCGGCAACCGGCGCGACGTGGTCGTCCGCTTCCGTGTTACTTCCTGAGTCTAAGTCGGCGCGATAGGTCGCGCCGACTCATGCGCTGGCTCACCGCTTGGTGCTGGAGGCGCCACTCTGCCCGAAGTCGAACAACTCGAAGACGTCGCTTATCGCCGGCGCGTTGCTGGGCACGTAAGGACTCGCTGCCGATGCGATCGGATTCGGAAAATTGTCGCGGCTTCGGTCCGTCACCCGAGGCAGGCTCCAGTTCCGCTCGATGAATTTTAGAATCGAAACGTGGTCCGAATAGTTGTGCGCGATGCGCCCGCCGGTGGCGTAAGGAGAGACGACGATCAGCGGAATGCGCGTGCCGTCGCCGAAGAAATCGAGTGGCTGCACGTACCCGGAATCGTAGTAGCCGCCGCCTTCGTCAAAAGTGATGAAGATTGCGGTGTCCTTCCAGTACGCGCTGTTCTGCACCAGGGTCACGATTTTCTGCGTGAATCCCTCGAAAAGGTCGAGTTTCGACGACGCCGGATGCCCGTCCACCAGCCCGCTCGGTTTCACAAA
>Ga0210409_10003973_pt1 | contig 16166 bp, 10 predicted proteins | sample IncBWH17MmetaG_FD_161649 | JGI IMG/M metagenome (GOLD analysis project Ga0210409, IMG submission 161649) | Forest soil microbial communities from Barre Woods Harvard Forest LTER site, Petersham, Massachusetts, United States - Inc-BW-H-17-M | ecosystem: Environmental > Terrestrial > Soil >...
TCTGCTTCCTCTATTAAAGGAAGCGACCACTGCCGTGAGTCCTGCTCCGAGAGAGGAACGTAGCGACCGTCCGGCCCCCGCCGCGCCGCCCTGCGGGCTTCGCAGTGGAGCATGAGAGCCAGCAGACCCCGAACTTCTGCTTCTCTCGGCATCAGCTGCAGAAGTACACGAGCGAGCCAGATCGCTTCCTCAGCCAGATCCCGCCCGCGCTGGTCGACGCCCGCCATGTCGTCCCAGCCGATCCCGAAGGCGGCATAGATCGCTTCCAGCACCGCGTCGAGCCGCGGCGCCGAACCGTGGTCCCTGTCTCTGGCACTTGAAGGGGATCGCCGCCGACGTAAATGCCAGCCTCGACCATGGCGTTATAGTATGCGCGCCAAGCACCGGTGTAGGGGTCGGTTCCGTCGCTGTTTCGTGCTGCAAAAGCTTCTGGTGATTCGTAGATCAGCAGGGCGAATTGCATCAGCTTTTCTCCTTGGGATCAGTTGTGCACCTCTGTGCTCCTAAAGGTATGACGGATGGGAGGCAGCCCATTCGACAGATTCCAGCAAATTCGCAGGAATTTCAAGCGGCCCCAAGTGAATTGAAGCGCGTCAACCCCAAAGATGTTCATTTACCAAGGGTTCGTTGCGGGCAGACCCGAAGCTCCCTAAACCCTGCGCGCACGGTGCATGACCCCCAACTTCGGGACCAATCGGGAGCCACCATTTCCGAAGATTTCATTTATGCGCACGACAAAATCACTTTTGCCTCAAGCTGAAAATACTGCGCAAACGCTATGAAGGATACAATCGCTCCCACCTATGGCCGTTGCTCCCAGGACTCCACCGTCGCCGATGCCCATAGGATTCTGCCCCATGCCATGAGCGAAGCCATCAGGGGCAAGAGTCCCGATCAAACTCAGCCCGTACGAAGGGTGTTGCGGGGTTTCAGTTATGCCGAGCGCATCTCCCCCGGCGAGCATGCGATGGCGCGGGCCGGGTCGTCCAACTGGCTCCGAGCTATGCCTACGCATGGGCCATGCTTTCGTTCGTCATTACCGACGAGTACCAGATGGGATTCAACCCGAAACCCGATCCGCTGGAGCGTGCACTTCAGGCCGCGCGCAGGGCCGTCGAACTCGGCTCATCCGGTCATCGCGGCTATCAAGCCCTTGTCCTCTCTCCGTTGTACCGCAAAGAGATCCAGGCCTTCCGAACGGCCGCGGAGCGCGCCCTCGGGAAGACACTAAGAAAGAGCATCTGAGTCGCCAGCCAATCCGTTCGCACTGAAGCCTGGTTACGAAAAGAACGCTGGGGACAGGATTCGATTAGGGTGGGGGTCGGGTCTACGGACTTAGTGGTAGAAGCCGCCAGTCGCTGACCTGTCAGCGGCGGGAACGAAATGCTGACTGCGACACTTTCGAGGCCAGCGCATTGCCCGCGGCATACTTCATTGTTTTTTCACCTTCATCACGTTGTCATCGGGGTTGCGGTCGATCAGTTTGTCGAGTGGATCAATTCCCGCTTGAGCGGGGAGCTTGTCGACAGTGAGTGTGAACTGGGCCTGTTCCTTGTCGATCATCTGCTTCTGCAGATAGAGATACTTCCCGTCCGAATCTAAAACGCCGATGTCAATCCAGTCATGAATGGGAATCGCGTGCTCCTGGCCCTTTCCATCCGCTCGCAACTTCTTTGCTCCAACCACAAGGTTCACGTCGTATTTTCCGTTGGGTTGCTGCACGTAGTTCGCGGAAATGGTGCGGTTGTCATAGAGGGTGATGTTCTCCCAAAGATCGTCGTAGAGGTACTGATACTCATGTGGAGTGTACTTTTTCAAATAAGCAATCAGATCGAGAGAAACAGGATAGGGCGGGCCCTTGAAGGCAAAGGCTTTGGTAAAGTCGGCCAGAGCTTGGCTGACTTTATCCTCGCCGATGTAATCCTGTATGGCGTACATCACCAGCGCGCCTTTGTTGTAATGGATGTATCCCTGGTTTACGTCCACCTTGTACAGAGGCTCTTCTTCGTTACGCTCCTGGGCGCGGCCGCGCAGGTAGCCGTCCACTTCGAAGCGCAAAAACTTCCGGATCGACTGCGGCCCATAACGATGCTTCATGACCATAAGCGCGCTGTACTGGGCGAGGGTCTCGACGATGGAGGTAGCCCCCTCCACGTTGGCGCTAATCACCTGGTGCGCCCACCACTGATGCGCAACCTCATGGGCGGTAACGTAAAAGGGCAGATCGATGGCGTCGGCCTTCTTGGGGTCAACATAAGTGATGAAGCCGATTGCCTCGGAAAACGGAATGGTATTCGCGTAGGACGCGGCGAACGTCTGGTAACGTGGAAACTCGATAATGCGCTCCTGACGAAATTGGAAGGGGCTGAAATTGGTGCTGCAGTACTCGAGGCTCGACTTCATCCCATCCATCATGCGATCGAGATCGAACTCATGTCCCGGGTGATAGTAGATCTCGAGATTGACATCTTTCCATTTGTCCCGGCGAACCGAGTAACGGCCCGAATTGAGCGAGTATAGGTCCAGGATCGGTGCATCCATTTTGTAATGGAAGTAGCGGCGGCCGTCCTGCACCCATTCTTTCTGAAGATACCCGGGCAAGATCGCAATCTGGTCGGGGCTGGTGCTGACCGTTCCCTCGAAGTTGATCCAGTCGGCGTCGGTGTTGGTCATGTTCTCGTTACGCGCGGCAACATCTTCGAGAGTGGGCATGCGTTTGGTCTTCTGCAAGCCGTGTTTGTGGCGCGTGCTGTCATCGGTTAGCTCGATATCCGGCGCGTAGCCTATGAACGGAGAGTAACGCTCACCGATATAAGTGCCGTTGTGCGAGAGGTCAGTATTGGGATTGGAATTCTCAAAGCCATAGTTGTCGTACTCCAGAGCAAACTCCAGGCGGATGCGCCCCTGTGGGGGCAAAGGCTTCGGCAAATGGTAGAGATAGAAGCCGAGTTCCGGATCTTGAATGAGGGGCGTTTGACCGTCCGCGAGACGTGGTGGGGCGGCCTTCGGCAAACCTTGAGGGTTGAGGCCGAGAGCTGCATCTTGGATGACTGGCATTTGGCCATCAGAGAGAGCCAACTCGCGGACCTGAATGTGCGGCATTGGCACCGGGATCAGATCCACGGGCCACACTGTGAGCGCAACCCGGTCGATGTCGGTGGAAGTTTTGTTTTCCACCATCATCGTGCCCTTGATCACTGCGGACCGCTTCTCGGGATAAAGATCCACCTGGGTATTCACGTCGGTGATTTTGGGTTGGGGCAGATCTTTATATTGCCGGTATTTCTTCTCGTACTGGGCGCGAGCGTCGTCGACGCGGAAAGTCGTGCGGTAAGGATTCAGGACATCGGTGTTGTAAAAAATGTAGGCACCCACGCCCACGAAAAGCAGCAGGCACGCGATTAGCCCGGCGACTGCTGGTGTTGTCAAGCGGGCCGCTGCCAGTTGCAGCCTTACCCGCCAATTGCCCTCTGTGCCTCGCACCCACAACAAACTGCTCACGATCGCAAGCGCGACGGCAGCAATCCCCCAGTACAACTCGAACCAGAACAGCGGCCGCACAAAAGGACTGAAACCATTGAAATCAGAGTAGGTGAAAGGAGGGGCTTGCCCGAAACGGTAGAGATAGTGCTGGAAGCCCAGAGCAGGCAAGGCAATAGTAGAGACGAAATAAAGCACGACCACAAAATGCCCGAGATATTTGTGGTTAACGATGGTCTGTACCAGCAGCGCGAAGGCGCACAGGATCCAGAACTGGATGAGGCGAATGCCGAAGAGTTGCTTGAAATAGACGCCGAGTTCGAACTGGTGGTAGCCGTGAGTGATCTGGACAATCAGCCCAGCCGCCCAGATGACCATCACCAGCAAGACCTGGATGAGCATCAAGGCCGCCAGCTTAGAGGCGAACAGAACCCAGCGCTGCATGGGGAGCGCGTCCACAATCTGGTTAAGCTGCGCATCCCGCTCTCGCCAGGCTAATTCCCCTGCGTAAAAGATGATGATGGCCAGTGCGAATATGAAGAAGCCTCCGCCGCCATCCTCCAACATCCGGGCTGTCACCGGATAGGTTGGAGTTGCGAGTGGGTTGTTGATACCGCTGGCGGAGAAGATCGCGAACAAACCGCCGGCGAGCAGCAGCACGCCGAAGAAAACATTCTTCACCGTCTCCGTGAATTGAATCTGGGTGAGGGAAACGAACTGGCGCAGGGATGCTCCCGCGGAGAAGACGGGATGCGAAATCGGCAGGGCTCGTGGCGGAGCGGCAATTGCGTCGTCTTCTGTCACGACTTGCTTTCGCTTTTTCTGACTCTGCTCAGGATAAGAGAATCTGAATTTCGCGTAGGTAATGGCGAGGATCGCCGCTCCCAGGCCGAGCCAAAGAAGGCGGTTGAGCAACAGAATTCCGGCGAGCGGAATCAGCTTCGTGTTGCGTTCAAACGCAGTCCAGTATTGCGTGATGCGTTGGATCGCGTTGGCGCCGAGGGGATCTACCAAGGCTGCCGGGACACTTATCGTGAGATCGGTGGAAAGCTGCGCCGCTACGAAATATCCGATCAGCAGGATAGCGCTGGCAGCATAGACCGGAAGCATCTTCCTTCCCAGAGCTCCCAGTCCAAAAAAGATGGCAGTGATGAAGATTAAATTGGGTATGACCAGAATGAAGTAGGGCTGGAAATATCCAGCAATGTTCTGCGGTCCGACGCGCGTAGGATCGATGCTGGGAAGATGTGTCGCAATCCACACGCCCAGGCCGACCCCAGCGAAGATCACAAACTGGATGGCCAATGCGCCCAGGTATCGTCCAGCCAAATAGTCAAACTTGGTGATGGGAGCGGTGTAGAAAAAAGAAGTGCTGTTGTTGTGTACGTCCTGATAGGTGGCCTGTCCGGCGATGGCGGCGGTGACGATAATGCCGAAGAACGTTACAAAACTGATAATGTTGTTCAGGGCAAAAGGAGAGTTCACCAGAACTTTGCCGCCGGTACCAAAATCGACGCTGGCCTCCGGAATTGCCCCGCCGGCGACCGCGGCGAACAGGCAACCCAAGGCGGCAAACACCAGGAAATATACATAGGTCGAAAGGCGGCCGAGCCGCTGGCGGAATTCGAAACTGAGAATGTTAAGCACCATATTTATCAATTCACAGCCGAGGCTGTCGAGGGATGCAAGAAGCCACGAATCGTCGCGAAATAGAGATCCTCGAGATCGGGAGTGACCGGCTCAAAGCCAGCTTCGGGTCTTTCGCTGTTCAGCACGTGGATCAATGTTCTCCCTGCGATCAGGCGCATCGAGATCACATGGAAGCGCTCGCGATAGGTAGAGAGCTCGGACGGCTGAATCACTTTCTTCCAGACGCGACCGTCGAGTTCGGCTACCGAAGCGGCCGGTTCACCAGCCAGCATGACGCGCCCCTGATGAATGATCGCCATCCGGCCACAAAGATCACTGACATCCGACACAATGTGAGTGGAAAGAATAACGATGATGTTTTCCCCGATGACGCTCAGCAGGTTGTGAAATCGCACTCGCTCCTCCGGATCCAGGCCAGCAGTGGGTTCGTCCACAATAATAAGGCGAGGATTTCCTAGCAGCGCCTGCGCAATGCCGAAACGCTGCTTCATGCCTCCGGAAAAACTTCCCAGCGGCTTGTTACGATGCTCGAAGAGGTTCGTTTGCTGGAGCAGAGCCTGCACAACCTCACGACGCTCCTTGGGGTTAGCAATTCCCTTCAAAGCGGCGAAGTGGGAGAGTAGAGTCTGCGCCGACACTTTCGGATATAGACCAAACTCCTGGGGCAGATAGCCGAGGACGCGCCGCACTTCGTCCTTTTGCCGGAGGACGTCGATGCCGTCGAGCGAAACGTTGCCGCTGTCGGCTTCCTGCAGGGTCGCCAAGGTTCGCATCAGGGTCGATTTTCCCGCGCCGTTAGGCCCCAGCAGTCCGAACATGCCCAGGGGAATGTTGAGGGAAACATCTTGCAAAGCCTGGACGCCATTGGGATAGCGCTTGCAGAGCTTTTCAATCCGGAGTTCCATTTCAGCCTCGAAGCTTAGAAGCGGTTTTAGACTATGCGTATCACTGAGACATGATACGGGACCGCAAGGTCAAGAGTTCAATTTTCGTGCCGTGTGTCAGTTTGGAAAATCAGTCTTTTGCCTGCTTCGGGCTAGCGATGGTTGTGGGCCATCGCTGTCCCGAGTTGCAGTAGTGCATTCAGCGTATAGGATGTTGCGAGCCCGGCGTACGAAGCTCGGCGTCCAAAGCCTCCCGAGCATTTTTTCTCGCTTCTGCTGTTCACGGAAACCAATGATCCTGGCGAGTATGGTGGGCCGACTCGGCGACTCGGAATTCCCTCGATCTCTCGCGGTTTCAGACAATCACTGCGAAAGAAGGTTCGATCGAAAGCCATTCGAGTGCTAGAATCTCCGGTAACGCTCGCAACCTGCGAGATTAGGGCAATTTGGCTGGATGCTCCATATAACCAGCAGCACAATTGTGAACGTCCTCACAAAAACGGCTGGCGCAAAGTTGCTGGCTTCCTTATGTGTCGCTCTGCTGCTGGTCGCCACGGTGGCTCAAGTAGCCCATTCCTGCGGTTCCCAATCGTTCGACGTGCGGGGTGGGACGCAGTTGCGTGCCGATTCAGCCAACACTACGCTATGCCTGACTTGCTTGATGGCGCAATCGCTGGCGGCCATCGCGCTGTCCATTGGGTTCTCTGCCATCTTCCGCCGTCGCCTCCAGATCTCGCCTCTGCAGATGCATCCGCGGTCCTTTCTCGAGTCCTTTCAGCTATATGTACGTCCTCCTCCTACTCTCTAGCGCTTTCCATGCTCTCGTTTCTCGGTTTTCCCGAAAAGTGATCTGAGTTTTTCAGGACGTCTTTAGTGGCAAAGTAAAGGGCCGTCGGCTAGCCAGACTTGATCGCTTTCATTGAGCGCTGGCGCCCCGACGATGTTGTGTGGAGAATTTGGAATTCGAATTGAGCTTACAACGCTTAAAAACGATTTCGCCTCGCGGGCAGCTGCCTGTCAGAATCGATCGCTTTAATGCGATATGGATGGGTTTCCAGCGATTTCTCGCCTTCGCCATTCTGCCAGTCTTCTTACTCCTGGCAGTAGAGGAGAGTGCGGCGCAAGCGACGTCTCTGATCGGTCTGGATCAGGCCATTGATTTGGCATTAGCCCACAACCATGCGCTCAAAGCCACGCGCACTCTGATCTTCCAAAACCAGGCGCAGGAGATTACGGCGAACCTGCGTCCCAATCCAGTCCTCGGAGGCGATGCTCAATTCATCCCCATCTTTTCTCCCAGCGATTTTTCCTCCGAAGACCTGGACCTGGCGCAGCAGTTCGACCTCGGCCTCTCGTATCTCTTTGAACGCGGCCACAAACGGCAGAGCCGGCTGCAAGCCGCTCGGGATCAGACCGCGGTCACCCGCGCTCAAGTCACGGACGCAGAGCGCACGCTCGCTTTTAACGTGGGACAGCAGTTCGTCAGCGTCTTGCTGGCTGAATCAACTCTGCAGTTCGCACTGGAGGATATGAAAAGCTTCCAGACGACGGTCGATATTTCAGAAGCCCAGTACAATGCGGGCGCCATTAGCGAAGGCGACTATCTCAAGATCAAGCTTCAGCTCCTGCAGTTCCAAACCGATGTGTCCTCCGCCCGCCTCGCGAAGGCGCAGGCACTAGTCGGCCTGAGGCAGTTCCTTGGGTACGACGCGGTGCCGGCCAACTACGACATCATTGGTGACTTGGCCTATCACCCGCTGAAGATGAACCTTGAGGATTTGCAGGCCAGGGCGCTTAAAGGGCGTCCCGATTTCCAGGCTGCCCTGTTCGGCGTAACCGCTGCCCAGAGCCAAATTCGGCTAGCGAAAGCCAACGGCAAAGTCGATGTGAACGGTACCTTCGACTTTACCCACACTGCGGGACAGAATACCGCTTCCATCTTCGCCAGTTTTGCGCTGCCCATTTTCAATCGCAATCAAGGCGAGATCGCCCGTACCAGTTACGCGCTCACACAGGCACAACAACAGCAGGAAGCAGCCAGCGATACGGTTCTCTCCGACGTTGCCAATGCCTATGAGGCTTTGAGGAGCAATGACGAAGTGGTGCAACTCTATACTTCCGGGTATCTCAAGCAGGCAGAGGATTCGCGCGACATCAACGAATATGCGTACAAACGTGGGGCGGCGAGCCTGTTGGATTTTCTCGACGCCGAGCGCAGCTACCGGTCCGTCCAGTTGGCCTATCGCCAAGCACTGGCTTCCTGCATGACGGCGCTCGAGCAACTGAAGGAAGCGGTAGGAACGAGGAACCTGCCATGAACTCTCGCAAGCGGCTTTGGTGGCGGTGGGCTGCATTGTCCGCCCTGTCGGCGATCACGATAGCGCTTGGCAGCTGTCAGGGGTCAGGGTCGAATGCCGCCAACTCGACCAGGAACTCAGACCACCCGGAACTGTTTACCATTCCACCGGAACAGATGTCGCACGTACAGGTGCTGACCGTTCAAACCACAACGCTGACGCGATCCCTCCGGCTAACCGGGGCCGTAGCTTACAACAGTTTTCGCACCACGCCAGTCATCACGCAGGTGAGCGGACCGGTCAGCCGCATAGTGGTGGTTCCCGGGCAGAACGTACATCAGGGCGATCCCATGTTGTACGTCGCGAGTCCAGACTATTCGCAGCTCCGCACCAACTATCTGAAGGCCAAGGCTGCATATGTTTTGGCACAAAAGGCCTCTGTTCGAGCGCGGGACCTCTACGAACATCACGCGATTGCCGAGCAGAACTTGGAGCAGGCGCAGGCAGCGGAAGTGCAGGCGAGCGGCGACCTGGTAGCCGCTGAAGCCGCATTAAAGGTGATGGGAGTGACTGATCCTGACGCACTAATACAAGGTCCGTCTTCTTTTGAGGTTCCGCTAAAAGCGCCGGTCAGCGGTCTGGTCGTCGAGCAGGATGTGTCAGCCGGACAATTGATTCAACCCGGCACCACTCAATGTTTCGTGATTTCCGACATCAGCACTGTCTGGGTGCTGGTCAATGTCTATCAGAAGGATTTGCCATACGTGCGTGTAGGAGAAGAGGTCACAATTCAGACCGACACTTATCCTGAAACGTTCCACGGACGTATTTCCTACGTGGCTGCTTCCTTGGATCCGAGCACACGCACCCTTCCGGCGCGTGTCGAGACGAACAATCCTGACGAAAAACTGAAGAAAGATATGTACGTCGTAGCTGTGGTAAACGCGGGCACGATTCCAAATGCAATTGCGCTCCCGGACGCCGCCGTCCTACGCGATAGCGAGAATCAGCCTTTCGTATATGCCGCGGTGTCCGCGAACCAGTTTGGCAGACGTTCGGTGACGCTCGGAGAAAGTCTGAACGGAAAAACAGAAATTACCAGCGGCTTGAAAGCTGGCGATCGGGTCATTGGAGATGGCAGTTTGTTCCTGCAGTTTGCGAACTCGCTGCAGCGCTAGCGGATCGCGCACACTGGGAACAACGTCCCAAGAATTCTGACAAGGATTTGTCTATCACAACTGAATGATTCACCGAATAGTCCAAGCGGCACTGCGGCAAAGATTTCTGGTGCTCATGCTGACCGCTTTCATCACGGTCGGGGGAATCCTGTCTTTTCAGCAGATGCCCGTCGACGCCTATCCTGATCTCTCGCCTCCACAAGTCGAAATCATCACCCAGTGGCCCGACCATGCCGCCGAAGAAGTCGAGCGCTTGGTCACATTTCCTCTCGAACTCCAGATGAACGGCGTTCCGCACATGGTGGTGATGCGCTCCAAATCGCTCTACGGCCTGTCCGATCTCATTCTCACCTTTGAAGAAAGCACCGATAGCTATTTTGCGCGGCAAATCGTTTTTGAGCGGCTCGCTCAAGCCACGCTGCCAACCGGCGTAACTCCGAGCCTGGCGCCTCTTTTCAGCCCGAGCGGCCTGGTGTATCGCTATGTGCTGGAGAGTTCCGACCGCAGCCCTCAGGAACTGAAAACGATTGAGGACTGGGTGATTGAGAGAGCTTATCGATCGGTTCACGGTGTGGCTGACGACTCGGGCTTCGGCGGAACCGTGATGCAATATCAGGTTCTGCTCGACCCGGCGCGCATCTACGGGTACCACCTGACCATTCCTCAAGTCACCGCTGCTTTAGCGGCCAACAACTCGAATGCGGGCGGCGGCTTTTATTCTCAAGGGGGGCAGTTCTATTACGTTCGCGGGATTGGGCTGGTCCGGAATACAGACGACATCGGGAACATCGTAGTTGGCGCTAACAAAGGCGTGCCCATCCGAGTGCGCGATGTTGGCGATGTAACTATTGGGCACGCGCCGCGCCTGGGAGAATTCGGATTCCAGAAAAATGACGATGCCGTCGAGGGCGTCATTCTCATGCTGCGCGGAGAGCAGACGCAGAACGTGCTGAAAGGAGTCGAGGCAAAAACCAACGAACTGAACCACCAGATCCTGCCGCCTGACGTCAAAATTCATCCTTATTATGACCGCAGTGAACTGGTAGACCTGACGACGGACACGGTGGAAGCGAACCTGCTTCGCGGCATGGTACTGGTTTTGGTGGTGCTGATTTTTTTCCTGGTGAGCTTCCGCGCTGCCGTGATTGTTGCCCTCACCATTCCGCTCTCGCTTTTGTTTGCGTTCATCGTGCTCCACGCGCACGATGTTGCCGCGAATTTGCTTTCCATCGGAGCGATTGATTTTGGAATAGTCATCGATGGCGCAGTGGTGATGATCGAAAATATCTACCGCGAGCTGGCGCTGCGCGAAGGACAGCCATACAACCTGAACGAAGTCATTCTCGCCGCAGCAAAAGATGTGGATCGCCCGATCTTCTATTCGGTCGCCGTCATCCTCGCCGGCTATTTACCGATTTACGCGCTGACTGGGCCTTCGGGCAAGCTGTTCCACCCCATGGCTGAGACCATGTCCTTTGCTCTGGTCGGCGCACTCATCCTGACGCTTACGCTGATTCCCGTGCTCGCCTCCTACTGGTTCAAGAAGGGCGTGCGCGAGAAACCGAATCGTGCTTTTGAATGGATGAAGCGGAAATACGCCGTTCAGCTGGATTGGTCGCTCGCGCGGCCCAAAACAACCATGTTGCTCGCGACCCTGATCTTCGGCGCCACGCTGCTGCTTGTGCCCTTCATCGGCGGCGAATTCATGCCTCACCTTGATGAAGGAGCCCTCTGGGTGCGAGCTACGATGCCCTATACCATTTCTTTCGAGGAAGCTAGCAAGATCGCTCCTCAGATACGCGACATCCTGATGTCCTATCCGCAGGTTACTGTGGTGGGTTCAGAATTGGGGCGGCCCGATGATGGAACTGATCCCACGGGTTTCTTTAACTGCGAGTTCTACGTTGGTCTAAAGCCCTACAAGGACAAAGCATGGAGCGGCGAGATCAACGAGAAAAAACAGCTCATCGAATCGATCAATAAGAAACTCACCGCCTTCCCGGGGATCATTTTCAACTATACCCAGCCGGCGGAAGATGCCGTGGACGAAGCTTTGACCGGGCTCAAGAGTTCTTTGGCAGTCAAAGTTTACGGCGATGATCTGAACGTACTTCAGGACAAAGCCATACAGATCAAGAACACGCTCTCCAAAGTGCCCGGGTTCACCGATCTCACGGTAGTGCGCGAACTTGGCCAGCCGAGCCTCCTGGTCGACGTCGATCGCGACAAGATTGCACGCTACGGAATCAATGTTGCGGACGTGGAAGCTGTGATTTCGGCCGCAGTAGGCGGGCAGGCGGTGACTCAAGTCATTCAAGGAGAGAAGCTGTTCGATCTTGTTGTCCGCATGCAACCTCAGTTCCGCAGTAGCGCACGCGAGATCGGAAATCTCCTGGTCGGTGCGCCAGACGGGCAGCAGATCCCCCTCAGCCAGCTCGGCAATATTACTCAGGGAAACGGTGCCTCTTTTATTTATCGTGAAAATAACTCCCGGTACATCGGGGTCCAGTACAGCATCGAAGGGCGCGATTTGGAGCGGGCAGTGCGGGACGGTCAAGCAGAAGTGAAGAAGGACGTGACGCTGCCGCAAGGTTATTGGATGGCATGGGGCGGCGAATACAGCCAGTTTCTCGAAGCCCGGTCGCAGATGTATTTTATCGGTCCACTTGCTGTAGTGCTGATTTTCATGATCCTGTTTGCCCTCTACGGAAATTTCAAATTCCCGGTCACTATTGCCCTGGGCGTGATCATGACCGAACCCGTGGGTGCACTGGTAGCGCTGAAGCTCACTCACACTCCCTTCAGCGTTTCCTCGGTCTTGGGCCTTCTGGCGTTGCTCGGGGTTTCAGTGGAAACTGCCGTCATTCTCGTCTCCTACATCAACAAGCTGCGCCAGGAGGGAATGGATATCCACACGGCCACACGGGAGGCTTCGCTCTTGCGACTCCGTCCGATCATGATGACGGCCCTCGTGGCCTGCCTCGGATTGCTACCAGCCGCTCTCTCCACTGGGATCGGATCGGATACTCAGAGACCGTTCGCCATAGTCATCGTGGCCGGTCTCATTTCCCGCCTCTTCATCGGATTCTTCGTCAATCCTGTGTTGTACGAAATGGTTGCCCGCGAAGGCGATGTGCTGCAGGTCTAGACGCACGGAGGAATATGGTCTGTCCGACCGCAAGTCGGCCGATGCGAGTGACCGCGCCGTAGATTCCCGCGGTATTCTGGTGCACACGGACGACCGCCTTCAGCATTTCTGGTGCCTGACTGGCTGAGTCGGGATCAAGGTTCACCATCGAGCAGCGGACGTCGCGCATGGTGACGGTGATGGCAGGGGCGTCGTCCCCCTCTCCGAATGAGAGCACACCGCCCAACCACTCGTCTTCCTGGAAGGGACCCGGTTGCAGTAAACGAACCACAACATTCGGGCGAAATCGTCGCACGTCCGGGCTCCGCCCTGCGAGTCGTCCGATCTCGCGCACCGTATCGAAGGCGATCACGGAGATGGTCGCCTCATCGAAAATGCCATGTTTCAAGTGCATCATCCGCACCGGAGCCCCATACCGGCGTCCGACCTCCGTGGCCAACTCTTCCCCGAAGACAGGCAGCTCTTCACCATCCGGTGTGCGAATATGCGTCGGTAGGTCTCCTTGATCGCCGTCTTCACGCACACCGTCTTCACGTCGCTGCGCAGTAAACAGGACCAGGTCGGGAAGCTTGCTTGCGGTTAGCCACGGGAGCCCGCTGCGGTCTTCAATCCGCCGGAATGCCAGGCGTCTGTCACCCTCGAGGCCGTGCCAGCCCAGCTCAGCGACCTCGAGTCGTTCGCCGCTCATGGACTTCACGGGATACCGGAAGATCGCCTCCACGTGTCCGATTTCTATGAGCATAGAGTCTTGGGTTTCAACTCAGAAAGGAAACCCCAGGTCGGGTGCCGGCAGACGGCGGGGAGGGATCGGATGCTCCACTCCTTTGCCTACCTCGATGGCGCCCGCGGGCTGTACGAATAATGCCGGATCAGGGATTGGGTTGAGGGAAAGCTCAACCACCTTTCCTTCCAGCTTTCGATGCCCTTCCTGCAAACACCGTAGGTCACGAGGGAAAAAGTACTCCCAAAATTTCTGATAGTTGCCGTACAGGCATGAGTAGTCCCCAAAACGGCTGCCAATTCTTTTTGGCATGGTCGTTTGCATCAGGAGTCCGCTCTCATTGTAAAAACAAAGTGCGTATCTTTCGCCGGTTTCCTCCGTCAACGTGATCATGCATCGAATCGCGATACCATTTACCTCATGGCCCGTGATCGGTTGGAACGTGAATTCCTGCCACCACGAAGGACTGATCTCCAGGAGACTAGAGAACCGCTGGACTTCGTCTGGAAGCGGAGGCCCGCTATTCAGCAACCAGTGCCCGGTCGCCCCGCCAACTTCAACGCGCCGCGAGGCCCCGACCACCGTCTCCCGCCGCCATTGCGCGCTCGATACCCAAGTCTCGGTGTAAGTCCCTTCTAAAGTAGCGAGATCCCGCGTGATCGCAGTGAAGGTAGCTTTTAGTCGGAAAGCAGGCGCGCTCGGGGAACGTATATCAGACAGATTCCGTGCCCGCTCCAGCCACGCCTGGGCCGTCGACTGCCTGTCTTCCGCGAACGAGACGGCGCTCAGCAAAGCAGCGACTGCGGTCAGTAGAAATGCGGCGTACACTTTCATCGCCGAGAAGTCCTTTTGCCTTAGCGTAGCTCAACTGCGCGAGTCTTAGCCAGACGGGTGGAAGGGAATCACCCCGGACGTGCGGTTTTGCATTGGAGGTCGGTGGACGGAACGCGTTCCCTCCCATGGGACGACATCCCCCTGCAAACAGCGACGCGAATCTTTACTCTTTGGAGCCCGCCTGGTTCCAGTCGATAATGTTGACCAGCTTCCAGGGATTCTTGTTGAGCTGAAACTCAAGCTGGCCGTCCTTGTTGATGATCAGCTGCGACGCTGGGTAGAGAGAGCCCGCGCTCTTGCTCTTATCAGAATCGTTTAGGTCGATTTCGCCAACGGTCAAGTTGTAGGCGATTGTTCTGGAGTTACTATAAGCTTCACCGAATCGAATCAGGCGGTTCGTAGCGAAGCGAATCTTGCGCCCGGTGTCGGTGCGGATCAAGCGAATGTAAGCGACGTCAGAACCGACCGTGCCGGTGATTGCAATCCGGCCAACTGGCTTCATCTTCGATAACGCGTCGACCAAGCCCTGATTCTGGCCCTTCTTAAAGGCACCGACGAGGACTGCCCTGTCTTCCTCAGTCGAGAACTGCGAGATGATCAGTTTGACACTGACCGTCTTGCCCAACTGCGTGCCTGTTCCCATTGCGGTTGCATCAATCGTCTCTATTTTTCTTTCGTCCTGGGAATTGGCGAGGGTAACCGCTGTCAGCAGCAGAGTAGCGAGTAGAAGACTGCCATGTCCGAACTTTCGAATTGTGAACTTGGAATCCTTGCGGTGTGTCAATGTAATGTCCTTTCGGAAGGGACGTCGTTGATGCCCTGTGCATGTGGTTCGAGTGATACATGACAATATAATCACTTCATCTGACTTACTCAATCTTAAAGTCGCCGATGGAAATACAACCTGCATTTCATGTGCGACAATACGCTCCGGTGAAACTCCCAAGAACCAGGATCATGGTTATGGATGCGCCCTGCAATTGCGCCGGAGCTTTCATTGCACGAATCTCGGATGACGAGCACGTACTTTGCCGCTCAACTGCCAAGAATAGCTCCTGCGCTTGCCTTCTTATAAATGATCGTAGCGGATGAGTCGCGAGACCTCCACGCACTACGCTTCTTTTGCCATCAACCCAAGAGCCTGGGAATCGTACGGGCGACCTCTCGTCGGACTAAGGTGACGAGTGCCAAAATCCGCGCCACGGCAAGCTACTGGACAGGAATCCGTTGTAAGCTTTTGTAATTTGACGAAGTGGAGGGGAAGACGATGACAGCTATTTCTCTGAAGGTAAACGGCCACGTTCACGCCGTGGATGTCGATCCCGAAACTCCTCTGCTGTATGTGCTCAGCGACGATCTTCAATTGCGTGGACCCAAGTTTGGCTGCGGCTTGGCGCAGTGCGGAGCTTGCACAGTCCTTCTACGAGGGCGGGCGGTACGCTCCTGCGTGATACCAGTCAGCGCGGTGAAACAGGAGGAGGTCACGACGCTGGAAGGCTTGGGAACTCCGGAAAAGCCGCATCCGATTCAGCAGGCGTTTATCGATGAGGGCGCAACCCAGTGCGGGTTCTGCCTCAGTGGCGTGATCCTTACCGCCAAGGCACTGCTGGACGAAAATCCGAAGGCCTCAGACGAGCAGATGCTGGAAGCAATGTCGAATGTACTATGCCGGTGCTTTACGCATGTACGGATGATGCGCGCGATCAAGCGCTACCAGAGGAACCGCGCATGAAGAAGGAAATCTCCCGCCGCGACTTTGTCAAGGCTTCTGGTTGGCTGGTAGTGTGCTTCAGCACAGCATCTTTGGTAGAACCATTCGCGATGGCGCAGGGGCCCTTCGACACGCATCCATCGCATGTTGATCCGGAGAAGCTGGACTCCTGGCTCGCGGTCGCGTCCGATGGCACAGTGACTGCGTACACGGGAAAATGCGACTTCGGGCAAGGCATGTTTACCGTGCAGACACAGTTGGTC
>Ga0210409_10003974_pt1 | contig 16156 bp, 5 predicted proteins | sample IncBWH17MmetaG_FD_161649 | JGI IMG/M metagenome (GOLD analysis project Ga0210409, IMG submission 161649) | Forest soil microbial communities from Barre Woods Harvard Forest LTER site, Petersham, Massachusetts, United States - Inc-BW-H-17-M | ecosystem: Environmental > Terrestrial > Soil >...
CCTTGTCCATCACCGGCACCACCAGCTTCACTTACGCCCGCTCGTCGATGAGGGCGGGCTCGAGTTTCTTGTCATTGAGCATCTTCGCCTTGTTCGGATCCAACACCCGGTAAGTGAACCTTATGATTTCACCGGCTTCAGCTGACTTCACCGAGAGACCGTCAATACCCCACACCAGCCGGTAATAGGTTCCGGCCCGCCCTGCAAAACGCTGTGGGTGACAGTGCCGCTGCACTGGAGCCGGTTTCGGCTGGCTTGTAGACTGCGCCGCCGACACGCTGTTCTTACTTTGAGCGGTGCCAGAGGCTGCATTGTTCGGTACATTGGAAGATGCTGCACTCTGCCCAAACAGAGCGCCGTACAGCAGAATGCTGGCAAAAACACCATGCAAATTCATTGGAGTTCTTTTACTGCGGGGAGGAGTTTTGATGTTACCACAAGGAACCATCTGCAAACAAGAAATAAAGCTCTAGCCCCGGGTCAGTGGTAGGTCATGCAGAGTTCGCCGATCCGTTCAAACAATGCCCTCAGTTTCGTAGCCAAGAGCTCGACGATGCCAGGAATCCCGGCAGCCCTCGCCGAAGTCCTCAGAACGCTCACCCGGTGCCAGACGGACGAGCGGACGCACGCGGATGAAAGACTACTCCACGATGAGTCCGTCGGCATGAAATTGACCAATTACCACGTCGACCCGATCTCCGCGCTTCACCGACCGGCGCGGGTTCGAGAATGCCATCCAGTACGACTTGCCGGACTCTGGACTGTTGATCTGTCGTAATTTCCCGACCTTTTCCAGGGAAGGAATGACCAACTGGATATGGTGTTCAGGGCAGTTGAGTAAAGCACTAATGTTCTTGTCGTTGAGCGTTTTGGCTTTGTCTGCGTCCACCACACGGTAATTAAATCGGATCAGTTCTCCCGACTCTACGGCCTTTACACTGAGAGAATCGACCCCCCACACCAGTCGGTAGTACTCGCCGGCTCTCTTCGGGAATCGACTTGGGTGGTAGTGGGTTGGAGCCTGAGTGGTCTTTGTAATTTGGCCGGACGGCGGGGCAGAGGACTGGGCGTCGAGTCTCGAAACCGCGATGCCTCCGGCGAGAATCCCTGCAATCAGCATCAGCTTGTAACGTGCTACGAACTTCTTCTTATCCATCGCCACCCTATTGTACTTCTTCCCTTTGATTGAATCAGCCAGCCTGACGTTCTGGTTTGAACGTCAGGCTGGCCAGACTCAGTTAGTTCCCCGGAAAGTTCGGGGAGTTCTGGCTCGCGGTTCCCGCTCCGGTATCCGCGATCGTGACGTGTGCCGTCGACGTCACGGATCCCGTAGTTGGCGGAACATATTGCACAATAACTGTGCAGCTAGCTGCCGGAGCCAGGACCGTGCCCGATGCGCAAGTACCGCCCGTCACGGTGAAAGCCCCTGCACCCGTTGCCCTGTTGACCGCCGGTGCGGCGGTCAGCGTGAGTGGGCCAGCGTTCGCCCCGGTAGCGGAGTTCCTGAGCGTCACTGTGCCAGTCTTCGTGGTCCCGTTGGCCGGGGTGGTCGTCAAAGCTGGCGTAGGCCCAGTGAACGCCGCGGTTCCGCCCGTTACCGTGAACGGCCGAGTGTTGCTGGTTCCGCCTGGGGTGGTTAGACCCAGGTTTCTGACCCCGAGCGGCGCAGCTCGAGAAATGTTCAGGGTCGCCGTGACAGTTGTCGGGCTCACCACGGTGAGGTTAGTTACCGGCATGAATGCCCCAATTCCTGTGACCGCGAAGGTCCCAGTCAGGTTGGTTCCGGTGAACGTTACGGTGACGCTGGTTCCGCGAGCGCCCGAGGTCGGGGCGATCGACGTCAGCGTTGGTGCCGGCGGAGCCGTTACGGTAAATGTGACGGCATTGCTAATTCCGCCCGGCGTGGAGACTCTTACATTCCGGGCTCCCGTTGTAGCGGTGTTACCCATGGTAAAGGTTGCGGTAACGGTAGTGTCACTTACCACTACAAGGTTGCTTACCGTGATGCCGGTTCCCGTGATGTTGATCGCAAAAGCTCCGGTGAGGCCGCTTCCGCTGAGCGTAACCGGGACCGCCGCTCCTCTCAGCCCGGTATTGGGGGTGATCGAGTTCAGTACTGGCGCAGCCGCTGAGTTCAGGAATTCCACTGCCCCGGCATCAACTGCGTTGTTGGTCTTCCTCGCATTGCCGTAGAAGTCCTGAGGCGGTGCATCGGCGTAGTTTGCCGCTGCAGTAGCCACAGGGATGAAGTTGATGACCGAAGAACCTGCCGCAGGCCCGTAATTCGAAAGCGCCTCGTTGGAAAGAGGGTTCGACTCGGTCAGCGGACCCCAACTGATGTTGATCCAGTTGTTGCCTTCGTCCACCGTGGCAGCCGGCGTCAGGTTGAACACCGGGTTGGGCACAGTGGCATCGGAAATGCCCGGAGGCACCTGCCAGCCTGTTCCACCGAATTCCGGCGGAATGCGCGAACCGTTGCAGTATTGAATCAGGAACGTCGGATTGTTCGCCGTGTTGTTGGCGGCGTAACCGGCGGTGTTGGTTATCACCGAGAAGGTTGGGTTCAGCGTAACCGTTGAGGCATGGTTAGTTGGGCCCGTGTCACCACGAACGCCGATGTCCCAGTAACTCACCGGACCGACACAAGCCCCCGTACCGCCGGTGATCGTCGAACCGTTGCCATTCGCCGTGGTTGCGTCGGCTGAAGGCTGGCTCGGCGCCGCAGTAGCAGTGAATGCCTCATACAGAGTCACGACGTTCTGCTGGTTGAGGGTTCCGGCGCCCAGCGGTCCGACTCCGATATAAAACGCGCGGTTCTGCCAAAGCACGTTGTTCTCGAGTTTCGGATACGAGGCTGTCCTGCAGGTCCCGTTGGTGGCGGTGGTTCCGGGGGCGAAATGGCCTGACGGACAGCTGATCGTCGCCGGAAGGTTCGCCGTAAGGATGGCGCTGTTCTGGATACTCACCAGGCCGGCGGGCTGCGGTGCAGAACTCGTACCGCAATTCACCGTGCAAGTCGGCCCCTGCTGGCTAGCTATCGGCGCACCCAGAGTGTTAAACAGCACGCCCGCGGACGCGGTAGTGTCGTTGGACGCGATGGTGTTGTTGATGACATCCGCGTTCAACGCATCGAGCAGGGAGATTCCCGCTCCATCCCATCCGGCCACGTTGTTCGTGATGATGTTGTTCGTCACGACTACGTGATTCCACCGGCTCGGATTAGTGGGGAAGGACACAATGTCGCTCCCGTTCACGTTCTGGAGGGAGATGCCGCCGCCGGTGCCGCTCTCGGCCGCGTTCCCCATGATCAGGTTGGCATTGATGGTTAGCAGCGGGCCAATACCATCGCTCGGGCCCACCGCGCCGGGAGCAACCTGGCAATCTACGTCTGCTGCCGCGCCCGGGCAAACGGGATCGGCATCCGGCGCGCCCATCACGATGATTCCGCCGCCATTGGTTGGAATCGTCGGGTTGGTGCTCTGGTTGAACAGGAACGTGTTGTGCTCGATGTCCCCGTTGTAGCTGAAACCAAGGTGACCAAGTCCGCCACCGTCACCGGTGCTCAGGTTTCCACAAACCCAGTTGAAGTTGAACTTGTAGAAGTCGGAACCGGTGCAGAAGCTGGCACCGCCCGCTCCCGCCGGCGTGGCTGAGAACAGTTCATCGCCAGTGGAGGAGTTGGACGTGATTGCGTTGTTGTGCACGTTTACGTTGAGGTTGTGGCAATACGGCAAGATAACATTGTTACCGCCACCAGTTTGGCAGGAACCGGGATCGGCATTCGTTGCCCCGGCAGCACCACCAAGGTACGGCGGTGGGAATTCGCCCTGGCCGATGTTCATGCCGCCAGACAGAGTTCCCGAGTTGTTGTACACGCGATTGTTGGCGATCTGCAGGTTATGGTTCCATGCGTGGACGAAGATTCCGCCTCCGCCCTGGGAGCTGTCTCGGATACCCAGGCCGTCAATGCTCGACGGGTTGCACAGGAAGTTGCTCGGGAACGGGTTCGACGCCGTCGCCGAGTTCGCGCCGCAACCCCTGGTCGTGCTGGTTGTGTTGTTAAGGAGCAAGGTGCCAGTCGGAAACGTGTCTGCCACGAATGGATTCGATGGGAAGACGACGCCCTTAGCCAACTCCGTAATTGCCGCTCCTTCAAGAGCACCCATAAGCGTAGGCTCCTGCAGCAACTGGGCGAGGTTACCGTTCAGTGTGGCATCCCATCCGACCACTGCTTCTAGTGGCAGGCGGTCCACTTGCGGGTTGGTCGCCGTGGCTTTGAAACCGAACCAGCCTGCCCCGCAACTTGGGGACCAGGTACCCGGGGTGCCGGCGAGCCCGAGGCCAAACAGGCAGTTGACCTGGGCGCGCCACGCGTTCAGCTTGCCCGCGGGATGAGTGTTACCGTCAATGATGCTGGAAGCAGCCCCAACACCCTGCAGGCGAACCGGTTTCCATATAAGCAGGAGTTCGGAGTGCGTAGCGTTTGAATGCGTTGCGCCAGCGGTGGTACAGGCAACAGAGCCCGCCGCTGTGGTACAAGTCGGATCGATCATCAGCATGTCGCCCGGCTTGGCTGCGTCGATCGCTGCCTGGATGTTTGCCGACGCGGCGATGTGGGTTGGAGTCTTGCCGCCGATTGTTACGGTTACGGTGTCAATCGACTGCTTGCCATTTCCTGCGGTGATGAGCAGTTGACCGCACAGCGCGTTCGAGCCGCCGTACTGAAGCTGCTGCTGCACCGGACACGTCGCCACGCCACTGGGCACGGTGGCCGCGATCGTCGTGTCATTCCAACTTGTAACGGTTGCAGCGATTCCGCCAATCGTCACCGTACCGGTGCCCTGCGTGGCACCAAAGCCATAGTGGCGCAAAACGGTTTTCTGGTTGTACGGAGCCACTGTGGCCGCAGGCCCTGTGTACGCGTTGTTGGGAACAAACTGGTCGCCCAGCGCAGTAATTGTGAGCGTGTGACCAGCGGCGGAAACCCACGGCCCAATTCCATCACCGTCAACTTCGCTAATCGCCGGCGTGTTAGCCGGGTAAGCGCAGTCAGGGTTGTTGTAGCCGGCGCCCGCGAAGGCCGAGGTCGGCGTCACCGGCGTGTCCATGTACTGGGTCTGTCCAGGCATGAACGGAATTTCGTAGCAGAAGTTGCTGTACTGTGGGTTGTAGAGCGGATCCGGCGTGGCACCCGTTCCAGGGTCGTTCATGCAGGTAATCATCATCGTGGGAGCATAGCCCGTCGGGTTCGGCGGGTTCACTTCCCACGTGGAGTAGGTCAACCCGTTGTAAGCGCCCCAATGATCGGCGTATATACGCGAGATTTCGTTTCCGGCCCAGTCCTTGATGGCAATAGGCATATCGGGCGGCGAGAACTTCTCACCAAATTGCGGCGCGAACGGATCGAATTCTGAAGTGAAATCGTCCGTAATTACGCCCGTGAAGTGCGCAGCCGTGTGCGCGGAAGTGAAGACCCAGAACTTTGCAAGCGCTGCGGCCTGATCTGTCAGAGTTACTTCCTTGCGATCGCAGAGATTGCGGGTCGCGCCTGCGAACGGCGCCACTTCACCCGACTGCGGGAAGAGGCTGATGTAGTCCGGAACCTGGCGGGCCGTACCAACGCAGGGCCAGAATTGTTCCACGCTGCCAGTGTCGGCCTCAGTACTCGGCAAGGTTGTCCTGCCGAGGGCGTCAGTCGGATTCTGGGGGTTGTTGGCGTTGAAAGCAGAGCTGACTTCAGCCTGGTCCGGCATAATGAAGATATTGCTGAGCCCGCCAAACTCCTGCGTAACCGGCGCAATGTAGTTGTCGCCGATCAGGATGTTCTTGTCCTCTTCCTTCACCAGTTCATAACCGGGTGGCACAACCACTTCCACCACATACTTGCCGGCAGGCAGCATGGGAGTGCCGAACCGGAACGTATCCGTGGCGTCCGGATTCGTTGTGCAGGCAGCACAGTTGGTTCCAGTAGGCTTGCCCGTGCTCGGATCCATGCTGGTCACACTGGGGAACGAGTACATGCCGTCGTACGGCGCAGGCTGCAACTGGTTCCAGTTGTGCATGCCGTCGTAGCACTTGAACTGCGCATCGGCCGGGAGCTGAGTGACCGCCCCGCCGCCGTGCTGAGAGTTGTAAAAGTCGAGATAATTGGGCTGGTCGAACAGCGAGAAGAAGAACAGGTCCGCGTTCGCGCCCGTATCTCTACCCTGGCCCGGGCAATTCATGTTGGGGACAGTTGTGCCGTCGGGAGCCGTGTGGAATCCTTGCGCCCAAGCGTCGAAGCTGCTGGTCTTTGTGGTGTCGAACAAGCTAAGCGACGTGGAGCCGTCGGGAGCCGTGCTCTCCTTGTAAAGGTTGATGGTGACGTTGGGCACATCCGGCGTCCAACTGGTATGGATGAGCAGCGTGGGATCATCGAATGGCCGCGTTGAGGCGTAGATTACTTCGCCATGGATCCCGCCGTTCTCTCCAACCGCGAAGGGCTTTTTGCCGAATTCGAGGAACGAGTTTTGGCCGGAGAAGCCCTGCCAGCCTTCGCTCGCAACCCACGCCGGGTCGACGCGGGCGGTAGTGTTGGGTGTGCCCGTGGCGCTCTTCGCTCCGGAACAGTCGCCGTCCGCGCAGTAGAGCGCGCCCGGCACGTGAAGATTGGCCGGCAGCGGAACGGCCTCGTAGGAGTTCGCCAGGTTCGCGGCGATTGTGGAATTTCCGCACGGTGCCGTCGTTGACGTGCACGTGCCGTCGGCCGGACCACCCGCGTCGTACACGACGTGGATTCCGGTGTTCTTGTAACGCGTGGAATCGGTTTCGACCACGTACCAGCTAAACAACGGGAAGATTTCGTTGAATCCCGCGTTGCCGTCCAAGTCGGTGTTGTTGAAGTTGGAGTAGCTGCCATCGCGGAAGCGGATGTTGGTGGCCACCAGCGCGAGCCCAGATTCGCCGGGGTCCCGCACTCCGTTCGAATTGGCGTCAAAGAAGGTGCTGGTGTAGATGTTGGCCTGCCACTGGTTGGTGGCGATCTGGCCGAGGTCAGTCGTTGCGCCGCCGGCCAGACGCACCGGTGTGGACAGTCCGTCCACCAGCATGTCGTTCCACTGGTCAAATACGGTGACTCTCCAGTCGCCATCAGGCAGACCCGTAAGCGTGAAGGTTCCGTCGGCGTTGCACTTGGTGAACGCGAAGTCCTCGCCATCGGGATCGCCAAAGCTGACGAAGCACTGGGTGAAGGCGAAGCTGCTGTTGTCACCGCTGCTATACAACCGTTCATCCGGAGTCCGGCTCATGCGCTCCGTGGTGACCACGCCAGTGATGGAGTTGGTGCAGTTAGCACCATTCAAGCCGGTGAGGGGGTCTCCGCCATTACAGATGGCAGCCTTGCGGCCATTGATAATCTTCGGATTGGCGAAGCCGATGACTACGTGATACGACGCCGGCCCGTACTCCTGGAAGAAGCTGGGCTCGCCGACGCGGAGGAACGAATCGTGGGCCTTCTGACCGTCCAGCGTATTGGTCTGAAGCCACTCTTCACCCCTTCCAATTCTGTCGGCCGCCGGCGTGGCCACCACGCCGTACCGTCCCGGCATCATATTGGCGACCACGGCTTGGCCTGCCAGCGGGGACTGAGTCAAACCGTCCGACTCGTATGTCGGGCAGGTCACGATGGTGGCGGTAATGCCGCCTTTCTTTGGATCCGCCAGTCCCGCTTTCGTAATCGGGCATGCATTCAGACTCGTGGCTGGATCGATGGTCCCGTCCAAGCTGTTCGCCAACGGCATGTTGAACATGTCGTAGGTCATTTGTCCAGTGGCATCACCTGATCCGCCCGCGTCGTCGAAGAGTGTGATATTGAAGCTTCCCAGACCAGGTTCCAGCGATCCAAGCTGGGTGTCTGCCACCTGGCCACCCGCGTCGTTCTCACCGTTCAGCGGGGCGTCATCTTCAAACACAAACACCGAGAGCTTCGCCGTCTGCAGCGGAGTGGGCTCGGTCAAAATGGTAACCGGTGCCGGGGTTGTTGCTGTGCAGGTAATCGTAGGCTTGCACACCGCGGCGACGGGTGCGCCGCCCATGCCGTGGCCTGGTGACGCGTTGCCGGTGTTGAATGGGTTGGCAGCATCGCCAGGAAGTACCGAGATGTAATAACGCTTCGTAGGATCGAGGTGAACCTGGCTGGGGTCGACCGCGCTCTGCCCGCCGGTTATCGGATCCGGCGCGTGGCAAAGGCCGTTGCCCGCGTCGCAAGCGACTGGTACGCCCTGCAACGTCTGCCCGCCTTCGCAAGACAGCGTTCCCGTGCAACCCGTCGCCACTACCGGCATGTAGCTGGTATGGAAGTTGGTGCCGAACGTGGGCACAATGTTCACGCCGGAGGTATTCGTCGTCGTCTGACAGCCCGCAGGCGGAGGATTCGTCGTGCAATTGGGATCGATGTAGAAGGTCCGATCCTCTTCAATGACCCAGCGGTAATCCGCGATTGCGGCCTTGGTATTGGGGTCGAGCACCGTTACCTTAAGGCCGCTTCCTGCCAGGAAGCTGAGGGTCACCGGTATCGGATTGCTGAGCGTTCCGTAGGAACTCTTAGCTATGAAGGTAAAGCTGCCTGCAGCCGCGGACGCACTAGTACTACCAGTGCTGGCAACAAATCCGCCATTAGCGTCGGCATACACGGTGAGGCCGGTCCCAGGCGTGACGCTTCCAGGAACTACCGTGAGCGGATAACCTAACGAGTCCTTGCAAGTCGCCAGGACGCCAGGCGTCTTGACCGAGATGTAGTTGGACGAATTCGAACTGAAGGCGATCGCTCCGCAAGTGATGTTGGCGGTCGCGTCGGCCGCCGCAGCGCTCAAGCTGACCGTTGCGGTTATTCCCGAGGAGCATACTCCCGTCGTCACCGATCCATTCGCGCAGTAGCTAAAGCTATCGGAGGTTGTGCCGGCGTTGGCTGTGTACTTGAATGTGCCGTCGGCGTTCAAGACGACCGTACCGCCCGTGGGACCGGCCAGAAGCCGAACTCCGTAGACATTCGTGTCGTTGGCGATCACGCCCTTGGAAGGATCCGAGACGGAAAATGCCTGGCCAGGAGCGACGTTGGGGTACGTATCCGGGCGGGCTACGGCGCCTGCGAATGCGGCTGCCGCGGGAATGGTACCACCGTTGATACCGATGTAGCCGAACATGCCCGTGTCGCGCCCGATTGCATTGCCTGACAGGCTCAACTGTCGGTCAAATATGGGCAGCGCAGCGGCGGCGGCAGGGACGTTCACCATCACGTCGTACGTCTTGCCCGCAGCCATGAACACTTCACTTTGCACGCGAGCGAGGCCAGGCAGCGGATTGCCGTCTTCTGCGATCAGCGAGAACCCGCCAACCGACGTGGTCCCGGTCACCGATCCTACGATCGAAGGAATGTGCATCCGCAGGCCAGCATTAACCAGGCGGACCAGGACGGTGCCTGAAACCCCAGAACTGGCCCCTGCCGCAAACAGCGAATTCGTCGCATGGGTCTTGTCAAAGGCAATGCCGTTGATGGTGTAATAGAGCGGCGTGTAGTTCACCGCGGGTGGATAACACTGATGGTAGGTCGCCGAAGATGGATCGGCGCAGCCACCCGGTTGTCCCGACCAGACCATGGTCTCGCTAAAACCGGCGGTGCCGACAGCCGTGTTGACAGCGTTGTTTTGCACTGGGTCGATTTCGCCGAAGAGCATTGGGACTTCCGCGTTGTAGCTGACTGCCGGGGTCGTTCCCACTGCGGGGTAAGCCGTCCCAGCGGTTGTCCCTACCGGCGCGGTCGTTACGACGAGAATTCCATACAGTCCCATGGGCCCCTGAATCGAGGGGTGTGTTCCGGACTCAATCAAATACGTGCCGGGCCGCAGCGTGGCCCACGCGGGCAGAAGGGTGGTTGCTCCCGCTGCCACTTCAGTGGAGAACGATTGCACACGCGGTAATTGGGCTGGCGCCGTGGCTCCAGGCCCGCCCGCGATCGGCCACGTCGTTGCCCCCTGGGCATTGCTGTGATCGGGGGGGGCCGTACAAGTCGTACCACCACCGGTGCAGGTTGATCCCACAGTCCCCAAGCCACCACCCAACTGGCCGACAATGGTGATCGAGGTCGGGACCGCGAGACTATTGGTGAGATTGATCGTTAGTCCCCCGGTCGCGGTGGTCGGAACTGTGATCACCACCGGAGACCAGACCCCGGCGGTGGCCGCTGGATTTAAGGCGGCGCAAGTCGCCGACGAGCCGGCAAAAACCGTGCCGCAACTGTAGCCCCACATGGGCACCACGTTGCCGTCAGGCAGAGTCACCGTAGACGGTGCGGCAGTCAGATTGACCTGCTGCTGGGCCACGGATGTACACACTCCGAGGAGGAGAAGGAATACCGCAACTACAGTTGTCTTCGTCATTGTGTTGAGATAATTGGATCGCATTGCTCTTCTCCTCAATTAGTTGGACTCGTCAATCTGAAATTCCCGGGAATCGACCAGCATCATCATCAGCATTCCACCGGGAAACGCATTGTTGGTTGTGATCTCGCGCTCGTTGTGCGAGTGCCACATGAAGGCAAATCCAGCTTCGCCGGTAGGCGAGTTCGCTATCGTGCCCGACGGTGGCGTAGTGCCAGTCGGACCGGTCGCGCGCACGGTTGCGTCGGGCCCGAGATACGGGCTACCGCCGTACCAGGCACCGTTGGTGAGAATGTTGGCATCCGGCAGAGTTACCGGACCCTGGCTCGCCACATCGCCGAACGGAGCTACCTGCAACGGTTTATTGTGATCCTGGCACCACTCGAAATAGTTGAGGGCGGTGACGACGCTGTTGTAGCCGTTCGCATCAGGCGTACAGGGAAGTTTCGCAAGCGCATCCGTGGAGGCGGGATTGTGTCCGTACATATCCCAGTTCAGTCCGCGGCCCGTGTAGTAGAAGATCCCGTCCATCGCCATGCCAGGCGTGGTGGTTGTCGTGAACAGCGTGCTGCCGGCGAGTTCCGTCGCATCTGTCGCACTGAGAATCAGGTTTCCATCGCGGGCCAGGATGCGAACGTGATTGCCGTGCTCGTGGAAGGGATGCTGCCACCGGCCCTGCCCGATAATGCGCAACAGAACCTGTTCGCCCGGGTGCATGTGCGGATTGCCGTTATACGGCTGGTGCGGGTACTCCGACGCGTAGTTCGGGTCCATGTCGTCAGGCATGGAACGCCCGTTGATCATGAAGTACGCAGGATGGTAAGGCTCGGTCGGAACGTTCAAGCTGCATCCCACTGCACCCGCGACGCATCCACTTGTAGCCGTAACTTGGGCCAAGGCCTGGCTGTGAACGCGCGGATCCATCTCGGAGAACTGGAAGAGGTATTCACGGTCGTAGCAGGTCTTTGAATGGTCGTAGGCCGATGCCGCTAGACGGAAATCCGTTTCCGCCGTATTTCCAGGGGCCACGTAGTGTGCCGGCACCGCGCCGACCGCAGTGCAGCCCGCCGGGACCGTGTTGGGCAGCACGATGATGGCGCCGTAGAGTCCCATCTCCACCTGCAGGTCTCCCTGCGTGCCGCTGTAATAGGAACGGGTTCCTGGCGACGAAGCGATGAAGCTGTAAGTCACCGTTCCGCCAGGCGCTGCCTCCTGGGCCATCAGCCCAACAACGCCCCCGGTCGCCGTCACCTGAAATCCCGGAAACAGAATCGAGGTGTTCCCCGCCGCGGTGGGAAGATTGTTGGTGAGGGTGACCTTTACCGTCTGCCCCTCGGTCACAATCAGTGTCGGGCCGGGAACCTGCATCGTGGGGCAGATCGCACCCGCTATGGCCGGCGCGAAGGCCGTTGGGGCCGACGTACACCCGTATCCCCAGGAATAGATCGACTGACCGTCCGGCTGGGTCAGGAAGGCCGGTTGCGCAGTCAGGTTGAAGGTTGGGCCCGTGATGCCGGGAGCCGCAGCGTATGCGCTGGCCGTGAACAGCAGCGCTATGGCCAAGGTCAGCCCAAAGAGCATATGTGTTTTCGAGATTGTGCTTTTCATGTTCATCGCCCTCATGGCTGCGCTCCTATTTCACGATGACTTCGGTCATGAGTCCGCCGAAGTTCTCTGCGTCGTTGGAAAGATGATCAAGATTCGGGGTGTACAGGTAGTACGTTCCCGATGGAACACCCGTGCTGTCGAGAATTACGTCGAGCGATTCGCCGCCGGCCAGGGTGATGGAGTTGGTGGTGTAATACAGGTTGTTGCCCGCCTGGTCGCGCAGCAGCTTGGCGTTATAGCCGATCACCTTCATCGGAATTCCCAGCGAAGCCAGCGTCTGATACTCCGTTACGTCGAGGTCGGAAATGCGCAGCAGCGCTTTCTGACCCGCTGGGATGTTGATGATCGTGGGTAACGGCTGTGAGAAGTGTTTGACGCCGTCGGCCGATACCGTCTGCAACGCGCCGGGCGTTACGGTGTCGGGATAACTCCGCCCGTTCAGCAGAAAGTACTTGTCCTTCATATCCGTGAAACCTTCCGGGTTGAAGGTCATGCCGACAAAGTGGAAGTTGGGATCAAAACCGTGAATCTGTATCGGATACTCGACGTCGTACGCGGTCGAGCCATCGCCGTCGTTATAGGCATATTTGCCACCACCCATCGCGCCGGTATTCACCGCCGGCAACGGGTTGGTGCAGAGAATGTCGACTGCGGAATTGCAGGCCGTGCGCAGATCGGTTTGCTGTGTCTGAAGTGCCGCATACAGGGCAGTTGTCGCGGGAACCCGGTTCTGCCGCGGGCGCACATAGATCTGGCCTACCATGCCCATCTGCAGGTGCTCGGGCGGCGTGATGTGGCAGTGCCAGAAGTAAGTCCCAGCATCGGGGGCCAGGTAGTAATAGGTGAAGCTGCCGCCAATGTTGATCGCAACGGAAGCGTCCGGCACGCCGTCATAGAAGGAGGAAGCGTTCGGATAGCCGTGGAAGTGGACCGTGTGCTGCTCGAACAGGTCCGGCCGCATGATCATGCCCACGTTGGTGAGCGTGAGGAAGAACTCGTCGTCCTCGTCAATGGCCATCAACGGCGCCGGAATATTGCCGTTCATCACGCCAACATCCATGATCTGCCGCGGATCGACGTGCCCATCGATACATGACGGTTGCCCGAAACCGCCGCACAAACCTGCCGCTTGCGCGTCCGCATCGGGAACCTGGCCGATCGCGCCGTTGTAGGTCATGCCCGTTGTCGCCGGATCGCCCGGCATAGGAGTCCCTGAATACGGGGTATTGAAGACGCTCGGGAACTGCGTTCCCGGAAGGCCGTTGGCGATGTCGGCAAGGCCAGACAGCGGACCGAAGGAGAACATATAGGTCTGGGTGCCGTCGCCCATCGTGGAATAGCCGTCACCGCCTGCTATCTGTTGGCACTTGATTGCACCGTTCACGTTTGCGGATGGCGTCAAGTAACCATTGGCGCCCGGCGTTAACGTGGTCGGAGCGGTGTACGCAGGTTCCGCATTATTGTTTGCTGAGTTCGGGTGGGTGATCGTGCTCGTCGGGCATTGCACACGGAACGACTGCGCACTCACAGTCACCGTTGCGAAACCTAGGAGAAAAATGGGCAACCAAAACCGACACGTGTTCCTCATGGCTTTTGCAGCCTCCTTCGTGGGCGGAAACTTGTCTCCGCTCCAGTGCACCTACGCTTTTAATGGGGGCGGGTCTGTGCGCCGTCCGATGACGGGAAGATGAACCCAATCTTCCACGTTCCTGGGGGACTCGGACGGATTGCGTTCCCCAAAACCCGTGGCGTCACAGTACTAGGGGGTTATTTGTAACTCTTTGCGTTTAGGCAAATACAAATGTAAAGTTTTGTAAACTACAAGCAAATTTGTAAAATAAGTATAGATATATGATCATTGCGTTTACCATCAGTCGAGCTGGGCACAGAATTCCGTCTCCCGGCGCCCCTGGCCGGGCCCGAATATTAAGAGCCCCTTCTTTGCGCTAGCGCAAATGCCCCGACCCCGGCCTGATTTATCACTGAATGACTAATGTGTGTACCCACGGCTGAACCGGTTCGTTGGGTGCAATCAAATTGCTCCCCCAGGTTGTCTCGGCACGGCAAGCGATGAACCCCAGAGTTTCAGGCATGCACGGCGAGACCTCATCCGATTCCTAAATTGGACGTATACAAACGGACACTATGAAACGTGCGCGAATTTTCGCAGCTCTCATTCTTCTGGTTTTATTCTCTGTGGCTGCTCACGCGGATCAGGCCAGTTCCGCGTTTAAGAAAGGCGTTCAGGCCGAAAGCAAGAACGATTACGATGTGGCCTTCCAGGCCTATAGCCAGGCGCACTCGCTGAAGCCGAAAGATGCGAAATACTTCACGGCTTTCACCCGCATGCGTTTTTATGCGGCTGTGCAACACGTCAGCAAGGCACAGGCACTGCGCGAGGGTGGCAAGCTCCAGGAGGCCGTTGCCGAGTTCCAGCGCGCCGCCGAAATCGATCCCACCAACTTTGCCGCTAAAAGCGAGGCACACCGCACCGAAGAGATGATCAAGAAGCAAGCACACACCGGCGAAGAGACGCCCAAGAAGGAATTGCCTCTCGATAAGATGGCGCAGGAAGCCGCTGGTCCCGTGGAGTTGCAGCAGCTGTCCAACACGCTCATAAGCCTGCGTCTCACGGAAAACGCGACCATGGTTTATAAGACCATCGCGCACCTCGCCGGAATCAACGTTTTATTCGATCAGGATTACAAACCACCGAAGATCACTGTCGAACTGAATGACGTCACGCTGCGCGAAGCGCTGAACACCGTCGCGCTGCAGACGAAAACTTTTTGGACTCCCGTTTCCAGCAACACCATCCTGATCGCTGCGGATACGACTGCGAAACGCAAGGACATGGAAAATTCGGTGATGAAAACGTTCTACCTCAAGAACGTTTCCACCCCGGCCGAACTGCAGGAAGCCGCTGCTACATTAAAGAGCATTCTTGATCTCAACCGGATCCAGCTGGTTCCCAATCAGAATGCCCTGATCTTGCGTGGAACAACTGACCAGATGGTTCTCGCGCAGAAACTGCTCACTGATCTCGATAAACCAAAACCCGAAGTGGTCATCGAGATCGCTGTGCTACAGGTCAGCCGCAGCCGCATTCGCACTCTCGGGGTCAATCCGCCAACCTCGGCCAATATCGTGATGGTGCCCAGCACGCTCGGTGGCGGAGGCGGAGGATCGGGCGGAGGTTTCACCCTTAACTCGCTAGGCGCGTTGAATGCCACGAATTTCCAGGTGAGCATTCCTGGCGCGTCGATGTCGTATTTGATGAGCGACAGCGATACGAAACTGATTCAGAATCCGGAAATCCGCGCGCTCGACAACGAGAAAGCAACTTTGAAGATTGGCGACCGGGTCCCGGTCGCGACCGGATCCTTCGGAGCCGCCGCGGGCGGCGGCGGCGTCAGCGCACTGGTCAACACGCAGTTCCAGTACCTCGACGTGGGCGTGAACATCGACATTACGCCGCACATTCACTCAGAACACGAAGTTACCCTGAAGATGACTTTGGAAGTCTCGTCCGTGAGTGGAACACAGAACATCGGCGGAATCAGTCAGCCGATCATCGGACAGCGGCGCATCGAGCACGAAACCCGCTTGCGCGATGGAGAAGTCAACCTGGTTGGCGGCATCCTGGAAGACACGGAGACTCATTCACTCGCTGGATATCCGTGGCTTACGAAGATACCCATCCTGAAATACCTCTTCGGACAAGAGGACAGACAGAGGCAGGAAAACGAAATCGTCTTCGCGATCACTCCTCACATCGTCCGTGCACAGGAAGTGACTGACGACAATTTGCGCCTGGTCGACCTTGGCCGTGGCAGCTCAGTCACAGTGGGACACACCGATCCAAGAAGGACTGCTCCAGCTCGTACCCCGAACACCATGGAGCAGACTGCGTCACCCAACTCTCCGAATCGCAACGCGCCACAGAAGGCAGTCACGCCGCCCGCCGCGCCTCCGAAGCCCGAACCGTCGAAGACACCGGCGCCCGCGCAGATCCCCAGCGCTGTCACCACAACTACTCTGGTCCGTCCGGTCAAGGCAACCCCCGACGAACAGACGTTATCGCTCCAACCACCGGAACGGGCCAAACCCCGCTCTACCGAGGATCCCTGCCCCTA
>Ga0210409_10003975_pt1 | contig 16155 bp, 11 predicted proteins | sample IncBWH17MmetaG_FD_161649 | JGI IMG/M metagenome (GOLD analysis project Ga0210409, IMG submission 161649) | Forest soil microbial communities from Barre Woods Harvard Forest LTER site, Petersham, Massachusetts, United States - Inc-BW-H-17-M | ecosystem: Environmental > Terrestrial > Soil >...
AGCAAGGGATCGGTGCGGATCTCAAAGTTGAGCCGCCGGTTCTCTGCCTCGTGACGGAACGGGCGCCCGACCATTTCGAGCATACTGCTGAAGAAAACATCTTCCGCTTGTACCGATACCGTGCCGGATTCGATCTTGGAGAGATCCAGGATGTCGCTGATCAAGTTCAAAAGATCCGTCCCGGCGCCGTGGATCGTTCGGGCGAATTCCACTTGTTTGGATGTCAAATTACCGTCCGGGTTATCCGTGAGCTGCTGGCCAAGGACGAGAATGCTGTTGAGCGGGGTGCGCAGTTCGTGCGACATGTTGGCCAGGAATTCAGATTTGTACTTGGAGGTGAGCGCGAGTTCTTTGGCCTTCCCTTCCAAAGCCCTCCGGGCCTGTTCGATTTCCTGGTTCTTGCGTTCCACTTCGACGTTCTGTTCGGCGAGCTGCTGCGCTTTTTGCGCCAACTGCTCGTTTTTCTGCTGCAATTCTCTTTGCTGCGTCTGGAGCTCCGTAGCAAGTTGCTGCGACTGTTGCAGCAAGGATTCGGTCTGCATGGTCGCTTCGATGCTGTTCAGCACAATGCCGATGCTGGCTGTCAGTTGCTCCAGGAACGCCAGTTGGGAAGCGGTGAAAGCGCTTAAGGATGCGAGTTCGATAACCGCCTTGGCGTTGTCCTCGAACAGCACAGGCAATACGATGACGTTTTGCGGCGGAGTCTTGAACAAAGCCGAGTGAATCGGGACAGCTCGTTCCGGCACTTGGGTGATGAGCATGCTGCGTTTCTCCGTGGCACACTGCCCCACAAGTCCTTCACCGATATGCAAGCGCTGCGGGTGTCCGTTCGTCGAGTCGTCCGCGTACGCGGAAAGCAATGTCATTCCCGCGGACTCCTCCGCTTCCATCCGGTAGATCACGCCTTGCTGCGCGTTGACCAGAGGAACCAGTTCGGACAGCAGCATTCGTCCGACCGTGGCCAGATCGCGCTGCCCTTGCAGCATGCCCGTAAAGCGCGCCAGGTTGGTCTTCAGCCAGTCCTGCTCCGTGTTGCGGTCCGTGGTGAGGCGCAGGTTGTCGATCATGGTGTTGATATTGTCTTTTAGCTCCGCGACCTCGCCGCTGGCCTCGACCTGAATGGAACGTGTCAGGTCTCCCTTGGTAACGGCCGTGGCAACCTCCGCAATGGCGCGCACCTGGTTGGTCAAGTTGTCGGCCAAGAGGTTCACGTTGCCGGTCAAGTCTTTCCAGGTTCCCGCGGCGCCGGGCACGTTCGCCTGGCCGCCCAAGCGCCCTTCCACGCCGACTTCGCGCGCAACTGTGGTGACCTGATCGGCAAAGATGGCCAGCGTGCCGGTCATGTTGTTGATCGTCTCGGCCAGGGCAGCCACTTCTCCCTTGGCGTTCACGGTCAATTTTTGCGTCAGCTCGCCGTTCGCCACAGCGGTGACGACTTTGACGATGCCGCGCACTTGTTCGGTTAGATTCGCCGCCATCACGTTCACGTTGTCCGTCAAATCTTTCCACGTGCCCGCGACTCCCGGCACCTGCGCCTGCCCGCCGAGTTTGCCGTCCGTGCCCACTTCGCGAGCCACGCGGGTGACTTCCGCGGCGAAGGCGTTCAACTGGTCCACCATCGTGTTGATCGTGTTCTTCAGCTCGAGGATTTCACCTTTCACGTCCACCGTGATCTTGCGCGACAAATCGCCGCGCGCCACGGCCGTGGTGACTTCGGCGATGTTTCTCACCTGGGCGGTCAAGTTGCCGGCCATCGCGTTTACGGAGTCGGTCAAATCTTTCCAAGTGCCCGCGACTCCCGGAACGTTGGCTTGGCCTCCAAGCCTGCCCTCGGTCCCCACCTCGCGCGCCACGCGCGTGACTTCCGCCGCGAACGAGCGCAACTGCTCCACCATCGTGTTGAGTGTTTCCTTGAGCAAAAGGATCTCGCCGCGAACGTCCACGGTAATTTTCTTGGAAAGATCTCCGTTGGCGATGGCCGTCGCTACTTCCGCGATGTTGCGAACCTGGCCGGTCAGGTTGCTGGCCATGAAGTTCACGTTGTCGGTCAAATCCTTCCATGTGCCCGCGACGCCCGAAACCTCGGCCTGGCCGCCGAGCTTTCCATCCGTGCCGACTTCGCGTGCCACGCGCGTCACTTCGCCCGCGAAGGCGTTCAACTGGTCCAGCATGGTGTTGATCGTAATCTTCAACTCGAGAATTTCGCCTTTCACGTCCACCGTGATCTTGCGCGACAAGTCGCCGCGCGCCACGGCCGTCGTCACCTCGGCGATGTTTCTCACCTGGGCCGTCAAATTGCCGGCCATCGCGTTTACCGAGTCCGTCAAGTCTTTCCAAGTACCCGCGACTCCCGGCACGTTGGCTTGGCCTCCCAACCTGCCCTCGGTGCCTACCTCGCGAGCCACGCGCGTCACTTCGCCTGCGAATGTATTCAACTGATCCACCATCGTGTTGATAGTTTCCTTGAGCAGCAGAATTTCGCCGCTGACGTTGACGGTGATTTTCTTCGACAGGTCTCCGCTGGCTATGGCGGTGGATACGTCGGCGATGTTGCGCACCTGAGCGGTCAGGTTGCTGGCCATCGAGTTCACCGAGTCCGTAAGGTCCTTCCAAGTGCCCGCCACGCCGGGCACTTGCGCCTGTCCGCCAAGCTTCCCGTCCGTGCCGACTTCGCGCGCTACGCGCGTCACTTCCGAAGCGAACGCGCGCAACTGGTCCACCATCGTGTTGATCGTGTCCTTGAGCTCGAGAATTTCGCCTCTAACGTCCACCGTGATTTTGCGCGACAAATCGCCCCGAGCCACGGCCGTGGAAACTTCGGCGATGTTGCGCACCTGAGCGGTCAGGTTGCTGGCCATCGAGTTCACTGAATCGGTCAGGTCCTTCCATGTCCCCGCCACGCCGGACACTTGAGCCTGGCCTCCGAGCCGGCCTTCGCTGCCGACCTCGCGCGCCACGCGCGTCACTTCGCCCGCGAACGCGTTGAGCTGGTCCACCATCGTGTTTATCGTGTTTTTCAGCTCCAGAATTTCGCCCTTCACGTCCACGGTGATCTTGCGCGACAAATCCCCCCGCGCCACCGCCGTCGTCACCTCGGCGATGTTGCGCACTTGCCCCGTCAAGTTGCCGGCCATCGAGTTGACCGAGTCGGTCAGGTCCTTCCATGTCCCCGCCACGCCGGGCACGTTGGCCTGGCCGCCTAAACGTCCCTCGGTCCCCACTTCGCGAGCCACGCGCGTTACTTCGCCCGCGAACCGGTTCAACTGATCCACCATCGTGTTCAGAGTTTCCTTGAGCTGCAAAATCTCTCCGCGAACATCGACCGTAATTTTGCGCGAGAGGTCTCCGCTGGCGATCGCCGTGGCGACTTCCGCGATGTTTCGCACCTGGCCGGTGAGGTTGCTGGCCATAAAGTTCACGTTGTCGGTCAGGTCCTTCCAGGTTCCTCCAACCCCGGGTACCTGCGCCTGTCCGCCGAGTTTTCCTTCGGTGCCGACCTCGCGCGCCACGCGCGTCACTTCGCCCGCGAACGCGTTGAGCTGGTCCACCATCGTGTTGATGGTGTTCTTCAGCTCGAGAATTTCACCCTTCACGTCCACGGTGATTTTGCGCGACAAATCGCCGCGCGCCACGGCCGTCGTCACTTCGGCGATGTTGCGCACCTGCGCCGTCAAGTTGCCAGCCATGGCGTTGACGGAGTCCGTCAGATCCTTCCAGGTTCCGGCCACACCGGGCACGACCGCTTGCCCGCCGAGTTTTCCGTCAGTGCCCACCTCGCGCGCCACGCGCGTCACTTCTGAGGCGAACGACCGCAGTTGGTCCACCATCGTGTTGATGGCTTCTTTCAACTGCGGAATCTCTCCGCGCACGTCGACCGTAATCTTGCGCGACAAATCGCCGCTGGCCACGGCATTGGTCACTTCCGCAATGTTGCGCACCTGGCCGGTCAGGTTGCTGGCCATCGAGTTCACCGAGTCGGTCAGATCCTTCCAGGTGCCCGCCACGCCGGGAACTTGGGCCTGCCCGCCGAGTTTTCCGTCGGTTCCCACCTCGCGCGCCACGCGCGTCACTTCGGCGGTGAAAACGCCCAATTGCTGAATCATGGTGTTGACAATGTTTGCCGAGCGGAGGAACTCCCCCTCGAGCGGGCGTCCATCTACGTCCAGGCGAACCGTCTGCGTCAAATTTCCCTGCGCGACCGCAGCGATCGCGCGCGTGACTTCCGTTGTCGGACGAAGCAGATCCTCGGTCAGCGTGTTGATGGAGACTTCCATCTCTCCCCAGGATCCTCTCGACTGGTGAAATCGCGCCCGCTCGGATGTCCTGCCCTCTTTACCAACGGCCTGCCCAACGCGTGTGAGTTCACGAGACATTTGTTGGTTAGTGGAGACGATTTCATTAAACGTGTCGGCAATCTTTCCGTGCAGCCCTGTCCAGTACCCGGGAAGACGCACCGAGAAATCGCCTTCCCGCATGGTCTGCAGGGCTCCCAGAATTACGCTGAGGTCGGCGGAAACGCTTCCGCCGTTGGCAGTGGCGTGTCCGTTGCCCGGTTCCAATGCAGGATTGGCGCCGGCCTCAGCGCTCATATTTCCAACATCCCGAACGGTTTTCTTCATTGCCATCTCCTGGCCAAACGGCAAATTCTCGATTTCGGCAGGCAAAAACTCATAGTTTCCTTAGGTTCCCACGGAAACCAAGGTACGAGAATTCTTCCTCACGATCAAATTATATCAACCGGTTTCACCTGATCGAATCGGCAAGCCACCGCTTGGCATTCGGCCGCTTGACCGCGGGCAAACCCGCGCGAGACGCGGCCGAGCACAATGCAAATGTTTTAATATCATCAAGGGCTTGCCAAGCCTCTAGGGTATTTGATGTAGAGGTATTAGGGAATTTACGGTATGACTGGTACAGCAAACCAATTGTGAAATTCCATTCTTGTCTTGAACTCCACTTGGAAACTTGCATGAGCGAAAATACCCCATTCATTGAAATCGTCCCCTTCTCCACGAGTCCGCGTGCGTGTGATGCACCTGGAACTCGCCGCAATATTGAAATACTCGGGGATGAATATCCCGCCGCAACCAATTTTGAGCCCGTGAATATTTTTTCCGGCGGGACAACAAAAAGGGATCAGATAGAGATATTTACCGGCACTAGTACTTTCCGTATGGCCACTGAAAGCCGCACTCGATTCCTCCATATTTTATTCATTGCGGGAGGTTTAAAAGATTTCGTCGACAACTTGCAGAGATTGGAGCCCTCGGTGCTCTTGATACTTCGAGTTGGAACGCGGAGAGGGTCACAACGTACGGAATGGTTTGCCATGCGCTTCATGGGAACTGAGAACACCGCTGATTAGGAGGTCGACCATGCCTTCCTTAAGTGCTCTTGTCGCCGTGCTGCAAGTGATTGCCGCCTTCATGATCTACCTTGTTAGTTTTCTTGCGGTTTTTGTTTTTGTGATTCTCAGCCTTGTTACCTTGGTGTTCCTTTACAGAGGCGCGGATTTCGTTTGGGCGTACACGGTGAAATCCAATTTACAGGACATTGAAGTTTCGTCCGAAGCGAAACAGATCGCAGGCGGATTACAGGAACCCAGGCAGAGAATTCACCACCCCTTTTCCGGCGTATCGCTCTTCCGTTCGCACAGATAACAATTGGGAACAATTGCGTTTCCAATCAGCCGTTCTGATCTAACCGGACCGGAGACTATTACTTACGGCCATTATTTTGAAAGCTTAAAGATGTTCATCACCAGGGCGGAAGAGGAAATCTTTCTATGCCTCATGCTCCTTTTCTTTGGCGAACTCTTGCGCCGAAAGATTCCCCGCGGCTGTTCTTTCTCTTCAGGAGGTGTCATTTGCATCCGGTGATTAAGTTTGCCAAATACTGCCGTTAGTGGATTCCCATGGATGTGGGAATGCGTGAACGTGGCATGAGACTTTGCAGGAGGCTGGTGTGCGGCCAAACCATCGCTGAGGAGGCCTCGCATGAAAATAGAATCCTCTGAAATCCCGCAGAAGTTGGATCGCCTCGCAACCTCTGAAGAAATCCAGGACGCAGTTCTTCTATCCGACCGCGTCATGGAATATACCGATAAAAGTCTGTGGGAATTGATCTCTCAGTCTGAATACTACGCGTCTGTCCCAAGCGAACAGTGCGATCGCATGGTCCTCGTGGAGAGACTCAGCGAGCTGGCTAATTGATTCCGGAAGCCCGCCAGAAAGCGAACAGGGTCATGCCGCTCGCAGGTTTCTCCCCCTAGCTAATTGAATTGGTTATAGGTGAGGATCTATGTGCTCATTTAATAACCCTAAGTACTAGGGAATCTGATTGAGCGGTCTACAGCTTTAGCCTGATGGCCGGCCAATGCGCTTCGGTGTTATGAAATAGGCGCGCCCATACCGGCTCCCGGCCGACGCCAAGAGAAAGAAGGGACAAATTTCGATGAAGCGCGCTCTTCCAATTTTGTTGGCGAGTAATGTAATGGCGGAAGGTTCTTCAACAAACGGTCGTGCCATTCGGAAGCATGGTTTCAGACCGCCTGCATCGAATCCGGCGTCCTGCCGAAGGATTCCTCCCAGTGGGCGGCCAAATTCAGAAGAATCCCTCGAGGAGATGCTCTCTTCGGCGCTGCTGGTTCAAGACAAAGAACTCGCGGGCATCGTCCATGAAGTAGATGAACTCTTAAAGACCATTAAGGCGGACACCCCGGAAACTCAGGCGGTCAGCAACACGCTGCAACGCGCCGTCTTGTGCGCCGTTAAGCAGTCCCTGTTGGATCGAGAGCTTCAGTCTCTGGCGCTCACCGACGACCTGACGTGTTTATATAACCGGCGGGCCTTTTTGGCGTTGGCGACGCAGCAGGTGAGACTGGTGCGCCGCAAGGGGGAAGGGCTTCTGCTTTTCTTTGCCGATGTGGACGGCCTGAAGAATATCAACGATTCCTTTGGACACCGTGAAGGCGACTTCGCATTGGTCCGAACGGCGCAGGCTTTGGAGCAAACGTTCCGCGACTCCGACATCCTCGCCAGATTGGGCGGGGATGAATTCGCGGTGCTGGCCGTGGAAGCATGCTGCCAAAACCAGGAAATCATTCTGCGCCGTTTGGAGCAAAGCCTGCGAAAATCAAACGCGGACGAATCCCGCTACCGCCTTTCTCTCAGTGTGGGAGTGGCGCGGCTCGCTCCGAAACACTTCATGTCCGTGGGAGAGCTCCTGGAGCAAGCGGATCGCGCCATGTACGAGGAAAAGCGGAAGAGAGGACACACTCGGGATTCTGACCGATCCGGCCTCGAACGATCTTTGGAGGCAATAGCGCTATTGGAAAAATTGGAATATTCATAATTCAAGTGTCTTCGCAGGCTTTCTGCCTCGTCATTCGCCGAATTAAAACCTACAGTCACTTCGCAAAAAAATTTAATCAAATTAACCGTATCAGCCAGGCGGATGGCGCAGCCTTAGAGAAGCTTTTGCTTTTTCGGGTGGCCGGTCCCTCGTGGGTTTCGAGGGGTCGGGGTTTTGATTTCTCGGTGTTTCCGACTTAGTACGCGGGGTCAACCCTGATCAACCCATTCTTGGATTTGAAGAAAAAGGAAAACTGCTCCAGGGCCGGTCTTTAGGATGATCGACATGTTTCCGTTTCAACGGATTCATGCGCACGTAGTGAAGTTTTTCGACCCTCTTTTTCAAACTCCCCACATTGAAATCCGGGGGACAACAGGATTATTCGGGCGCCCAGCGCCTGAGAAGCGTTTTCGTACCTCGCTGTTCAAGCTCTTTCGCGACTCTGACGGAGGCTTCCTTGTTCGTGTAAGGACCGACGGCCACTCTGTAGAAATGGTCCGAGCCGCGCCTGAACACAAACGCTGGAAAGTTTTTCTTTTGCAAATCGTGCGCCAACGCATCCGCGTTGGCTTCGTTTTTCATCGCGCCAACTTGAAGCACGAAACCGGGAAGGTCCAGGCGCAGAGTTGGAGGGGAAACAGGGGTTGCTGTGGGAGATGGTTTTAAAGAAGCCGTTGCATCCTTGGGAGGCAATTCAGGCGCTTTCGTCACGGCCGCGCTCTCTTGAACCTGCACGTTCATCCTCGTCCCGCGCCAATGGTAGACGAGATATCCAAAAATGGAAGACAGGAGCACCGAAGCCACCGCGATCGCAATTGTAGGGCGTGACTTACGGTCGTGATGCAACTCCCCGGCACTAACTAATTCCGGGTTCTGGGGCTCAAATTCCTCGCTAAAGGAACCCGGAAACAAGAAGGACAACGGGCGAGCCTCGCTGCTGTCACTTCCCCCTTGAACAACAGGTTTAATCAAAGCATAAGTTTCGTCGGTGGCGACCGCCGGTTGGATAGGTTCCCTCACGGGATCGGCTTGCTTCGTTGCTCCGGCTCTCGCCGATATCCACTCGACAAGTTGCTCCCGGGAAGGGTCGGCTAGTTCCAGAAAATGCAGCCCGATTCGATGTTCCAGCTCGTTTGTCCAGACAATTTCCGCCCTGCCCTGGATGCAATTGCTCTTTTCCGGCAGGTAGAACGAAAAGGGGATAGTTTCGCCCAGACTTCTGGCGGCAAGTACGTCCGCTGCCAGGCCATCTGGGCTCAGATCGGACAGAAGCCCGTACTTGGACTCGTCCAAGAGCACCAGTAAATGTGAATCCAGCCCAACACGCTCAAAGTGTCGGCGTTCCTGGATCATTCACCCTCCACAGAGGGCTGGGAATTGACGTTGATGGTATGCCGTTACCCGCTGGCGCGGAAGGACTAAAATGGTCCGAGTTTACAGAGAATGCAACGGCCCGAGGAGGGCGGCAAAACCGGCTACGGCCCGTGCAGCAGGCATCCCGCTCGCCGCACAAAGGATTCCGGCTGAGAAAAACTTATTGTTCCTGTTGCCGGTATTTTCGGCCCCGCAGGAACGCGCTGAACTTGGCGATGAGGTTTCCCGAGGCTTCTGATAGGGATGGCGCGGCATCCGCCGTATCGTTTACTTTTTTCATTGCGCCTGGAGGCAGGGGGATGCGGATGAGTTGTCCGGCTTCCAGATGATCCGGGTCTTTCAAGTCGGGATTGAGAGCGCGGATTTTTTTGGATAGATCGCTGTCGAAATGCCCCAGGTATCTTAAACTGAGTTCCTTGAGTGTCTGCTGCGGACCGGCCATGACCGTCAGCACTTGACCGCCCCGCGTATCCTGGGGCTCAGCGTCATAACTTGCGATTGCGCCTTCCGATTGATCGGCAAAAATCTGCGGGCTGAGGGAGCGAGAAGCATGATGGAAAATGTCCGACGTCTTAGCTAGCCCTAACTCCGACCGGCCCAGAATAGCGAGAAACAATGGCCCGGATAAAAGAACGACGGCCAGGATCGCCGACCGCACCGGCCAATTCGGCCGTGTGATTTTTCGGCCCGCGTCATAAGTAAGGTATCCATTCGATGGACGATCTTTCTTGTTTGCGGCAGTCATCTGTACAGGGCGAGGCCGCGAAGCTCCGGCACCCGCGGCGGAGGCAACCGGAGCAGCAACGGCAGAGGCAACCGGAGCAGCCGGGGAATCGGCCATGGCCAACGGCTCGGGAACGAGAGACTCCATATCCAGACGCTTCATGGCCTCCTGCACGGTCTCGAGTGTCACCGTCCGAAGGCTGCGAATCGAGGCCAACAGCAACGAGGTATAACAGAGGTTATTGATATTCCTGGGAATGCCTTTGCTGTTACGCGCGATCAGCCTGATCGAAGCCGCGTCAAAAATGGGTTCGCCCGAATAACCCGCCACCTTGAGGCGGTGCTCGATGTAGTACCCCGTTTCCTCGACGGTGAAAGGTTCCAAATGGGTGAGAACCGCGATGCGCTGGCGCAACTGCGAGAGCCCGGGCTGGGCGAGCTTGGCAGCCAACGGAGGCTGGCCGGCCAAAATGATTTGCAGCAGCTTGGTGTTGTGAGTCTCGAAATTGGAAAGCATGCGCACGGTCTCGAGCACGCTATCATCCAGGTTTTGCGCTTCGTCGACCACCAGCACAAAGCGTTTTCCCGCCAGTAATTCTTCAAACAAGATCTCGTTCAATACTCCGTGCATCGCTACGAGGCCCATTCCATTGACGTCCGCGCCCAGCCCTTGCAGGATGTACTCGATAAATTCGCGCGGGTTACACTGCGTTTGGGACACCAGGACGGTTCGCGTGCTGTCTCGCAAATCTTCCAGCAGCTGATACAGCAGAGTCGTTTTGCCCATTCCCGGTTCGGCAATTAACGCAAAAAATCCCCGGTTGTCCGCAATTCCGAGCGAGAGTGACGCCAGCGCTTCGCCATGAGTCCGGCCGGAGTAAAGGTACGCCGGATCTGGAGTCATTCCGAATGGTTCTTCCCGCAAATCAAAAAAGTCCAGAAACATCGGTGTGATCCCGCAACTCCACTGACGGACCGAGGGAAAGTCTTGGCAGGTAAGTCCTGGCCACCTATATGGTTAGCCCATTCCCGCGGTGAGCCAATCAGCCTCCCGGGCTTGCCGGAAGCCCTGATTCCCTTATCCGCCCAGCGCAGACCCGCAACCTCGGGCTAACCTCCGAATTTCATTCTTGCCACCGGTGGCCATCGCAAATTGGACCCGGGACAAGGGTCCCTCTTCCCCGGTTAGCTTCTAATATACACGCTACACGGCCCCCCTTCAAGTACCCAGTCCTTGCCGAGGCTTCCCACTCTCGGACGGTTGAGGAAGACTCTTCCCTTGCTGAACGAGTGGCAGTTGTGACATCCTTCACCGTAATTCCGGGAGGGCTCCCATGCATCCATTGAATGGCTGGCGCAGTTTGCGTCAATTCGTAATGCCGACGTTGATAGTCCTCCTCGCGGGGGTTTCGGCGGCGGCGCAAATGGCACCGACACGCACGTGGGAAGAACTCAAACAAGAAACCCAGCGGCGCGTGGACAAAAACCTGGGACCCGTGGGCGGCCTCAAGTCCGAAGACGCGCGCGAAGCGCTCTCCAATATCCACAGCCTGGACCGCGACGAATGGGCGGCTGCCTGGAGCGCTATCGGCGAGCGGTATGACAAACGCGCGAAGAGTGAAGAGGCGGACAAAAACACCACCGCGGCGCGTGACGACTATTTCATGGCCTTCCGCTATTACACGGCAGCGCGCTGGCCCGTGCCGAATTCATCGGGCAAGCAAAAAGCGTATCTGAGTGCGTTGGCCGCATTTCGCAATTACGGGCGCTTCCTCGATCCACCCGTCGAAATCGTGCACATCCCATTCGAGGGCAAGGACATCCCCGGATATATCCGTCTGCCGAAGGATGTGCGGCCGGCGCCGCTCATCTTCATGATCAATGGAACCGATTCCCGCAAGGAAGACGAAGTTCAAGGACGTGACGCCATGTTCCGCAGCGGAATCGGAGTGTTCGCGATCGACATGCCCGGCACCGGGGAATCGCCTATCAAGGCTGACGTTGGATCGGAGCGCATGTTTTCGCGCGCGCTCGACTATCTGGCCACCCGGCCGGATGTGGACAGCAAGCGCATCTTGGCCTGGGGCGTAAGTTATGGCGGCCATTGGGCGGCGAGCCTGGCCTACATGGAGAAGGCCCGCATCCGCGGCGCAGTCGTGCAGGGCGGACCGGTGCATGACTACTACACCGCGGAATGGCAGAAAAAATCCCTAGGCACGCCCGAGTACTTGTTCGATTTGTTCGCGGCGCGCTCCGCCATTTACGGCGTGGAGTCCGTGGATGAAATGCTGACCTACGAAACGCGCTTATCGCTGAAGACCCAGGGCTTTCTCGGGCAGCCCTCGGCGCCGATGCTCGTGGTGAATGGAGAAAAAGATAGCCAGGTGCCGATTTCCGACCTTTACATGCTGATGCAATCGGGCGGCTCGGCCAAGTGGTCCTGGGTGAATCCCGACGGCGGACACACGGGCCGCTCTCAGGAGTGGCCGAATTCCCGAATCTCCGAGGAAGTCATCACGCCGTGGATCAAGGCTCGGCTGGAACCGGTGCCAGCAAAAAATAACATGTCGGGTGGGAACTGATTCTGCCCAGCCAAGGCGCCGGCTTTTCGTGGCGTTGCCGGGAAATTTGTAACTGGCCGGGAAGCGCCAACGTCCCTGTGTGAGCGAGGAAGTACGCCGCGGGCCAAACAGAAATCCTAAATCTGAATGTGGTGGAGAGATTTATGCGAAAAACAAGTTGGGCTGTCCTGTTCCTGGTTTGCGCTGCCGCGTTGGCGACTCTTGCGGCGGCTCCTTCGCCGCAAGGCTCAGGCTATCGCTTGTTGAAGAAGTTGACCCTGGGGGGTGATGGCGGATGGGATTATCTCTCCGCCGACCCTGCTTCCCACCGTCTGTTCATCTCGCGGGGCACGCACATCATGGTGGTGGATGCCGACGGCACCGTCGTCGGCGATATCCCCAACCTGCAAGGAACCCACGGCGCGCAAATCGTGCCGGAACTGAACCGCGGATTTTCCAGCAACGGGCGCTCCAACTCGGTGACCATCTTCGACCTGAAAACGCTTGCGCCCATCAGCGAAGTTAAACTGCCCATGGCCGATGGCCCGGATGGTTTCATGTACGACCCGGCATCGAGGAACGTCTTCGTGTTCAACGCCCGCAGCCACGATGCGACCGCGGTGAACGCCAAGACGGGAGAGGTGGGCGGCACGGTCCCGCTCGGCGGCAAGCCGGAAGCGGCGCAAGCCGATGGCGCGGGCCACGCCTGGGTCAATGTCGAAGACAAAGCGCAGCTTTTGGAATTCGATACGAAAGAGTACAAGGTGCTCAACACCTGGCCCCTGGCGAATTGCGAGGAGCCAACCGGGATGGCCATTGATACGGCCCACAAGCGGCTGTTCATCGGCTGCCACAGCAAGGTCATGCTGGTGACGGACTACGCGGGAAAAATCGTTGCCAGCGTGCCCATCGGGCAGGGCGTTGACGCCGCCTCCTTCGATCCCGCAACCGGGTTCGCATTTGCCTCCTGCGGCGACGGCACGATTACCGTGGCTCATGAAGATTCGCCGGACAAGTACACGGTGGTGGAAACAATTTCAACGCAGCGCGGCGCGCGAACCATGGCGCTTGACACTGCGAACCATCGCGTCTTCACCGTCACATCGGACTTCGGACCGCCGCCCGCGGCCACTGCCGATAATCCGAATCCCCGGCCGACGCAAGTTCCGGGCACATTTACGTTGCTGATTTACGGCAAGTAGGGCGTCGACCAAAACTCGATTGCCGCAGGTTTTTGGTAGCACAGACTTCAGTCTGTGGGTTTCCATAAGTCCTAGCGAATACCGAGCAGATCCTCTTCAGGATCTGGAATTTTTGTCCTTGCGCGTCTTTTCACTTATCGATTGATTGGCGGAAACCCACAGACTGAAGTCTGTGCTACTGGCGCCCGCCAATCCATTGAGAAAGTCGGGCCGGGTATTCAGGTTTCCCTGCGTTCAATTCGTGGGGTTGCTTGCGGGAGCGTTCGCGGCGCCGCCTCGAGGCGCGGGATATTCCGCCTCATGGAACGTGCCGATAAACCAGCGCCCGTTCTGTTTGATCATCGTGACGATCATCAATCCCTTGCGCGGCGGAACCGCCGATCCGTCCGCGGTCTTCGTTCCGGTGATGACGGTGTCGGCATCGGCTTCCGCCAATTCCGGAGTGAAAAAGCGGATGCTTCTCACGGTGTCGGTGCGCTGCGAATCTTTCAGATTGCCCGCGAAGAGCGCTGCAAACCACTTTTCAATATCCCCGCGGCCGTGGCTGTGCCTTCCGCCCATATTCGTGAAGTCCGAGTCCTCCGCGAAAGTCATGGCCACGCCATGCGCATCGTGACGGCTGAAATTTTCCGAAAAATCGCCGCACACTTTTTTTATGGCGGCCGAGTCTGCGTTAGCAGCGCTCGACTGGCCCGGCGCGGGAGCCGCGCAAGCCGGCATTAGAAGGACCAACGAAATGACGGGAGCCGCGAAGAAAGATGGAAAACGCAAGGTACCCTCCGCGCCGAAAATAAAGGTCGAGCAAACCACGCTGCTATTTGCGGCGCAATCATACGCCACTTCCACTTTCACCGGGATATTTTCCTCCTTCGAGCAGGGGCGCGCCAGCCGCGGCGCGGAGCAAATATGATTGACAAAACTTTTAAACAGCAACAAGCTCTGCACCGGAAGAATTGGACCCACCTGAAATTGATTCGCTACTGGAGGCACGGGATCAGTGGAATCACACGACCAGGATTCGTGAAGGGCGCGGCGCTCACCCCTCTGGCAGTCACGCCGTTAAGCGCACATTGATTCCCGGCTCCATGGCTTCCGTTTTCGCCATCAGGGGCGTGGTGAATAGTAGGAACTGGGAGGAACGAATGAAATCAATACGAACCCTCGTACCGCTGCTGTTAGTGATCGGGACCAGCGTGGCCGCAGGACGTGCGTTCAGCGGGCGAGCCGAACCAGCCGCCGGAACGCCGGCGCAAGTTTCCGCGGGAATATTTCCCAAGGATGTATATAAAGATACAGGTAACCGCCTGCCCGCCATCAAACGCGACGATCTGGACGAGGCCGGAAAGAAACTTTTCGACGCGCGAGGCCAGGTAGATTCGTTCGGGCCGGGGGGCATTCGGCTCTATAGCCCGCCCGTGGCCGAGTACATGGGCAGCGTGAACGACTTCCTGCGGCACAAATCAGGTCTCGATCCGCGGCTCGTGGAGCTGGCGATTCTGGTTGCGGCGCGAGAGTCGGACTGCGAATATGTGTGGACGGCTCATGAACCGCAGGGTCTGAAGGCAGGATTGCCGCAGGGGACGGTTGACGCCGTCAAATACCGCAAACCGACGAGCGGCCTCGCGGAAAAAGATGCCGTCATCATTGATCTGGGCCGTGAAGTACTCGGCAAGCACCACGTGAGCTCGGACGTCGCCGCTCACGCGCAAACTTTATTTGGCAAGCAGGCACTCGTCAACATCGTCTCCCTGATAGGCGACTACGCATCCACCGCCATTTTATTGAACGCGTTCGACCAGCACGTCCGCCCGGCGGACAAGCCGCTGCTGCCGATTCCTTAGTAGCACAGGCTTCAGCCTGTGGGTTTTGGTACTTTCAGGGACTAAACCCCGCAGGCTGAAGCCCGCGCCACAAATCCATAAAATTATTTCGCTTCGATGTAAAATCGCTTGGCCGCATCGGCGATCCAACCGGGATTTTCCCAGTCGGGATATTTCGCGCGAAATTCCACCAGCAGCAATTGCGCGGTTTCTTCAGAAGACTTTCCCTGCGCCTTGATTTCCGCGACGCGCGATTGCACGGCCTTGAGATAGGTGCGCTCTTTGGCGATGAGCGAGGCGTCGCCAACTTCGCCGTGGCCGGGAACGATCGTGCGCGGGTGAAATTCATCGAGCTGATCTAGTATGGACAGCCAGTTTTTTCCGCTGGCGTCCGCGTCGGGAAAGATGGGGAAAAATCGGTTGATCACCACATCCCCCGTGAAGAGAACTCCATCCTCCTCGACGAAAATGTTGTTATCTCCGCGTGTATGCGCCGGGCCAAGCCAAACCAGCCTCACCGTGACGCCGCCCAAGTCGACTTTCGCTTCCCGGTCGAAAAGGATGTCGGGCGGGCGCGGCTTGACGTCCTGCAGCAGCGCTTTCAATTCCGGAGTCCGCTGGCTGAAATTGTGGATGAACTCCGGCTGCTTTCGATCCACTTCTTCTTGCTGAGCTTCGGGACGAATCACAATGGTGTTCGGGGGAAAAGATTGCACACCGGTCATGTGCTCGGGATGGAAATGAGTCGTCGTGAAATAGAGGTCGGTATTTTTGCTGACCCTGGAGAGTTCGCGCATGACGGTATGCCCATTTCTGGCGCCCATACCGGCATCAATGATCATCGTCGCGCGCGTCCCTACGACGATGCCGATGTTGGGCACGAGATTCACGCGACCGTCCGGGATCACATAGACATGCTCGGACACTTTGATGGTCTTGTTTTCCTGCACCAGCGGCGGAGGTTGCGATTGATTGTGCCCCATCGGCGCCGTCTCTTGCGGTTCGTTCGCAATCGCCGCGCCCGTCGCACCCAGAAGTCCCAGGAGCGTAAGGACCAGGAGTGTCGTCGATTGGCGATGATTCGTGCGTGGCCCCATAGTTTGTTCTCCTTCAGCTGAATTG
>Ga0210409_10003976_pt1 | contig 16153 bp, 11 predicted proteins | sample IncBWH17MmetaG_FD_161649 | JGI IMG/M metagenome (GOLD analysis project Ga0210409, IMG submission 161649) | Forest soil microbial communities from Barre Woods Harvard Forest LTER site, Petersham, Massachusetts, United States - Inc-BW-H-17-M | ecosystem: Environmental > Terrestrial > Soil >...
ACCCGTCCGTTCCGTGCACGCGGATCCGCTGCCCATCCCGGATCAGCCGGGTGGCTCCCTCGACCCCCACGACGGTGGGCAGGCCGTACTCTCGCGCGATGACTGCGCCATGGGTCATCAGGCCCCCCACCTCCGTCACCAGGCCCTTGATCGCGAGGAACAGGGGCGTCCAGCTGGGGTCCGTGTAGGCGGTGACCAGAATGTCGCCTGCATCGAGATCGGCCTCCGCCATGTCCAGGACGACGCGAGCCCGCCCCTCGACGATGCCGGCGGAAACGGGCAAGCCGGGCAGCGCGCCGGCCGGCAAGTCGTCGCGCCGGTACTCCCCCTTGACGATCTCGCCGTCGGAGGTGAAGACGCGCGGCGGCGTGAGAGCTTGATACGACCTGAAGGCGTCCTTGCGCTGGCGGATGAGCCGCGCGTCCATCTGGTGCGTGCGCACGACGTCGTGCAGCTCCTGGAACGTGAGGTAGAAGATGTCTTCCTTCTCGCGGAGCACGTCGGCGCGGACCAGGCGCCTGGCTTCTTCCAGCAAGGCCTGCTTGTAGACAAAGTGCCGGCGGACGATGCCGTACTTCGGATACTCCCGGTACCCGACGAAGGTCCGGACCCGCTCGATCATCCGTGCGGCCTCTTCCGCCTTTGCCTCGCCGTTCGGCAATGCGCGCAGGCGTGCCAGCACGTCCTGCTCCTTCTTCGCGGCCTCCTGCCTTCCTTGCTCGAATCGGCGCGCGCCGGCGCCCGGCTCGAAGTTCTTGACGTTGACGAGGATGACCGGCACGAGCGCGGTGGGGCGTTCGCTCCAGCGTGGTTTGGTGACGTCGATCTCGCCGACGCAGCGCATGCCGTACTCGTTGAGGAACACCACGATGGCGTCTCGGACCGCCCGGCCGCCCGCAAGCTTGGCCAGCTCGTCCAGAAACCCCTCGTCACCGACCTGCTGGACGTGCTCCAAAAAGGCCACCACGTTCGGATGCGGGCGGACCGCGTCGGCCACGTCCAGCAGGGCGAGACCCATCTCGGACGTGATGTTGTGAGGGACGGACAGGGTGAGCGTGTCGGCCGCGTTCTTCTCGCCGAGCCACGCCTCGAGCTGGTCGTTGAGCCACCAGGTGGCCTCCATTCCCGCCATGATCACCTGAATGCTCCGCGGATCGAGCAAGAGCCGCTTCAGCTCCTGAAGGTCCGACAGGATGAAGTCGAGCAGCGTCGGTCCGGACTCGGTCCGGATGTCACGTTTCAGGGTGGCGACGGACGAGCGGTTGCGCTCGATCAGCTCAGCGACGATCGTCGGATCGGTCTCGATCCGCGCCGGCCCGCCCCGACGCGGCGCCGCTTCGGCGGAAGCCTCGCCCGGGAGGGACGGAATGAAGTCGCCGCGTCCGAGGAGGGTCTGCAGCGCGTCCCGGATGAGTGGATCGGATTTCCCCAACTCCAGAAGGCGGGCGCGGCCCGCGGGCGAAGACAGGTCCTGGGTGACGTCCACGAACAGCCTCCCGGCCGCCTCGACCATCGGCCGCAAGGCCGTCAGCTGGAACAGGGAGAGCCCGAGGGGCTTCATCGCGTCGGTCATCATCTGCTGATGACCGACCGAGACGTAGACGTGGTTGTCCTGGTCGCCCACCACAGGGATGGGATAAAGCGCGGTTATCGCCCGGCTCTGGACAATCTGGAAGTCATCGTCGACCAGGCACCATTCGATGTCCTGAGGCCGGCCGAAGTGCTCCTCGATCCGCCGGCCGAGCTCCGCGAGCCGAACGACCTGCCGATCGGTCAGCGTCGGCTGCTGCTGCCGCGCCGGTTCGATGGCCTGTCGTTGCGTCCCACCGGCCGGTGAGGCGTGGATGGCAAACTGCTTCGTCGCGACCGTCTTGGCGACCATGTCGCCACCCCGCACCTTGTATGCGTCCGCGTTCACCAGGCCGGAGACCAGCGCCTCGCCGAGGCCGAAGCTGGCCTCCACGGAGGCGACCTTTCGGTTGCCAGTGACCGGATCGGCCGTGAACAGGATGCCGGCTGCCTGCGGGAACACCATCTGCTGCACCACCACCGCCATGTGGACCTTGCGATGGTCGAAGCCGTTGCGCTGGCGGTAGGTCACGGCCCGCTCGGTGAAAAGCGAGGCCCAGCACCGGCGGACGTGCTGGAGGATCGCCGCCTGTCCCACGACGTTCAGGTACGAGTCCTGCTGTCCGGCGAAGGACGCCGTCGGCAAGTCCTCGGCCGTCGCGCTGGATCGAACGGCGCAGGCGGCTTGCTTGCCGAGCCGGGCGAGTGCGCCTGCGATCGCCGCCGCGAGATCGTCGGGGATGGCGGTCCCTTCGAGGGTCGCGTGGATCTCCGCGCTGAGCGTGTGAATGGTCTCGCGGTCCTCCGGCTTCACGTAGGACAGCCGATCGAGTCGCTCATGGACCGACGGCGCCTGCGTGACGAACCGCCGGAAGGCGTCCGTCGTCACGCAGAAACCCGCCGGTACGCAGATGCCTTCGATGCGCGAGAGCTCCCCCAGGTGCGCCCCCTTCCCGCCGACGGCAGCGACCTGCGTCTGGTCGATCTCGCGGAAATCCAGCACATAGACCATCGCTAACCCATCAACTAAAGCGGTGGGACCCTCAATGTCACTCTCCGATTTTGCGTCTTTGGGAAGCGTCGTCTGCCGCACGCTCTTCTTCCATTTCGAAGACTCGTTCTATCAACGTGAAGAAGGACTGTTGACCGTGCGACGGTCTGCGCAAGTACTGGGGTGGGCGGACTGCGCCCGGGCGGCGGCTGGCCGTTCGGGCCGGGGCGCAGTACGCTTGCCAAAGATGCGCGCGCACAAGGTCTACAGGTTCACGCCGGACATCGAAGGAGAAGCCCTGCAGGCGATCGACGAGGTCGAACGGGGCGAGGGCATCGTGCTTACGGCCCAGGAAATGGACCAATGGCAGAAGACTGGCCACCTGCCTAAGCGGGCGATGCGGCCGCTGCCCGAAAAATAGCTCTGCGCGGTTGCTAAGCGGGCGATGCATTGGCGACCGTCCCGAAAATACTCCCGTCGTTCGCCCGCTCGTACGCACGCCTCGTCGTAGCAGGCTCGCCAGCCGCACGCGCGGTCGCCACTACAATCGGTCAGCTCTTGAGGGCGCGGACGCTGCCTCTCGCCGACGACGTCGAGGGCTTGTTGAGCGAGTCGGACGTGACGACGATTGAGCGTATGGGAGGACGACGCGTTCTGTCGACCTACGCCCGACGCGTCAAGCGTCGAAGGCTGTGGATTCTCTACTTCTACCGTCCCGGCAGCGAACACGTGGAACTCGTCATGCTCGCCACAGTCGCACCTCGGATTCAATGAAGGGGCGTTCGCCGCGGCAGCTGCACTCGTCCACTCCGGTTTCGTATTCGTCCTTTTCCGACGTCTCTTCCCAGTACCAGCTACTGCAATGTGACCGCCTGGACGCCCCAATAGCCGCTCGAGACGAATAGCTGGTGGTCCTGGCGAGAGAGCGACTGGGTTCCCCAACCCCAACCGCGCGTGCGCACGAACTGGTCGTAGACCGGAGCGGCGTTGCTGTTCAGCTTGTAGATGTCGAGCCCGTCCTGGCCCCATCCTGAAGTGACCATCGCGCGGTCGCCTTCCACGGCGAGCAGCCATCCCCATCCCTTCTGGTCGCTCGCGACGCGATCGACCGGCTGGCTAGGATTGGAGAGGTCGATCTGGTGAAGCTCGACGCTCGGCGCGCCGGACTGCTGCTTGTCCGGGTAGACGCTCGCCGACATATACGCGGTCGTCCCTGCCACGATGACGTCGCCCACGTAGCCGTCCAACGACGTTTGGCTCTGCAAGTAGGCTTTGCCGTTGTAGACCTTGAGGACGTCGAACTCATTGCGGGTCGAGTTGGAGTTGGAGCTGTCGTAGTAGTAGTTGATCGTGTAAATCAGCGTCGGATCGGTCGCGGACCCGCCGACCAGAACGCCGGGCACGTTGATGCGCGATTCGATCTGCGGGTTTTTCGGGTCGCTCAGATTGATGCGGTCGAGCCAGTAGTGCACTTTGGGCTCTACGACGGTCGGGCCGCTGACCACCTGGCCGACCCACTCGGTGTGGGTCGTATACAGGGTATCGCCAACGACACGCATATTGCCCCACCAGGCAGTCGGGTCCTTCGTGATGACCAGCGACGCGGAGGCGGGCTTGTCTGGATTGGACAAATCGACGACATAAAGGTCGCTCGAAGTGTCGACAAATTGCCCGTTGGGCGTGTAGTTCTGGCTCCAGCGGCGGAAGGCAAGCGTGGTCTTGCCGACCTGCACGACGTCGCCCCCGTTGTACCAATCGTAGGCGTAGCAGCCGTACCAGCCCCAGCTCCAGCCGTAATAGTTCGAGTCGGTGGGGAGCACGAGCTGACCGCGCAGCGTCGCTCCGCTGTTCGACAGGTCGACGACTTGGATTTGCTGCTGCCAGGCGGTGCAGGTGGCCGGCGGGCTCGCGGTGCTACAAGAAGCGGCGCCGCCCGGCCGGCTGGCTGGCGTAGCGACACCCACCAGATTGCCAGGGCCCGAATTGCAGGGGACCGTGACCTGTACGTCGGTGACGATGTAATCGAGGTTGCCGTTCGTGAAGACGCGCGGGTTGACGCCGCCAACCGTCGTGTCGAGCGCACCCGACTCATCGAACTTCTCTTCGGCGTCGCTGATCGGCAGGATGCGCACGTCCGAGTGCGACTTGTCATTGTCCCAGAAGTCACTTGAGACCTCAGCGATGGTGGCGCCCGTGGGCTGCGCGGTGGAGACGCTGCGCGCGAGCGTGAGCTCCGCGGTGACCTGAGGATTGGTCGGATTGGAGTAATCGACGACCGAGAGCGCGAGATCGCTCAGCGAAACGACGCGATTGCCGACGAAGATGCCGCGCTCGACCCAGCCCTTCGTGTGTGCCGCGCCGCCGGTGGACAGCGCCGACGGCGTGAACTCGATGAGCTGCACGCCGTTGTTGTACGCGCCCGCTGAAGCGTCCCATCCGCTGAAGGGAAGGAGCACGAGCCCGTTGTTCGGCCCGAGCTTGTTTGGATCCATGACGAACGCCTTGAACGTGCCTTGGGCCGGCGTCGAAGCCCAGCCCTCGCCGAAGGTCGACGTGCCGAGGATCATCGGCTTGGTCGGGTCGGTGACGTCGAGGTAATTGAGCGCGATGGGCGACGAGCATTGCGTCTCGTCGCGTCCCAGGGCGAACAGGCGAGTGGCGTTCGACGGGATCATCAGCCAGACGCTGCCGGGAACCTGCGTTTGGCCGGCCAGTTGCGGCTTTGCGGGGTTCGACAGATCGAAGACCTCGATCGGCACCGTCGTGCTCGACGAGTTGTAGTAATAGTTCGAGTCGGGCGACAGATACATGCGGTTGGGCTCGAATCGCGCCGCCGGTACCCAGTTCGCCCCAGGGATGGTCAGCTCGGACAGCGCCGCTGGCGCATCGGGATTCATGAAATTGCCGGTGGCCAGGATGTACGTGGCGTTCGTGCCGCCGGACTGGCCGTTGGGGGATCCGACGACGTGCGCGGTCTTGCCGTCGGCGAAGTCGAGGTTCCAGCGCCCATTGTCCGGTCCCCAGGTGCCGACGACACCGTCGACCTGGAGTGTGCCGCGCTGAGCGATGTTGCCGCCCGGATCGGAGATGTCGAGATAGACGAGGTCGGTCTTGGTCGGCGGGACGTACGGGCCGTTTGCCTGCTGCTGGGGCTGGTCCGGGTGAGCGAGCAGAATGGCGCTCGACGTCACGTTGAAGATGCCGCCGTAACCGTCGAAGGTCTTCGAAGAGATCTGCTTGATTTGCCCGTTCGAGAAGTCGACCGATGAGACGATGATGCCGCCGTTCGACGTTCCTCCCGGAAATCCGCCCGGAAATCCGACGGGCCCGCCCCCAGAAACGGCGATACCACCCCCGCCGAACCCGCCGCCGCCGACGAAGCCACCCACACCAAGTGGCCAGCCGTACACCCAGCTCGGCTCCTCCTGGCTGACGGCGTAAAGCACATGGCCGACGACGCGATCGTCGCGCACATAGCCGCCGAGCTTCGCGTCCCCGAGGACCTTGATGTTGGTCGGGTCGGTCGCGTCGAACCCGCGGACGATCGAGCCGTGAAACGGCGTGCCGTCGTCGTTGAGGCCGTACCAATCGCCGATGACGACTGTGGCAATGCCGCTGTTTACGACCATGTCCTTCGGATCGCCGAAGATCGCGGCGCGGCCGAGGAGCGTGGGACTGTCGACGTGGCTGACGTCGAAGACCATGAGTCCGCGGTACGAATTCAAGTAGTAGAGGCGGGTGCCCTCGAGCCGGTAGAGGTCGGTCTCCTGCACCGTCCGGGGCGTCGAGACAACGCCGCTGCTCGGGCCGCCCACCGCGGCCCCGTTGGGGAGGTCGGCGGGCGCCGCGGGCGCCGCGGCTGTACCAGCACTCAAGCCACCTCCGCCGCCGAAACCGCCACCGGCGAAGGAAGCGGAGCGCTGGGCGCCGCCGTTGCTTCCAGGCGGAGCGGAACTGAACGAGCTCTCCCCCGTGGGCGGGGTGTTGGTCGCAGCGGGCGGTCCGTGCTTCGACGACCCGCCACCACACGCTGCGAGGGCGATGGGGCCAATAACCACCAAGGAGAGTGCTAGGGAAGAATGGCGTTTCACACTGGATTGCATCGAAGGACCTCCAAGCGATGGCCACCGCACGGGCATGCTCCGTGCCGTTGGCGCAAGTTCGTTAAGTGGCTCTAACTTGGCGCTTTCGCGCTCTCCACGCCTTGTCTGGCCATGACGCGCCCGCCCGGGTCAATGTGCCACCGGCACACCGACTCGCCAAGCGCCAGGTGAACACACCCGTCAGACCCTGGCGTTAGAGAACGCGAAACACCGAGAGACGCACCGACGAAGGAAAACGCTCGCCCATGCTCACGGCCAGTAGCGTGTTGAGATACGCGAGGCCTGCCGCGGCGGTGCGAAGACGAATGTGCGTCCGGAAATAGTACTCCTGCACCGACACGGCTTCCCCCCGGGACAGTCGTCCGAGAACGTCTTGCGGAGCGTGGCGCAGACCGTTCGAGAGCACTTCGATATGCTCGCCGGAGCGCGTCCTCAGCGCGTAATGCGCCGAGATCTCGAGCGTGCCGTCGGGCAACACGGTCTGCCAATCGGCCCCCCCGGGGACCAACTCGCCCTCGATTTCGCCGACGAACCGACCACCCAACAGGGGTATGCACCGGCGCACTCCGGCCGGCGTCTCGCCAATCTCCAAGGGGCGGCCGACTTCGGCCTCGAGCGCGAAGAGCAGCCGCGTGGGCAGACTCGGAGGAAGCATTAGGCATCTCCGGAGGCGGTCATGGGCCGACTAGACCATAGAGCGGCTCGGCCCGCCTAGACTAAGACTAGGGCTGTCCATGGTTTCGCCAGCCGGATGTTTGGTCGGCTTCGTGGTCGTGGTCGTTGACGGAACGTCAACGACCACGTCAACATCAACGCAGATCGCACCCCGTAGACTCTAGGCGAATTTCGTCGGTGTTTTGGCGACCGGAGACGATGCTTCGTCCGACGGGGCAGCAGCGGATCTTCCAGCGGCGTCCTGTTCAGTTGCTGCAACGCCAATCCCGATCCGTGCTGCGTATCGCAGCTGCAACCCCGGGCCGCCGGGGCCACCCCCGCCGGAGTGCATCGCTGAGATGTCGTGCCATGCCGAGGGCGGAACGTGGCAGCCCTATAACGGAAGAGATGTCGACGGGGCCCCCATCAGCCCTCATTGCACCTATCCCGCGGATGCGGCGACTGATGATGCAGAGTCCGGGTCACAATCAAGGGACTGACCTTCCGCCTCTGGACCTTGCACCCTACAGCGCCGGCAAATTCGTCGATGACTTGGGGTCAGGCCATTGCAGTAGATTCATCGAATATTTATTGGACAACGAAGCAAAATACCGTCATGTCGTGTCCTATAGGCGGCTGCCCAGGAGCGGGCCCGTCGACGCTAGAGACAGGAACGACACCGACCTTTATCACTGCTGCTTCCGGTTATGTTTATTGGTCGGACGGGACCAAGCCGTCCAAGTTGATGAAATGTCCGGTCGGGGGCTGCGGGACCTCACCGACCTTGTTGGGCACATCCTCCGCGTCCGTTAATTGGACACCTCAAGCGGCCGACTCAGCAAATGTCTATTTTGTCGAAACCATCGGCAGCGGGGGCGGAAGCGTGCTCCAGTGCGCCGTCAGTGGTTGCCCGTCGAGTGGGCCTATTACCCTTGCAACCGCACCATCTCGCTATCTTGCCGTCGACACCAACAGCGTGTACTGGATAACCTCGGGTGCAATCGTGAAGTGCGCAATCGGTGGATGTGGAGGCAACGTGACCACCGTCGTCACCAGCAACACCGTGAGCACCCAGGATCCGATCCTTGCGGTTGACGCGACGAGCATCTATTGGCTCAATGGCGCGACGCTGATGAAGATCGCTAAGTAGGGGCGGTAGGGTTCAAAACTCCTTCTGCACATTCACGTCGATAACCCCGACCCACTGCGTGTACTGGCCGCCGCCGTCCTGTCCCACGGTCGGGTACATAACGCTTGTACCGTTGCTCGATGTCTCGAGCTGACTCCTGCCCGTGTTGTCGCGATCGAAGAATTGCAAATGCGTGTAGGACACGGCGAAATAAAACAACTCCTCAAACATGAAGCGTGCACCCAGCGCCACTCCGATGTTGTTTGCGTCCATGAGGCCGGGTTCCATTGTCGAATCCGGCGCCGCCGCGGTCTCATATCCCGCTCCGGCAAAAAACTCTATTTTCGGGTTGAGCCAATAGCTACCGCCCACGCGCGCGCCGTAGGTGTCGTTCCAATTGCGCGGGATATTCTGGATCACGTATCCCCCGCTCGCATCGGCCCCAGTGGTGTCCACTTTACATGGGTGCTGCACGTAACTGCCGTCTTTGGCCTTCGTCTGCAGCCCCAGGCACTGCGCCTGCATGACACTCCAGCGCGTGTAATCCCCAAAGGCCCTGAGCTCCACCGCGTCGCCGACACGCCAGCGGACTCCGGCTCGGTAAACGTCTGGAATCGCCTGCAGGAACGTGACCTGCTCACGTAGCGGCAGATGAGAAGGTACCGCATCGTACACGTCGAGTGTCCCAGTGAGGGTTTGCGAGCCAAGACCGGGCTGGGCTTGATAGGACGCTCCCAGCCACAGATGCTTGGGAACGATTTCGAGCAAAGCGCCTGCACCGTAGCTCCCGTCCCAACCTTGGACATCGAGGTTGGCGCGACCTTCGTTCGCCGAATCTGGCAGTGCCGAACCGGATGGGTTCTTGGCTTGACTAAGTCTCACGGTAGAAAGGACGAGGTTCCCGCTGACCCCAATACTCAGCGGCCCGATGCGGTAGCCCGCTCCCGCAGTGAAGTAGATGTTGCTCACCTCGCCATCGATGATGTGCCAGCGTGCAACGCCGTCGGCTGCGCGTGGGCACGGCGGAGCCATCGTGGAGGACAAACAGTGACTTGCCAACGACTGCGTGTTCATTTGATCGTTCTTGTCCCAATGGGCGAATCCCCCGAACGGGACGAAGAAGCCCACACCAAAGGCCAGGTTATCCAGTTTCGCCGTGACGGCGATCGCGGGAGCGCCGAAGGCGTTGAACAGCGTCGCTTTTCCGCTGTTGCCAACTTGCAAGTCGGGCGACTCCGAGGGGCCTGGCTGCGGGGCCGTATGGGTCCAGGTTGCACTGCGCAACGCCAACTGCGCGTCCAGGATCGCACTGAGGGGCGCGTGGCTGAAGCCGATTGCTCCCGGGTTGTAGTAGAGCGCCAATGGATTCGTCTCGGTGACGTTCCCATGCTCGCCGCCGAAGCGTGAAGTCGCGAATCCCGCTCCTCGGGCCGACCCCGCGCCGCAGAGAACCTCGAGAACAAGGGTCACCCCGACGACGACGCTTCTTCCGAGGCTTTTCATTCCTGTCTCCCGTGCACGTGCTCGCACTCACCAGGCAAAGCGCGGCGCACCTTACTACGAGCGCCTCGAGAGAAGCGCGAGGACCGACGTTCCGTCGGCGATTTTTCTTACGGAAGGTCGTTCAGGGCACAGCCATGCGCACGTCGGCGCACGTGGCTCCATTGCTGATCTGCTGCGACGTGAACGTTCCCATGACTGGCATGCTGCTGCTGATGGGGTTCGTCTGTCCTTGGGCCGTGTACTTGGTGCGGTTTTGGTCGACGAACGACGCTTCATCGCTCGAGCAATTCGCGGGGACTGTCGTGTGACAGCCTACGACGTGGTTATCAAACAGGGTGAGTACCGCTGTCCCCGTGTTGGTCTTGCCGTCCATCGAGCGCATGCCGGTCAGCTGGAGCTCCTGCCGCAACACGATGTAGACCTTGTCCGCGCTGTTGCCTCCGATGAGCGCTGTGGGCGGAAGAACGTAGGGGCTCATCGAGCTCGGTGTCGCCGTGATGCCTTGGTTCATATCCATGTCATCATCCACCAAGTCCGACATCATGAAGGGTCCGACCGAGTTGCAAGTAGAGCCTCCCATCGCGCAGTCGGGGGGCCACGCCATCGCCATCATGAGGTTCAGATAATTGCTTCCGTTGACCAGGCCCAAGCCGCCCAACTGAGGTTGCTCGGTGTACATTCCACCTGGCGGACCCTGCGTACCGCTGATGGCGAAGGTCCTCGGAATGGCGTCGAATGTGGCGTCCGTAATCGCGATCTGGATCTTCATGCCATTCGTTATGAGCTGCGCTGCCATGGTCAGCGTGTCATCGGGCAAGATCGTCCTGCACGTCCGCGTAGTTCCGGTATACGACATGCCGTCCGATCCGAGATTCTGAATACCCAGGAACCATATCTGGATATTTCCCATATCCCCTTGAACGGCGGTCGTCGTGGGCCACGCCACCGGCAACGTCACCTTCGTCGCCCACGTCGTCGTGTTCGACCCGGCGTCTCCGGAGCTACCTCCGCCGTCCGAGCCCGAGCTCCCGCCGCCGTCCGTTCCCGAGCTACCGCCATCGGTCTTCGCGCCGCTGCTTGACGTCGAGCCGCTGCTCGATGTGGACCCGCTGCCCGAGCCGCTACTGGACGTCGAGCCGCTGCCGGACCCGCTGCTCGACCCCGAGCTCGTGCTCGACGACTTTCCGCCACTCGAACCAGAGTTGCCACCGGAGCTACCGGCGTCATTGTTGTTCACGACGTTGTTGGTACCGCCCCCGCCACACGCCGCAGCCACTGCAAGCCCCAAGCCCCCGAAGCACAAACCCAATCGCGGACTAAGCCGATGCGTCATAATTGCTCTTCTCCCTGTTAGAGGAGGCTCCGGGGCGGTCCCGAGGGCACTCCCCTCCCTATGCTTCATGTAGCCCCCTCGCTCAGAACAAGAGACGAGGGCGCTCCCACTTGAATAATGCGCGCTTACCACACGGTAAGGGCGTGTTCAAGGACACCTGGCGTGTTATTCCGTCTCTCCGCAGTCTCGCAGGATTTGTGCACGCGCCGTCCGAGTCGATACATTCATGGAAACCAAGTGAGCGCGCTTGCCGATGGCCCTCGCCGTATGATCGCCGCGGCGCTCGAGTTCCGTCAGAATTTCGCGCTTGCCGCACGGGTCTTCTACAGCAGCGGCCTGCTCGCGGAGATGACCCTCCCGGGCCTGCGTGCCGCGCTCTTGGCGGCATGGAGCGGGTCGCGCAGTCCGTCGCGAAGTGTTCGAATTCACGCGGCCAATAGCCCGGACAAGACGGCTCTCATCTGGCGCGATCGCCGCTTGACGTTCTCCGAGCTGAACGAGCGCATGGACCGGGCGGCCGTCGGCTTTCAGCATTCCGGTCTGCGGCGCGGAGCAAGCGCCCTCATCATGGTGCGCAATCGCCCCGAATACATCGAAGCCCAAGCCGGTGCCGGGCGCATCGGGGCTGCCGGGGTGAGCGTTTCTTGGCGGTCCACGGCGCCCGAGCTCACCTACCTCGCGACCCACAGCAAGGCGAAGGTGATTGTCTTCGAAGCGGACTTGTGGCCCGTCATCGAGCAGGCGAGAAAAGGCTTGCCCTGGCTTCAGCCGCGCGACTTCGTTGCGGTCGGAGGCGATGCGCCGGGCTGCCGGCGCTACGAAGAAGACTTTCTGGGCCCTGCCGGCTCGACGCTGCGGGTTGCCAAGGGGACGGACGAAGATGCCGCGGTCGTCGTCTACACGTCCGGGACGACGGGCAAGCCGAAGGGGGCGGTGCGCAAATTCCCCAAGGACGCGATGCACCAAGTGTTTCGCTTCATCGCAGAGACGCCCATGCGCGGCGACGACATTCACCTGGTCGCGTGTCCGCTTTATCACACGACGGCGTTCGGATTCCTCTCCATGAGCAATCTGCTCGGGGCCACCGCGGTCCTGATGGACGAATTCAAGCCGGAGCCGTTTCTGCAGACCATCGAACGCCACCGCGTCACGACCACCGCCCTGGTGCCCACGATGCTGCATCGAGTGATGTCTCTCGAGCCGCGGATTCGCTCCAAGTACGAGGTGAGCACCATGCGCGCGATCTTCACGACCAGCGCGCCGCTGCCGGGCCCGCTCGCGATCGAAGTCATGAACATGTTTGGCGACGTCCTCTTTAATGTCTACGGCGCCACCGAGACGGGCGTCGTCACGTTGGCCAAGCCCGAAGACCTGCGCGCTCGCCCGGGCACGATTGGCCGCCCGGTCCCGGGCAACGAGATCCGCTTGATCGACGCCTCGGGAAACGACGTCGGCGTGGACCACGTCGGAGAGCTCTACACGCGCAATGGGATGCTCGTCAGCGGCTATCACGCAGACCCGGAGTCCACGAAGGCCAGCATGATGGACGGATTCTTCACGGTCGGGGATCTGGCCCGAAGGGATCCCGAGGGGCGCTACTTCATCGAAGGCCGAAGAAGCGACATGATCATCTCGGGCGGCGTCAACGTGTATCCGGCCGAGGTCGAGGCCGTGCTCGAAGCGCACCCGCAAGTGGCCGAAGCGGCCGTGGTCGGCGCCGACGACGCGGACTGGGGAGAGCGCGTGCGCGCCTTCGTCGTACCGCGGCAGGGCGACGGCCAGCTCGAAGACGGCGCGCTGCGCGCGTGGTGTCGCGAGCGGCTCTCGGGTCCGAAGGTGCCGCGCGAATTCGTGTTCGTCGAAGCGCTCCCGCGCAACCCGACGGGCAAAGTGCTGAAGCGCGAGCTTCGGAATTGGTCTAGTACCGGGTAGCGTCGTGCCCATCGCCCTGTTCGTCCGTCACGGAAGAGCCTCCGCGTTCGGCACCGACTACGACGTCCTGTCGCCTCTTGGCGTCGAGCAATCCGAAGCGTTCGGGGCCTGGGTCGCCGACGCACAGCTCGCCTTCGACGTTGTGTTCGTCGGTCCGCGCAAGCGCCACGCACAAACCCTCGAAGCCATATCGAGGGCGCTCTCGGCGCGCGGACGCCAGCTTCCCGCCGAGGCCGTCGTCCCCGAGCTGGACGAGCACGACGGCATCTCCCTCGTCTTCAAGCTCCTTCCGATGCTCGCCATGGATGACCCGAAGCTGCGATCCATCGTGGAGGCGACCGCGCGCGGAGAGCAACCCGCGACCGCCGACATCCTCGACGCATTCAAGCGGGTCACGCGGCGATGGGTCCGCGGCGAGATCGGCCACGACGACGTGGAGTCGTGGGCTGCGTTTCGCACGCGCGTCGGTCGCGCCCTCGAGCGCATCGCGTCCATCGGCAAGGGCAAGAAGGCGCTCGTCATCACCTCGGCGGGGGCCGTCGCATCCGCGGTCGGCGAGGTCCTGGGCGTGCGCGACGACGAGAAGGTGCTCGACCTCAGTTGGGCGGCGTACAACGCGTCGATGACCGAGCTCGCCTTCGCGAGCGGACGCTGGGGCCTGCGCACCTTCAACGCAACCCCCCACCTTCGCGAACCCCGCCTCGTGACGCGGGTCTGACCTTCTTACGTACGAGAAGAAGGCTTAGGGAGACAGAGAGACCGTACGATCCGGACGCGCTCGGAGGAGTGCTAGGCTAGCGCGCCCATGCTCGAGCCGTCCGGTCCCGCGCGCGCCGTCCTCACCAAGGTCCGCGAGTTCGTTCGCGACGAGATCATCCCAGTCGAACCGAAGCTCGTCGGCGGGACCTTCCGCGACGCCCTTCCACTGTTGACGCAGCTGCGCGAGCGAGCGAGGCGCGGCGGGCTGTGGGCTCCCTTCTTGCCGAAAGAGCACGGAGGGCTCGGGCTGTCGCTTTACGATTACGCATTCGTCAGTGAGGAGCTCGGGCGCTCGCCCATCGGGCACTTCGCGCTCAATTGCCAGGCGCCGGACGTCGGGAACATGGAGCTTCTCATGGCGTTTGGCAGTGACGAATTGAAAAAGCGGTATCTCGAACCGCTCATCGCCGGCACCATTCGAAGCTGTTTCTCGATGACCGAGCCCGAGCACGCGGGCTCGAACCCGATCTGGTTGTCGACCCGAGCGACGCGCGATGGCGGCGACTACGTCATAAGCGGTCGAAAGTGGTTCACGACGGGCGCCGACGGCGCCGCCTTTGCGATCGTCATGGCCGTGACCAACCCCGAGGCGGACACGCCGTACCTGCGCGCGAGCCAGATCGTCGTGCCGACCGAGACGCCCGGTTTTCGCATCGTGCGCAACCTTTCGGTCATGGGCGAGCCCGGAAATGGTTGGGCCAGCCACTCGGAAGTCGCCTACGAGAACGTCCGTGTACCGGTGTCCAACCGGCTCGGCGACGAAGGGGCGGGGTTCGTCCTGGCTCAAGAGAGACTGGGACCGGGACGCATCCACCACTGCATGCGCTGGGTCGGCACTTGTGAGCGCGCCATGGATCTCATGTGCCGGCGAGCGGCCACGCGCGAGCTCTCTCCCGGCAAACCGCTCGGGACCCGTCAAATCATCCAAGAATGGATCGCCGACAGCCGCGCCGAGATTCACGCCTCTCGCTTGATGGTCCTCAGCGCGGCGCAGTCGATCGACCAAAACGGCATCCACCAGGCGCGCGACGAAATCGCGATCATCAAGTTCTTCGTCGCGGGCGTACTGCAGCGTGTGCTCGACCGCGCGATCCAGACCCACGGCGCGATTGGACTCACCGACGAGACCCCGCTCGCATTCTGGTGGCGGCACGAGCGTGCTGCGCGCATTTACGACGGACCGGACGAGGTGCACAAGGTCTCCGTCGCTCGTCACATCTTGCGGGGCTACGGACTCGACGTTCGCTGAATCACCATGACAGACCACATCGATCAACCCACCCCCGTCCGCTCCGATTCGGGGTTCGCGCTCGACGCCCTCGACGCCTGGCTGCGCCCCCGTGAAAAAGGGCTCTCGGGAAATCCGGAACTTTTGCAGTTCGGTCGCGGTTTTTCCAACCTCACCTACCTCGTCCGATTCGCAGACCGCGAGCTCGTGCTGCGTCGCGCTCCGCCGGGCGTGAACATCAAAAGCGCGCACGACATGGGGCGCGAGTTCCGGATTCTCAGCGCGCTCGCCCCCGCATGGCCGAAAGTCCCGCGCCCGGTCGCCTACTGCGAAGACCCGGGCGTCATCGGCACCCCCTTTTATGTCATGGAGCGTGTGCGCGGCGTCATCTTGCGGGCCAGCCTTCCGCCGGACCTTGAGCTCGCACAAGCGACGATGCGCCGGGTTTCAGAGGCCGCTTGCGACACGCTGGCCGAGATTCACAGCATCGATTGGCGCGCGGTCGGTCTCGGCGATCTCGGCAAGCCCGAAGGGTACGTCGAGCGTCAGGTGCGCGGCTGGACCGATCGATGGCGTAAGGCGCGCACCGACGACGTGCCCGACATGGAGAAGCTCGGCGCCTGGCTCGACGAGCACCGCCCGCCCGAGAGCGGCGCGACGCTGGTGCACAACGACTTCAAGTACGACAACTTCGTGCTCGCGCCTGATCTATCTGCGGTCATGGCCGTTCTTGATTGGGAAATGGCCACGATCGGCGATCCGCTCATGGATCTCGGCACTGCGCTCGGCTACTGGACTCAGGCCGATGACCCGCCGGTCTTTCACGTAAAGCGGTTCGGCCCCACTCAGCTCCCCGGCAACCTCACGCGCGTAGAGTTCGCCGAGCGCTGGGCACGCGCTACCGGGCGAGACGTGAGCAATATCCTATTTTATTATGCGTTTGCCCTATTCA
>Ga0210409_10003978_pt1 | contig 16151 bp, 14 predicted proteins | sample IncBWH17MmetaG_FD_161649 | JGI IMG/M metagenome (GOLD analysis project Ga0210409, IMG submission 161649) | Forest soil microbial communities from Barre Woods Harvard Forest LTER site, Petersham, Massachusetts, United States - Inc-BW-H-17-M | ecosystem: Environmental > Terrestrial > Soil >...
CTACGCAACGAACGCGCGCCAAGAGCTTTTGAATCGGTGGTGCCCGAAATTCGTCGAGCTGCTGGTCGATGGTCTGCGCAAGGCGGGGTTGGAGATTACGTAGCACAGGCACAGGCACTTGGCTGTGCTACACGATGCTCGGGCGCTTCTTTCCGAAGCCTGTCGCCTGTTCGAATGCGTGGGCCATTTGCAGTACAGAAAAATCTTCTTTGTTGCGGCCGACGATCTGTACGCCTACGGGGAGGCCTTCTGGGGTAAAACCTCCTGGCACTGATGCCGCTGGATTGCCTGTGGCGGAGATGTACCAGCAGGACTTCATCCAGTCGATGTAGTTGTCGAACTTCACGCCGGCGATCTCTGTGGGGTAGGGTGTGTCCACATCAAAGGGCGGCAACTGGGTGGTGGGCAGGACGAAGTATTCGTACTTTTCCAGGAATGACTGAAAGTTCCGCCAGAGCTGGCCGTGGGCGGTCTCGGCACGCGCTACGTCCATTCCGGTCAGCCGCAGGCCTTCCTCGATTTCGCCTTTGAGCGTGTCCTTGAAAGCGTCCGGGTGGTCATGCAGCCGCGGGCCATAAGCATTCGCCGAAGCCAACGCGCGCAGCACGCGAAAAGCGATTTCCGCTGGGGCGAAGTCCGGCTCGGCCTGCTCGACGATGCAGCCCAGTGATTCAAACGTCTTGCGGTGGCCATCCACTACGGCTCGCACGCGCGGGTTGAAGGGCACGCCGCCAAGGTCCTTGAACCAGGCCACGCGCACGCCTTTGAAGCTGCGGTCCAGCGGCCGGGCGAAAAGTTCTCCCGGTTCGTCAATGGACAGCGGCGCATGGGGATCCGGCCCGGCAATCGTGCTCAGCACGTAGGCAAGATCGGCGACGGAACGTCCGAGGCATCCGGAGGTGCTGAGGGTCGACCACGCGAATGCCGCTTTCGGATTTGGCACGCGGCCGACGGAAGGGCGGAAGCCGGCCACGTTGCAGAATGCCGCAGGATTGCGCAGCGAACCACCGGTATCGGAGCCGCTGACGACGGGAGCAAACCCGCATGCGAGTGAGACTGCAGCGCCGCCGGAAGAGCCGCCGCACGTCTTCGTCAAATCATAAGGATTGCGCGTCGCGCCGAAGACGTTGTTGAACGTCTGTGAACCCGCGCCAAATTCCGGCGTGTTGGTCTTGCCGATGGTGATCGCACCCGCGCGGCGCATCCGCTCGACAACGATATTGTCTTCGGTAGGGACGAAATCTTTAAAGAGCGGCGATCCATATGTGGTGCGAATGCCGCGCGTTTCCAGGAGGTCTTTGTGCGCGACCGGCAAGCCGTGCAGCGGGCCTAGAGTCTCCTTGTGCGCTTGCATCTCATCGGCTTTCGCGGCGTCGGCGGCGGCCATTTCCGGCACCAGAGTCACGATGGCGTTGACTTTCGGATTTACGCGCTCGATTTGTTTCAGGTGCGCGGCCAATGCTTCGCGCGCAGAGAGTTTTTTTGCGCGGATCAGGCGGGCCATTTCGATCGCGCTCAGAAAACAAATGGAGGAATCCGCGGCGGCTTGCGCCTCGGGAGTGCCCTTCAGGAGAAACGCGGCGGCGGTTCCGAGCAGGAGTTCGCGGCGCGTTGGTTGATTTTCACTCATGGGCGGAAGTCTATCATGCGGCGGCCGCACAGTAGGACAGGCTTCCAGCCTGTCGGGTTTCGTAATGCCAGGCTCAGTGGAAATGAGACAGGCTATAAGCCTGTCCTACTCGAGCTTCCTGCGCGCAAAAATAAAAAGCGACGACGCGAGCAGCACGAACATCACCACGCCTAGCCAATCGTTTGTGGCGAGACTACCAATCCATTTTGTTCCGACATTGAATTTGTCAGGCGTGACCCAGCCGCGGATTTCCATCAGCTTGATAATGATCGCGAGGAGGCCCACGACGCCGCCGGCGGCAATCAATCCGCTGGAGTAGAGCGCTCCTGGACTGACTTCGCTTTCCGATCCGGCGGTCTTGGGCTTGTTGCGTTCGACGAGCCAGCGCACAGCGCCGCCCGCGAAAATCGCCGCGGTTGTGGCAATCGAAAGATATGAACCCACGGCGAAAGAAAGCGAACGCACGCCCAGGAGTTCAATCGCGACAACGAGGAAAACGCCGAGCATCACGAGTCTCCATGGCAGGCGCTGCGTCAGGATGCCGTGGATGACCGTGGCCATCAAGCGCGCCTGCGGGGCGGGCGCGGCGTCGCTGCCGATTCCCTGCACCCACTGGATTTCGATCTGCCCGGTCGCGGGATCGTAAAGATATTTTCCGTCCGGCACTTGCTGCGAGCTCAGAGCATTGACGAGAACGTACGTTTTGCCCGCGTGCTCGTAATTCTGTGTCTCCACCTGCACGCCTTCGGGAAGCTGCGCGAGGTTGATGGGAATCACGTTGGGCGTATATTTTTCGAGGCCCTTGTTCATCGCAATCAGCGTCAAACCGATAAAAAACGAAGCCACAAATACGCCGACGATCAAACTGATCTGCTGCCTCACCGGTGTGGCACCCACGAGGTAGCCTGTTTTCAAGTCCTGAGAGGTCGCCCCGGCATTGGCCGCGGCGATGGCCACGACGCCGCCGATCGTGATCGCCAGGGCTTCATAGGCAGTGGCCGTCCATCCCCTCACGAGAAACATCGCGCAGGTAGCCATGAGCGTTGCGATGGTCATGCCGCTGACGGGGTTCGATGACGTGCCGATCAATCCGCAAATACGGCATGACACGGTCACAAACAGGAAACCGAAAACCATCACGAGCAAGGCCGCCGCGAGATTCGATATCAGCCCGGTGCCCGCGCCGGGAATCGGCTTGAACGTCAGCAGCGCCCAGATCATGGCAAGCAGAACGATCGAGCCGATCAGGACGAACTTCATCGGGAGGTCGCGTTCGAGGCGGTTGGCCTCCACCGCCGTGCCGGCGCGCTGAGCGCGAACGTCCTTCAATCCCGCGGTGAGCGCGCTCACGATCGTCGGCAGGGTTCGCAGCAGTGTGATCAGTCCGGCGGCGGCCACGGCGCCCGCGCCGATCGGGCGAACGTAGCTGGACCACAGTTGGTCCGGCGACATTTGCGCGATGGGAATCGTTGAGGGATAAAGCGGCCCAGTCAGATTCTGGCCGAAGAAACGAATCGAGGGCATCAAGACCAGCCACGAAAAAACGCCACCCGCGAAAATCGTGCCCGCAGTTTTCGGCCCGATGATGTAGCCCACACCAAGATATTCCGAAGTGATCGCGGCGCGGAAGGACGCGCCAGGCAGCCACTTCGGCTGGTATTCCGGCTGGCTGGGCCAGATCTGCATCGAGTTCATCAGCCAGGTGTAAACGCCGCCGATGCCAAGGCCCCAGAATACGCTGCCGGCGAATGAGCCGCCGCGCTCGCCCGCTACCAGCACATCGGCGCACGCCGTGCCCTCCGGGTAGAGCAGATTCCCGTGTTCCTTGACGATGAGCTGGCGCCGCAGAGGAATCATGAACAGCACGCCCAGCCATCCGCCGATCAGCGCGAGGAAAAAGACGCGCCAGTATTCGGTGTTCAGCGAAAAGCCCATGAAGATCAGCGCGGGCAATGTGAAAATCACTCCGGCCGCAACCGATTCGCCGGCTGAGCCGGTGGTTTGCACAATATTGTTTTCGAGGATCGTAGATTTGCCGAATGCGCGCAGGATGGAAATCGAGAGCACGGAGATCGGGATGGATGCGGAAACCGTCAGACCCGCGCGCAGGCCCACGTACACGGATACCGCTCCAAACAGCGCGCCGAAAATTGCGCCCAGAATCACCGCGCGCCAACTGAACTCCGTGATCGTGCTCGATGCGTCCACGAAAGGACGAAACTCCGCCGGCGGCGCCGTCGAACTCCAGGGTTTATTGGTAGTGGCCAAAAAACACCTCCGCGAACGATTCCGCTACGGATCCCGCACTCACGTGCCGTAATGGCAGGCATTGCGCGGTCGTCCGGCATTATGGCCTAAAATATTGGGAGGCCGAGATAATTTTGAGCGTGGTGTCCCACAAGTTTCACGGGCTTTAGTAGCACAGGCACTCTTGCCTGTGCGGTTTTCACTACCCGCGCCGATCATTCGATTTGCGAACGACAAAACCGCACAGGCAAGAGTGCCTGTGCTACTTTCCTACCGCGGGCAAACGAACAGAATGCACGCGGCGCCGGGCAATACGCGCAACGCGGAACGCAGCCTAGTGCGAGCCAGACGGTTCGCCGCGTCGGAAATCCGCAAAGTGATCTCCTCTTCAAGATCGAGGCGGTAGAGGTCCGCGCGGCGCGAGTAGGAATATTTCTGGTACGCGGGATTTTCTTCGGCGGCAATTTCCAGCAGACGATCCCAGAAACTTTGCGCGCGAAATATGCGGCGCCTGGAAGCAGCCGCTCGATCCAGGTCCAACAGATGTCTAGGAGACACGCTGGCGTCGTCAAAAACGGCGTTGGTGCACTGGCCGGGGTCAAATGGGCGCGAAGGATCGGCATCTGGAAATTGCGCGAGCGCGGCGGCGAGTTCCGTTTCGTCGGCGTCAATTCCAGGCCACGAATACCGAAAGAAATGATAGACGACCGTTCCGGAATGCAGAAGTTGCCGGACGCGCGCCACATCTTTCCCTGTGACGCTGAGGATCATGTCGAGCAGTTCGTCCCGTGTAAATGTCTGCCGTACGAGAGGACGCACGGTCACGTATCCGGCTTCTTCCTCGGTGTAGCGAACGGGGATGGTTTCAGGCAATGGCACGATGGGAGGATACGCGGGGAGAGGCTCAAAAGTCGATACGGGAGAAGTTACGCCATTTTGGAAAGACGCTCTCTCACGCGATCCGACAAAACTTTTCCATCCACTGTCTTGCCTTCGAGGCGCGCTTTGGCCGCTTTGATCACCGCGCCCATCGCTTTGGGCGAATTTGCGCTCGTTTCCACGGTTGCGGCTTCGATCGCCGCGCTCATGTCGGAATCGGAGGCTCCCGCAGGCAAGTAAGCTTCGAGAATGCCGATTTCTTTCGTCTCCTTGTCGGCAAGGTCTTGGCGGCCGCCCTTGGCAAATTGCTCGACCGACTCGCGGCGCTGCTTGACGAGCGTTTGAAGCACTTGAAGCGCCTCGGCGTCCTCCAGCGCGCGGACTTTTTCAACCTCTTTGTACTTGAGCGCGGACTTGATCATGCGCAGCACGCTCAGGCGCAACTCGTCCTTGGACATCATCGCCGCGGTCAAATCTTTCTGGATGCGTTCCATCAATGCCATCTTGGTGTGCGCGAAGGTAGGTTCGCGGCTCTCCCGATTTATGGAAATAGCTGCCGGATGCGGAGAATTTCTGCGTTGCAGAAATACTATAGCACAGCGCCTGCATTTAGCCGCGGTGCGCCCGCGTGGAATGCGCGAAGCCCACCGCACTCTAGGCTCAGACGGAGAGCTATGCTATTCTGAATGTTCCATTCGGGCTGTTTTTTCAGCGCGCCCGAGTGCGTGTTGTCGGGGCGTAGCGCAGCCTGGCTAGCGCGCCTGGTTCGGGACCAGGAGGCCGGTGGTTCAAATCCACTCGCCCCGACCATTCCTTCCTTCATTTGACTCCTCCCCCACGGACGTATTGTGTTCTATTAGAAACGCGCGGGATTTCGACGGACCGGCACATGCCGGAACCGATCTTCAGGAGCAATTCTGGACACAAGCGTGAATTCTCGGCGATTTCACCTTCGCAACGAATGGTAAAATGAGGAGTGAAACTGTAGTGGGTCAGCCCGAGCCATGTACCTAGGCTCGATCGGGCCGTACGCGCTAAAAAGGGGACGAAAAGTGAGAGTTTGCATGGTGGCGTACACGTTCTACGAGACCGATAACCGCGTCATGCGGTATGCGGAAACCCTCGCCAGGAGGGGCGACGAAGTCGACGTGATCGCCCACTATGGCAAGGAAAAAGGAACTCTCCTGCGCAATGGCGTGCGTGTTCTGCGAGTTCAGCAGCGCATTCCGAATGAAAAAAGAAAGCTTACGTATCTCTACAGAATTTCGATGTTCTTCCTTCGGGCCATGGTCATTTTGAGTTTCAATCATCTCCGAAAGCCCTATCAACTCATCCATGTACATTCGGTTCCCGACTTCCTGGTGTTCACTGCATGGCTACCCCGTTTGATGGGCGCGAAAGTCATTCTGGATATTCATGATCTGCTGCCGGAGTTTTATGCCAGCAAGTTCCTGGGCACAAAGAAATCAAGGATGTTCGATTGTCTCGTGTGGATTGAAAAAGTTTCATGCGCTTTTGCCAATCACGTCATTGTTCCGAATCATCTATGGCAGCAAAGGCTGCAGTCGAGGTCGGTTCCCATTTCGAAGTGTAGCGTCATTTTAAATTATCCCGATCCAACGATGTTCTACCGCCGCGGCCGCAGCCGAGATGACGGGCGGTTTGTAATGTTGTACCCGGGGACGCTTGCTGATCACCAGGGTCTGGACATCGCGATTCGTGCCTTTGTGAAAATAAAGGACTTAGCCCCAGAGGCGGATTTCCATATTCGTGGAATGGGCCCGTCGCGTGAAGCGCTCGAAGCGCTTGTTAAGGAATGCCAGGTTGAAGATCGCGTGTTGTTTCTTTCCAGCAAGCCCATGTGGGAAATCGGGCAGGTGATGGAGGACGCCGATCTCGCGGTTGTTCCGAAACGCAAAGACTCTTTCGGCAATGAGGCATTCAGCACAAAGATCCTCGAATTCATGGCGGTGGGAGTCCCCTTGCTGATTTCCGACACGGCAGTGGACGTTTATTATTTCAATGACCAGATGGTGACCTTTGCCATCAGCGGAGATGTGGATGATTTCGCTTCAAAGATGGTTCAATTGATTCGCAATCCTGCAGCTCGCCAAAAACTAGTCCAAAATGCCGATGAGTTTATGAAGCTGAATAATTGGGACGTACGGAAGGCTGAGTACCTGCATTTAGTGGATTCCTTGACAGGCAACCTCGATTTGACTCCCACCAATATCAACGAGAACGCCGTGGTCGGCTAGGAATGACCTGGCCTGTTCTCGGTGCAAGATAGGCTCCCGGCCCTAGTAGGCTTCAGAGATCGAAGGCGCGGGAGCAAGTTGGGAGAATCTCAATTACGGCCCCGCGGTACAGAGGCGGCCGAAAATTGGGGTCAATTTCCGCTTTCTGTCCCAATCCTTTAACCGCTTCAATGCCAACCGCATTCGCTCGATTCCGCTCCCCCTCCCCGGTGTCTTGTGTCTTCCATCGAATTTTGTCGATGGGTTCACTCCCATGGCAGGAAATGGACCATGGAGGTCGAAGTTGTGTCCAAAGCTTAACCTTTTGTGTGCCATTCGGGTTCATATCGGAAAGGCTAAGGTTTGGAAATCTATTCGCGCAAGATGGAAACACTTTTCTTACGCCGAAGACTTTGCAAAGCATTTGCCAGACGAAGCGATGACTTTGGCAATCGTCCGGCAGATAACCCCTTTGTTTGTTTGACCTTATGTGTGTACCACTCGCAGGATCCAGTGGAGATTTGAGTGCTGGTGGCAGTGTGATTGCTCCTGTACTCGCGACGATGCAGTTCTATGTGTGGCGAAAGCCGGCTCGCGAGCAATCGGCAACGGCAGAAGGATTGCTGAAGTCCAGGGGATAACCCATTCGGAGGGTTCCTCACGTCTTGATGATTTTTCCGATCGAGACTCGCTGGATCGGTGGCGATTCGGAACAGGTCGAAGGTTCTGCGAAAGCGAATTCCAGGAGTATCGAGTGCAAGAAGTTGGCGGTGATATTTTGACCAATTGCGGCCCCGATGTGGAAGAACAGAAACTCACAGATGCCCATTTTGAATCCGCGTCGGCATACTGGAAAGAGATCTACGAATACGGCGACGAGGACGCAACCATTTACCGGGACCGGCGTTCGGCCGTTCTGGCGCTGGTGCGAAAGCTAGCGTTGTCTACTGAATGGCCGATCCTGGAAATCGGGTGCGGATCGGGATTGACCAGCGTCGCGCTGGCTCAAGATGGCTACACGATACAAGCCACCGATTCTGTCGACGCGATGATTAAGCTTACGCGCCAGCACGCTGAGCAAAACAGAGTCAGCGACCGAGTGATCACCAGCATACGCGACGTCCACAACCTGGATTTTCCGGATAATTCGTTCAGCCTGGTGTTGAAAATTGGCGTTGCTCCCTGGCTGCACTCCCTGGACAAGGCGGTCCATGAAGTGGCGCGGGTCCTTCGGCCCGGCGGATATTTAATCACTACCGCGGACAACTGGTGGCGCCTCAATTATTGGCTTGATCCTCGATATTTTCCTCCGCTCGGACCAGTCCGGCAGGGAATCCGCAGCGTCCTCGAGGGTCTCGGCTTGCGCAAGCCCCATGGAGCATCCGCCCGCTTACATTCGATCAGGGAATTCGATACCAGTCTGGCCGCTGCGGGGCTCACGAAAATTGAGGGAAGGACCGTTGGATTCGGGCCTTTCCGTTTTCTCGGACGAAAAATGCTTTCGGATTCATCTGGAGTCAGGGTGCATCACTGGCTGCAGAACCTGGCGGACCGGGGAGTGCCGATTATCCGATGCGCCGGGACACACTACATCGTTTTAGCCAGGAAAGGAGTCACTCCGTAAGGTCGACCTCGGAGCACTAAAATGAGTAAAGCAACCAAAAAAAGGAACATGAAGGGCCACGTTCACACAGCCGATTATCTGAAGTTGATCGGCGTTCCCGACATTCTTCCCGCTACCAGCCCGTTTGACCCCGGATATGATCCGGCAACCCTCGAGAGCCACCTGGAGCAGAGCGCCCATTTGATGTCCATTCTCAAGATTTCCATGGCTTGCTGGATCGTCGCCGATGAGAGCGCCACCCGGCACAAAGTAGCCGCGGCGAAAAAGCACCACGTGCCGACGGTCACAGGAGGAGGCCCGTTCGAGGTCGCTGTAGCACAAGGACACCTCCCGGCCTATCTCGATCTTTGCGCGGACATCGGTGTTACGCGGATCGAGTGCGGTGAGGGCTTTACGGAAATGAATCTGAAAGCTACGGACGTCGTCCGGATGGCCGCAGATCGTGGACTCGATGTCCAATTCGAGTTGGGCAAAAAGCATGACGGTGCGTTTACCGATGACGGCGTCACCCAATTGATCGAGCAGGGAAAAAGGTGGCTGGATGCGGGAGCGCTCCAGTTGGTGGTGGAAGCCCGGGAGAGCGCAAAAGAAGTCGGGCTGTTCGATGATTCGGGAAATCTCAATCGGGCGTATGCAGATCGATTCGCAAAGACGTTCGGGTTCCGCACGGTCATATTCGAAGCCCCCAACAAACCAAGCCAATTTGCCCTGTTAAATCACTTCGGCCGCGAAGTGCACCTGTGCAACGTGCGGCTGGAAGAACTGCTTCGCGTGGAAATTTACAGGCGGGGCCTCCATTCGGATGCGTTTTCGCACGACAATTTGCGGCCGGTGGCTCCGAAAGCGCCGCGCCGATCCCACGAATCGTTGGAGTGGAGGATACCGCTGTATGCGAAATAAGGTGGTCATCGACTGCTTCCAGGAAAATCCCGAATTTCGCGAGGGGCGCGAAGCCCATGCCATCGTAGCCATCGATGTGATTCGCGCGACCACGACGGCGATTACGGCTGTGGCGACGGGCCGGCGTTGCTTTCCCGTCCCTACCGTGGAAGCTGCGAGACTAGTTCGCAAGGGCCTCCCCTACTCCCTATTGGCCGGCGAGGTTGCCGGAGATACGCCGGAAGACTTCGAAGTGAACAACAGCCCAGCGGAAATTGCCACGCGATTGGATGTGGATCGCCCGCTCGTTCTGCTCTCCTCTTCGGGAACCAAGCTGATTCACGCGGCCCGGGAAAATGAATTCACTTACCTTTCTTGCTTCCGGAACTATGCGGCTTTATCCCAATACCTCATCGAGCATCACTCCAGCGTGGCCTTGATCGGCGCGGGGACGCGAGGAGAATTTCGGGAAGAGGATCAAATTTGTTGCGCCTGGATTGCGCGCGAGTTGATCGACGCGGGTTACGAACCGGAAAACGACCGGACCGCCGCCATCGCCGAGCGTTGGGGCACGGCCCCCGCCGATGCCTGCTTGTGCAGCAGGAGCGCCGAGTACCTCCAAAAATCCGGACAAATTCTCGATCTGGACTATACGTTGGAACATGTCAACGACCTGCCGCACGTCTTCAGGATGAAAGACGGCGAAGTGGTCACGGTTTCCAATGGCCACAAACTGGAAATGCAACTCAGCCTCCCAGCATTGAGGAAAACGGGGCGCTAGATGTCCATGACAATTCAAGATGCTACAACGCCGGTGGTTGTATTAAGAGGAGTGGAGTCGGCGAGCCACGGGGCCCTCGGCATTTTGCGCAGCCTCGGACGATTGCGCGTCCCCGTCTACTTAGTCGCTTGCGATGCGCAAACCCCAGGCTTCTACTCCCGGTATTGCAAGGGGAGTCTGGTCTGCAACGTCGAGAATGGGAACGCGAATGCGTCCGTGAAAATCCTGCAGGAGCTTGGCAAGAAAATCGGACGGCGCTCCATCCTGATTCCCACCGATGACAACGCCGTTCTTTTCGTCGCCGATAATGCCGAGGCTCTTCGTGAGCAGTTTATGTTCCCCCCGATGTGTCCCAAGCTGATCCGCGAAGTCAGCAGCAAGAAAGGGATGTACTACCTCGCGAAACAACATGGCGTGCCCACACCCGAAGCCGCATTTCCCAAATCGCGCCAGGATGTGCTGGACTTCCTTTCCCGCGCCAAGCTTCCCGTCATGCTCAAGGCGATCTACGGCTCACTACTGATGAAAGTCAGCGGACAAAAAATGTTCATTGTCCGAACCGAAGCCGAGCTGCTGGAAAAATACGACGCTCTGGAAGATCCTGAAAATCCAAATTTGATGATCCAGGAATATATTCCGGGCGGGGACGATACCGTTTGGATGCTGGACGCGTATTTCAACGATCAATCCGATTGCCTGCTCTCTTTTACCGGCAAGAAGATCCGCCAATACCCGGTCTCACAGGGTTCGACCTCCCTCGGAATTTGCCTTGAGAACGAGACGGTGCGCAAGACCACAACCGATTTCATGAAAAAAATCGGTTACAAGGGAATTCTGGACATCGGGTATCGATATGACGCGCGCGACGGTCTCTACAAAGTTCTGGATATCAACCCTCGAATCGGTTCCACGTTTCGTCTTTTCGTCGCCGAGAACGGGATGGACGTAGCCCGGGCGCTGTACCTGGATTTGACCGGGCAGCCCGTCCTCCAGGGGACCGCGCGCGAAGGCCGCAAATGGGTGGTCGAGGATCAAGATTTGATTTCCTGCCTCCGATACCACCGGGATGGAAACCTCACTTTCAAGCAATGGATCGAGTCCTTTCAGGGCGTCGAAGAGGCGGGATTCTACGCCTCCGACGACTTGTACCCTTGTGTCACCAGGGTCATGAAGCTTTGCGGCGAAGCGTTCAGGAAAATAAATCCGCTGAGCGCTTAACGAATCACAAAGTTTATTCCCGGCCTCAGGAAACTTCAGGTGGGAAACTTCGATCTAAGAAAAATCGCTCAGCCCAGCCAATTACTAAAATTTGAGCGGACTCCCGCAATGATTCCCGGATTTTCTCCTATGTCCCGCAGTCTTCCAATGGAATGTCGCCACCGGTACTGGCCGTACCCCTTCTCACCCTTTTTGCATTCGCAAGCGGGCTTCCATAACCGAACGAGTTTCATGATGGCCCCGCTCTTGCCCCAAGTGCTCGAAGCCTCAATTCGCCGTTGCCCTCCTGCTCCGCCGCAGAGTCCTTGTCTCTATCCAGGATAGTGTGCATGGCCATCGTGGCCGCGGATTCGATCCCACAATTGAGAGGCAGGCAAGCGAATCCAGCCGCGAGTTGTGCAACATTCTTGTCTCTATGGATACGATTCTTCATACGGATTTCTAAAACGATACGGGAATTATTTGGTTGCGGTTTCGACGCGGCCTGATCCGCTGATTCCATAGGGCTTAATAATGCCCGCCCGGCGATGTTCGTGGAACTCAAATTGCCCTTTCAAAAACAGCGATACGACGAGCCCGGGGGAAAAAGAAGTGTCCAAACGAGGCCAGCGCACCCGAGGTGCATACAGGATTCTCCCCCTTCATGTTTTCGTTCGAGTTATTATGGTCGTAGTAATACTGATACCAACCCTGCTTGCCGGCCCCCGGCTGGTTCTCGCCAAAGACATTGAACGAGTCGCTCTCTATCCTAAACGTGCGCGGCAGGAGCATCGGAAAGCTATTTTCTCGAGCGTAGGGGTGCGTGAATTCGGACGCATTGGCATAGCGGTGCAAATTTTCTATCGGAATCAGCCACCCCACGCCGATTCCGTACCGCAAATGCGGCGTCCTGGTCATGAAGCAGGCAAGAATTCTTCTCGAAACGCCGCGCTCGATTCCAAGAACATAACGGGAAATAGAGGATGAACTTGAAGAAGACGAAGACGGCGAACGGGGGCCAGCCATGAGGATCACGGCAGGCGTGTGCCTGTTGCTTCTTCAGATCGTCTCAGTGGTTCATGCACGGTTTGTATCTTCCCGGTGGCTTGCCTGGGCGCCGAACGACTATGCCATCGAGTATAAGCTGCAGGTTCAGATTGATGGGCGCGATCTTTCTACCGATGAGATTGGAAAACGATACCAGCTGGTTCCTGATGGTGTGTATGAGAACCCGGCTGAGAACCTGATTGATATCGTGCGCCAGCGCGAACGAACGTACGGCCGGAATGACCGGGCAGAGGCCTTACTCGTCTACCGGCCGAATGGTGGGGCACCACAGGAGTGGCGATGGCCAGAGAAATGAAGTCGACAGTTGCGCCGTCTCGCAATCCGTTTCGTCTTGGCGGGGTGGACCTGCCTATGCCGCTGATTCTTGTGGCCAAGTTGCTCGCGGCGTGCTTGCTGGCCCGCCTCCTGTGGCGGGACCTGCCTGATCCCTTCCTTCCCATGGTGCCGTTTCTGGATTCTTTCCGGAACGCGCCGTACTTCGGCTGGGCGTTGAGAGGAGCCGCGCTGATCGGGGCCGTGGCGGTGTTGTTGAATTACCGCTTGCGCGCGGCATGTCTTCTGATTGGATCGGCTTTCTTGCTGGGGACGCTGTCTTCGCGTATCTACTTTGAGAACAATCGGATGTTTCTCGGGTGCGTGTTTTTCCTGTTGGGTCTTTACGAACGACGGACGGGGCCATGGCTGGTTCGGATTCAGGTGATGCTGGTCTTTTTTTCGGCGGGCCTGAACAAATTGCTGAATGTCAGTTGGCGCTCGGGACACTTTTTTGACTACTGGAGTCACTTCGCCATCAACAAGCAGATGTACTTTCAGTTGGCTTCTTTGCTTCCGCAAATGTTCTTGCCCCGCTTTATGTCGTGGATGACGATTACCATGGAGTTCAGCATTGCGTTCGGCTTGCTGTTCCGCCGCACACGCCCCTGGGCAATTTGGACAGGCCTGCTGCTTGCCCTGGGCATGAATGTTCTCACCGAACGCACGTTTGGCGTTTTTTTCTACGCCATGCCGATTTGTTATCTCGCGTTTATTGAATGGCCGCGCTCCACGATCACCGTGCTCTACGACGGGGATTGCGGTTTCTGTGCTCGCACCCGCCGCTGGATGGAACGGTTTGATCTCGAGAATTTGTTTGCCTGGCAGCCCTTTCAGCAGGCCAGAGACCTCTATGGCATTTCTAAGGAAGCCCTTCGCCAGCGCCTCTACGTCGTGGCAGAGGGAAAAAAATATTCGGGTTTCCGCGCTTTCAAAATGATGGCGCTGTACAATCCGCTCACATATTTTTTCATGCTCGCGGCGCTGATGCTTCCGCAATCCGCCTATCTCCATCACCGTTCCTGGGTAGCGGTTTTTTTCGTGCTGTTTTTCTCGCCGTTATTCGTCCCCGTGGGGGAGACAGCGTACGCGTGGATCGCGAGCAACCGCCATCGCATTCTGAGCGGGGAGACTTGCACGGTGGAAACGCCAATTCATTCCGAGAATCGGGGATTGCATGTGGGCCGGCCGACCTGGCAGCCACCGCTTGATCCCGGCATCTCAAAGCATCACTGAATCTAACCTTCGCCAATCTCCTGAGCACTCATCTCGATTTCGCATCTGCACGGAGTCTCTCGCGATCGAACCACCTTCCGGACCGCCTTACTCCGGCTGTGGACGATCGAGCAATGGCGTCAGCGCGCGCCCCCCTCTTCGCTTTGTTGATCTTCTCTATTTCCCGGTCGGCGAGGATCCTCTTGCTCTTGCCCTCGAACTTGATTTCAAAATTAAGCGCCATCCCGGCGAATGCAGATGTGAAGTGCGCAACATATTTGTCCGAATGGGTACGATATTCCATACCGTATTCCAAAGCAGTGAGGGGATTTTTTGACGGAGTTGCGCGAGGTCCTGATGCGCTGATTCCACAGGGCTTAATCGCTGCTTGCAGGTGATGTTTATGGACCTCAGATTGCTTTTTTGTTTTTCGGGTGCAGACAGAAAAAACAGGTGAAAGTGAAAATGCCCACGCAGAGTGAGCGAACTCGAGGTGCACGCAAAAGAGTCAGTATTCGCCGTTTTGTTCATCGACAGATAGTCTTACTCCTTCTATTACCGGCTCTGCTTGCTGGTGCGCGCGGCGCCTTCGCGAATGACAGCAAAAAAAGTGGAGTCGCCCCCTATCGCGATGGCGTCGTCCTCATGGCTTTTCGTGACGGCACTCGCCCGAGGCAACAGAAGGCGATTCTGTCGAGGATCGGCGCGCGCGAAATCAAACAGATTGGCGTTGGTGTTCATGTATTGGCGGTGAAGCCGGGTCAAGTCTTGACGGCCGTCAATTCCCTGAAGGCGTTTAAGGAAGTTCGATATGCCGAGCCCGACTACATTCAAAGGTTGTCGGCCGGAACTGTGCCGAATGACACATCCTTCGGCGTCCAGTGGGCTCCTCACAACACAGGCCAGACCGTCAACGGCAGTTCGGGGACCTCCGGCGCCGATGAGCGGACCTCTTTGGCATGGGGCATCACCACCGGGACAAACTCGGTGGTAGTCGCGGTTCTGGACACGGGAGTCCAATATACCCATCCCGATCTCATTACCAACATGTGGAATAACCCGGGTGGAGTAGGCGGCTGCCCGGCGGGCACGCACGGTTATAACGTCCTGTCCTCCAACTGCGATCCCATGGACGACGAAACTTTTTACGGCGGCCATGGAACGCACGTTGCCGGAATTATCGGGGCCGTGGGAAATGATGCGGCAGGCACGGCAGGAGTGAATTGGACGACCAGCATTATGGCGGTGAAGTGGGTGAACTCCAGCGACGGAACCGGGGCCAATAGCGATCTGATCACAGCCATGGACTGGGTCGTTACAGCGTTGCAGGCCGGTGTGAATGTTCGCGTTGTGAACAATTCGCAGACTTGGGCAGGCGTAGCGTTTTCGCAGGCCGTCGTGGATGAGATTAATGTGCTGGGAAATAATCACATACTTTTCGTGACCGCATCCGGGAACACCGCGCAAGACAATGACTCGACCGCACGTTATCCGTGTTCGTACTTCGCCGTGACGATGATCTGCGTTGCCGCCAGCACTCAGAACGACACTCTCTGGTCCAATGCGAACTACGGACCAAATACGGTTCACCTGGCCGCGCCAGGAGTCAATATCTATTCGACACTGGACCATAGCAACTATGGCTACATCACCGGAGGTTCGATGGCGGCGCCCCAAGTCTCGGGCGCAGCGGCGCTGATATTGTCAATGGGGACTCTTACGGCGGACGGCATGAAAGCCGCGATCCTCAATAATGTCGATGTTTTGCCTTCGCTGAATGGATTGGTTCAGTCGGGCGGCAGGCTGAATATCTGCAACGCGATCCCCGCATGCAAGACGGCCGTTCCGGGGACTCTTTCCAATTCGGCAGTGCCGGTCGTCACTTCGATTCCACAGCAAGGCGGCATTCTCGGGGCATCCACCGGATTCTGGCTGGGCGTTCCATCCGCTTATACCTATCAGTGGAACCGTTGCGACAAGAATGGCCTCAATTGTGCGCCCATTGTCGGCGCCACCGCGCAGAATTACGCCATGCTCGCTCCAGCGGATAACCTGGCAACCCTTTCCGTCACAGTTACAGCT
>Ga0210409_10003981_pt1 | contig 16148 bp, 12 predicted proteins | sample IncBWH17MmetaG_FD_161649 | JGI IMG/M metagenome (GOLD analysis project Ga0210409, IMG submission 161649) | Forest soil microbial communities from Barre Woods Harvard Forest LTER site, Petersham, Massachusetts, United States - Inc-BW-H-17-M | ecosystem: Environmental > Terrestrial > Soil >...
CGACGGCGTCAAGCTCTACTCGCAGAGTCAGGGCTCGACGTATGACCAGAAAATGGTCTCCGACATCTTGAAGTTGCCTATGGAAAAAGTGAATGTCGAGTTGGCTGCGAGCGGCGGCGCCTTCGGAGCCAAGGAAGAACTCACGATCCAGGGCCAAACCGCGCTGGCGGCGTTTCTGCTGCAACGCCCGGTGAAAACAGTTCTCACGCGCAAGCAATCGACGCAGCATCACGTCAAACGCCACCCTATGGTTCTGAAATACAAAGTCGGCGCGGACGCGGATGGCCACCTGCTCGCCGTGCGCGCGCGCATCGTGGGCGATACCGGAGGATATGCGGGCACGGGCGGCAAATGCTTGCTGCGCGCGGCGTGCCATTCTTGCGGCGTCTATCGCGTTCCCAATGTGGATGTAAACTCCAAGGCCGTGTTCACCAACAATCCCACGAGCGGCGCCATGCGCGGATTTGGCAGCAACCAGGCCCAGTTCGCGATGGAAGGCGTCATGGATATTCTCGCGGAAAAAGTGGGCGTGGATGGTTGGGAAATCCGCATGCGGAACATTCTGAATCCCGGCGACGCCTTCGCCACCGGACAGATCATGCGGGAGAGCGTGCGCGGGATGCGTGTGGCGCTGGAGTCCGTGAAGGACATTTACAAAAATGCAAAATACGCCGGGCTGGGCTGCGGGATCAAGAGCACTGGAATCGGCAATGGCGCCGTCGAAAGCGGCCACATTATCATCCGCGTAGTCGACGGCCCCCGAGTGGAGATCCTCAACGGATACACGGAAATGGGCCAGGGTGTTTTCACGACCGTTCGCCAGGCGGTATACGAAGAAACGGGGCTGTCGCCGGACATCATGACCGTGCGTTGGGACAGAGAGATGGGCGCCAAGTGCGGGGAGGCGTGGGCTTCGCGCGCCACCACACTTAGCTGCGCCGCGGCGCAGCGCGCCGGACAGAAACTTGCCGCCGACTTGAAGGAATTCCCTCTCGAAAAACTAATTGGCCGCGAATACCGGGGGGAATACGTCTGCGACTTTACAACCCGGCCGGGCACGCCGGAAGCGCTGAAAAATCCGACGACGCACATGACTTTCAGCTACGCCTGCCAGCTTGTAATTCTGGACGACAACGGCCGGATGGAGCGCGTTGTGGCGGCCCACGACGTGGGCCACGCCATCAATCCGAAGGCTTGCGCCGGACAGATCGAAGGCGGCGTGCACATGGGGCTTGGCTACGCGCTTTCCGAAAATTTCACCTCCACAAACGGAGTGCCTGATTCCCTGCTGCTGCGCGACTGCGGGATCCTGGGCGCCAGACAGACGCCGAAAATTGATGTGATCCTGATCGAAGTTCCGGATGAAATCGGCGGGTACGGCGCCAAAGGAGCGGGCGAAATCGGATTGGTACCCACGGCGGGCGCTGTGGCCGCCGCTCTGCACTCCTATGACGGAAAACGGCGCTTCAGTCTACCAATGCAGGATTCCCCGGCGGCGGAGCCTTCGGTGCCGAAATCGCGAAAAAAGAAAACCGTCCCCGCGGCCGTCCTTGCCTCCCCGGCAGAAAATCCTGCTTTGAAAAATCAGTAGAAGGAATCCTTCCGGTTTTTTGTGGGACAGGCTTCAGCCTGGCTGCTTTTCCGGAAAAACAAAAATCAAAACCAGACAGGCTGAAGCCCGTCCTACTGGAAAGCTTTATCGAATGGCCGATTATTCGCGGAGCGCGAAGGCGAAGAGGCTGTTCCCAGCCGTGACGGTGACGTATTGCTTGCCGTCGACCTGAAAGCTGATCGGCCCGGCGATGATGTCGCCACCCAGGTTTTCCTTCCAGAGCAGCGCTCCTGAACGGGCATCCAGCGCTTGGAAATATCCCTCCCGGCCTCCGACAAAAAGCAGGTCCGTGGCAGTGGTCAAAATTCCGCTGGTGTTGACGTCGTGCATGGCGAATTTCCATTTTTTCTGGCCGGTTTGCGGATCGAGAGCCACGACGCCGCCTGTGCCCAGCGCTTCGGTGTAGGTATTGACGGGCCCCTGGCGGATGCCCCCCGGATTATCCGCGCCGGGAATGGGCGCGGCGTTGGCGCCACCGGTAAAGCGTGTGCCCTCCTTATATTCCGCCTGCACGCCGGTGAAAATCGTGCCGTAATCTTCCCACGTGGAGACATAGAAGAGCCCCGTGCGCGGGCTGTAGGAAGGCGAGTACCAGTTCGTTCCGCCTTGAATGCCAGGATAAGTCGGCGCACCCGGGGGCTGCGGCGTGGTGATCGGCCGGCCGTTGGCATCCAGGCCGCTTGCCCAATTGACCTTTACGAATGGCTGGCCAGACAGAAATTTCCCCGTCCCGCGATCCAGAACATAGAAGAAGCCGTTGCGATTGCCCCACAGCATCAACTTGCGCGGGCTACCGTTCCAATTCGAGTTGGCCAGGACAGGAACTTGCACCGAGTCATAGTCGTAAGGGTCGTGCGGTGAGAATTGGAAATACCACTTCATCTTGCCCGTGTCCGGGTCAAGAGCCAGCACGGAATCCGAGTAAAGATTGTCGCCGACGCGCTGAGCCGCGTTGAAATCCGGTCCGGGATTGCCTGTGCCCCAGTAGGTCAAATTCAGTTCGGGATCGTAAGAACCAGTCATCCACACGGCGCCCCCGCCATGTTCCCAATCGCTTCCCCGCCAGCTATCGTGGCCGGGTTGGTCGGGATCGGGAATGGTGTCGAAGCGCCAGGCTTGCTTGCCGGTTCCGGCTTCGTAGGCGGAGATGAAGCCGCGCACACCGAACTCGCCTCCGGCCACGCCCACGATTACCTTATCTTTCACTACTAGCGGCGCAAGCGTCATGGCATAGCCCGCCGTGGGCTCGGCCACCTTTACGCTCCAGAGGGCATGCCCGTCCTTGGCGTCGATAGCGACGAGGTGCGCATCCACGGTGGCCATGAAGAGCGTGTCACCGAGGATGGCGAGGCCGCGATTCACAATCCCGCAGCACGGCCTGGCGGCGGGAGACGTAGCGTAGTGGTAGACCCAGAAGACGCGGCCAGACTTGGGATCAATTGCCACGACGTCATTGGGCGACTGGGTGATGTACATGATCCCGTCGACGACCAGCGGCGTGGTTTCGAACTTCTGCAGCGACTGCGCCTGGAAGACCCATTTGAGTTCGAGGTTTTTGATATTAGAAATGTCGATTTGCTTGAGAAGGCTATACCGCTGGCTTGCATAGCTGCCGGAATAGGTCAGCCAGTTCTGGGGCTCGTCGCTCGCGTGGAGCAGACGATCAGGAGTTACCTGGGCACGCAGAGCGAAAGGGATCAGCAAAGAAAGGAGCAACAAGAGAGTCGTGCGCCATGAGTTGTTCATTTCACACCTTTCAAGGAAAGAAGGTACGCCTCGAGGTCGGCCAGCTCCTGGGCGCTCAGCTTGTCTTTGTATGATGGCATGGGCGTGGTCTTGAGAACCGTGAATTCGCGAAGGTCGGCTTTCGTGAGAGAGACCAGGCGCTCCTGCTCGTCGATAAGTTGCACGGTGTACGTGTCTTCATTCAGGCGGCGGCCGTTGATGACTTTGCCGTCCTTGGTTACAGCGCGCACCGGTCGATTGGCGGGGAGCATCGATGCGGCTGGATCGACCAGCGTCCGGTGAAGGAGTTCGGCCGTGCGCAGAGTGCCGATGTCGCCCAGGTCGGGAGCGACGCGCGGACCCTTGCCGTTGACCGCGTGGCAACTGGCGCAGTTGCCCGCACCCACGAACAGGGCCTGGCCGCGAGCCACGTTGCCTGACATCATTCCACGGGCGTCAAAACTGTTCATATTTCGCAGATAAGAGACGATGCCGGTGAGTTCTGAAGCGCCAAATGCGAAGGGCTGCATAGCGGTACCGGGAACGCCGTTGGTGATCGTGGCCCGCAGATCATTGTCGGAAACTACGCGCTTGAATTGGCCGGCGCGGAAGTTGACGCCGGGAACCTGATCGCCGGACGTGCCGTGGCAAGCGGTGCACTGGGTCGCGAAGATCTGCGCGCCGTACTGGATGTCGGTCTGAAAATACTCCGGAGCGCGGTCCTGCCCCTGAGCGCGCGCGGCCGTGCCACGAAGTATGAAGACATGGCAAACGATGGCGCATAGCAACAACGGGCGTAAATACAGGGCCCGAATTTTCACGGAACCACCCCCACTAGAGCCAGAATTCTAAACTCAAAATATTTAGTTTGATTTCGTAACACGAAATATACACCTGCCCGGCAACGTTTGGAAGGCTTGAAGCGGGACAGGCTTCAGACTGTCTGGCTTTGTACAGTCACAGCTGGAAAAACCAGACAGGCTGAAGCCCGTCCCAGTTGAGCCTAAATAATTTCGATAACCAATATTTTTCGTTGATCTCCAAAAATGTGCCTTACGCTGCCGCACTTTTTAGGCGAGGGAATAATTCCAAAGCGTTTTCGCGTTCAATGGCGTGAAGATCGCTTGCATTCAACCCCACTTCCCTCAGTCCTTTGGCCATCGCCGCCGCGCTAAAGAACGGGAAATCCGTACCGAATAAAATGTGCGATACGGGCGCCAGCTTCAGCAATGTCGGCCAGGGATACGGGCTTTGCAAGCTCGCGGTGTCATAATACAGTTTCCGCGCTTCGTAAAGCAGGCCTTTCGGCAGTCGCTGCGCAATATCAGGCCGTGCTGCCAGCGCCTCAAAGCGGGTCATGAGATACGGCATCGTTCCTCCGCCGTGAGAAAAGATGAAGCGAATGTCCGGATAGCGCGAGGCGGCGCCGTCGAGTAGAAGGCTGGCGATTGCGCGCGTCGTTTCAGTTCCCAGCTCGACCAAAGCCGGCGCCAGTTCCGGCTGCAGGTCCTTGCAGCACTCGGCCTTGACGGGATGAAAGAAGACCACGGCCTTGCGCTTGTTCAATTCGCTCATCACCGGCGCGAACGCAGGGTCGCCGGGATATTTTCCCTGGTAGCTCGTCATGAGGCACACGCCGTCGGCCTTGAGCGTGTCCTGGCTGTATTCAATTTCGCGGAGACAGCCATCCACGTCGGGCAGCGGAACCGTGGAGAACATGCCGAAGCGGCCGGGGTGATCCGCCATGAGGCGCGCACCGAGTTCGTTGCATTCGCGCGCGAGCTTGCGCGCCGCTTCGTCATCGCCGAACCATACGCTTGGCTCGCTGGTCGAAATGATCGACGTTGCGACGCCGCTTTTATCCATGTCCTCGATCGATTTACTGGGCGTCCATTGTTCCAAAGGACGCTGGTTCGTCTTCCTCGCGGCTATGGTGGCGATGAATCCGGGTGCTGAAAAGTGATTGTGTGTGTCAATTCGATATGGCCGTACTGGAACGGCGGTCTGCGCCTCCGCCCGAAGCAAAACCTCCGGAAGAACGGCAGAGGCGCCAAACGCAGAAAGAGCGGCAAGAAATTTCCGCCTAGCCATGCCGGCGAAAAATGGTGCCGCGTCTTTTTCCATTTTGTCGTCCAGAGTTTTGCTTTTCATCAGACGCTAACTTACACCGGGACGCCCATGGTGAACAATCTTTCAGGCCTGCGCAGACCAGGTGAGACGTTGAGTTGTTCTCGCGGGCGCCGGGTGAATTAGAGAAATGCGGTGCGTTTGAAAAAGCGAAGCATAGTTATGTGATTTTCGCGGTTTGCCGCCGAATGTGTCGCTTGCAGCCATCCTCCAGGAAGCACCCACGGCACACGGCACAAGGCGATGACGGGAAGTTGCGGCAGGTGTTTACTGCAAGTATTTCATGGCAAACTGAACCACAGCCGCCATGATCAAAACACCGACTACAGCAAGCAACAATTTTTCCGACCATGCATGGTCACGCATCATGTGAAGCTCAGCATCATAGTCTTCAAAGGCGGGGGACATCAAGAGGTAGACCTTTGCTGTTTACAAGTCAAGCGAATTTACGGCGAGGTCATCGTGGCCCGGATCGTGGTTGCCGTCGTGGATTAGTACAGCGTGAGGTCGCGATTTCCGCAGATCATCGCCCGCACTGAAAGGGGTGGGAATTCCCGCCCCATTTCGGGGAGCAATGCCATCAATCGAATCCGAAACCCGGGCGTTGTCCTGAGCTAGCTTGCGCCGGCGCATTCACCGCTGGAGGATCCAGGTATGATTGAGTCCTAGAAAGTTTACCTGACAAAAATCTTACGTTTCGGTATCGACCAAACATCCATGAATTCAATTCCCGTCAGCAGTTGCAGCGGATAGCGAACTCGCGCTCGTGTCCCACCAAGGATTCACCCCACTCGTGATGAGCGTCTCCATGCGCCATGACGATTTTCAAGCCGCCGTTTCGATATAGGTCGCTGACTTCCTCCTCCCAAGCGCGGCTCCCGTCAGGCGACCACTGAAACGGCAACGATTTGATGTGCCATGGCTGCCCGTCAAATTCGGGAGCCAGCTGAAGAGCGCTGCGGAGAACTTCGCGCTGTTGTTCTGCCTCATGAGGTTTTCCCGCTGGGCATCCGAGAGGGAAATCCAGAAAGCAGGTTCGCGGAGGCTTCGCTTCTTCGGCGGCTTCGAGCAGCACGCTCATGCTCAGCGTGGGAAGCCCGCGCATCTCGAGCGCCCGCGCAATAACGGTCGTGGCGCGATGGCAAGCCGGGCAAAAAGGAAAAAGGAAAACCAGGTCAACACCCTGCGAATCGTATATCTGCTTGATCGCCGGGACGGTTTGTTCGACGAGTGACGTGTAGCGCTGGATCGAGCCCACCATGGAAACGGCGGTGTGAGCGAGCCGCTTGAACGCGCCTTCGGCTTCCAGTTCCTTCATGCGTTCCAGGGGAAAAGCGACGTTAAGATCTTCGACGGCCCACTTGCGCACTGCGGTCTTGTGCGCAACCACAAGCCGGGACAACGGCGTGTCCCGGTGAATCAGGCGGTATGAAATGTCTTCAGTCTCTCCCAATAGCGGGTCCTCCGGCAATTGGGCGCCACAACTGGCGAACAAGCCAATCGTGGACTCGGCGATGGATTTTCTGAGCGGAGTTAATCTGGGAGGATCGAAAACTGGCCGGTTTTCGAATTTGCGGCCGGTGATTTCTTCAAATAGGCGTGAATAACTGTATGGCATCATCGCTCCAGGCATTAATAATACGGCTCATGCCGGCAAACAGATTGGCCAAATATTCGTTCTCCAGATCAACAAATCGCCCGGCCGTGGGCTCTACTATTGCGGCCACGTGGCCGCGGGGTCGAGGTTGATAATGGGCTGCGCGCCGGAAACCGGCACCATGGGACGCAGATACGGCCGGGCCGCCGCTTTGTGGCAAGAGTAGCAATCCTCCAGCAAGTGCTTGTACTCCGCGGCGAATTGCGTGCTGTCTTTCATTTCGATCGCTTTTTTCACTTTGGGCAAGGTGCCGCTATCGATGCCGTCGAAGATTGACTGCATATCCACGGGATTGCCGTCGGCGCCTTTCGGGCCGGGATTCAAGTGCACTTCCCAGCGGATACGATTACGTGTTTCGTTCAGATAATAATCGGCCAAGGGCCAGTTCTTCTTTTCGCCGGCAAACCAGAGATTCGCGGCGAACATCCCTACTTCCACCATGGGGTGAGAGTGCGGCGGGATAAGGTCTTTTAGATGCGCTACATCCGCCTGCATCGCAGCAGGATTGACCTGCGGACTATTTTGCTGCGCATTGGCTGCCGGGTGGTCCCACAACGAAATGAAAAGGCCGCCCAGCATCGCGCCAAGAGCAAATATATGAAAACTTCGGATCCCATTCGAATTGGGCATAAGGCGATGCTCCTTCTGAATTAAGATTGTAAGCTATAAGCAAACTGAAACTATTTTTGCAACTAGAGCGCCGCTCTTAAGCTTCGTCTGGCTCAATCCCGCTGGCATATTTCCCGATCGGCATGCTAGTAGTCGCCGCTTCCGGCATACCCCTCGCCGCGAAAATAATCTGCGTTCACGATCCTGGTCAAAAATTCTGGCGGAGATTATAACTCAGATCCATCGCTCCTACTTCGTGTGGCGCGCCGTTCAGACAGCGATACCGCAGAAGCTGCGGCCTATACAATCCGCCTCGCGAATAACCACGTTTATTGAGATACAGGAATCGCCATATTTGAACGCCGGGAAAGTATGGACGCGGCAGGCATCTGGGGTGTGGTGCCCAAAGTACAAGGGAGCGATTCAAGTTAGGTGGCGGCAGACGGGGCGTCGGCCGTTCCTAGAATTCCCAGTACCTGGTTAATCGTGCGCGCCAGATCCTCCGCAGCCGAGGCTTTCGAAACGAAAGCATCCGCGCCGACCAGACGGGCAGTGGTGGGGGTCTCATGAATGCTGAAAAACACAATCTTTGTCCATGGGGCAATCTGCCGAATGCGTATAGCCGTTTCGAAACCGCCCATTACGGGCATGGTAAGGTCAAGAATAACGACGTCGGGGGATAACTTTCCCACTTTCTCTATCGCTTCGGCGCCATCTTGCGCTTCTCCGCAAATCTCCCATTTCTTCTTGTCGGCTAACAGGATGCGCACACCTATCCTCACGATTTCGTGGTCGTCCACTACTAGAAGGCGTATTGGAATGTGTAGGCTCCGAGTTATAACCGACAGAATTTATCGGATGCGGGAATCGATGTACATACGTGGAATCTTGTATTATTTTTCCGGCACATAAATATTATTTGGGCGTTTCATTTTGGACGATTTCCACTTAGGCGCAGGAAAATTGCTCAAATCCGAGCAAGTCTACATCCGCGACTTCGAATCCGAGGGCGCCGCCGAGGCGCCTTGAAACACGACTCAATTTGGACTTGCTGAAAAGCTCTCCACTCGCTCTCCGGGTGTGCCGGCCCTAAACAATCCTTGTGGACAGATTTGCGAAGCAGCAAAATGTCTCAGTTTCGATTCGCGAATCGCCCGGGAGGACCTCGATCCTCGGGCGATGGCGAGTGCGCTCACGCGAAAGAGGTCTTGGGATGAAAAAGGGTTGGCTTTGGTTTGTAGTTACGATAGCGTTGTGTATTGTCAAGTTAGTCATTATCTCGGGACGACAACGGCCTCTCGGCGTTCAGCCTCGCAACATCGTGATTTTCGTTTTCGATGGTTTGCGGGCTGGGTCCGTGAACGCGTCGGATTCGCCGACAATGTATTGGATTCGCAATCACGGAGTCAGCTTTGCGAACAGCCACTCGCTCTTTCCAACTTTCACAACCGCCAATGCTTCCGCGATCGCCACTGGCCACTACCTCGGCGACACCGGCGATTACAGCAATCAAATTTATATCGGGCATCCCGTATTCCTGGATGGCAATTTCGGACGGCCGCCCGGAAGTTACGCGCCTTACGTTGAAAATAATCGAGTCCTTGGGGATCTGGATGCCCAATTCAACGGAAACTATCTGAACGAGGAAACGTTGCTCGCCGCGGCGCGTAGACACGAATTCAGCACGGCAAGCGTTGGAAAAATGGGGCCAGCAGCAATTCAGGATGTCAGTCAGCTGAATCCGGTTCACGGCGGATTCGCTGTGCCCCAGACGATCATTATCGATGACGGGACGGGCACTTCCGATGGGGTGCCCCTTGCGCCAGAAGTTTCATTGGCTCTAGTCAACGCCGGACTCCCCACAACTACTCCTGCCCGCAACCAGCCCACGGGAAGCAACACCACGCCTGGAACCACGGAGACAAACTACGTTCAGCAAGCGTACTTCGCGAACGCCACGACGAAAGTGATCCTGCCGATGTTCGTTAAAAATGGAAAACCGTTCGCGCTGCTCTACTGGTCGCGCGATCCGGACGGAACGCAGCACTTTCAGGGCGACAGTTTGAACAAGCTCATCCCCGGCATCAACGGGCCGACTTCGAGGGCAGCCCTAAAGAATGCCGACAACAACTTGAAGCAAATCCTGGATTACATCAACAGCGATCCCCAGTTGGCTGCGAACACGGATATTTTCTTGACCGCCGATCATGGCTTCGCGACGATCAGCAAGCATGACATTGACGCCGCAGGACGCACGACGGCCAGCTATGCGGCAAAGTGGATCTACAAGGACTCCCAGGGCCGGCAAGAGGTCAACACTGGATTTCTGCCCGTGGGCTTTGTTTCGATCGATCTTGCTCACGAGTTGGGGCTTCCGCTCTTCGATCCCGACAGCCAGATCGACGGCCCCGATGGCCAGAAAATATTTGAGCCCGTGGATCCGGCCGCTGCTCAGCAACTCCCTAAGCTCCGCCAGCACCCCGTTAGCGGGAACGGATTAATCGGCGGAACGGGCCGGATCGCAAAAGAAACGGATGCCAAGGTCGTCGTCGCCGCCAACGGCGGCTCCGACCTGATCTATCTTCCTGCTCATGATCCGGGTCTGGTAAAGAAAATTGTCGCCTTTCTTGCTCAGCAGGATTACGTGGGCGGGCTATTCGTTAACGACGAGTACGGAAATGTGCCCGGCGCTTTGCCGTCAAGCTCCATTCGCCTCCTCGGCTCGTCGTTAACGCCGACGCCCACGATCGCCCTCACATTTAAGACCTTTTCCACAGATCCCAAACAGCCGAATATGACCGGCGTCCAGATCACGGACTACATGTTGCAGCACGGCCAGGGAATGCACGGAAGTTTCGGACGAGCGAACACCTTCCAATTCATGGCGGCGATGGGACCGGACTTCAAAAAGCAGTTCGTTGATCGAGCCCCGGTAAGCAACGCGGACATCGCGCCTACCTTGGCGAAGATCATTGGACTCGATATCGTCAGCAAGGGCGAACTGCAGGGACGCGTATTGCATGAGGCTTTGGCAAGCGGCCCGCCAACGGTTTCGTTCCAACACCGCACGGCAATTTCGGAAGGCGCAGCGAACGGCAAGAAAACCATCTTGATGTACCAGCAGTCGGCGAAGCAAGTTTATTTCGACCAGGCCTGTTTCAAAAATGCAGCCGGCGCGACAACTCAGAATGCGTGCCCCTGACGAGGCGCTCCTCAAAGTTAATTATTGCTGTACACTCTGCCGATGCCTGGACGAGGAATCGGGCTCGCGGAGTCGAATAATGATGTTTGCCAGCCCATCCGCGGCGGGCAGCTAATCCAAATGTTAGAGGACGAGGGTGAGTAGACAACGGCTTGAGGCGTTCACGGATGGAGTGATTGCCGTGATCATCACCATTATGGTGTTGGATATGAAAGTGCCGCAGGGCGCCGATTTAGCCGCGCTCAGGTCCGGTCTGCCGGTGTTTCTGGCCTATGCGCTCAGCTTCGCCAATGTGGGAATTTTTTGGAATAACCACCACCATATGCTTCATGCGACTGAGCGGATCAATGGCATGGTTTTATGGGCCAACCTCCTCTTACTCTTCTGGATGTCGCTCGTGCCATTTGTGATCCGCTGGATGGATGACACGCATTTCGCGCCTTCGCCGACCGCGGCCTACGGGGTCGTGTTGGTTTTGTGCTCGATCGCGTACATTTTGCTGGAGCGAGCGATCATCAAGTGCAACGGCCCAAACTCAAAGCTGGCCCGTGCCGTCGGCGGCGATCGGAAAAGCAAAGTGTCGCTATTGATTTATGTGCTGGCAATTCCCTTGGCTTTCTTGCGCCCGTGGATTGCGCTCGCGATGTACGTGGCGATCGCCATGATCTGGTTCATACCCGACCGGCGCATTGAATCGATGAATTAGGCAGCCCTGGGGGCGTTGAGTTCGTTTGCACAGATTGTCCCGCGCGCGACCGCGGAATCCGGCACACCTGCGCGTTGATCAACCCATCCACGAATGGCGCTCTCAGTGCAATCTCCAAGGGGCCTGCTCTAGCTACAAATTCGTTATATGGGCTAGCCGGCTTGCTCCTGGTTACGCAAAAGTATTTCGCCACTCTCTTCATCGATGCTAGCTATACAAGTTCGGGCTTTCTGGCCGATTACTTCTTCGATCACGCGTTCTAAAACTTCATCTCGTCTATCGGCAGCCCATGGATATTTTTCGTTCCACCCTGACGCTGGACCTCCGTGAATGATTGCAATGACATCTCGGCCGCCGAATTCCCAGTAGAACGAAGCCTGGAATGAATTCTCGTAGTAGACAATATTCCCATGGCGACCATGCGTTATAACTTCGACTGACCAGTCTTTAGGAATTAAGTTTTCCATGAAGTGTACCAAGCCTCACCGGATTTTCTCACTAACGCGTCGCAGACCGCAATTGCCCTCCGCAAGTGCTGAGGCGGCAGCGCGAAACGTCGAGTCACTAAAAAGACATATTCCGACAGAGAGAAAGATAAAAGAGGGCATTTTTTTGGAGTAGGGTTTGGTTGCCTACCTCAATACCTATAAAAACGAATGCTCTCAAGGGATAGCAAAAAATATATTGGTGTGGATGCGCACGAGGAAATCATTTCGATTCCGGTGATGAATGGCCCAGTCCAATAGCTGCCCTACCGTATCTTGCTCTCGACCACTTCGGCGCAGGCAATTCGTAGCACGCCAAATCACGGCGACTGGGTGTACAGTGTCGGGGAGCCGGTCCTAAATTGGAAGGTCCCGGCGTGTATGTCGAAGCTCAAGCCAGGCCGGTACCCCGGCCAATTCCAAACGGAGGATATCGCAATGGAGCAGATCGTCACAAAGCTGGTTAGCGAGTTCGAACAGGGTAAGCTCAGCCGTCGGCAGCTCATTAGGAACCTGACTCTAGCAGTGACAGCAGGCTCTGCATTAAGCGCTGTGCCGGCAGCTGCGGCCGACGACAAGGTGGTTCCCGCCATCTACATAAACCACGTGTCGTATCAAGTGAGCGATTACACCAAGACTCGCGACTTCTACGCCGGTCTATTTGGAATGAAAGTCGTCGAAGACGACGGCAAAACGCAGTGCCGCCTGTTGTTTGGCGATAACATTCTTGCGGTTCGTAACGCGGCCACGCGGCCGGACAAGAAACTTGGGGTCGACCACATCGCCTATACCATCGCCGACTGGGATGCGGAAAAGGACGCCTACTTAGCCGAGATCAAGCGCCGCGGTCTGAAGCTCACTGGAGCCTCCGACCTCCTCGATCCGGATGGATTTAGGGTGCAGTTCGGAGGATACAAACAGTAGCGTTCTACAATTACTTTGAGCAGTAAGGGTAGAGGATCGAATTTCGCTGCTCTTTCGGATTGCGGCGCCTGAACCAACCAAGAATTTGTGACGATGGACAAAAGCGCGGGATGCCCCAATTATTGTACATTTAGAGTGGATTCATGATTGGGGGAACTGGAACAAGATCGCGGCAGAGAACAAAGGCAGGAAGGTTGTGCGGCTCGACTCGAAACCTAAGCAAAAAGGGCGCTTCGAGGTTTTGCCTCTGAGCGCCCATGGTTGCGGGGGTTGGATTTGAACCAACGACCTTCGGGTTATGAGCCCGACGAGCTACCAGACTGCTCCACCCCGCGAAGGCATGATAGCGGAAGCGGAGTGGTTCGTCAAACGAGACGCGCAACTGAAGCGGCGGCGAAATTAATTTCGTGCGGCGCGCGCCTGCGCTTCGACCATCTCGCGCGAGCGAATTTTTTCCAGTCGGGCTCGCAGATTTTCAGGATTAATTCCCGCAGAATAACAAACTGTTCGATAATCTCTATTGTCAGTAAACAAGAATTGTTCCGCTTCACGCTTTTGACGAAGCGGGCCGCTGACCCATTCCTCAACTGTGCTGGCGATCACGGCGCGCCACAATTTCTGCTCGGCGGTTTCTTCGACTCCCGGATTTTGTAACATACCCACGGACATGTTCCCCCCTTGTATCCTTCATCCGGCCCTGCGGTCCACTGCAGTTTGGTGAGCGGGACGCAATGGATGATGGCAACTGGGATTCCAAATGGATGAAAGGTGAAATAAATTGGGCGCTGGTAAGCTTAATCACGAGAAGCGGTTAGAGTGGTTCCATATCGGAACTCGGCGGCGGGAAGTTCTGAACTGTTTCGATGGGGGACAACTACTCGATTATTGTGTCGCATTGCTCCATATAAACTGCGCCCAAAACACTCCTACCCATGCGGCAAACAGCAAGGTTGCCAATATGTTGGCTTAACTGGAAACCCAGGCGGGAGGTCTCTGATACTTTCGGCGATATGTGATCTTGCTTTTTTTGCCTTCGGAAACGAACTCAAAAATGATCTGTTTGCTGCCGTCGAGGCGGGCACGTTCGTGGTTCTTGGCGGCCGAAAGGACTAGCCAGTGTCCTCGCAATATTTCGTATGTCCCGCGTTCGGCGAGGATTTGGTAGCTGCCGTCCGAGTTCATTTCCAAAGAAGGAGCCTTGCAAGGGTGCGCCTTTCCCGCGATCTCAACACTCACGCAATTGTAAGTTCCGGAGAGGGATGCCTGCGCGTGAGCCGGGGTGGCGCAAAAACCCAAGCCTAAGGCACCTACGATGAGCACTTTAGCTAAGTCGTTCAGCCGCCGGTTATGGTTTCTCATATTCTCCCCGCGTGGTGAATGTGGCGGTCCTGAAGCCCTGCGGGGAGCAATCGGGAGCGCATTCACTGGGGGATAGAGCAAACTTTGTGCCATAAGGGTAAACAAATAACTCATTGATTCCAAATGTGTTAGCTGATTTGGTAATTTGCCCGCGAGAATAAGTGTGAACAAGACTTTCTATCAGTGCTCACGAATGGAAGCATTTTGCTCACACTCTAAGTGCCGAGTGATCGAGGCCGACTCTTCACGGCTGGCGTTCCCCACCAATGAGTCCTTCCTCAAAGGCGGGACCCTGATAGAATGCTTAGGAGGCTGGATCGGATCCTTTCAGGGGGGACCGAATTGAGCGTAGTAAACCGAACAACTGGACAGGCTCCGGCCGAAACGGAACCAAGGAGCGAGTTCGAGCGGGATATCGCGCTGTTGTTGCGCGCGGAGAACCGCGACCCGTTTCGCCTGCTTGGCCCGCACATCGTCGAGGAAGGCGATGAAAAGCGCCTGGTGGCACGCTGCTTTTTCCCGCGAGCCACGCAAGTCTTCCTGCTTTTGAAAGATCGCTCCGACGCAATTCCCGCCCGGCGCATAAGCCCGGAAGGACTACTCGAGGCGGCCTTGCCGCTCTTCCCGCATCTGCCGATATCAGCGGACAGTTACCGGTGGAGGGTCATGGAGGAAGGCCAACCGGCCCGAGAGGTCCATGATACATATGCGTTCCCTCCGCTGCTTTCCGATTTTGATTTGTATCTGATCGGCGAGGGGACGCATTACCAGAAATACGAAAAGATGGGCGCGCATCCCGCGGTCATTGATGGGGTAGCGGGAGTGCACTTCGGCGTATGGGCTCCTAACGCGATGCGCGTGAGTGTAGTGGGCGATTTCAATCAGTGGGACGGGCGCGTCAGTCCGATGCGGAACCGTGGGCCCTCGGGAGTCTGGGAACTATTTGTACCCGAACTCGCGGAGGGCGCAATCTACAAGTACGAAATCCGGCCGATGTCCGGTGGATATCCGCTATTGAAAAGCGATCCGTACGGATTCCGCTCGGAACTTCGGCCTAAGACGGGCTCGATCGTAGCCCGCCTGGACCACCACATCTGGAATGATTCGGGCTGGATCAATTGGCGATCGAGAAATGACTGGTTGTCCTCGCCCATCTCCGTCTACGAGGTTCACCTCGGCTCCTGGCGGCGGGTGACCGAGGAAGGTGGACGCTGGCTATCTTACGGCGAGCTGGCAGACCAGCTTATTCCTTATCTGAAACGCATGGGCTATACGCACGTTGAACTCATGCCCGTGATGGAGCATCCCTTCGACGGGTCGTGGGGATACCAGACGCTCGGATATTTTGCCGCGACCAGCCGGTTCGGTTCGCCCGACGATTTCATGACATTTGTGGACCGCTTTCATCAGGCAGGCATTGGCGTCATTTTGGATTGGACTCCGGCGCACTTCCCCAGCGATGGCCACGGGCTCGGTGAATTTGACGGCACTCATTTGTACGAACACGCGGACCCGCGCCAGGGCCGCCATCCCGACTGGGGAACTCTGGTTTTCAACTACGGGCGCAATGAAGTTCAGAATTTTCTCATCTCGAACGCGCTTTTCTGGATTGACAAATATCATATCGACGGCTTGCGTGTGGACGCAGTGGCTTCGATGCTTTATCTGGATTATTCGCGCCGCGAGGGCGAATGGATTCCCAATGAATTTGGCGGACGTGAAAACCTCGCCGCCATCGCCTT
>Ga0210409_10003982_pt1 | contig 16147 bp, 13 predicted proteins | sample IncBWH17MmetaG_FD_161649 | JGI IMG/M metagenome (GOLD analysis project Ga0210409, IMG submission 161649) | Forest soil microbial communities from Barre Woods Harvard Forest LTER site, Petersham, Massachusetts, United States - Inc-BW-H-17-M | ecosystem: Environmental > Terrestrial > Soil >...
TCGTGGAGAAAACGGGACTGGTCTACGTAATCGGTGAGGTCGCGCGTCCGGGCGGTTTCCCGATGGACCACGATGACCACCTTACAATCCTCCAAGCAATCGCCCTGGCCCAGGGTACGACGTACACAGCTGCAAAAGGTTCCACCAAAATTATACGAACTACGCCACAAGGACACGAAGAGATCCCCGTTGACCTCAAAAAGATCCTAGCCTCTAAAGCCACCGACGCCCCGCTTCAGGACAACGATATTCTCTTTGTGCCCAGCAGTGCGGCCAAAGCAACATTGAAGAACATGGAAACTCTTCTGCCTGTCGCTGCCTCAGCAACGATTTACCGCGTCCCGTAAATCTCTTTGATTGAGTTACTCCCACACAAATAACCCTCGTATGAGAGTTCTTCAGGTTACCAAGACGTCCGAAGCATCTTTCTGGGCGGTACGGCAAGCAGCATTTCTGGTCAAACATGGAGTTGAAGTCCATGCCATACTTCCTGTTCCCACCGGTACCGCCGTGGCTGCTTGGCAAGCCTCAGGAGCCAGCCTGCATTTTTTGGATTGCAGCTTGCCCATCCGCAAACCCGCGACCGTCTTGCAACGAGCGTCCCAGATTCGACACTTGATTGAAGCGGTGCAACCCGATCTGATTCACACTCACCACGTTACAACGACCGTAATGTTACGTCTTGCGCTGGGCCGCAAACATTCGATCCCAAGACTTTTTCAGGTGCCAGGACCGCTTCATGTAGAGCATTGGCATACTCGCAATTTTGAAATTGCGCTGGCGGGCACAAATGATTTCTGGATTGCCAGCAGCCGTTTCATCATGCAGCTTTATGAAAACGCTGGAGTGGCCGCAAATAAGCTTTTCCTGAGTTACTACACAACCGACACAACATCGTTCTCAAATGTGCGCACCGGATATCTGCGTCACAAAGTCGGCATACCAGAAGATGCCGTACTCATCGGAAATATTAGCTTCATTTATCCGCCCAAGAAATACCTGGGACACACCGTTGGCCTGAAGTGCCACGAGGACATTATCGAAGCAATCAGCATTGTGCAGCGTCAGCGGAATGACGTTTGGGGAGTCTTGGCTGGCGGCACCTTCGGATCCTCTGACAAATATGAACGCAGACTTCGCGCTCTGGCAAAGCAAAAAGGCGACGGCAAAATATTGATGCCCGGCAGGTTGAATTCACAGGAAGTGGTGTGGAGTTGGCCCGACTTCGACTGCGCCGTCCATGTGCCTTTGTCAGAGAATTGCGGGGGAGTGGTCGAACCTCTTCTGTCCGGGGTTCCCACAATCGCTGGAAATGTAGGGGGGCTGCCGGAGGTTGTGCAGCGCGGTCTCACTGGCGAACTTGTTCCCACTCGCAGTCCGCAATTACTGGCGGAAGCTGTATTCAAATTGCTTGATCACTACGACGAATTCCGCCGAATGGCCGAGCAAGGGAGGCAACTTGCCAATGTAATGTTTGACTCGGAGCGCTGCAGTAATGAAATCTTAGCCATTTATCGTCACCTGTTATTCAACGAATCCAGGCCTCCGGCTTTCGATTCCAGAAACTTTTTGGTTTCCTCTCAAGCACCGAATCTGACGAACTTGGTTCCCTCATTAAAACTTGCAGATGCAGTTTGCTGATACAGCCTTTGCGATGCTTCCGACAATCAAACGCACCTTTGACGTCACGGTTAGCTGCCTGGCCCTATTATTCTTGTTGCCGATTCTTCTCATGGTTGCTCTGCTGGTGCGTTTGTTTCTGGGCAAGCCAGTACTCTTTCGCCAGGACCGGCCAGGATTGAACGCGAAGTCTTTCACGCTTCTCAAATTCCGCACCATGACTTATGCGCGCGACGCGAAGGGGGAGTTGCTCCCGGACTCACAACGGCTCACCGCTCTTGGGCGCCTTCTTCGCAGTACTAGCCTGGATGAATTGCCTGAATTGATCAACGTGATTCGTGGGGAGATGAGCCTGGTCGGGCCGCGTCCCCTCTTGCCCCAATACTTGAACCGTTACACTCCCGAGCAGATGAGAAGGCACGAAGTTAAACCGGGCATCACCGGGTGGGCGCAGATCCACGGCCGCAACCGCCTCGACTGGAACCAGAAATTCGCGCTCGATCTCTGGTACGTCGATCACCAGAGCTTTTGGCTCGACCTGTCCATCCTCGCACAAACTGCCAAGCTGGTTCTCACTCGAGAAGGGATTACAAAACTTGGCTGTGCCACTATGCCTGAATTCCTCGGAGCAAATGTCGAACAAGAAAAAGGAAACGCGTGATGCAGCCGAAACGAATTGTTATCGCTGGAGCTGGCGGTATGGCAAGAGAAATTGCATCCGCATTGCATTGGATCAACCGCGGCAGCCGTCAATTTGAACTTCTGGGGTATGCAGTCACTGACGTCTCACGCCTGGGACAAAGAGACAGCCGCGATCAAGTGCTGGGGGATTTCGCTTGGTTAAGCGCCAACCGTGATTCCTTTGATGCGCTTGCCATCGGCGTAGGCAACCCTCATCTTCGCTTGAAGCTTGCAGGCGAGCTGCGCCAACTGCTGCCGCGAATGGAGTGGCCCGCGATTCTACACCCGACTGCGATCATCGACTTGGAGTCGGCACAAATCGGCGAAGGATGTTTTATCGGAGCGGGCGTCACTGCCACGGTTAACATCACATTCGAGCCCTTTGCGTTGTGCAATTTCGGCTGCACCATTGGCCACGAAACGAGGATCGGCTCAGGATCAGTAGTGAATCCGGGAGCAAATATTTCCGGAGGAGTGGTGATCGGTACCGGTGCGCTGATTGGCACCGGTGCGCAGGTTTTGCAATATTTGAACATCGGCGCGGGCGCGATTGTCGCAGCGGGCGCCGTTGTCACCCGTGACGTTTCCGCGAGCACTACGGTTGTAGGCATCCCGGCGCGCCCTGAGCCGATTCAGTCCGACGTGCAACAACTCAACTACCAGGTCTAATGCCAAAGCATTCGTACGCTCGAACTAAGTGAGAGAAATGCACAGCGGCACAGTAGAAGAAGAAACATCAACCGGCTTTGAACTTCCAGTGCGATCTCATGTGCCGCAATTGGCACGCCAGGGACTCAATTGGTCTTTTTTCCTGTTGCCGGGAAGATATTTGCTTTCTATGGGAAGCACTGCGGTCCTGGCCAGACTACTCTCCCCTGCGGACTACGGTTTGCTGGGGATGGTCGCAACCATCACAGTTCTCGGGCAAGCCATATCGGATTTCGGGTTGTCGTGGGCGACCGTCCAGCGGGAACGACTCGACCGCAATCAGATCGACGCACTCTTCCTTATTAACGCCGCCTTCGGTGTTTTCCTAACAGCTCTGTGTTTTGTGTCAGCGCCTTACGTCGCAACTTTCTATCGCCGCCCGGAGCTGACAAAGATCATCATGGCAGCCAGCGGAACACTCTTCCTGTCTTCCTTAGCTGTGCAACCAACTGCGTTACTGCTTCGCCAGATGAAAATCAAAGAGCTTAATTTATCAGCTCTCTGCTCTTTGTTGATCACTGCGGTTGTCACAATCGTGCTGGCCAAGCTGGGGTTCGGATATTGGGCGCTTGTGGTTCAACTAGTTCTTCAGCAGGCCATCACCACCGTGTTGTCATTTCCGCTAAGCGGATACTTTCCAAAGCTCCCACCACACTTACTGAATATTGGCACGCTTCTGACCTTCGGCGGGTACTCGGCCGCTTACGGAATCGTCAACTATCTTGCCAGGAATCTCGATAATGTGCTGGTCGGCAAGTTCTGGGGCGCGACTGCTCTCGGATATTATTCACGTGCCTACTTCTTGATGACTCTGCCCGGCATGCTCGTGATCAGTGTGTTCAGTGGCGTACTTATTCCAGCTATGGCGTCCGTACGGAAAGAACCTGCACGGATGCAATCGGCTTACCTTCGCGCGCTTCGCTTGATCTCCGTTTTGGGTTGCTCATTGGCTGTCGGTCTGGCGGCAACCGCGCCAGAAATCGTAGATCTTGTTTACGGCACAAAGTGGCACGCCGTAGTTCCGATTCTGCTGTGGCTCTCGGCGGCCAGCATCCTTCAGCCCATACAAAATACGTCCCAGTGGCTATTTATAGTGGCGGAACGTGGCCGCGGGATGTTCCTCATGGGCCTGGTGATTGCCGGATCCGCCACTCTAGCTTTTGCTTTAGGCATTCGTTCGGGACCCATCGGGGTAGCCCGCGCCTACGCCATTTCCAATACCCTCATTGCCTACCCGGTTCTTGTGATGGGCCATCGTGCCTGCGGCTTGGACATTAAGAAAACGATCGCCGAAAGCGCTCCTTTATTACTTTGCGCGCTCATCATGGGTGGGGCGGTCTGGCTGGTCGGAATTGGATCCGGCGCTGCCGGCATGGGTCCACGCGGGTGTCTAGCCTTGAAAGTTATGCTTGGAATTGCCGTTTACTTGGGCTGCCTGCGGCAACTTGCCCGTCCCACTTATTCCGAACTTCTGGCGCATGTAAACCTGTAAGCCATGCTTCACTTTCACGTTATCGACGAACTTCGCACCGGTGGTGCCCAAACTCATCTGATCACCATGCTGCGGGAAGCCGTGAAATATCCGGGAATCGAGCATCACGTTGTGACCTTGTTTGGAGATGGAGAACTCAGCGACGAGATCCGCGACCTTGGGATTCATGTGCACGTTTTGGATCTGCGGCCACATTTCCGCAAGCGAAAGTTCTTTACTGCGATCCTTGAAGTTCAAACCTTGTTAGTAAACCTGCGGCCGGACCTGGTGGAGGCGCACCTGACCTGGAGCCGTTTCATTGCATTGTTTGCGGCGTGGCGGGCAGATATAAGGTTACGAATCGGTTTTGAGCAGGGCGATCTGTACATGAACTCGAGGACATTTCGCGTAGCCAATTTCTTCGCACAATCTCTTGCGCATCATATTGTAGTTTGCAGCGATGCACTTGCTGATTGGGTTCACCGCACGCACGGTATCTCTCGCTCGAAATTGTTAGTCATGCATAACTGCGTTGACCTGGCACGCTTCAACAAAAACGGAACAAAGGCAAAAGATGTCGAGTTTGGCCACGGAACCACAGTGTTCTGCGCCGTTGGAACGCTTGGCCGTGGCGTTAACAAGCGCGTAGATGTCTGTGTCCGCGCGTTAGCTGCGGCCCGCTTGGCCGGTGCAAAGGCAGCGCTGGTGATTTGCGGCGACGGAGAACAACGCAGCGAACTCGAAGGGCTCGCGCAGTCATTGGGTATTGCTCCCTACGTGAACTTCCTTGGAACCCGGTCCGATGTGGCTCAGGTATTGCGCGCCTGTCATGTGTTCTGCCATGCCGCACCGTTCGAGCCTTTCGGGATTGTGGCAATTGAGGCAATGGCGGTCGGACTTCCTGTTGTCGTGCCAAGTTCTGGCGGAGTTCGAGAAATCGTGGAGCATGGCGTGAATGGCTTGCTTTACCCGGCACTGAATCATCACGCGCTGGGCAAACTGATGATGACATTCGCCAACGAACCGGCCTTGCGTGAACGCATGGGAGCGGCGAGCCGGAGAATTGTAGAAGAAAGATTCTCGGTCGAGCAGTACCTTCCCAAGCTCTATCGGGCTTATGGCATTGGGGTAGATCGCAGCGCCACGACCGTGGGAGCCAGCGCATGAACCAAAAGGACAACGTGAGCGCACACGAGACCAACCTCGACTTCATTCGAGCGGTGGCCGTACTGATAGTGGTCGGTTCTCATTTAGCGTTGTTTTTCGGAAACCTGCACGTCGGGTTTCTTGAGCCCTCGCTAATCGGAAAACTCGGTGTCGTAATTTTCTTCGTTCACAGCGGAATTGTGAACATGTTTTCGATTGAAAGGCATGTTCAAAAGCACGGTGAATACAGGCTCTTTCGTGCCTTCATGATACGAAGATGTTTTCGCATTTATCCCTTGTCGATATTTGTTGTCCTGGTAATCTTTTCCACCAAGTTACCAGCAAGCCGCATTGCTAATTTTGCTGCCACAATCGGTCAACACGCCAATGCCGAGTTGGTGCCGAGTTTGTTTCTGGTACAGAACTTTGTGCGATTTGATCAAATCTTGGGGCCTTTATGGAGCCTGCCCTACGAAGTTCAGATCTACTGCTTATTCCCGATGATTTATTTGATCCTGCGCCGCTTTAGCTCAACGAGGGCACTCTTTTTTACGTGGGCGATCTTAGCAGCAGTGGATCAACTAATTGCGCCGCACCTGGCTAAGCACGGGCACATCGGCAGTTTCATTGTTATCCCCGATTTGCTTTTCTATTTCCTTCTATTTCTCGCTGGTTTGTGCGCCTACAAGGAAATGCAGACTTCTCGCCGGGTGTTGCCGTTCTGGATTTTACCGGTTCTCTTGGCATTCATGTGCGTAGCGTGGTTGCTCTCCTACGACAACAACAAGTGCATTTTCCTAAGTCTCGGTCTCGGCCTTGCACTGCCACACATCCAAAGCTGCGAGATCAGTGCGCTAAAGCGTATTTGTGGATGGGTGGCGAAATACTCGTACGGGATCTATCTGCTACACGACCCCGCGATATGGTTAGGCTTCGTTCGATTGGGCAATCTTCCGATCGTAGCGCGGATTGGCACTTTTCTGCTGGCGACCTTTGGGGGCAGCGCGCTGATTTACCACGCACTCGAACATCCCATGATTCTGGTTGGTAATAAGGCTGCCTCCGCGATCAGTAGAAAGAGAATTACCGCCAACGTACAAACCGCCGCAGCGATAGCGGGGGTTCGCGCATGAACCGCTCGGTGCTCATTGTTACGCCATTTTTCGCACCTCAGAATCACGCAGCGGTCTTTCGTGCATACAAATTGGCAAAATATCTGCCACAGTTCGGTTGGAAACCAATCGTTCTCACCGTGGACACGCAATATGAGTTTAACGAAGATCCCACGTTGGTCGAGGAACTCCCTGAGGAAGTAGAAATAGTGCGTACACGCTATGTTGAGCCCACCATGCGCGGTGTGCGCATGGCGCTGGGGGGCAGGAACAGGACCTTCAATGCCGCGAAAGGAACCTCCCGGAATCGGAACTGTACGACCAGTCCCGTTCGAAGATCCGCTGTTAACGGCGCTTACCAGTATTTGCTGAATAATTGGTTCCATATTCCCGACGTCTATTGGACGTGGGCGCGAACAGCGATAGCGGCCGGCAACAAAATCATTCGGGACCGCGGCATAAGCGTTGTGTATACCTCGTGTTCACCTTATTCTTCGCTGGCTGTGGGCCGGGCACTGCAGAAGCCCGGAGTCCAGTGGGTTGCCGATTTTCGGGACCCACTCGGCTATTCTCAAAAACTCGCCAACTATGCGCCCCGCGTTTATAGGCGTCAACGTAACGCGGTCAGAGATGCTCTCCGCAGGGCGGATGCTGTCACCGTGCTGGCATCGAGTTACCGCAGTATTTTTCGTGACGTATTCGGCAACGAACACGCCGATCCGATTTTCATACCCACCGGAATTGATGAGGGCCTGCTAAAATCGCACGAGCAGAAGACTCCGACCCGAACTCCCTACCTCATTTTTGCCGGAGAATACTTGCCAGAATATGACACTTCATTCCTGGAAGCATTCGCGGGAGCATTGCAACACGAAGAGATCGCAAAGATGCGTGTCAAGCTGCTCATGGTCGGGACGCTGGAGATCAATCGGAAAAGGCTGGCACCATTCATCGACAAGTTTCGCCTTCACCAACAAATTGAGTTTGCGGATCAAATGTCACAAACCGAAGTATATAAACTGCTGCGTGACGCATGCGCTGGCCTGCTGATTCCTGGTACCCGCGCCTTCTGGTGGACAAGCTTCGCCAAGATGACTGACTGCATTGGAATGCGCAAGCCGGTTGTGGCGGTTGTCCCTGACCCTTCCGAGGCCCGTACCGCTTTGACCCGCAGCCGGCTAGGTGTTTTTCTGGATGGCTCCCGAGAAAACCGGGCAAAGATTCTGACTGACTTCTTGCTGGGTAAACACAAGTTGCCAGTTCCTGATGAAAACGAGTGCGAACGCTACACGGCTCGCCATCAAGTGAAATCTTTTGTGGAACTATTCGAATCTCTATCGGTGCGCAGCCGAGGTTATAAGCAATGAAACCTTGCCGCACACTTGTGCTCGCCGCGATTATGCTTTCGATTGGCCGTCGTGCAGGATTCGCAATGTCAACTCCGGACGCCTCCAGAACGTACTACATCTCCTCAACATCGGGAAACGACGCCAATGACGGCCAGAGCCCCGCGAAAGCCTGGCAGCATTTATCAAAGATCTACCTGAAATCAATCTCCAAGGACACATTCCAACCAGGCGACAGCGTCCTGCTCAAGCGCGGAGATCAATGGGATGGCCAAATTCGCCTGCAAGGCAACGGCACCGCACAAAACCCAATCAGGCTCGGTGCGTATGGTGAGGGCTTGAAGCCGCTGATCTACGGCGATAACCCGGAAGCCCGCTGGGAGACTGTGACTGGCCAGCAGGGAATCTACACAACCGACATGGGGAGAGGAAGTATCCTCGGGTCCGTTTTGCTTGACGGGAAGGCTTTGAAAACTGTTTACCCGGCCGGGTCATTGAACCATGACGAAGACTTGCAGATGTTCCTAGCGAGATTGCAGCCCGGATCTCTGGCAGGACAGTTTGATGGACGCCTTTGGGTTCGAATGATTGACAACAAGTCGCCCAATGAAGCAATCCGTATTTTCCGAGCTGCCGGGATCTTTATTGCCAATTCCAGTCATGTCCAGGTTGAGAACCTTGATATCCAACGTTTTTATACTGGCATCGACGTATCGGACTCGCAGCAAGTGCTCGTCCAAAACAATGACATTCAGGATGTTCTCGGAATCGGCATCTATCTTCGATCGGGAGATGAGAATTGCCAGGTTATGAGCAACACGGTTCTTCGGAGTGGCAACACGGCGTTATATGTTTTGAAGGGCTCCAACAATACGTTTAGGGACAACTGGGTGTCGCATGTCGACACAAATATTCTCGGAGTTCACGTGAGTGGGGACGGGATGGGCATCGGCTTACAACAATCGCAGAAGAGTCTCGTCGAATACAACTACTTTGCTCATAGCGGCGGCATCGATTTCTATTACGAACAGGGCAGCACGGTTCGATACAACTATCTTTATCATGTGTGGTCGTCAGGCGCCCCTCATGGAGTGAATCTTGAGGTCTACGGGAACATTTACAACCTGGCCGGCCCTGCGGGAAAACCAGGGTCTACTGGCGTGAACGCCGTGGCTACTGGGCCCGGAACCATCGCCGTGTTCAATAACACAATCTTTAACGCGTTCGGCTTTCTGTTGATGGGCTCCTCGGACAAAGGCGGCAAGGTCGTATTTTCCGACAATATCGCATTTTCGTTTCGGCCCGGAACTGCGATGACCGTATTCGGATCCAATGTGGCATCCGATCATAATTGTTTCTGGACTTCCGGCAAGCCGGTTTTTCGTTATAAGAATGCCAGCTTTTCCTCCCTCGACACGTATGGTGTAGGAAGCGATCTTGATCGGGATTCGGTTTTCGCCGATCCGCAGTTTGTTAGTTCAACCCCGATCGCCCCCCTGGATTTCCGCCCCCGCATTGGTTCAGGATGCAACTCGCCAGCCTTGCACATCCCGATCGCAGATTCGACTAACGGCCGTACTTACGATCATGACCATGCCATCGCAGGCGCAGCATCCATCGGAGCGCTGCGGGCGGATAACGCACCAAACGAGCCCGCCGCTTCTACGCAGGTGTGCAATTCTCATTGCTTCCAACATCCGTTTGCTGTTGCGAACGGCGTCTATCTCGTACGTCTGAAGTTTGCCTCTAGTGCGTTATCGGGGCAACGGGGTGAGTTTGCTTTTGTGTTAAATGACAGGAAAGTATCAGCAAAGCTCGAGCCCTCGGAAACCACCAGCCCGGATGACAGTCTTGCTCAATCCTTTCTTGTACGACCGGGAAGCGCATCGATTGCGCTTGAAGCGGATGCAGGTACGGATACCTCCGTTGTCACTGAAGTAGACATCACGCTATTCGACACGGTTCATGGCGATGGGCCTCAGGTCATTCCCTGGTAAATCCTGAACTTTTTCAATGACAGCATCGAGCCAGTGCGAACTTCTTCTGTTCGCGTTTGAATATCCGCCGGTTTCTGGTGGAATCGCCAGACTGTGTGGAGGAATCGGCGAGACATTCGAACGCGGGCATTTCAATGCACGTGTTCTTACTCAGGATTGCGTAGCAACGCCTTGTGCTGGTTTGCCGGAGATCCGCGTCGACTCCCGACGTCCCATTCGTGAATGGCTTGCATTTCAACGGCTGCGAAAGATGCGTGGCGCATCCTCGATCCGCCGCACGACCATTTGCGGAGTCTGGTATCCCGAAGGCTTGATCGCGTATCTTGCCGGAGTCCGCCCGCTGGTTATCCTCGCGCATGGAGCAGAACTGCTGCCAACCGTCGATCGCTGGAGGCGGCCTTTGTGGAATGCCCTGCAACGTCTTGTGTTGGAAGGCGCAAACCTGGTCATTGCCAACAGCGAATATACGCAGCGGCTCGTATCCAGGGTGGCTCCCAAGGCAAACGTCGAAACCATTCCTCTGGCAGTTAATGCTGTCCAGTTTGCGCCGGGAGATCGCGAAGCCGCCAAAACGAAGTTTGGCGTTGCCGGCAAACAAGTGCTTTGCACCGTGTCCCGCATTCACCATTACAAGGCACACGACACTGTCTTGCGCGCGATTGCGAGTCTTCCTCCGGACGAGCGTGAACAACTTGTATACCTGGTCGTGGGCACGGGACCCTACGAACAGGCGTTGAGAAAGCTAGCAGTCGAGTTGGAAGTTGAATCTCATGTGCGTTGGCTTGGATTCGTTTCCGAAGAAGACTTGCTCCAGGTTTATTGCGCGTCCGATTTGTTTGTACTTTGCACTCGCGATGCTCCTGAAGAGCGTGCTGTTGAAGGCTTTGGTCTGGTTTTTCTCGAGGCGCAATCGTGCGGCACTCCGGTTATTGGTACCCGGAGCGGCGGGATTCCAGCAGCGATTCACGATGGCAAAGGTGGATGGCTGATCGAACAGGACGACGGTCAGAAGCTCACAGACATCATTCGTGAGCTGGTCCGTTCGCCGGAATCCTTTCGTACTGCGGGAACGGAGGCCCGCGAACGCGTGCTCCGTGACAACACCTGGGAACGTTATGGGCAACGTTTCGTTTCAACCTTGCAAAACGCCGGCATTTTCAATGGATAAATGCAAAGTCAACATTGGTTCCTCCAGCCGCCTTCCCTCATTAGACGGGTTGCGAGCTGTTTCAATTTGCATGGTCGTAATTGGACATTGCAGCAAAACTATCACGGGGCTTAGCAACAGCGCTTACATGTTCTTGGGTTTTGTCGGAGCCGGTCGTCTTGGAGTTTCCATTTTCTTTGTCATCAGTGGCTTTCTTATCACGACACTGCTGGTTCGCGAACAACTGAGCACGCACACCATCAGCCTCAAAGACTTTTACATTCGGAGAGCGTTCCGGATCTTCCCGGGATTTTATGCCTACTGGCTGGTTGCATTCGTCCTTGCGTTGCTCGGGTACATACACCTGTCACGCTCCGACTTGATTAGTGCCGCAATATATATCTGGAACTATGTTCCTCGCAACGTGGATACGTGGTTTCTTGGGCACACCTGGTCTTTGAGTGTTGAAGAGCAGTTCTATTTACTGTGGCCGTTCATTTTGAAACTTTCCGGCCCAAAACGTGGAACGTGGGCAGCACTCGCAGTGGTGGTTACTGCGCCGTTCATTCGCTTGGGCTCGTATTTTCTTCTTCCCTCGGCTCGGCCACGGATCGGAATGATGCTACACACTCGCGCAGACTCATTAATGATTGGGGCTTTGCTGGCGTTGATCTGCTTCAATGAAGATCATCTTCGCATTCTGAAACGATCGGTTAGTTCGTGGCTGATTCCAGTTGTCTCACTGTGCTTTCTAGGAATCGATACGTTGCTAACCATGCATTTCAAAGGTGGGTACGTCCTCTCCATCGGATATTCACTGCAAAACCTAATGATCGCCATGCTGATGGCGCACGTCGTCCTTTATGACAAAACCATATTAGGACGGATCCTCAACTGTCCCGCGGTCGTTCACGTTGGGCTGATCTCTTATAGTTTGTACCTCTGGCAGCAATTATTCCTGACGACGAGCAATACAACATTCTCCGGATTCTTTCCGTGGAACGTTGTGTGTGCTTTCGCTGCTGCGGAACTTTCCTATTACATGCTTGAGAAGCCTTTCTTGCGTTGGCGCAGGCGTTTTTCGAATGTCCAGGACAACGCAGCACCAAGACAGCACATTGCTTCGGAACGAGGCATGGAGCATTTTGCAGCTTCAGCTTCCGCTTAGAGTCACACCAGTCATGGATCAGCAAAGACAAGGAATTTCGGTCGTGGTGCCTACGCTGAATCGTGGATCCTATTTGATCGATACACTTCATGATTTGCTCGCACAAGATTACCGACCGCTCGAAATCCTGGTCGTAGATCAATCACATGGGGAAGACACGAAACTGCTGGAACTGGTTCTTGGACATTGCGACTTGATTTCTTATCACAAAGTTTCGTTTCGCGGATTGCCTCTCGCACGCAACTATGGGTGGCAGCAAGCCAAGTACGAAGCCGTTGTTTTCGTGGATGACGATATACGCTGCGGTCCCTCGCTGGTGGCCGAACATCTCCGCGGATTGACCCGGCCAAATGTAGGCATGGTCGCAGGCGGAATCGACGAGCGAATTTCTTCCGGAGACAGCTCGGCACCGGGGCAGTTTAATCCGTGGACAGCAACCCCGCAGCGTGGTTTTGGCGCAACTGGTGATTGCCTGGTAAAGCATGTACCTGGGGGCAATTTTTCTGTGTGGCGCTCGGTACTGCAAGCAGTAGGAGGATTCGACGAAGCGCTGGCACTCGGGGCAGCATTGTACGAGGAGACTGAACTCTGTTTGCGGGTCCGGAAATGCGGTTTGGACATTTATTTCAGTGGAAGGGCCCGCCTTCTCCACCTGGCGGCAGGGAGTGGCGGATGCCGGGTTCCGGACCTCCCAAAATACATGGGATCGCTGGCACATAACCGGGCCATCCTGATCCGGCGCCATCTGCGATGGTTTCAAACTCCAATTGCATACTTCCGCCTTCTTCTTCTTTTTATTTCCTATGCAGCGCACTATCACACTCTGCGCGTATTCCGGCCAGGCATCACCGGGTTCTTACGAGGCGTGCAGGCAGCCAAACAGCCTCCAGTGTGCAGCCGCTATACAAATGAGGCGCACGCATGAAGCGGCTTTGGCTTTTCTGCTTTCCTCTGCTGTTCGTACCCAATTTCGGCTTTTCCCACCAAACCGATTTTGGAGTGCTCGAAGTCTGCGATTGGCTGATCGTGCCTTTCATCGTTTTGCTGGTTATCGCTCCTTCTGCCAAGTATGAGCAGCGAATCGCAAGACTAAGTCCGTTTTTGTGGGGCTTTCTCGTTTGGGCCTTGTTATCGACATTGTCCATTCACTTTCGATATCAGTATCTGGATGATGTTCCCATTCTTGTGGGATCTTGCTTGAAATTGGTCAAGCTCGTTCTCTTTGTAACGGCGGGCGTTCTGATTGCTAGAAAGCTTTCGGAGCCGGGAGTGCGTGGCGAATGGATCTGGTCACTCCTTGCGGCCTTGGTCATGCTCAGCATGGGCTTGCTGGCAAGCAGCGGAGGCCCAGACGTTCAGCCAACTGATGCCCTCGAAGGATACAAGTCCTACAATGCCATCATCGTTTCAGTCGCGATCCTCTGCTCTTACATTGCAGGGCTGTTGGTAGACAATATTGGCAGTCGCAGGTGGAGACAATATGCGAGTGTCTCCATCGCGTTCGCGATGTGTTCTGTATTTATTTCGAGTTCGCTTTCGAGTCATGGGCGAGGTGGATGGCTCGCCTTCGCCGCAGGTTTTGGTTACATCTTCTGGAAAAGAACACAGACGCTCAAGACTCTGGCGATCATTTTCATAGTTGGCTTGGCGTCCGTCACCGCATACGAGACTCTTCCGAATTTTCAATCTCTTGTTGATTTGACGCTCTCGCCCCCTGACGACACATCGCTACAGTCGGTGGACGATGGCGCGCGTTTCTCAACATGGGTCCACGAGGCCCCAAAGCTGGTCAATGCGCCTATCCTTGGCACAGGGTTCTACCATCGAGGAGGTACTTCGGGTCTGTGGGACTCGGGATCACATAACTTCTTCCTTCAAATGTTCTTAGAAACTGGCATCGTCGGGGGAATCCTCATGGTGTCGGTCTTCGCGCTTACCTGGCGGCAGGCCGGGCTAAAGACCACCAGCCTAAACAAGATCAGCGTTGCCACTCGCGCGGCCTTGATCACAGCCAGTGTCGGCGGCATGAGCGGCGAATACTTTTACGGTGGCGTTAGCGTCCTGGTACTCTTCGCCACCTTTGCGATTGCTGGTGCTCTTCCAACCGTGGAAGTTGTTTTCATGGCGGACAAAATGCGCTCCCACGTCGTGCGATGGCGGCAGGTGGCCTCATGATGCCCCTGATCTCCGTTGTAATGCCGGTGTTCGATGCCACCGACACACTTCCTCTGGCCCTGGCCTCTCTCCAAGCGCAGACCTGTGACGCCTGGCAGTGCATCATCGTGGACGATGGCTCAACGGACAATCCTGAGCACATCATTAATGCAGTCGGCGACTCCAGAATCCAATGTCGTCGTCTCGACCGCAACCACGGCCGTGGCTATGCTCGTCAATATGCGATCGAGATGGCACAAGGTAAATACATCGCATTTCTCGACGCCGATGATTGGCTTTATCCAGATAAGTTTCACGATCAAGTAGAGTTACTCGAGGCTGAGCCGGATCTTGCCATAGTAAGCACCGGCATGGCTATCGTGAACACGAACGATCAACTGGTAGGAGTGCGATGTTCAAACGGGAGTGCGCCGGTCATGCGCCCGCCCATGAAGCATCCAGGAATGCCGCCTTTGGCATTTGCACCCTCGATGATCAGAGCTGATCTGGCCAAGCAAACCGGTTTTGACACTACATTTCCGATCGCCGAAGACGCTGACTTTCTTTTGCGGGCATTGCTGGGCAAACAATTCGCGGTTTTGCCCACGCCTTTGTATGTTTATCGTGAACAGGGTTCGACCACGCTCAATAAAGTCAGTTCGGCTCTCGACTACTGTTGCCGGATGTTCCAAAAACAACTTGATCAATATCCACTGGACAGCGCGATTGAGATCGTCAAGGCCCGGGGAAAGCAGATGATCTATCGCTCGGCCGCGACCCTCGGGTTGTGGGATCACATGATTGCTCGCCGTTCTCGAGTTCCAAACGATGCCGACTATCAGCAATATCAACATGCGTGGCAAACGATCTCTGCTATTGCGGCTGAATATGCACTCGCGGTTTGACCATTCTGTCATCGCACAATCTAACTGAAAACGCTTACAACTCCATGACTACTGCGGCGGTTCGCCATAAAATTGTGTCACCGGCCGGACAAACTCCGTTGCCATTTGCCCCATGGCCTCATTTCGAAGGCGACGAAATCGAAGCCGTGACTTCCGTCCTACGATCGGGAAAAGTCAATTACTGGACTGGACAGGAAGGCCGGCTGTTCGAGGCGGAATTCGCCCAGTCGGTCGGCACAAAATATGCTATTTGCCTGGCCAATGGAACGGTTGCCCTGGAATTGGCATTGCAGGCCCTCGGAATCGGACGCGGGCACGAGGTCATCACTACTTGCCGTACATTTATTGCTTCAGCCAGTTGCATCGTTATGCGCGGCGCGCGTCCAGTTTGCGTCGACGTTGACCTTGACAGCCAGAACATCACAGCAGAAACGATCCGGCGCGCGATCACTCCGCGAACAAAAGCCATCATCGCAGTGCATCTGGCTGGCTGGCCTTGTGACATGGACCCTATCCTCGAGTTGGCGGCCGAGTTCGGTCTGTACGTAATCGAAGATTGTGCGCAAGCACAGGGCGCCATGTACAAAGGGCGACCAGTCGGATCCATGGGACACGCCGCGGCCTTCTCATTCTGCCAGGACAAGATTATGACGACGGCCGGCGAAGGAGGAATGCTTACGACCAACGACACC
>Ga0210409_10003983_pt1 | contig 16144 bp, 14 predicted proteins | sample IncBWH17MmetaG_FD_161649 | JGI IMG/M metagenome (GOLD analysis project Ga0210409, IMG submission 161649) | Forest soil microbial communities from Barre Woods Harvard Forest LTER site, Petersham, Massachusetts, United States - Inc-BW-H-17-M | ecosystem: Environmental > Terrestrial > Soil >...
ACTGGTTCGGCGTCGGCTTACCCATCTCCTTCTCGGTGCGCCACTTCACGAAGTGACCACACGTTGTTGCTCCGATCGATGTCGATCAGCCGATGGTCCGGATCGAGCTCGATGCGCGTGACGTGCTTGCCGGCAAACGCATACTGGCGCACGTAGTGTCGTGCGTCGCGGCCCCAGACCTCCGCCGGATAGGCGTGATCCTCGGTCGTGCCGTCGGCGAAGGTAAAGCGCACCCGAATCGGCAACACACCGCGGGCATGGTTGCCGTACGCGACGGTGACGGAGTCGCCATTGACCCGAACGCTGTCGATCGCCTGGTCGAAATGCGCGTTCTCGAGGAAGAACTCGCGCCAGAACCAATCGAGGCGCCGACCGCCGGCATCCTCCATCGTCCGGAAGAAATCGGCCGGCGCGGGGTGCTTGAACGCCCAGCGCCTGAAGTACGTCTGGAAGGCATCGTCGAACGCCGCCGGCCCCAAGATCTCCTGACGGAGTAGCTGGAGCGCGACGGACGGCTTGAGATAATCATCGGGCGTGAGGCGCGCCGTCGGCACGCGGTCGGATCCCATCTCGGTGGGCAAGTCCACCCCCAGCGATTCGCTCCGGGTCACGAGCACGCGCTCGCGGGCAATGCGAGCCATCTGATCGCCCTTGTCCGGGTAGCGCGCCCCCTCGGCGAAGCTGGCCATGAATGTGTTGAGACCCTCGTCTTGCCAGAAGTGCACCCGCTCGTTGGACCCGACGATCATTGGCGTCCAGTTGTGCCCCGCGAGGGGCGCGATCACGGCGTAGAGCGCGTACACATCTTTGTTCCGCGCCTCCATCGCGAACATGGGATACTCCATGCCGGCGATCGGCCCCTCGACGGCCGTGATCTGCGGATACGGATAGGGATACCAGCGCGTCGCGTACTCCTTGATCGTCGAACGCGCCATGTCGGCCGCCTCGCGCCAGGTCTCCTCGGCGCTGGGCCGGTAGAACGCATAGGCCATGATCCCATGCCAGCTCGTCGCGTCCCACTGATAGTCGGGCGCCGCGGCCCACGCGACATCGCGGACGTTCTTGGCGCCGAACCGCCAGGTTGCGGTTCCGCGCGCGCTCGGTCGCCGCTCGCCCGCCGCAATGACGTGCGCTGTCGTATCCGCATGCGCCGCCGCCGCGAGTCGCGCGCGCTCGGCGGCCGTCAACACCTCGGTCGGGTTTTGCAGCATCCCGGTGCCGCACACGACGTAGCTGGCCGGTACGGTGATCGCGTACGTGAAGTCGCCGTACTCGAGGTAGAACTCACCTTGGCCGATGTACGGCTCGATGTTCCAGCCATGGAGATCGTCGTACACATTCACGCGCGGGTACCACTGAGCGATCTCGTACAGCGCGCCGTCCCGGCCCATGCGATCCGCACCCGTCTCCGGCACGGGCATGTGCCACGCGATGGCGATCACCGCCATGCCGCCCGGCGGCAACGGCGCGGCCAGATCGGCCTTGAGCTCCGTGCCATCGACCCGCGTCGCTAATGCGGTGCGCAGAGCCCCGCGCACCTGCTCGAACTTCAGGATGTGCTCGCCGCCATTGAACGTCGGACCACCGAACCGCGCGCCGAGGTCGTATACGTCCCGGCTCAGCGATCCGGGCTTGAACGCATTCTGATCCAACTGAAACCACAGATAGCGCAGCGTATCCGGCGAGTGGTTCGTGTAGCGCAAGGTAAGGCGACCATAGAGCGATTGAGTCGCCGTGTCGAGCCTCGCCGCCAGATCATAGTCGGCTCGATTCTGCCAGTAGCGCGCGCCGGGCGCGCCCGAGCCGGCGCGGTACTCGTTCGGGGACGGGAGCGCCAGCGGCGCGAACATTGAGCGGTCGGCGTCGCCTGTGCTGTCGAAGGCGCGCTGCGCGAACGCCGGGGCCGGCACAAGGAGGAGCGCCGCGGCGAACGAAACGAGATGGCGGGATGTCATGCGGCAACACTAGCGCGTCCGTTCCTGGTCTTCGCGCCACAATCGGACGTGGAGTTTTTCGGCCAGACGAAAGTCAGGCTCGCGCGGCGGCGCGGCGGGGCAGGACCCAGTCGGGACGAGCGAAGTGACAGGTATACCCGTGCGGATTGCGCTCGAGGTAGTCCTGGTGCTCCGGCTCCGCCTCCCAGAACGCGCCGGCGGGCTCGACCTTCGTGACCACCTTGCCCGGCCACAATCCGGAGGCGTCGACGTCGGCGATGGTGTCCAGGGCGACCTGGCGTTGCTCCTCGGTCGTGTAATAGATGGCCGAGCGATAGCTGAGCCCGCGATCGTTGCCCTGCCGATTCAGGGTGGTCGGGTCGTGAATCTGGAAGAAGAACTCGAGCAGCTGGCGGTAGCTCAGTTGGTCGGGGTCGAAGACGATCTCGATCGCTTCGGCGTGCGTCCCGTGGTTGCGGTACGTGGCATTGGCCACATCGCCGCCCGAGTAGCCAACCCGGGTCGAGATCACGCCGCGCATCTTCCGAATCAGGTCCTGCATCCCCCAAAAGCACCCGCCGGCCAGAACAGCCCGTTCCGTACGCCCTGCCATTGTATCACTCCGTGGTAGTAACCCTGCCTAAATCTAGCACCCAATCGGGGGTGGATCGTCTGTATAGTGTCCAGCCCCGAGGTCCCAATGCTGCGAGTCTATTTCCTGGTGGGAATGGCGTACGTCGGACTCTGCTTGGCGGCGATCGCTTTGCACGCGCCGCCGGCCCCGGCGCCGATGCCCGCAAGGCCACCGCATGTCATACCGGTCGCAACGTCTGGCGCGACCTGGTTTGAAACTGTCAGGCCGCACTGCAATGCGCTCGAGGTCGAGACTCAGCAGCGGAGGACCCCGGCGCCACGCGACAACGAAGGCGCCGCGTATAGCGCCGCGTGCTACGCGCTGGGCGGGAAAATCGCACATGCCCATGCGGTCCTCGACTCGATGCCGGCGCAGGCTCGCGCATGGGCCGCCGGAATCGTGTTCGACGTCGGGCATCCGGTCGCGGATGCCGGCGACAACGAATCGGCCGGGCCGATCATGCGGCTGGTGTTGGACTATCAGCCGGACAACTACATGGCGCTGTACCACGCTGGTATGGCCGAGTGGACGCTGGGCGATCGCGAGCGCGCGCGCACGCATCTGATTGCATTCCGGCGCCTCTACAGCGCGAACGACTTCTTCGGCACGAGCGCGGATTCGGCGTTGCGGGCGATGGGCGAAGAGTGAGCGGCGCCTACCTCGACGCGGGCGAGCTCCTCGCCGGCCGCTACGAAATTGACCGCGAAATCGGCCGTGGCGGTTACTCGGTCGTGTATGCGGCCACCGACCGCACGGTCGGCGCCAAGGTCGCGATCAAGCTGCTGGTCCCACCACCGCTCGTCGCCCAGCTCGCCCGCGAGCGCGTGCGGCGCGAGGTCGAAGCAGTGCGCACGCTGTCGCACCCCAACATCGTCGCCGTGTACGATCTGCTCGACGACCACGAACGGTCGTGCATTGTGATGGAGCTGATCGATGGCGTGGACCTCGCCATCCACGTCGCAACGCACGGCCCACTGAGCATCGACGAAGCCGTCGCGATGGGCGCCGGGGTCGCCGACGCCTTGGAGACCGCGCACCAGCGCGGCGTTCTCCACCGAGATGTGAAACCCCAGAATATTCTGCTCGCGCGCGATGGACGGGCGCGACTCACGGACTTCGGTTCGGCCAAGCTCGAGTCACAGGCGACCGTGACGCAGACCGGCGCGTTCGTCGGCACGGTCGGCTATACGGCTCCGGAAGTGATCGCGGGCCGCCGGGCTGACGCACGCGCGGACGTCTATGGCCTTGGTGCGACGCTCTACTTCGCGCTCGTGGGCGCGCTGCCGCCACGGCCGTCGCCGCACCTGCCGCCGACACCGTCGGCGGATGGGCACTCTCCCCGTGCGCTGAGGGGCGATGTCCCCGAGTGGCTCGACGCGACGGTCGCCCGGATGACCGCCGCCGATCCGAGCTGCCGCTATGCGGCCGCATCAACCGTCGCTGAAGTCCTGCGCCAGCGCTCGGCCGGTCATCGAATCCCCATCCGCCCCGCGCGAATTCCGGCGCCATACATCGCGATGCTGGCGCTCGTGGTTGGTATCGGGACGGTTACCGGCGTGGTCGTGCACCAGCCGTACTATCTCTGGACGAGCCCCGCGCTGGCCACCGTACTCCTGGCCGGCGCTCTCATCGCCACGAAACCACCGGTTCAGGGACTGCCGCCCCTGTCGACCCTCTCGCGCGCTGTTCGGCGCCGTGTAGTCGACGTCTCGCGACGACTCGCACCGGGCACCGCGAGATCGCTGCTCGCCGATCTCGTGGCCGTCGCGGTGCTCAATAGGAGTGACGCGGAGGACCTGGTGGTGGCGGCGTGCGACGCGGCCCAGGATCTCGATCGACTCGATCGGACCATCGCCGTGCTCGCCTCGCGGCGTGATCGCTCGGGCGACGCAGTCGCGCGTGGCGAGGCGGCGCGCGATCGGATCGTGCAGCGATTCCTCGACGCCATCACGGTCGTCGGCGACGCCGGCCGCGAGGCGGCCAAGGCGAGCGACGCGGATTCGCGCTTGACGGAGGCGACTACCGAGCTGGCGCGCACGGTTTCGGCAGAAGCCGCGGCCGCGCGCGAGGTCGCGGCGCTCCTCGGCTAGGCCATTAGTGCGCCGAGAGGGAGTCGCGGACGACGCCGTACTGACTGCCCCACGTGTCCGTCATCTGGCTCCGAATCTCCCACAGCTCGGGGAAAAACGTGGCGTGCGAGCCTTCGATGAGCCGATCGACGGGGCGGCCTTTGAGGGACTTGGAGCCGAGTCCGATCGTGCGCTGAATGAGCTGCACGTGGCAGTAGCGGAACCGCTGAAACAGCTCGTCGAACTCGGCGAGCGCCTCGGCCACGACGTACGCATTGCCGTGGTTGTACTCGGTATGGTAGATCTTCTCGACCGTCAGCCCGTGAGCGTCGAGGTAATGGGTCTTGAATGACTGCCAGAGCGGCGCCGACATCTTGAGGAGCGTCCGATAGCCCGGCGACTCCTGTCCGCTCCCATTTCCCAACTTGAGCCGGATCTCTTGGTACTCATGCGGCGACATGGTCTCGAGCAACGACAGCTGCGAGATCATGAGTCGAAGGGCGGTATGAACCCGCCGAAAGAGCGTGACGACGCGATTGGTGTTCTCCTGCTGGATATAGTCGTCGATATCCAGTAGCGTGTAGCCAATCAGCTTCATCCAGAGCTCTTCGATCTGGTGGACGATCTGGAACTGGAGCTCGTCCCCGTTGCAGAACTCGGTAAAGTCCTTCTGGCAGGAGAGAAGGTCTTTGGTGTTGAGATACCGCTCGTAATCGAGCGTTCCCTCGCCGTTCATCGTAGCATAGAAATGCGCGCGATCCATGTGTGCATACTAGATCGATCGTCGCCCTGACGCCAGATTTGATATCATGCTCACCGACGACCAGATCGCCGAGTTGCGATCACACTTCCCGATTCTCTCCGAGAAGACCTACCTGTACAACTGCTCGCAGGGCGCGCTGTCCGATGCGAGCGAAGCGGGCTTCAAGGCGTACGCCGACAGTTGGCGCACGTCGCTGACGCCGTGGGAGGAGTGGATTGGCTGCTACGAGGCGCTGCGCGCCGAGTTCGCCCGGTTCATTAATGCCGACCCCGACGAAATAGCGATCACGACCAGCGTGTCGGCGGCGATCAATCCGATCGCCAACGCGATCCAGTTCAATGGGCGCGATAAGGTCGTGATGAGCGAGTTCGAGTTCCCGACGATGGGACAGATTTGGCTCGCGCAAGAGCCGCGTGGAGCGAAGATCCAATTCCTCGACGGCGTCGACAACGAGGTACCGGTCGAGGCCTACGCACGCGCGGTCGACAAGCGCACGCGTATCGTGCCGCTGACCCAGGTTTCATTCGTCAATGGCTCGCGCTCGGACGTCGCCGCGGTCACGAAAATCGCGCACGACAACGGCGCCTTGTTGTTCCTGGACGGCTACCAAGACTGCGGGACGCGGCCGATCGACGTCAAAAAAGCCGGCGTGGATTTCTACGTCGCCGGCACTCTGAAATACTTGCTCGGGCCCCCAGGCGTCGCCTTCCTGTACGTCCGTCGCGAGTTGATCGAGCAGCTGAGGCCGACGATGACCAGTTGGCTCGCGCAAAGAAATGCGTTTGCGTTCGAAACCAAGAAGCTCGACCCCGCGCCCGACGCGCGCCGGTTCGAAGGGGGGTCGCCGCCCATGCCGAGCGTGTATCTCGCCCGGCCGGCGCTGGAGCTCCTGGGGCGCATCGGTCTGGACAACGTCGCCGCGCAGATCGAACGGCTGGCGCGCGCGTTCCTGGCCGGTCTCCGCGACATCGGCGTCGCGACCAAGACACCCGCGACGAGCGTGGGACCGTTGGTCGTCGTGCGCGCGAAGGATTCGGGCGCGATGGTCGCTAGGCTCACGGCGCGCAACGTCGCCGTGTCGGCGCGCAAGGACGGCGTGCGCATCGGCTTCCATGTTTACAATACGATGGACGACGTGAACGTCGCGCTCAACGTGCTCGAGGACAATCGCGAGTTGCTCGCGCGCGTGTGACCTCCGGACCGGAGTCGGGCGAGGAGCTGTCCCGCCAGCTCACGGTCGGCCAGCTGGGCATGATCGCGATCGGCGGCGCGATCGGCACCGGGCTATTTCTCGGCAGCTCGCTCTCGGTCCATATCGCCGGCCCCGGCGTGATCCTGAGCTATGTCATTGGCGCGGTGATCACGCTGCTGTTCATGGGGGCGCTGTCCGAGATGGCCGTAGCCCACCCGACGGCCGGATCGTTCGGGATCTATGCCGACCGCTACGTGAACCCATGGGCGGGGTTCACCGTTCGATACACGTACTGGGCATGCCAGTGCATCGCGATCGGCAATGAGGCGGTCGCGATCTCGATCTACTGCCAATGGTGGTTCCCGGACACGCCACGATGGCTCTGGGTCCTCGCGTTCTCCATCGCCCTGATCGCAGTCAACGCCCGGAGCGTCAACAGCTTCGGCTGGTTCGAGTACTGGTTCTCGATGATCAAGGTAATCGCGATTGTGCTGTTCATCATCTGCGGCGGCGCCCTGCTCCTCGGGCTCGCGGGCCGGCCCGCGGTTGGCCTCGCGAACTACACAGCGCATGGTGGATTTCTGCCCCACGGTTGGTCCGGTGTCTGGATGGCGATGGTGATCGTGATTTTGAGTTACACCGGCACCGAGGTCGCGGCCGTGACGGCGGGCGAGGCCAAGGATCCCGACGTGGCAGTGCCGCGCGCGCTGCGCCAAACCGTGGGCCGACTCTTGGTCTTCTACCTCGGCGCGATCACGATACTGATCGGGCTAATCCCATGGAACCTCATTCAGCCCGGCCAGACGGTTACGACCAGCCCGTTCGTGCGCGTCTTCGCGGTTCTCGGTGTGCCGGCGGCGGCCGCGGTCGTCAACTTTGTCGTGATCACGGCCGCGGCCTCGAGCATGAATTGCAACTTTTATCTCGTGAGCCGCATGATGTTCTCGCTCGCGCGCAGCGGGTACGCGCCGGCCGCGTTCGGCCGTCTCTCGAAACGTGGCGTCCCCGTGCCGGCATTGCTCGCCTCTTCCGCCGGGCTCGCGATCGCGTTCGCCGTCGCCGTTGTCTACGAGAAGGCCGCGTTCGTCTACCTCTACGGCGTCTCGTTGTTCGGGATTCTATTCGTGTGGCTCATGATCTTCATTACGCACCTGCGGTTTCGGCCGCAGTGGGAGAAAGCCGGCGGACGGCGGCTGCCCGTGCGCATGATGGGCTATCCCTATACGTCGATCCTCGGCGCCGGCGCCATGGTCGCGATACTCGTCACGACGTGGTGGGTCGAGGGCATGCGACCCACGCTGCTCGTGGGGCTGCCGTGGCTGGCGTTGTTGACGATCGTGTACTTCGCGATCAAACCACAGCGGTTACTTCGATCTCCACTCGCGCCGAGTCCTCTACCAGAGCCGCTACCTGGACCGCGGTCATCGCCGGATAGTGACGGCCAATAATCTCGCGGTACACCTCGCCGATCGCCTGGTGTTCGCGGACGTACTCGCGCTTGTCGATCACGTACCACGTCATGCGCACAATATGGTCGGGCTTCGCGCCGGCTTCGGCCAGCACCGCCACAATACGGCCGAGCGCGTCGCGCACTTGCCCGACGAAATCCGGCGCTGATCCGATCATGCCACTGACGCAAATGACTTTGCCCTGGGCCGCCACACCATAGGCATACCCCCGCGGCCGCTCCCAGCCCTCGGGCTGCAAGAATTCAAGCGTCATAGAATTGCGCGATGCGAGAACGCAGCTCGTCTGGAATAGGTGATGATTTTTTCGTCGCGGCGTCGATGAAAACCAGGACCGATCTGCCGTGCACCCGCTCCGCCCCATCCGGGCCGCACATCACGATATCGACTCCAATCGAGCTCCGGCCGATCTTATTCACGCGGAGCGTGGCCGAGAGCCGGTCGCCGAGCGTGCTGGGCGCCATGAAGTCGACGTCCAGGTGCACCGTGGGCAGACCCCAGCCTCGCTCGAGGTGGATCTCGGCGAACGTGAAGCCTAATCTCTCGCGGCACCAGTCTTCCACCAGATCGTTGAACATCTCGAGATACCGCGGAAAGAACACAATGCCGGCCGGGTCGCAGTGCGAGAACCGGATGAGAATATCCGATCGATAGACGTCAGCCACCTTTCAAGATCCCGCGTGCAATGATCAACTGCTGCACCTCTGTCGCTCCTTCGTAGATTCTCAGCGGCCGAATCTCGCGATACAGTCTCTCCACAGGAGATCCCTCCACCACGCCGAGCGCGCCTAGTATTTGCACCGCATCATCGATGATCCGTTGGGCCCGCTCGGTCGCGACCAACTTGGCCATCGCCGCTTCGACGGTGACCGACTCTCCGCGATCGCGCCGCCACGCGGCCCGATACGTCAGGAGCGCAGCCGCATCGATGTCGGTCGCCATCATGGCCAGCTTCGCTTGCGTCAGTTGGAAATCCGCGAGTGTCTGGCCGAACATCGACCGTGATTTCGCGTACCGCAAGGCTTCCTCGAGCGCCCGGCGCGCGAATCCCACCGCCGCGGCGGCAACGGACGTCCGAAAAACATCTAGTGTGGCCATCGCGATCTTAAAACCCTGCCCCGGCTCACCAATGACCTGCGCCGCCGGAATTCGGCAGTCGCGGAACGTCAGCCGGGCGAGCGGGTGAGGCGCGATGACCTGGATACGCTCGCTGCAATCGAAGCCGGCGGTGCCTGGCTCGACGACAAACGCCGTGATCCCTTTGGCGCCCGGTGCTTCGCCCGTTCGGGCAAACACGACGTAGAAATCGGCGATGCCTCCGTTCGAGATCCACGTCTTTTGGCCATTGAGCACATACCCGTCACCGCTCGCGCGCGCCTCGCACGCGAGCGCCGCTGCGTCCGAGCCGCAGGCAGGCTCCGACAGCGCGAACGCGGCGATCGCTGAGCCCTCACCAGCGCGAGCGGCGTAGCGACGCTTTTGGACGTCATTGCCGAAGAGCGTGATTGCGCCGGAGCCCAAGCCCTGCATGGCGAACGCGAAGTCCGCGAGTCCGGAGTACCGGGCCAGCGTTTCGCGGATAAGGCAGACCGTGCGCGTGTCGATCTCACCGACCGCGTGCGACAGCCATCCGGCCTGTCCAAGCGCCTTGACCAGCGCTCGACAGGTCCCGTCAGTGTCGGCGTCATCTCCGACCGCGGCATGCTCACGCGCCCACGCCTCGAGCTCGGCCGCTAGCGTGCGATGCCGTGGCTCGAAGAACGGCCACTCGAGGTACTCACGCTCGCGATCGGCCATGCGCTAATTGCCTTCGAACTTCGGCTTCTGCTTCGCGACGAACGCGTCATAAGCGCGCCGAAAATCCTTCGTCGCCATGCAAATGGCCTGCGCCTCCGCCTCGGCCTCGATCGCCTCGTCGACACCCATGCTCCATTCCTGCTGAAGCATTTTCTTGGTCATCGCATGCGCGAAGGTTGGGCCCGCCGCGAGGTCCGCAGCGAGCGACCGCGCCTCGGCCATCAGAGCGGCCGGCTCGCACAGCCGAGTCATGAAGCCCCAACGCTCGGCCTCCTCGCCGCTCATGCTGCGTCCCGTGTAGAGCAACTCGGCGGCGCGTCCCTGCCCGATGATGCGCGGCAACATCGAACATGCACCCATGTCGCAACCCGCGAGGCCGACGCGCGTGAACAGGAACGCCGTCTTGCTCCGCGCCGTGGCCAGCCGAAAGTCGGACGCCATGGCCATAATGGCGCCGGCGCCCATACAGATCCCGTCGATCGCCGAAACGATCGGTTGCGGGCAAGCGCGCATCGCTTTAACCAAATCACCGGTCATGCGCGTGAACTCCAGCAGGCCCGGCATGTCGCGCGTCGTGAGCGGTCCGATGATCTCGTGGACATCGCCGCCCGAGCAAAAATTCTCGCCGGCGCCTGTCACGATGACGACTTTGGTCGGAGCCGCGACGAGCGACCTGAAATAATCGCGGAGCTCGGCGTACATCTCGAACGTGAGGGGATTCTTTCGCTCGGGCCGATTGAGCGTAATCGTCGAGATGGGACCGGCGACCGCGTACTCGATGTGCATGTCAGGTCATGACCTCGCCGCCGGCGACCGCGATCGCCTGGCCTGTGATCGATTCGCTGCCGGGCAGGACCAGCCACGCGACCGTATGCGCCACTTCGTCCGGCCGCACGAGTCGGCATTGGGGATTGTGGCTCATGATCTCGGCCAGCGCCTCTTCGCTCGTGCGCTTTGTGCGTTCCACGATGCGCGCGACGGTCTCCCGGACCATGTCCGTGTCGGTATAACCCGGGCACACGGCGTTGACCGTCACGCCTTGCGTCGCGACCTCGAGCGCTACCGCGCGCGTAAGGCCGATCACGCCGTGTTTCGCCGCGCAATAGGCTGATACGTAGCGATAGCCGACCAGTCCGGCCGTACTGGCGATATTGACGATCCGGCCCCACCCGGCTTTGACCATCCCGGGCAGCACAGCGTGCATACAATGATAAGTGCCGTCGAGATTGACGGCGATCATGCGGCGCCACAGCTCGTTGTCGGTCTTTGCGAAGGACGCCGAGCTCGCGGCGCCCGCACTGTTGACCAGGATGTCCACGGCGCCGATCGCGGCGAACGTCTGCGCCACCGCGTCGGCGTCGGCCACGTCGACCGTCGCGCGGTGAACGATGGTCACCTTCGCTCCGTACGACTCGAGCGCGCGAACCACCGCGGCGCCGATGCCGCGAGCGCCGCCCGTGACAACGGCGTGCTTTCCGGCGAGCGGCCTCACGCTTGCAGCGCCAACAGCGCGGCCCGCGCCAGGTTTCTTTCCAATTGCTGTTTCCCGTTGAGATAGGGATCGGGCCACCAGAGATCGGCGTACCCCTGCTTCGCGGCCTCGTGGAGCGTCCACGCCGGATCGGCCAGATGCGGGCGCGCGACCGCACATAAATCCGCCCGGCCCGCCGCAATGATCGTGTTCACGTGGTCGCCCTCGAAGATGTTGCCGACGGCGATCGTCGGGATGCCGACTTCATTGCGAATCCGGTCGGCGAACGGCACCTGAAACATACGCCCGTATACCGGTCGCTCGGCCTTGCTGACCTGTCCCGAAGAACAATCGATGATATCCACGCCGGCATGTTGGAACAGCCGCGCCACCGCAACCGCGTCGTCTGGAGTATTGCCCCCAGGCACCCAATCGTGAGCCGAGATGCGTACGCTCATTGGTCTATCCACAGGCCATACCTCACGCATGGCCCTAAACACCTCGAGCGGATACCGACACCGCGCTTCGAGCGAGCCGCCGTACTGGTCGGTGCGCCGATTGGTGAGCGGCGAGATGAAGCTAGACAAGAAGTATCCGTGCGCGCAGTGCAACTCGAGCCAATCGAATCCGGCGTCAGCGCCTCGGCGAGCGGCCGCGACAAATAATTCGCGAATGCACCGCAGATCGTCGAGCGTCGCCTCGCGCGGCACAGCCGACACCCCCTCGATATAGGGGAGAGCCGATGCCGACACCAGCGGCCAGTTCCCTACGTCGAGCGGCTGATCGATCCCCAGCCACCCGAGTTGCGTAGAGCCTTTGCGCCCCGAATGCCCGAGTTGCAGGGCGACCTTGGCGTCGGTCTCCTTGTGCACGTAGTCGACGATGCGCGTCCACGCGTCGCGCTGCGCATCGGTCCAGAGCCCCAGGCACCCTGGCGTGATCCGCCCCTCGGGCGAGACGCACGTCATCTCCGTGAACACCATGGCCGCCCCGCCCATTGCTCGGGCGCCGAAGTGCACGAGATGAAAATCGTTCGGCATGCCATCGACAGCGCGATACGTCGCCATCGGCGAGACCAGGACGCGGTTTTTTAGTGTGACACCGCGGACCCGGAACGGCGTGAACATCGGCGGCCTGGTGTCCGGCACACCACATTTTTCTCCGAGCCACCGTTCGACGCTCGCCACGTACCGCGCGTCGCGGACCTTGAGGTTCTCGTGCCCGATGCGCTGGCTGCCCGTGAGCAGGCTGTAGGCGAACTGCTCCGGCTCGAGGTGCACGTAGCGCTCGACGTCCTCGAACCACTCCATGCGATTGCGCGCCGCGTTCTGGAGCTTGAGGGCCTCGATCTCCCGCTCGCCTTGATAGCGTGCCAGCTCGCCCCCCTCCGACAGTACACGCGCCAACGCGATCGCATCCTCCATCGCTAGCTTCGTCCCCGAACCGATGCTGAAATGCGCGGTGTGCGCGGCGTCGCCGATCAGCACGATGTTCTCGTGATACCAACGCTCGCACAGCACGCGATTGAACGTCAGCCACGCCTCGGCGCCCTTCTTATGATGGGCGTTCGAGACGAGCCGCTCGCCGCGGAGCCGGTCGGCGAAGAGCTCTTCGCACAGGCGGATTGACTGTTCGAGCGGCATGGCATCCATGCCGGCGGCTCGCCAATTCTTTTCCGGGGTTTCGACGATGAACGTCGACCAGTCCTCGGCGAACCGATACGCGTGGAGGTTGAACCATCCCCACGGCGTCTCGCGAAAATCGAACGTGAACGCGTCGAGCTTCGTTCGGCTGCCGAGCCAGATGAACCGATTCTGCCGAACGTTGATGTTGGGGCGGAATATGTCTTCGAATGTTCGGCGAGTGATCGAGCCCACGCCATCGGACGCGACCACGAGATCGTACTCGCGCGCGTATGGTGCGGGGTCCGTGACCTCGGTTTGAAATTGCAGGCGGACGCCGAGCTCGGCGGCGCGTCGCTGCAGAATCTGCAGCAGGGTGATCCGCGCAATGCCACAGAACCCGTGGCCTCCGGATGTCACCGTCCGCCCCTTGAAATGGACGTCGATGTCATCCCAGTGGCGGAACGCGCGCGTGATCGCGCCGTGCGTCTCGGGGTCGATCGACTTGAACCCGTCCATCGTCTTGTCCGAGAACACCACGCCCCAGCCGAACGTATCGTCGGGTCGATTCCGCTCGACGACGGTCAAGTCCCACGACGGGTTGGCTTTCTTCGCCAGAATGGAGAAGTAGAGACCGGCCGGGCCGCCGCCGAGGCAGACGATCCTCATACTTCGGCGAGCGCCGCCTCGCGGAGACTCCGGACGCGCGGCGCGGCGTCGTCATGGGAGGCGAGCTCGGAGACCGCGCGCATGACGTCGTCGAACTTTTGGCTGCCGCGGTCGTGCGTCTCGCCATATCCCTTGACGAGACGCGGGCACTGCGCCACCTCGACCGCCAGCGCATAGTTGGTCTTGGCCAGCGCGGGAATGCGTCCGAGCCAGTCGGCGATCTTGGCTTGCTCGACACGGAACCGCAACGACCGCCGTCGGGTGCCTCGGAGCGACGCAAGAAAAAAGAGTCGCGCGAAACCGAAGAGCGACGTCGTCTCGAGCACCGTGCCCTTGCCCGTGATCCACGCGATCACCCGTCGCGCCATGCCGCTGCCGAGGAGCCATCGCCCTATCGGCGCCGGGGCGATGTCCGCGAATTCGCTCACGCCGGGATGCAAGAACTCATTGATATGCACGACCTGCTGGCTCGTCGCGCGCGATTCCTCTTTGACTCGCGCAAACCGCGCGCGCCGAATCTTGAGGTCGGCGACGCGAATGGCGTCCTCGTAGCTCATCCAGAGTGCCAAATAGCGGCCGGTCTCGTTGAGCAGGAACCCGTCGCCGGAATCTGCGTCTCGAATCGCCTCTAGACGATCCAGATACTCGTCTGCATACCTCTCATCCTGATAGTCGGCTAGGCGCAGAATCCCCGCCATGAGTATCTCATGGCTCACTGGGGGAAACGACCGCCGCACGCGGTTGGCCAGTGCCGTGAGTCGCGGACCGACTTTGGCTGACGCGGGAGGCAACGCCACCGAAGGTTCCGGCCGGGTGGCCGCGTCGAAGCCAGCGGCAAATGCGGCACGACTCGACGCGACGCCCACGCCACCGCGCTCGATCGCATCTTCAAATTGCTTTCGCTCGAACGGCAACGCCCGACTCGCGGCCAGAGCGCCGAGCAACGCCGCGCTGATCACGCTGCGATGCTCCTCGGCGATGTGGGCGAAGTCGCGCTGAATGAAGAGCCGAGATGCGTCTCGTGCCGCATCGACGAGCGCCGTCGAGTCGACCCGACCATCGCCCGGCGCGGTCCGCTCGGTCATCGAATAGACGCGATGCGTCGACGTGATGAGCGTGGTCCGGTCGCTGGTGACGAGACCGCGCTGCACGGCTCGCCCGGCCTCCATGAGCTCCGAGGCGATGACGACGTCCACCTCGCCAGGCACCGGCATGAGCGCCAACACGGGCTCGCGATCGCTCGCCGGAAAGAGCTCGACGTAATAGATGGTCGCCCCGGTGCGTTGCGCGACGCCGGGGACCGATGTCGTCTGCGCCCGGTACTTGGCCTGCTCGGCCACATCGACGATCCAATCGGCGAGCACGCCACCGCCTTCGCCGCCCATGGCCAGGATGGCGACGGTGATGGCTTTCATCCGAAGATGCCCGCCAGGCGCCGATCGACGCGCCGCTGCATGACGCCAATGAGCGAGCGTCGCACGCGATCCAGCGTGCGCTCCCACCAACTGGGGTTGGTCACGATGTCGGCGCGATAGAACGAGGGACAGAGCACGGCGGCGTGCGCGACCTCGCCGCAGAGGCCGCACCCGACGCAACTATCGAGCACCGTCGCCACGGGGTCTCGCCTGAGGGGATCCGGATTGTCAGCGATTGTGAGCGAAGGACATCCAGAAAGCCGAATACACGAATGGTCGCCTGTGCAGGTCTCGGCGTCGACACCGAATTTTTCGCGCACGACACGATGGCCCTCATTGGCCCGCTTGAGCATCAGCGGGCGCACGCGGCGCTGCTCATTGAGTTTGCATTCGCTCTGGGCGACGATGACCTTGGGCCCTTTCTCTTTCGTGGTCAAGGCATCGCGCAGCGTATCGCGCATCTGCGCGACGTCGTACGTGCGCGTGATCGTCCGCACCCATTTGACGCCCACACCGCGCACGGCATCAGCAATCGACAGCTTGGTCTGTCGTATGGGGTTGTCGGCTTTGGACGAGAGGATGTCTTGCCCGCCGGTCGCCGCGGTGTAGCTGTTATCGACAACAATGAGCACACTGTCGCTTTGATTGAATACGGCGTTGCCGACGCCGCTCGTCAGGCCGTTGTGCCAGAACCCGCCGTCGCCCATGAACGAGATCGTGCGCTTGTTCGTCTCCTTCGTATTGAAAGCGGCCGCCCCCGCCCAGCCGAGGCCATATCCCATCGTGGTGGCGCCGATGTTGAAGGGCGGGAGGATGGAGAACAGGTGGCAGCCGATGTCGCAGCTGACGTGATGGGGGCCGAGCTCACGCTCGACCAATTTCATCGCCGTGAAGATCGGGCGTTCGGGGCAGCCGGTGCAAAACGAAGGAGGCCGCCCGTGGACCGGCAGCTCACGTGACGCTGGTTTGCTCGCTTTGGGCTGACGGGTCATGCCCGACGCGTATCGCTCGACGAACGCCCGAACGCCGGCCATGATCGTGGCGCCGGTGTACTCACCGGCCATCGGCAACACGTCTTTCCCATCCACGCGCGTGTCGCTACCAGCCTTCCG
>Ga0210409_10003985_pt1 | contig 16138 bp, 13 predicted proteins | sample IncBWH17MmetaG_FD_161649 | JGI IMG/M metagenome (GOLD analysis project Ga0210409, IMG submission 161649) | Forest soil microbial communities from Barre Woods Harvard Forest LTER site, Petersham, Massachusetts, United States - Inc-BW-H-17-M | ecosystem: Environmental > Terrestrial > Soil >...
ATAATTGAATCGGCGACGTTCGAGCGCTTGGCAGGAGCCGATTCAATTATCCCCCACTGGAACGCCACTGTGAGCAAGCTAAGCACGATGCACCCCTCCAGGGCATAACGAATGCCCTGGGACCAGCCAAACTGAGTGATCAGCCATCCCCCAACCAGCGGGCCGACCATCATTGGCACCCGCCGGACCATCGATTGGACGCCGATGCCCATGGTGTGCCGCGAACGCTGCAGTGAAGTGGCCACCACCGTGAAAGTCGCGGACAGAGAAAAAGCGCTCCAGGCCAGAAACAGGAATGCCCCAACGACCAAAGCCAACCAATGATGCCAAAGCAAGACCAGCCCATAGCCTGCCAAAGAGATGACGCTAAATAGCGTCAAAGACCAACGCTGCCCCAAGCGATCGGTAAGCCAGCCACCGGGATAGGCGTAGAGGGCCCCAAGCAAAGTCTGCAGAGCATCAAAAAGGCCGATAATGAACACGCCGGCTCCCAGGGTCTGCAGGTACTTGGGAGCAAAAACCAGCCAAAGCTTTTCTCCGGTTCCGGCCAGAACCAGCGCCACCAACAGCAACACGGTGTTGCGCCTGAGCGCGAGAAATTCCGCCACGCTCCGCCAGCGGGAAACGCTTGGGACAGTTTGTTGCGACATACGTAAGAAGTAGCGCAGACTTTCAGTCTGCCGTACCGCAGGCTTGCAGCCTGCCGCGCGTATGATGAGTTCCTAACGCTCAATCATTCCCTACGCCTGCAGACTGAAGGTCTGCGTTACAGCAGCGATACAACAGACCAAAAGTCTGCGCTACGCTCGCATCTAAAGTCAGGCAAGGAAAGCATGACTTTTTCTTCGGCCTGTTTTAACATTTGCGTTTCCCTGGAATATGTTAACCGGGTGGAACCGACGACAGACCAGATTATGAGAAATAAAAATGTCAAACGCCCCGCGGTGGGCATCTTGATGGGAAGCGACTCGGATTGGCCGACGATGAAGGAAGCAGCGGATGCCTGTGCTGAATTCGGGATTAGCACGGAGGTCAATGTCATCTCGGCACATCGCGCGCCACACGATCTGGAACGCTATGCAAGCGGGGCACATACCCGCGGATTATGCGTGCTCATCGCAGGAGCCGGGGGCGCCGCGCATCTGCCTGGAGTAACCGCGGCTTTGACCCCTCTGCCCGTGATCGGCGTCCCTATTGCAGGAAAATTTATTAAGGGGTGGGATGCCTTGTTGTCGATTGTGCAGATGCCCAGCGGAGTGCCCGTAGCTACCGTGGCGATCGGGGGCGCTCGCAATGCCGGCCTGCTGGCGGTTCAGATTCTGGCCGTAGGCGATTCGGCCTTGCAGAAAAAGTATCTGGCTTTCAAAGAACGCCTGGCGGAGCAGTCACGGGCAAAGAATAGAAATCTGGCGTTGTAAACCCTGCGCCCTACATGCGATCCAGGGCGCGGTCGAGGAGTTGCAGGACTCGGGGTTTGCCCAGGATAGCCATCAGGTGGTACAAGCTGGGCCCTGCGGTGGTGCCACAGCACGCCAGCCGCGCCGGGTGCACAAGTACCCCCGTCTTTACCCCGAGTTCTTGAGCCACCGACTTAAAGGTCGAGCCAATCGGATCGGCTTCAAACGGTTCCAGCTTCACCAGGGCCTCGCGCAAACGAGCCAACTTGGGCTTGTTTTCAGGGATAAAATCACGCTGGGCGGCCTCCGGATCATAGTTAATCTCCTCCCGGAAATAGAAGCCGGCATAGGCGGGAAGTTCGCCGAACAACTTGAATTTTCCCTTGCAAGTATCCAAAGCCGCGCGCACGTAGGAAGTCGCATATTTGTTGGTGTCCAGGCCCGCGCGGGCCAGAGCGTGAATCGAGAGCTCATAAAAACGCTCATCGTTCATCTCCCGGACATATTCTCCGGCAAGCCAGCTCAGCTTCGTAAGGTCGAACCGCGCGTTATGCCGCAGGATCTGCGGCAAGTCAAACGCCTCGATCACGTCCTTCAGCGGCATTTTCTCGCGGTTGTTTTTAGGAGACCACCCCAACAAGCACAGATAATTGACCAGCGCTTCCGGGGCGTAACCTTCCTCCATGTAGGTGGTCAACGAGGCGCCCTTATCGCGTTTGCTCATCTTGGTGCCGTCGCTATTGAGAATAAGGGGAATGTGCGCGTATTTGGGAGGCTCGACCCCAAAGGCACGAAACAAGGCAATATGCTTGGCAGTATTGCTCAAGTGATCCTCTCCGCGAATCACGTGAGTGATGTTCATTTCAAGATCATCGACCACATTCACGAAATGAAACACCGGCTGTCCGTCAGAACGGACGATGATGAAATCCGGATCCAATTGTTCCCGATCGGTTAGTTCCCGCTTGACGTCCCCCACTACCAAGTCGGAGATCACGATTGGCTCGCGGGTCATTTTGAAGCGGATTGCTCCTTCGTGCTCATAGGCCAAGCCGTGTGAAAGGAACGCCTCGACACGGCGCTGATAACTCTCCTGGCGCTGGCTTTGGAAGTAAGGGCCGTAATCGCCCTTGCTCGGGCCGGTGGCATCGGCACTGATGGGGCCCTCGTCCCAATCCAGCCCCAACCAGCGCAGGCCGTTGAGGATCACGTTCACGGCCTCCTGTGTATTGCGCGCGGCGTCCGTGTCCTCAATGCGAAGGATGAAGGTGCCCCCCGTATGCCGGGCGTAAAGCCAGTTAAAAAGCGCCGTCCGGGCTCCTCCGATGTGGAGAAAGCCCGTTGGACTGGGTGCAAAACGAACGCGGGCCTTCATTGAGGTCAGTTGGCGGCTCCGAGTTCCAAACAGGCGCTTTCCTTGGTGCTCCGCACATAAAGACGCCCATTGCTGATCGCGGGCGTGCTCCAGCATTTTCCTCTAATCGCCCGGGTGCGCGCCAACTCCTTGTAGCCGGTTGGGGTCGCCTCGACCATCACGACCTGGCCATCGTCGCTCAAGGCGACGAGATGGTTGCCCACGAGCACGACATTTCCCGCGCCAAAGCCCGGTTGTGCCCATTTGACCTCGCCGGTTTTGAGATCAACACACTTTAAGGGGCCATTGGCGAATTTCTTGAAACTGATCATGCCGTACAGGAAGCCGTCTTTGCAAACAGGAGTGCTCCACAGGCTCGCGACGGCGGCGTTACCCTTTATTCGCCACATTTCCGTGACTTCAAAGGAACTCCCGCTGCGGGTGACTTGGCACGCGGCTCCGCCTATGTCATATCCCGCCGTGCAAAAGACCTCATTCCCCCAGACAACGGGCGAACAGCCCGTGGCAGTGCGGTAGGGAAAGACAAATCGCCAAAGCGGTTTGCCGGTGCCAGCCTCCAGCGATACCAGCCCGCTCTGCATCAGAAAAATCACCTGGCGCACTCCTTCGATCTCAGCCACTACAGGGGTGGCGTGCGTCATGCGTTCGTCGCCGGTCTTCCAGACCACCGCGCCGGTGGCTTTATCAAAAGCCAGCATCGATTGCCCCACGCCGCCCCCGGCAACGAACACCAGATTGCCGTCAATCACCGGCGACATCGCGCTCTCCCAGCCGATATTCCTGCCGCCGAACTCGTGCAAAATGTCCTTGCTCCAGGCAATTTTCCCGGTCGCCGCCTCCAGGCAACTCAACACCATCTGCGCGGAATACACATAGACCCGGCCTGCGCTGATGGCCGGGGTTGATCGCGGGCCGTCGCCTCCGCTGTTGCCCTCCGCTCCCGAGTCGCCGCCGCCCGAATACTTGGCCGGTCCGGTTGATGTCGCCCAGAGTTCCTTGCCGGTCTGAGCGTCCAACGCCAGGCAGAGTTCCGCCATTTTTCCATCCACCTCGCGGGATACGATCGTGAAGACCTTCCCCTCGCCAGTCACTAATGAACTAAACCCGGCCGGTGTGTTCGCTGTCCACAGCCGCCTGGGGCCGTCCCCCTGCCAGGAAGCCCCGACAAGCTCGGGGCACACGCCATTGCCGGAATTACCACGGTATTGCGTCCAGTCTGCCCCAACGCAAACGAAGGAACCTGCGATCCACGTTCCCAAAATGGCCACCAACCTCGAAAAATGTGTATCCATATAACAGTGTGGTGAAACTGCACTCAATTTTGCAACTAGACAATCTTTTCAAGTCCGGCGCGCGATCCAAGCGCCTGCCACCGCACCGCACAGGTGGCCCTCCCAGGAAATCGGGCCGGGCTGTGGCAAGGCACCGTAGAAAATGCCCCCGTAAAACAGAAATACGAGAATCGCTATCACCGCCGAACGCCAGCTTCTCATCGTTAAGCCCGCCACAATGAGAAATGCCGCCAAACCGAAGACGATGGAACTGGCGCCGATGTGAACGGCTCCGCCGCGGCCGATCAGCCACGTTCCAAAACCGCTGGCGAACCAGATCAGCGCCAGCGTCCGGTACGGGTGGTATTGCGGGTTGCTCAACAGCAGCACCAGCAGAACAAATAACGGAACCGAGTTGGCCAAAAGGTGGTGGAGGTTGCCGTGAAGGAGCGGGCTGAAGAGGATGCCCGGCAGGCCCTGAAGCCTGCGTGGAAGGATCCCGTACTGCTCCAAAGGCAGAGCGAACAAGAGCTCGACGCCCTTGACCAGGAACAACACCCCAATGAAACCCGCACTGACAAAAACCGCACGCGGAAACGCGGATTGGGTTTTACCGGCCATATTCGTCTGGCCTTTGTAAAGCGGTCGGAGCCTGTAGCCAATCAGATTTTGAGCCGGGTTGCGTTCAAGGATTCGAAAAACCCACCATCCTCATACCGGGGCGCGGACTTTCTAGTTGCAGTTAGGGCTGAAAGCCCGTGATGTGAAAGCCTGGGGCTGGAGCGAAGCGGAGGCCCAGGAAAGGAAACCAAAGCGAACTCTGTAGGCCTGTAGGGCCGGAACCAGCAGAAATTAAAGAGCATCGGTCAATCGAACGTGACGACCTTAGCAGGGCTCCAAATTCGTAGAGAGACCGTTACCCGGGCCTGCGCTCGCGCTGCTCGCTCCAGTCCGGGCTATCCCATTTGGGACTTTCAGCCCCAGGAAGGCATCCACAGGCTTCAGCCAATCAAGGAAGCACGTGCGAAGCGATGCTGCAGGTGGGAGCTGCACCGAAGTCGTAGCCGGGGCCGTAAGCTCCCCCGGCCGGACAGGCAGGCATTTGCCCGGCGGCACCCAGGTGCAGATAGTCCTTGATGTCGTCTATGGTGTAGGTGTCGCCCGGCTGCTTGTTGTGCTCTAGCGCGTAAGTTTGGGCGGCCCCGTCAATTTGGCGGAGATTATTGAGACAGGCATCGAGCTGACTAGTGGTGCGCGCTTTCACAAAGTTGGGAACAGCGATCGCTGCCAGGAGCCCGATAATAGCCACCACGATCATGATTTCCACCAGCGTGAAGCCCGACCTTCGCGCCATTTTAGCTTTCATTGCAGTTGCTTTCGTTGTGCGAGGTGGACGAGCATCAGGCGGATTATAATAAATACACATTGTCCACGAATTGCCTGCTGCACTCGCAATTGCTAATTAGCACCCTTGATGCCAGTTCCTCTCCGTCGCATTTCTGGAAATGAGTTAAGCGCCTGCCTAATAAAAGGCAAAGGCCCGGGGAGACCCAGGCCCTTGTGACATTGAAGAGACTTCGATGATTCGCGCGTTTAAGCGGAATCAGGGAGGCAACACGTGCGTAGCGATACTGCAGGTCGGCGCCGTTGATATCGCATTGATCCCGTAGGTGCCTTGCGCGGGGCAGGTCGGGAAATGACCAGCGGTTCCGCGGCCCAGGTAAGGGGCGAGAACGGTCGAGGCGGGAGCCCCTGCGGTGGAGGCCTGGTGGTTTTCCAACGCCCACTGCTGCTTGGCACCGTCAATCTGGCGCAAGTTGTTAATGCAAGCATTCATCTGCGAGGTGGTGCGAGCCCGAACAAAGTTCGGAATTGCGATCGCCGCCAGCAACCCAATGATCGCGACGACAATCATGATTTCTACCAGGGTGAAGCCTGATTTTTTCGACGTACTGATTCTCATACTAGCTCTATTTGCCTTTCTGTTTTTGCGGCGTGAACCAGCAGCAGGCGGGTTAGAACGATCACTGCTTTGTTCACTGATTGCCCGCTGCGACCGCATCACCAAAGACCAGCAAGGCAGATGCCAAACAAAATATCCTGCGATCCTGGTTTCCGGATTCTCCGGCCACATGCTCAATGAGTTCTCGGGAGAAAGCAAAAAGCCCGGGCTTTTGCCCGGGCTTCTTGAAATTGCGACCACTTCGGTGGTCGTTGCCGTGTTAGGCAGGATCAGGGAGGCAACACGTGGGTAGCGATACTGCAGGTCGGCGCCACTGACACAGCACCGATCGAATAGGTGCCGGCAGCCGGGCAGGTCGGGAAACTACCAGCCGTTCCGCGGCCAAGGTAAGGGGCGATAACCGTGGAGGCGGGAGCGGCCGCGGTCGATGGTTGGTGGTTTTCCAGCGCCCACTGCTGCTTGGCGCCGTCAATTTGGCGCAAGTTGTTGATGCAGGCGTTCATTTGCGAGGTGGTCCGAGCGCGTACAAAGTTCGGGATCGCAATAGCGGCCAGCAAACCAATGATCGCCACGACGATCATGATTTCCACTAATGTGAAACCTGATTTCCTCGATGTTCTTATATTCATATCTGTTCTTTTAGCTTTCTGTCCTGCGGTGTGAACTGCGCCACCGGCGGGTTTAATAATGACGGTCTTGTTCACAAAATTGCCGGTGGCAACCGCGTCTATGCAAAGAGCACAACAGGTGCCATTGCACCCGTGAGACTGAGAAAGCATCAAGAACCCCAAAACCTTAAATCAGTTAGGTTGGCCTAATCGTGCGAGCCTCATGATCGGACACTTTGTCCTAGTGATTTGTCCGCTTTTCACAAGACATGCCCAACTTCTGGACAGTTGTGGTATCGCCAACTCTCCCCGATTCTGTGCCTAGAGCCGGGTCCAGCTCACGGACTTTTTGACGATGTGCGCGCGCCAACTCAACCTGCCCAAGCTTGGAGTAGTAGCGCCCAAGGTTTTGGTGGGCGACGTAGTTGTTGGGGTCGAGCTCCAAAGCGTGGTCCATGAGCGTCTGGGTATTCCGCCAGTACGCAAGCTGATGGCGCGTGAGCCCCAAACAGGCGATTAAAACGCACGCAACCGCTGTTCCCAGGATAGCCCGCCCCCCCTGTGTTGGGAGGGCCGCCGCACCCAGTTCCTGCAGTCCCCAGGCCACGACGAGGCTGAGCCCGATTGCCGGAAGATAACTGTAACGGTCCGCGAGCGATTGCAGCCCCGCTTGCATCAGACCGCTGACCGGCAAAAGCATGCCCAGGAACCAGAACCAGCCCACGGCCAAATAAGGCCGAGACCGCACGTTCAGGATCGCCGCCACCGAAACGCCCGCCAAAAGAAGGATCCCCGCAACCAAGGGCACAAATGGGGTGCTTTCCGGGCGAAGATAAAGAACCGTGAGTGCGTGTGGCCAAAAGATCTTTTCCACGTAACCAAAATACCCGGCAAACATAGTCGCGAGCCGAACAGCGGCAGACTCGGCTTGAATGGGGACCATGGCGACGCGCTGGGCAAAAACGGTAATCATCACCATCGCTATCGTAAGAAGGACAAACGGCAATTTCTCAAGCAGTAGGGCACGCGGTACGCCCAGCCGAGCGCCCCTGGCCCAAGAGACTCGAGCCAGGGGCCAGTAGTCCAATATCAGCAAAAGAAAGGGCACGCTCACCAGCATCGGTTTCGAGAGCAGCCCTAGCGCAAAAAAGCTCAACGCCAGGGAATACCAGCGGGCGGAGTGCTCTCCACCGCCTGATCCCGAATGTTGAGCTTCAGAACCATGGCTCGAACCGTCGGCGCATTGGTTGGCATCGTGGGCATCGTGGGGTTGCTTTTTGGAGGATGCATATTTCGCATAGCACAAAAGCGTGAGCATGAAGAAAAAACCGCTCAACACGTCTTTCCGCTCCGAGATCCAGGCTACCGATTCCACCCTCAATGGGTGCCAGGCAAACAGAGCGCCCACCAGGGCGCTGCGCCAAAACGCGCCGGTCATTGCCCGAAGCAGCAGAAAGAGCAACGCGCCATTCACCCCGTGCAACAGCACGTTTACCAGGTGATGCGCTCCGGCATGCAGGCCGAACAATTGGCAATCGAGCATGTGCGAAAGCCAAGTGACCGGATGCCAATTCGAAGCGTGGGCATCGACCACCGACCACGCCAGCCCGTACCAACTGATTCCGCTGCGGACGGTCTGGTTCTCGAAGACATAGTCCGGATCGTCGTATTCCACGAACTCGTAGTGCCGCGCCGGCCAATAGAGGGCCACGGTTGCCAGCAACAAGGCCAGGCTCATGACCCAAACTCGTCGCGGACTTATCTTTGTTTCCGGCAGCATTTGATTGTTTTGCAATCGGCAAATTCTAACCTCGTTTGAGCAGGAGATGGTCCATTTACAGGGGCGGGGACGGCTCGTCCCCACAGCGCAATCCGCGCGGGTTTTGGAGCCTCTGAATGTGCGCTGAGTTCAGCTAAGGGGGCCCCCGTCTTGAAGTCCTGGACACATCCTCCTGGCATACTGTCCTTTTAGTTTACACGGCGGCAGGGCCGGTTCCGCTGTTAGGCGGGGACGTCGCAGCGCACCGTCCCTGCTACCCGGACGCGCTCTTCAGCCTGTAAATCAACTTGCCCGTGGACAAGGGCGCCGGTAGCCTGCGGGCCGTCTGAAACGGCCTGTGAGAAACTAACTAACTTGTTCCATGAGGATCCTGATCACGGGCATTTGTGGATTCGTGGGAAGCGCCTTAGCCCGTGAACTGCCGATCCTCCTGGAGGGTCTTGAGATTGTTGGATTGGATAATTTGAGCCGGGCGGGCAGCGAACACAACCGCTCGGGCTTAAGGAAGCAAAAAGTCGAAGTTCTGCATGGAGACATTCGCAATCCAAGCGATCTCGAAGGTGTGCCAAGAGTGGATTGGGTAATCGACGCGGCGGCCAACCCCAGCGTGCTGGCCGGCATCACCAAGGAGACGAGCAGCCGCCAATTGCTCGAGCACAACCTGCTGGGGACCGTAAACCTGCTGGAATTCTGCAAGCGACATCAAACAGGAATGATCCTCTTGAGCACCAGCCGGGTGTATTCATTAGCCCGGTTGTGCGCCTTGCCGATGCGCACCGGGGATGGCCGATTCGAGCCCAGATTTGCCGAGTCCAACGAGCCGGGCCTTTCCGCAGGAGGCATCAGCGAGGCCTTTTCCACTCAAGCGCCGCTCTCGCTCTACGGCTGCGCCAAGTTAGCCTCCGAAATGTTGCTCTTGGAGTATGGGTTGGCATTTGGGCTGCCCCTCCACATTAACCGGTGCGGAGTCCTGGCCGGAGCCGGTCAATTCGGAAAGGCCGACCAGGGGATTTTCAGTTTTTGGATCCATTCCTACCGTGCCCGGCGGCCGCTGACGTATATCGGGTTTGCCGGCACAGGGCACCAGGTCCGGGATTGCCTGCATCCTCATGATCTGGCTTGCTTGGTGGCGATGCAGCTTCGACATCCCGAAAAGGGCGGCAAGGTCCTGAACGTCAGTGGCGGGCTTGCCAACAGCATCTCCCTGGCTCGCTTGAGTGAGTGGTGCTCACAGCGATTCGGACCCCATAAGGTGGCCTGCGAACCGCAGAACCGGCCCTATGATGTGCCCTGGCTGGTGCTCGACTCGTCGGTAGCCGAGAGGGAGTGGAACTGGCGCCCGACGACCCGATTGGAAGCCACACTTCAGGAGATCGCCGATCACGCCGAAAAGAATCCCCGCTGGCTGGAGTTGTCGGACGGGGCATGAGCAATCCTGCGCCCAAGCCAGCGCGGCCCCTGTCGCTGCTCTCCGTGGTGATTCCCGCGCGCAACGAAGCCGGCTGCATTCTTTCGACGGTGGAACATCTTCACCTGGAGTTGCAGTTGCAGGGCGTGCTGCATGAAATTGTGGTGGTCGATGACGGGAGCACGGACCAAACCTGGGAATTACTGTGCAAACTGCAGCCGAAAATGCCGGAACTGGTGGCCGTGCAGAACAAAGGACTCCACGGCTTCGGCCGCACGGTGGCTTGTGGACTGGACCGCATGAAAGGCGATGCCGTCGTGATCATGATGGCCGATGAATCCGACGATTGCCGGGATACCGTGCGTTACTGGCAAGAGTTGAACCAGGGCTGGGACTGCGTGTTCGGCAGCCGCTTCATGAAAGGCGGCGGGGTCATTGATTATCCCAAAGTGAAGCTGCTGGTGAATCGCCTGGCGAACCTGTTCCTGAAGACCCTCTTCGCCGTCCGGCTCAATGATACCACCAACGCTTTCAAAGCCTACCGCCGCGAAGTGATCGATGGCTGCCGGCCGTTAATCTCCCCCCACTTCAACCTGACCGTCGAATTGCCCCTAAAGGCCATCGTGCGAGGTTTTTCCTGGACAGTGATCCCCATCACCTGGCGCAACCGGCGAGTCGGCGAACCCAAATTAGCAATCCGAGAAATGGGCAGCCGCTATTTATTTATTTGTTTATACGTGTGGCTGGAAAAGTACTTCAGCCGGGGAGACTATCGCAAAAAAGATGCCTGACATCCGCCAAGCCGAGCTGGCCCGAGTTTACGGGAACCGATTCGATGCTCGCCGGGAGTACCGCCGGCAAGTGTGGCTGGTCCTGGTGGAGCGGTTCTTCCAAAGTTTTGTTCCAAAGGGGGCCTCTGTCCTGGATTTAGGGTGTGGTTATGGCGAGTTCATCAATGCGGTCGCCGCAAACAAAAAGTGGGGAATGGATCTCAACCCACGGTCCAGAGAAAATCTGGCCCCGGATGTGACTTTTCTGGAGCAGGACTGCTCGATGGCCTGGCCGGTTGCAGAAGGGGAACTGGACCTCGTGTTCAGCAGCAATTTTTTCGAGCACCTGGCTGACAAAACCGCCCTGGGCCGCACGCTGGAGCAGGTGTTTCGCTGCCTTAAACCCGGCGGCCGGATCATCGCTATGGGGCCGAATATAAAGTATACGGAGGGGCGCTATTGGGATTTCTGGGACCATTACCTGCCGTTGACGGAGACATCGCTCGGTGAAGGCCTGACCGTCCGGGGTTTCGAGATCGAGCAGTGCCTTGCCCGCTTTCTTCCTTACACGATGGTCGGCGCTCGTGAGTACCCGCCTTGGAGCGTGGCCCTTTACCTCCGGCTGCCCTGGCTCTGGCGCTGGAAAGGGAAACAATTCCTGGTCATCGCGCGAAAACCTGCAGCATAGCAGCCTAAGGTCTATGAAAGAATTCTCTGAAAAAGTGCGGCGACTTTTGCGCAAGGCGGAAACGAGCCTGGGACTGATTAAATCCGCGAGCCTGCCCGTTCCCTTTTACAAAGTCCTGGCGGAAGAGCTGAAACTCGTGCGGCCCGAGTCAACCGCTCAATCTGCGGATGTCTCAGGAAACTCGGACTGGACGATCACAAACGACCAGGTTACCGACTGGCAGGGACTCCGGGCCAGGTGGGACCTTCTGCGGCTGGAACGGCTGGTTCTGGAGGTACAAGAACGTGGTGCCCATCGATTGCGAGGTTATATCCAGGAGCTGGCCGAGAGCTTTTCTCAGGCGGCGCCTAAAGTGGCCAAACCCGCCTTCGCGCGACTTGAGAATTTGGTGGGGAACAAGGTTTCGGATACCGCGCTGTTTAGGGCTGAAGCAGAGCCCAAGACGGAGGAAAATCTCCTGAAGAAAATGGGGGATCTCATCAAGGCTGAGAAGTGCTTGTGTCGATACGAAATGTTTCCCCATGCGCAGCTAAGCAAGTCGATGTGGAAGCTGGCGAACTCGTTTCGCAAAGAGGACACTCACGGCCAGCGGGAGGAGCTTAACCGGCTTGTTTTGGAAGACCTTTTTCCGGACCAGGTTCAAAGGGCTTACTCCCTGCGTTTGCAAGAGGTCCGCAAGCGAATGAGCGAGGCAAAACTCTCGGCGTTGTGTCTTTCCGGGGGCGGCATTCGCAGCGCGACCTTTTGTCTGGGCATCCTGCAGGGCTTGGCAAACAAAGGCGTGCTTCAGGAGTTCGATTTTCTCTCGACGGTATCTGGAGGGGGCTATATCGGGAGTTGGCTGAGTTCCTGGCTGCATCATAACGGAGTGAACCGTGCTCAGGTTTTTGACGAGTTAAACAGGAAGGAGCCCGATTCGCGGTTTCCCGTTGAGCCCAAGGAAATCGTGCATTTGCGCAAGTACAGCAACTATCTGACTCCTCGCCTGGGTTTCCTTTCCGCGGATACCTGGGTTTTGATCGGCACTTATCTGCGGAACCTGCTTTTGAATTGGATTGTCTTTGGCCCGTTTTTACTGGCGGCGTGCGCGGTGCCGCGCCTGTGCGTCGCTTTTCTTCGCAGGCCCCCAACCGCCGGCTTGATGAATGTCTTTCTTTGCGGCGGACTGCTCCTGGCAATCCTGGGATTAGCCTACGCTTCTGCGGCTCACCCTGGCGCAGAGGGACAGGGCTCGGGTGTAAAGGAGCAGTCCGCCGAATCAAAGAAAAACAATGACCGGCGCTATGGCAAGCAGGCCAAGGAATTCATCCGCTTGCACGGGCAGTCATCATTTTTCTGGTTTTGTCTTGCCCCGATATACCTATCCGCGACGTTGCTAACGACCTTCTGGGTATGGCTCTATACGCCAGGCACCCCCAAAAGTGGCCTCATTCTTTCATCGCAGAAGGAAGATCCACAGGCCCTCAATTACGTTGTCGTAGCGATGTTGGCGACTTCCCTGGGCTGGTTGGTGGCTCAGATCTGGGTCATTCTGCGAACGAAAGCCATCGCACGACCGTACCCGCCCGGTGTGGAAATAGGAACGGGCCTCGTGGCCGGCCTCCTGTTCTACCTGGCCGCACACCTGGCTTTGCCTTTGGTTCGGGATGGAATTACTTCAAAAGAAGTGCTGTTGCCGTATGCTTCGTTCGCCGTTCCGTTGGTTTTGTTGATCTTCCTGGTTGCGGGAACGGTTTTCGTTGGACTGGGGAACCGCTGGAGTTCGGACGAGGACCGGGAATGGTGGGCAAGAATGGGCGCTTGGATTTTGGTGCTCGCTGTGAGTTGGGCGTCGTTGTGCGCCTGGATTCTGTTTGGGCCGTTACTGTTTTATAAAGCCAGGGCATTTCTTGGTTCAATCGGTGGGCTTAGCGGATTGGTTACCCTGGTCCTGGCGCATAGCGGTCTTACAGCTGCCAATCCCAAAGGCGAGGAAAAGACAGGGCGAGGCGGCGTTTGGGCCAAGTATAGTCTCGTGCTGGCGGCACCCGTGTTCCTGGCCAGCATTGTGGCCGGATTGTCCATGATCGTGGGCTGGCTGATGTATTCGCTGGCATCGGCCGAAGTCTCTGCGACTAGCCTCTATCGCCTCTTGGTCGGCGGAACAACCTTTGCCGGGATTCAACCTCTGAGCGCAGATGGGTACCTGGCCATCATTGAGGGTACCCTGCGTCATTTGGCCTTCAACTTCATCCTGTTGATGCTGGCCTTGGGCCTTGTCGCATCTTTGTTGGTAAACATTAATCGGTTTTCGTTGCACGCGGTGTATCGAAACCGGCTGGTCAGGGCGTATTTGGGCGCGACGAATCCGAAGCGAAACCCGAATCTCTTCACAGGATTTGACCCTCAAGACAACCTTGCGCTTGCAGAGTTGCGATCAGACGGCGGTGCCGGCCCGACGCAACGCCCCCTGCATATTATCAACATGGCGCTCAATCTGGTCGGAGGAAAGGAACTGGCTTGGCAGCAACGCAAAGCGGAGAGCTTTACTGCCAGCAAGCTTTACGTGGGGAACTTTCGCCTGGGCTTTCGAAGCACGCGCGATTACGCCTCCAGCCAGCAGAGAGGCGGGCTGACCTTGGGCACGGCGATGGCTATTTCCGGGGCAGCCGCCAACCCTAACATGGGTTACCACTCTTCGCCGGTAGTGGCGTTCTTAATGACGCTGTTCAACGTCCGATTGGGTTGCTGGCTTGGCAATCCCGGCCCTGCGGGCCAAGACAGCTATCAAGCCTCGGCACCCGCAATGCCGGTATGGTTTGCCGCAAAAGAGGCGTTCGGGTTGAGCGACGACGCCAGTGGCTTCGTCTGTCTCTCGGATGGAGGCCACTTCGAGAATCTGGGGCTTTACGAAATGATTCAGCGGCGCTGTGAAACCATTGTGGTCTGCGACGCCGGTTGTGATCCGAGTTGCTCCCTGGAAGACCTGGGCAACGCGATCCGAAAGATTCGAGCCGATCTGGGAGTAAGGATCGAGCTTCAGAATTTCAATATCTACTCCCGCGATGACAAGCGGTACGAGAACAGCGATCAACCAGAAATTGGCCGCTACTGCGCTTTGGGCGACATTTATTACGATCCGGAGTCTGATGATCCTCAAGGAACGCTCATTTATATCAAACCCGCAATTTGCGGAAAGGAACCCAAGGATGTGTTCAACTACAAACAGGTGAACAGAACCTTCCCTCACGAAAGCACGGCGGATCAGTTCTTTAGCGAGTCCCAATTTGAAAGTTACCGCGCCTTGGGGGTTTGGGTGATCCAGAGAATTTACGAAGTCAAGCCTCGGGCGGGGGAGACGCCGCCGAGCACCGTACCGAGCCAGCTTGACGATTTTACGAGATTATCTGGCGATTATTCGCGCTCAGACGACGGGGAAAGCATTGGGGTTACGCCTTCTAAATTGTGATCGCGACAACCCAATGGAAGATTAAACCTAAAAACGGCGGTTAAAGCTAATTAACCACGGATGAACACGGATAAACACGGATTAGGAATCGCTTCGGAGGGCTCATCACGGGTGAGCACCGTTGCTGATGCAAGTCCTTCCTTATCAGTGTTCATCCGTGTCCATCCGTGGTCTAACGCCGTTTTCAGGTTAAACCGCGGATGACGCGGATCACACGGATTTCTTTTGGTATCCGCGTCATCCGCGGTTCAAAATTCGGGCGCCAAACTATCCCGATACGCGGCTCACTTTTCGCTCGAGCCCGAGGCCCGCTTGGCGACGATTTCTTCGGTGGCGAAATCTCCGACCTTGCGCGTCAGCTTCAGTTCGCCTCCGGCGAGCTTGCCTGAATACTCAATTCTAACTTCGCGATCAGGCAACTTTAGATTTTCCACGAACGACACGCCCTCGGGAGTAACCTTGCCCTCACTGATAGCAGTATCAAATCTGCCGAACTGGGATTCTCCAATTGCCTTGCCGGTCAACTTTTCGCCATCGGCCTTCAGCTCGTAGGTATATTTCTGTTTGCCAATCTGGGAATCAAACTCGGTGTTCCACTTCCCGTCGAGGGAAGGGGATCTTTCCTTCACGCGGTGAGCGACGATTTCCATGGAGGCAAAATCACCCACTTTGCGCGTAAGCTTCATTTCCTCACCTGAGAGCTTGCCTTTATACTCGACCCGGACGTCCTGGTCCTGGATTTTAATGGGCTCAACGAAGGAAACCTGGTCGCCGGTGACGGCAGCTTCCTTAAGCTCGATTTCGGTTTTCGCTCCCTCTCGCTCTCGAATGGCCGTACCGGTAAGTTTATCGCCGCCGGTTTTGAACTCATAAATGTAATTGAGGTGACCGACAGGCGTGTCGAACTCTGATTTCCACTTGCCGGCTATGCTGGTGGAGCCTGCGTTCGAACTTGTGTCCACTGCGAAGAGTGAGGTGGCCACGAGCGCGATGGCCGTTGAAAGAATGCATTTTTTCATGGGTTTGGTTTTCAGATGGTTTTGCGGCTCTGCTTATAGCTAAAGACACCTTTGCCGGGCGACTGTTACGGAAAAACGATGGGCTAACGGCCGCTCAATGCAAGGTTACAGGTTAGTCCGCAACATGGCCTACACCGGAAGCTGACGATGATTCCCCCTCTCCCCTTCCGAAGGGGAGAGGGCCGGGGTTCCGCTGTGTAGTCTATCCAACCGACCCCTCAGTAAGCGGGAGCGAATTCACAAGGCACAAGCTGCCGACCGTGGCGGCGGTAAGTGAGAAAGTCCGCGCGATCCACGGTCCAAACCTTGCAGCGGACGTTCAATTCGGCCATGCGCACGACGCAAGCGTCGGCCAAATCCATCGGCCGATCTGCGTACTTGGTGACCAGGGCAAGTACGCGCGGCATCTCC
>Ga0210409_10003987_pt1 | contig 16129 bp, 15 predicted proteins | sample IncBWH17MmetaG_FD_161649 | JGI IMG/M metagenome (GOLD analysis project Ga0210409, IMG submission 161649) | Forest soil microbial communities from Barre Woods Harvard Forest LTER site, Petersham, Massachusetts, United States - Inc-BW-H-17-M | ecosystem: Environmental > Terrestrial > Soil >...
CCGATATTCGCTTCGCGAGAGCCCCCGACTTTCTCGAGAAAAATGTCCATTTGATTTTCCAGCATCATCGTCTCACAGAAGTCTTTTCAGCACCTTTCCTTAACACATTATGGATGTAGTTGGGAACTGACTGCATGTCGCACGGAATTCTAGTACTCAAGTCAATTCGGGCCGTTGCGGGTGATTTCTTTGCCCGTGTTCGTCGAAAGCGCTATGAGCGATGCTCATATTCCACGCTTCATAATCATTCCTGCACTATTTTGGCAACTACTGAATCACTCGCACGTTATACCCCTTACTGGGCGGCTTCCCTACTCCGCAAACATACACAGTCACGGTACCGTTGCTTGTCACGGACGCGCGGATATTAAACGCGCCTCCCAAGTCGCTTCCGTCAGTAGTACTGACCACTACAGGCATTCCTATCACCGCCCCGGTCACGCTTGCGGTTCCCGAATCACACGTCGCGCTAAGTAATGTGCCATTAATCACCGAGGTCGATCCCGTTAAATCCAGAGCGTATGTGCCTGATTGGTCGGGCTTGGAGTAAGTTCGATTTGCCGTTATTGGAGCGGTGTCTGTCGCAGTGTAGCTTTTCCCGTTCGAGAGCGGACTCACAGTCACGAACGCCGGGGCATAGACTTCCGTCGCGTTCGCTCCAACTGATCCTGTACCTGTCGCGGTTGGAGGACCTTGGCCTACCCCCAATCCGTTGTCGTTGATTCTCGTCGTGGTGACGACGCGATCTACGAGCCGCCAGTTTCCGCTGTTCTGAATTCTTCCGTCCGAAAATACGCAGCGTGATGTGCAGCGATATACGTTATATCTAACCGCTCCTGTTATACCCCTCCAAGATACTGGAATGGTCAGATTAGAAGATGTTGTTGTTGATGATGATGCTACGGTTGCCGGAACTGTCTCGCCGCCATCCGGGCCAATCGCGCTTACCGAGTAGTAGTACGTCGTGTTGGCAGTGAGTGACCCGCCGTTCGTTGCAGCACTAGCAGTTACGGCCGAGGGCGTTGCCAAGTCCCAGAACAGAGAGTGCTTTGCTGGAAAGTCCATCGTCTCAAACATCTTCTTCATCGGATCGTTGATGCACAAATTTGGTCCTGTGATGGAATACGGGTAGGTCACAGTACACGATGAGATGGAGAGTTCTGTATTTCGATTTGGAATGTTCCCGGTAATCGATCCGAAACTTCTCACTCCGGTTACACGATAGCCTGTAAATGGAGGGGGGATACCATTTGTGTCAGCACTATAATTTGAAAGGTAATCCGAATCCACGGTAACCTGAAATGAGCCACCATTTCCGAGTAGCGCAAGAGTGCCTACAGCCTCCGTGTCTTGAAGTAGATTGTGGAATATGAAACTGCCGCCTATGTTCCCTAGACTATTTCCCACCATCATGAACGGAGTTATTCCGCCTTGTCGATAGCCTCCGTCAAACTCGAACCTTCCTGCAATTCCCGCAGAAAGCTCTTCCTCAATTCCGCGTCTATTAAAAAAACACTCCATGCAGCGGAAGACATAATCTTGGTTGTTCAGCAGACTACCAGCTCCGTTCTGGTTTGGTGGGAAATAAACCAGCGGAGTCCAAGATTTGTCTGCGACTTGATTCGGCCCTCCACTGAATAACGTCTTACGAAAATGGTAGTTGTTGCCCCCTGTGGAGGTTGAACGAAAAACAATATTCGTGCTTAGATAGTCAGAACTGCCACCATTGTTTGCAACGAAATTAACGTAGTCCCATTCAGCATTGACCGAATCCTGTACCACCTCAATGGTTCCTCCATTGGTTCCCTCAGAGAAAAAACTCATGTAAGCTGTGTCAATTCCGCTCCCAACCGTGTAGATTCCAGGATTTGCCGCATATACGTACACGCCAGAAGTCCCCACAAACCCAAACTGAGGCTCACCATCATTGCTCCAGTCTCCAAACCAATTCGTATTCTGCTGTACCTCAACCGTCTCGTAGAGCGACAGAGCCCCGGATTGCTTGATGTTCAAACCAGCGGGGAGCCGTAGGAACGAGTTTATGGGATAAAAATTACCCGGACCCGGTGGGATGTTAAGAGTTCCTCCTGCCGTGTGAGCAGCATTTGCCGCTGCCAGAATTGCCGGACCATCATCAAACTGCGCGGTCTGTTCGGAGGCAGTTTGTGATGCTGCATTCGCTACCACAATATATTTCGTTCCAGCACCGGAAACAATTGTTGTCGTAAGAGGGTCCTTCGTTGCAGAGGATGGAGCCGTTGACGGCACATAGGAAGGAAACGTCTGGCCCGCCATGTAGGTTGCGCCATAGTCATCAAACGATGTATCGACCCAAGTATCGGCAGATGGCTTCGTTTGTCCTATGAGGTTGAACGTGGTAATTCCCGGTCCGCCGTAGATGTAGTATTCCCAAGCACCCTTCACGGCTGCCCATTTGATGTGATTGCTTAGATAGAAGGCGATGTTCCCGCCCGAAGATGAAGCCGAGTCACCGAACTGCCAACCGATGCCTCGGCTGTCGATAGGTGCATTCGCGATGACGAACTGCGTCCCGGAATTGACCGTATGTACGATAAACCACCCGTCAAAGTCTGGATCGGAAGCTCCGGTAATATGAACTAGTGCTCCGGCGATAAGAACTGTTGAAGCCAAAGTATTCACTGTGATGAAATCGCTTGACAGAGACTCAGTTGTGATTTTTGCGGTCTGCAAGCCTAGCAATGCCTGACCTGTCTTGATCGTCGTCGCGCTTCCGGCAGCCGTCAACGCACCGTATTTGTCGCGCGCCACGATCTTGTAAGAGTACGTTGAACTTCCCGTTGGGCTGTTGATCACGATCCCAGTCGTCGTACCGCCACTTGCGATACTCGGAGTGACTGCCGTGGGCGCGCCGGGTGTGGACATTGCGTTCGGCGCTCCGCAGCCGCCAATTGTGATGCCGTCGCCGTTCTGAAACGAACTTGCCGATCCGAGCGTAATCGCTTTTGTCCCATTGCAACTCGCCGTCGTAGAGAAACCCGAGACCCCAACTGACCTCGCACCGTACGCCGTTATGTCGAAAAGTGGATCGGTCCTCTTGAAGCGATCATTCTCGGTTCTTGTATTGTCTGTTCCCAGGCCCTGTGCCAGACACGGGAGAACAACGCCGAATGAAATCGCTAGGTAAAGCAGCGCACTTTTACTCATATTAACCTCGTCGAGAAGTATCACAAGCTAGCCGCTTAGCATTTTGTCTTCGCCTGAACATGCCTAATTAGAATTCGATTGTAGCGCAGGCTTCACCATAAGCGGGAGCTTCTGGTTGGATCACTTCGACCGCGTGCGCGCGGAATGAACCGGCCTATTTCGCTGGTATTTTCTCGCCTACTGCCCAAATCCTGCGGCCAAACGGTATGTGCAACATCGACGAAATTTCTCCGAGTAAACGCATTACCAAATCGCGCGAATCGGAAATGGATTTCCCGCGGCCGACGCCTCGTTGGTAATTCAGTAGCAATTCAAGATCACCGTCAATCGCGCGGCATTCGAGGACGCAGAAATCCGTCTGCTAGAGTGTCGATTTGATTTCTGCGCGCGTGAATTCCCGATGATGGCCGTCATACGTTTTCGCGTCAGCAGTCGTGGTAAAAATAATCGAATTCATCGTTCACGCTGCCGCCGAAGAAAACCTTGATCCGGTTGTAGATGGATCTATGGTTCGGCGTTGCCAGAATCAGTCGGCCACCGGGAACGAGAACGCGGCAATTTTCGATAAGCACGCGCTTCGGCAAAAACGCGCGATGCTCTATCACGTCCGTGTACGTCGCGAAATCGAACGAATTGTCCGCGAAAGGCAATGGCTCGTACCCGAGATCGCACTCGCGATAATCCACACCACGATCCGCGACGGCTTCGCGAAATGCTTTTGGGTACATTCCGTAATCCAAGGCCCCGGCACGCCAACTGAGCTGCGCCGCGTAAATCGTGAGCGCGCCGAATTGCGCACCAACATCGAGCAGCCGTGGCGTTTGATTTTCGGGAGTTTGCGCCAGGATGTACCGCAGGATTCGAATCTTTTACTCGCCGCAACGTGAGGTATCGCGAATCCATGCCGCGAAATTTGGAGGAATCCTTGAGTCGCCTGCGATCGTCTCGAGAATCTTCTCGAGGCCTTCGAGCGTGAGGCGCTCGCCGCGCACTACATTTCGACCGGTATTTACATCGGGGAGTTCCATTCGGATGGCATTTTACACTGTCAGTTTCCGACATTCATAAGGCGACAATGCTCCGGTCGAACGTTATGATTCGGCATGGGTCGGGCCAGCCAAGACTGTGTGACGCTTGTGTCTCTGCAACGAACCACCACGAGATGTGATTTTGAGCCAACCCTTCGAAGGCATGGATGATGATCTCTTGAATCACGCGGGGGATGCTTGTTTGCGTTTTTGGTCGGATCGGCCGTGCGGCGTGACGTATGAGTTTGATTAGAAACTTGAGTCAGGCGGATTTCAGGATTGCCAATGAGCTTCTTGATGGCATGAGGCGCAGAGGGCGATCAGATTTTCGGCAGCGTCATCACCCAGTCGGCTCCGCGGCTGAATGTGATGGATTTGAAGACTTTCCATACACCCACACGATTGGCAACGCCAGCCGTCTCGCTCCAGGACTTCACGGCAGAGCTGGCGATAAGCTTCAGGGTCAAGCCGCAAGCGGGGCCGCTTGGCCCGGATGCCAGTCAAAGTGTGACCTGGACTTCTTCAAAGAGTTGCTTCCGTTGCGGCTTCGGAAGACCAATGACCAGCCGAGTGAGGCAAGGCAATAGAGCTTCTCGGTTGCCAGCCTCCAAGCTCACTCCCGCCAGAAAATCCGCACAGATCATCTCCAAGCAGTAGCCTCGCGATTTGTCGCTCCCGAGCATCAAACCCGCTGCTTCAAGCGCCTGTTCGATTACAGGCAACTGGCTCTTGTACGCCTTGAAATAGAGAATCTCCCACGGCTCGGTTTCCTTCCCGGTCAGATGCTTCGAGACCTCTCGTTTGAATTCCTCCTTGGGGAGTTCGCGAGCCTTGTGCAACCAGGTTGCACAATCGAACCTCTGACCGTCCCTCCTCGCCACCTTCGCTAGTTCCGTCGCCTTGGCCCAGCCCACCTGCTGCAGCTCTACCTTGTGAATGCGAGGCAGCTGCTCGTGGATCGCCATCAGGTAGTAAGCCTTGCGTCTGGACTCCGGGAATTTCCTCTCCAGGAACTCGTCGAACGAACGGACGTTGTCCACCCTCCAGTACTGTCCTGCTCGAACCTCGCACAGATACCTGCCGAGTTCGACAAACTTCGAATCCCGTTCGCGGTCCGTTGCCCTCTCCCAAGACAAGATCTCTTCGATCTTCGAGAGCACAAACACGGCACGCCGGCGATTGAGCTTCGGAGCCATCCAAGGCCTTCCGTTAGTCGTCAAGCACGTCAAGCCAATCAAGGTCGGCGGCTCCTGGTTGACGAATGAGTTTGGTTCCGACCAGCGACTCGTTCCCAAGGCACAAGCCGAGATGCGCACAACTGACGCACCCGTTCTGCGGGAAACGGATTCCTGGGTGGGCAGGGAACTGGGCCGTTTCGATTTGACGGGCCGTTGCTACAACCAATTGGCCAAACTCCTGACGCTGCTCTTCGGTGATCGAAGCCAAAAGGTATTGAATCTCCGGAACGCGTTTCCTCACGAAAGCCACGATGGCGACATCGGAGATGCCCGTGATCCAGGAGTAGCAGACGAGTTGAAAGTCCAGCGAAGTGAGCCCCTCGGGTTGCTCCGGATAACGAGCACCTGTCGTCTTCCATTCGAGCAAACGGCGTGTGCCGTCCAGGTGGCCAATGGCATCGACATAGGCCACAAACTCGTTGCCGCTCGAGAGCGAGCGGATGAGTTTCTTCTGCATGTTGCGTTTGGGTTGGCGAATCCGGATGCGGTTGTCTCGGGCGAACTGCTCGAGCAACCCGATCCCCTGGCGAAGCAGGCGCTCCCAGTCATCTCCGTGGGAGTACTCGAGCGGAACATCGCGGTACGCTCCCCACTCCTTGAACAACACGGCTCCGGCATCCTCGCGTTCGAAGAGTGCCGCCAGGGCCTTCTCGAACGAGCGGCCGAAGCACAGCGCCGCCCGAGATTCCTTCTCCCTCCAGCCGTCCAGATACCGAAAGCGGTAGCTCCTCGGGCAGCGTAGGTATTGCGAAACCTGCGTGTAGCTAAACGTCACGGGCCACCTCCTGGTTGCTCGCCGCAGACACGGAAAGTTCTTCCCATTCACAGACTGGGGCAAACCCGCCGAGATTGAGAAACGAGCGTCCGTTCAGGGTGGTGCGGGAAATGCGCACGATTCCACGAAGGCCGACGAGCGCCTTTTCGTCCACTTCGTCTCGGCCCAAGAGATCGGGGTCGTAGCCAAAGTCCCGCAGGAACCAGCGGAGTTTCCATAGTGCTTTGGGAGTACAGTAGAGGCGACCGTTGAGGGAACGGCCTTGCTGTTCTCTTGGTTCGAGAATGATGAGCCGCAGGACGTAGAACGGTCGTTGCGGATGCCAGCGGTAGAAGACCCGATCGACGCGGACCAGGAAAACGCCCTCCAAGATGCTCGGAGTGTTGGGACTGTCGCCATGCAAACCTGGGATATTGCGTTTCATGGGGCAACCTCCGGCGATTTGGAGTAGCTGTTGAGCTGGCAGATCAGCCCGTCGCGATCTTTGGCGGCGCGCACGGCCAGATCGTTGATGAAGGCTTCGACCTGCTCTCGGCTGGCATCTCGAAGGGTAGGGGTTCCGCAGTAGTCGGCTGCATAGGCCTTCACGAGGCCAGCATCGAGCTGGTGCTGGCGAATCAACAGGCAGAGGCGGTCGCGGAGGCGAGGCTGGCCGTTCTGGCGGCCGTTATTTCCGTTCGTGGAAGCCTTGCGCTGATCGGATGAGCCAGAAGCGCTGGATCTAGGCGCCCAGCCGAGTTCCTCGACGGAACAGGGCCCGATGCCATAGGCTTTTCTCAAGGCGCGGTTGACCGCGCGGGTCTCAGCGACTCGCATTTCAGCACCGTGCACTAGAGGCGAGACGTTGCCGGGGCAAGCATCGCCGAAGCCGACGAAGCCCTTCGAATCGGGCCTCTTATAGACAATGGCTTTGAACACCCATCGGCCCGCGATCGGATCAGACTGGCGCTCTTGTAGGACGGTACGGATCCCGCAGCAGCGCTGGCGGAGAGCGATTTGGAGGAGACCTGCGTGGGTAACGTACCACTTACCGTCAATGAATAGCACCTCCCCTCGGGAAACTGAAAGGCGTAAAGTCATCGTCAGTTCTCGCAACGCGTGGAGATCTGTTCTTTGCAGCCAGGGATGAAGTCGCTTGACTACTTGCAGATTCTGACGTACTAGATCTAGCTTAGGGGGCTTTTGTAAGGGCTGTGCTTTCGGTGAATGTGGCGTCATAATGGCTCCTTAATGACGCCATTATGACGCCTCTAGGATTTTATGTCAAGCGGAGAGTAATTTTGTAATCGTCTTTTCTAGTCCAATGAGTGAACAAAGAATCCGTCTGCCGTTGCGTATATCGGCCAGCCTGAAGGCAAGACTAGCCGCCCTCGCCGAACGCGAACACCGATCCTTGAACAAACAGATAGAGTTCTTGCTTGATAGAAGTGTTCGGGACGAGGAGAAGGCACACGAACCCGGGGACTCAAATCGCCAGAAGAGTGAGCGAGCGAAGCGGAAGTAAAACGGAGTGCCTAAACTTCCTCTTCCGTCAAGCCTCGATGCAACCGTTCGATGTAGCTGTTGCCATCCGGGAGATGATACGCCGCCCGCCGTTGCGTGAAGCCGAGAGTCTCCTCATAATGCCCTGCGAGAGCGTCGCCAGAAGCGGAGCTGTACCATAGATTGGAAAGACCGTCCTGGATGATGATTCGACTTATGGTTTGCACGGTTTCAACGAGAAGAGGCTTCACTTCATACAGCGGCTGCTTGCGGAGAAAGTTAGAGGCCACGTTGCCAAGGGCCGTGAAAGATGCAGCTCAAACGGCATTGTAACTATCAAGATATATTCATGTTTGATAACTCACCTATGGAGCTAAGATACGCTCATTCGAAACACTTGACATGCTCTCCATCTCGTAGTAAAAGCTGGATGTAATTTTGAGTGCTGGAAGTCGCCTGCCGGCCACGTGGGCTTTTTAAAAGCCACTTTTGTGCTGGTGGGCCTTTTTATTTGTGGGTCCGCCTCTTCCACTGGGAGGATCCCACATGACAATTCAACACCGCGTACGTAGGAAAGTAGACTTCTTTGTCGATCTGGATTTCGAGGAAGTAATTGAAACCGGCGGCAAAGCATTCCCCGATGGTTACTGCATAGAGCTCGTCAAAGATCCTGGCGGATTGCCGGCCTTGTTGGATTCAAAAAGCCAGAAGTTCCACCAGCTTATCGATCTCGCAGGCCAAAAGTATATTCCACCTCCACTCGAAGCTTCCGTGCTGGAAGCGCTGATATTACCCACAAAACGGACTGATTGTGTCTCGACAGTGAATCTGTTCGGCCAAATTTTTGATTGGATTTTTGGTCACGGTGTTTCCGAGGAGACCGCAAAGGCTTTCACATTTTTCGCGCTGGCAAGTTGGTTTCCGGATTGTGTTCCGGTGGCCCCCTGCTTGATGATCGACGGGCCAGAAGCAGATGCACGCATTTTTCTCGCACTCCTAAAGTGCGTAGTTCGTCACGCTTTGCTGCTTCCAGAGATCAACAATGTATCGATTTTTGAATTTCTCCCTATGCACGCACAGCCGACCATGCTGATTGGCTCTGTTAGTCCATCGATGTGGAGAATAATTTCCGCATCGAACCATCTTCACGCACATCTCCCGCTGAAACGTAGGCTGACAGATCTCTACAGTATGAAGGCCGTTTATTCCAGGACAACTTTGGATGGGGTCGGCGGCGGTGCTATCCTCAATATCAATTGCACTCTTTCCGGTGAAAAGCTGCCCATTGTCAATGGTGCTACGCTAGAAAAGAATGCTGCTAACTTTCAGTCGAAGCTTGTGGATTACCGTTTCAAGCATGTCGCGCGAGTTCAAGACGCGGATTTCGATGCCACGAATCTTCCAACCCCACTCAGAATGCTAGCGCGGTCGCTTGGTTCGTGCATCGTCGACGCGCCTGAGTTGCAGGCCGCAATCGTTCCGTTGCTAGAGAGCCAAGCAGAAGAACTGCGCGTGAACCGCGTGCTTGATCCAAACTTTGTCACGATCGAAGCCATGTTTGCTCACTGCCACAGTGAAAATGGGCCCGTCCGAGTCGGAGTGGGAGAAATTGCTACTACGGTCACCGCTATTATGGGTGATCGTGGCGAAACCGCAGTGTTCGAATCCAAGAGAATGGGCAGTCATCTAAGGTTCCTCGGCTTCCACGCCAAGCGTGACAGTAAGGGTTTTGCGATCCATTTGACGCCTGACGTCCGCCGCCTCATTCACAGGCTTGCGCGTGACCACCAAGTTGGAGATTCGGAGCAGACCGTGCCCGGATGTCCCCACTGTACCGAGGTGATGTCCACTCAGGCCGGGAGATCGAACCCATGAACCCAGAATGGACAAGCAGTGTATGTATGTACGTGCTGTACTTTGTGTATATGATTCCAAACCGTTTCACTAGCTTGTCACGATGGTGAGCCACGAGACCGACAGGATCCTGAACCAGGTCGAGCGGTTGCAGCGGACGCACAAAGTGCAATCGCTGCCGCCCCAGTTGAACGTTAAGATTTCCTGATCCTGAGGGCGGGGAGTCTACTACGTCGCTCCCTCATCGGCGTAGTAAATGGATATCGTATAATATATTAACTAATAATAAAACTACTTACTTCGAGAAGGAGGGCGTCAATCTGTCCCTTCCATGCCGAAGGAAATTGACGGGCGCATTGTATCAGCACGCGAAGAACTCTGTGTGTACTGGAGCTGGTGCGCTCGATGTGGCAGATTTGCCAAGATCTGGGGCGGGTGAGCCGAAAAACTTGGACTGCCAATTTTGCGAAACGAACTTATCTAAAGCATGTGAAATCTGTAGCTTGCCTCTTTCAGACACAGCGTAGTCAACACGGTCACAGCAAAAGTGGCGCGAAAGCTCTCTCGAACCGCAAGGTCTCTCATCCCATCCTCGATTCGGTTTCACGCGCGCTGGCCTGGATCGGCGGCGCGATACCACGCGACAAATTTCTTGAGACCTTCCTCCAGCGTTGTTTGCGGGCGGTAGCCGAGCAGCTTTTCGGCTTTTGAAATGTCGGCCCACGTCAAGGGTACGTCGCCCTGTTGCGGGGCTTCCCGTTGCACAATCGCTTTCTTGCCGGTCGCGCGTTCGAGCATGCGAACCAATTCCGAAAGCTTTACGGGTTGAGAATTGCCGAGATTGCAGATTTCAAATGGCGCTCCGTCCGTGGAAGAGAAGTCGTAATCGAGCGCGCCGAGAACGCCCGCGACGATGTCATCGACGTACGTATAATCCCGCCCTGTTTCTCCGTCGCCGAAAATGGGGAGCGGTTTTCCCGCCTCCATTCGAGCGACGAACTTGTGAATGGCGAGGTCGGGCCGCTGCCGTGGTCCGTACACCGTGAAGAACCGCAGGGCCATTACCGGCAGTTTGTAAAGATGCGCGTACGTGTAGCAAAACAACTCCCCAGCGAGTTTGGTGGCGGCATACGGCGAAATAGGGCGCAGGTCGGATTGCCCTTCGGAAAAAGGCGCCCGGCTGCTGGCGCCATACACGGAACTCGAAGACCCGAAGATCAGCCGCGAGACCTGGAATTCCCTGCACAGCTCGAGTAAATTCACAGTTCCGGTCACGTTCACTTGCTCATAGAGCCGCGGTTTCTCAATCGAGGGGCGAACGCCGGCCCGGGCGGCAAGATGAATGATCACTTCCGGCCGGACGCTGGCCACAGTTTCCCGCACACGATCCAATGAGCAAATATCCTGATCAAAAAAATCGAATGGTCCGATTTTCCGGACCGATTCGAGATTGGCTTTTTTCCACGCAGGGGAATAGAACTCGTCGAGGTTGTCCACGATGCTCAATCGAGCATGGTTGCGGAGCAAAGCCTCCGCCAAATGCGACCCGATGAACCCAGCTCCGCCAGTCAGCAAAATGGGCTTTGGATTTCCGGTCACCCGATGATCCCCCTCGGCTTTTAACACGAACGGGTCAGAGTAACAGCAAATCGCGATGCGTCATAGGGAGCCACGTTGTCAATGAGATCGAATTTCTCGCAAGTGACTGCTGTAAGGATATTTTGTTGCGCCGCGCGAATCCCGAGTGGCGCAGGCTTCAGCCTGTGGGGGTTCGTCCTTGCAAGGAGCAAACCCCACAGGCTGAAGCCTGCGCCACCTATAGCCCGCACCAGAATGCTCGCATGGGGGAAGTTTGGGAATGCAGACGATTCGATGATTTCCATCACTACATCCAATGTCGCAGTTGGACGGCGTGATGTAGACTCTCTTGATGTTTTCGAATTGGGAGCGCGGTTCCGGAACTCAAACAAGAAATAAGTGTACGCGGCTCGAAAGAGTTTTCGATAAGCGCATAAGACATGGACTGACGCGGCGCCCAAAGGGACAAGACGCGTTACCCGAATGAGCTCCATCGTGGGATTATTTACGGGCGTGCTCCCGGCCGGCGGCGTACAGCGGGCCGGCCGCCATGTTGCCGCTGTGACTGCGAAACTTGCTTCTGACCGCGGCATGGCAGCCCGGTTCCTGAGTCTCAACGACCCACAGGGATTGCACACTGTGCGCGTTGGTTCGCTCGAATTTTCCGTCTCCGGCTATGCGGGGAGCAAGACTCAATTCGCCCTGGCAGCGCTGCGCGCCGCGGGGCGCAAGCCGGCCTTGGTGATTGCGCTTCACCCGCATTTGGCTCCCATCGTATTGGGCATGAGAGCGCGCGGGCGAAAATTTCGTTCGATTGTCTTCACGCACGGCGTCGAGGTGTGGCAACCGCTCGGCTGGCCGCGCGGGGCCGCGCTCCGGAGCGCGGATTTGGTCGTCGGGCCGAGCGCGGACACCGTGCAGCATCTGATTTCCGAGCAAAGTATTCTCCCCGGCAAGGTCCAGCGCCTCCCCTGGGGACTCGATCCCGATTTTGAGGCGCGACTTGAGGCGGCCGTTCCTCTTTCGCCTCCACCGGGCTTTCCCGCGACCGGCCGAATCATCTTAACGGTAGGCAGATGGGACCCCGCCGAACGATATAAGGGTGCGGACACTTTAATTGATGCTCTGCCACGTGTCCTGAAAGCGGCGCCAGAGACATCCCTCGTGCTCGTCGGCGACGGAGAAGACCGGCCAAGACTTGAACAGCTCGCTCGCGATCTTGGCGTATCGGAACACGCACGCTTTCTCTATGGTCTGACACATGAGCAACTCTTCGCCTGCTACGCAAACTGTGACGTCTTCGCCCTACCCAGCCGGGGGGAAGGTTTTGGCCTCGTCTTTTTGGAAGCGATGGCCAATGCCAAGCCGGTGATAGGCGGGGACCACGGAGGAATTCCAGACATCGTGGAGGACGGCGTAACGGGCTTGCTCGTGCCGCATGGGGATGTTGAGCGTCTCGCGCAAGCGCTGGAATCTCTTCTCAACAATCCGAGCCGGGCCAGGGAGATGGGCGCACGCGGGAGGGGCCGCCTTGAGAAATCATTTTCATTCGCGCAATTTCAATCGCACCTGACCGATATCCTAAACCATGTTCTTGCCTAACAACAATGAATTGACGACCTTCCCATCTAAAGGCGGCTCCCGGGGAGTATAATTCGCGGCGGGGAAATTTTCATCCGGCCTTTTCCCTGGCTATAGCGAGTTCAGTTTCCCGTGCCTATGCGCCTCTTGCATGTGACCCAATCTTACTATCCCTTTCTTGATATGGGCGGTCCTACGGTAAAAGTAAGGGCGCTCGCCCGTGGTATGGCATCCTTCGGCCATGCGGTGACGGTCCTAACCGCCGATCTGGGATTCGACCGAGCTAAGCGAGAAATTTCGGGCGCAGTGCCGGGACGCTGGGGATTCGAAGCCCGCGAAAACGGCGTGGAAGCGATTTATCTTCGAACGCGCGCCCGCTATCGATCCTTGACCTGGAATCCAGGCGTCGCCGCGTTCTGCCGCCAGCGGCTTGGAGGGTATGACCTCACGCACATTTACGGTCTCTACGATTTGGTCGGACCGCGCGTCGGAAGCGCGTGCCGCCGGATTGCCAGCCCTTATGTGGTGGAACCAATGGGCATGTTCCTGCCAATTGTACGAAGTATTTGGATGAAGCGGCTCTATCACGATACACTCGGTGGCCGCCTGCTCCAGCGAGCAAGCCGCGTGATCGCGACCTCGGAGCAGGAGCGCCAGGAGTTTTTGGAAGGCGGGATCGCAGATTCCAAAATCGTGGTCCGCCGAAACGGGATCGAGATCCCCGGGGAGTTTCCCCCTGCCGGGTGGTTCCGCGATCAATGGGATATATCAAAAGAGGTGAAACTGGTATTGTTCCTGGGGCGTCTTGTAACCAAGAAGAGCCCGGATTTGATGTTGGAGGTATTTTCTCTCTGGAACCGGCGCGGAAATGGATCTCGAGGGTCGGTGCTGGTCATGGCGGGGCCGGATGAAGGGGATGGTTTCCGCCAGCGTCTGGAAGCAATCGCTGCGCAAATGGGGTTGAACAACAGAGTTTTATTCACCGGCCCTCTTTATGGGGATGCCAAATGGGCCGCTTACCGGGACGCGGATGTGTTTGTATTGCCTTCACAAAACGAGAATTTCGGCAACACGGCGGCGGAAGCGGTCGCATGTGGGACTCCAGTTCTGGTCACGGATCGCTGTGGAATCGCGCCGATGGTGGACCAGCGCGCGGGTCTCGTCGTGCCCCATGAATGCGCCGCGCTCGAGGCAGGACTTTCCCAGATTTTGGATGACCCCGCAACCGCCACGCGTTTGCGCGGGGGGTGCGAGGGGGTAGCGAATTCGCTCAGTTGGGCGGAGCCGCTTGCTCAAATGGAAACTCTGTACCGGGAGCTGATCTCGTAGCGGCGCAACCAATGGAGAAACACCCTATCATTCGAGTCTGGTGGTTTGCCGTCAACGCGCTACTGCTCGTTTCCCTGGTGGCAGTTCTTTATAGCGGTGGGTGGGAATTCTCTACGCGCAGTTATTTGAAGGGTTTTTCCGACGCAATTATCCCCGCTTCCGACGACCCGGAGCCAAAAATCGAGGCGATCTTGCAATGGATGGCCCATGGTCCCGTGCGGCGCAGCGCGGCAAACCCGGGTGGTCTGGCCGCTCGCGATCCAGAAGATACGCTCAACATTCAACGGCTTCTGGAAGTCTGCGGCACGGCGACAAACGCATTTGTGAACCTGGCGCAGAGCAATGGTCTGCACGCGCGGCGGCTTCTGTTATTAGACCAAGATGGGTTCAGCAAACACGTTGTTGTGGAAGTCTTGATTGGCGATCGCTGGGTCGTCGTTGACCCCTCTTACCATTTTATCCTCCGGCTTCCGGACGGGCATTTTCCGGCTCGCGCGGAACTGAAAGACCCCGCCATTTTCCGGGCCGCCACGCAATCGATTCCGAACTATCCCGCGATCTACACGTACGAGAAAACTGTGCATGTGCGTCTTGCGCGGATTCCATGGATCGGACGACGCTTGCGTGGAATTTTTAATTTCATCTGGCCGCCCTGGGAAGAGGCCATCAATTGGACGTTGCTCGTCGAGCGGGAATCATTCGCCATGCTGGTCGCCTCCATTTTCCTTTTCTGTTTTGCGCTGGCCGCGCGGCTTCTCCTGGGATGGTACTGCTGGAGCAGGCTGGGCCTCCCCCGGGAACGTCTGCGCGATCAAATCCTGCGCGTGGGGCAGAACTTGGTCGGGAGTTCGCAATAATAATAGGTTTGCTTAACGGGTCTTGCGGCAGAGGATCTGATATTGCGTGCCCAGGGGCGCGCGATACACAAAATCTTCCATCCTGCGGAAGGCTCGCAACATTCGCGGAAAGATGAACCGGAAATCGGTGCGCAGGATCTCAAAACCGCCCTCCCGCAATAGCGCTCTCGCTGCCGGCGGAGACACCAGGATGGCGTCGCGATCGAACGCGCAACGCGACATCACGTAACGCGTCGCCAGACTCCACGGATTATTCTCCCAGAAGGAAAAAAAACCTTCCTCCCGCAAAGCACGGTGGACCATCGCCAGCGCTGCCGCGCGTTGCGCCGGCAGGATGTGGTGGAACACCCCGTTGCAATAGGCTAGATCCATTTGCCCGGACGATTGAAATTCGCCGAGCGACTCATAACGGATGCGCTCGCTGGCATGGCGCTTTCGCGCAATCTCGAGAGACTTGGCGGACACATCCACCCCGATAGCGGATTTCGCGTTCAGGGCCTGGAGAAGCAGAGGAGTCGTCGCGCCGTCGCCGCAGCCAAAGTCCAGCAATGAACCGGCCAGCTGCTTCCTTTCCGAAAGGCAGTGCTTGAGCCAAGCCACTCGGCCCTCGGCAAAATACTCACGGCTTTCCCCGGAGGGCGCCAGGGCATTCGACAACGCCTGCTCGTACGCGGCGGCGTACTGATCGAAAAGATCTTCCGCATCATTCATCGGCGGGACATTCCGAGAACGCTGAGAAAGAAACTGGAGAGGACGACCTGGAACCCCAGCGTGAAACACACCACGCCCGGGATCACGATGCGCAGCGTTTTTTCCGGATCGAGCGGGCCGAAGTGGCGGATACGCCAGTACTCGAGCCCCAGCACCCATGCGCCGGCCCCGGCGAGAATCAGCAGGGCTCCCGCGACGAGGCCGACCTCAAGCGTAATGTACCGGAACATCCGCGTGAGGCGAGGGTCTTCCGGCAGCAGGCCCTCGGAGATCGCAAAGACCTTGGTGAACGTCGCGAACACCACGGACTGAAACCCAATCAGGATGGCCATCGCCGCGAACAACAGCGTGTGAACATCAAACACGACGTTTCCGATCCTTCTCGGACCCGGCAGAAGTATGGCGCTGAGCATGATTCCCAGAGCGAACAGGGCAATCCCCGGATACAGAAACAGCCAGCGCGGACTATACAGCAAAAGAAAACGCAGGTGCCGCCATCCATCGCGCCAC
>Ga0210409_10003988_pt1 | contig 16127 bp, 16 predicted proteins | sample IncBWH17MmetaG_FD_161649 | JGI IMG/M metagenome (GOLD analysis project Ga0210409, IMG submission 161649) | Forest soil microbial communities from Barre Woods Harvard Forest LTER site, Petersham, Massachusetts, United States - Inc-BW-H-17-M | ecosystem: Environmental > Terrestrial > Soil >...
ACGCCGGATGAGGCCGGCGTCTACTTTCGCGGGTTCGTCATCGCGCTGGGACTGAGCACGCTGCTGCGCGCCAAGTACGAAATGTACATGGCGCAGTACATCATCGGCCGGCGCGCTGGCGCAACCGGCATTCCCGACGGAGTACTGCTCATGCAGCTCGCGCGGCGCTTGCTGTTGCGGGCGAGCCTGCTGTGTGGAGTGCTGCTGGTGGTGACGGCGGATCTCGACATCCAGGCACCGCAGCTGCAGACCGTACTGCAGACGTATCTGCCGTTCGTGCTCGCCCTCCCCTGCGTCAGCCTGTCGAGCCTGCTCGGCGAGGCGCTGCGGGCTGCCAACCGAACCCTCGGCATCGTCGTGACAGCCTATGCCGTCAACGTCTCCATGCTGCTTGCGGTGGCGCTCGCGCCCCCCGACGCCTCGCTCGCCCTCTACTCCTGGGCGTTCTTCCTGGGCAGCGTCGTCGCTGCGGCCGTGGCAGTAGCGCTCGCCCGGCATGCCTTCCCGGCCACACGAGCCGAGAGCTCGCAGCGGCCGATCTCACGCGAAGCACTGCAGGCCGTGGACTCGCGGGAATTCATTGGCCTCGCACGCGGGGTTCTGCTGTGGGGACCCCTGTGCATTCTGGCCGTCTGGGCGCCGCCCTTGCACATGGCTCAATATGCGGTCGCTGCGCGCACGGCACTGATCGTCGACTTCTTCCTGCCGGCCTTGAACCTGACCGGCTGTCGCGAGACCCTCATGCCCGGGCAGCCGGCATGCGCGTCCCGGCGGCTGCTCGTCGGACAGCTCGGGCGGGCGCTGGTCTACAGCACGGCATTGGTCCTGCCGCTGTTGCTGTTGGCACCAGAGACGCTGAGACTCTACGCGGCGCCTTACGACACGCAGTTGACCGTGTACGCGGTTCTGCTCGGCGTGCAGTGGGCCAACGGTGTCGGCCGTCCAGCGGTGCGACATGCCGTGGTGGAGTGGGACGCACGCCGGATCGTAGTCTCTATGGGATCCGGAGCCATCGCGGTCGTGCTGATTTGCGCGCTCGGGGTCGCCGCCTACGGCGCGCTGGCGGCGGCCGCCGCCTCCTTGACCGGCGCATTAATCGTGAACGCACGAGCGATCGTCATGGCTCTCTCGGAGCGGCGCGCAGGCGAATCGCAACCCGGATCGCCGTCGCCCGGTCGAAATACCTGACCTCGAGCTTGCAGCCTTCATCCTTGCGCAAAGTGGAGCACACCCCTTCCACGCTTCGACGCACGCAGCGCGGGAAATGCCCCGGCGGCCAGTCCATGGACCCAGTCGTCGCACAATGCGACAGCTTTCGCGGGTTCGAAGCTCGATGGGTTCAGACTGAGTTCAACCCAGAGCCCATCCATCAGCGCCGACAGTCCGATCGCCGCCGAACCGACGTTGAATGCGGGCACACCGGGCAGGCGCTTTAGGCGTGACAGCAGGGTTTCGAGGGTCGCGCGGGTCTCGCCGTAGGTGCGGTCGCGCACGGCGCGCAAAGCTGGAGATTGCGGCACGAGGCTCCAGAATACGAGCCAAGTGCCAAAGAGCGCCGGATCGAGGGCTTCTGGTGCGAACGACGCGGAAAAGAACACGTGCAGGGACTTGATGGGCTCACCTGCGATCGCGAGTGCCGGATCGCGACTCCGGGACAACAGGCGCTTTGCCAGCGACTCGTAGGCGGCGGCAACCAAGGCGTCGATGCCGCGGAAGTGGTGGTTGATGAGCCCCATCGTGACGCCCGCCTCCGCGCTGATCCGGCGCACCGAGAGCCCGTCGTGGCCAAACTTGTTCAGGCATGCGAGCGTGGCCGCGACCAGCTCCTCGCGGCGCGCGTCGGGTGCTGCGCGCCGGAACTTGGGCTCAGTCGACGCGTCAGATGGCTTCACCGGCCCGCGCCCGCAGAAACCTCAGCCGACTCTCGACGTCCTCCCTGTTCAGATACACTCCGGCGAGACGTCGATAGCCGGTGTAGGCGTCGCGCGCGTGCAGAACACGCCAATTGTCGAACAGCAGCACGGAACCCGGCAGCAGCCGGCGGCGGCACTGTAGCGATGGGTCGTTGCAGAGTGAGTTGAAGGTTGCGAGCGCGCGATAAAACGCCCGCTGGCGCGCCGGCGGCAGCGCGAGCGGTGCGCGATCATAATTGTTGTAGCTCACCTGTACTACCTTGCCGGAATCGTCGAGCCTGAACAGCGGCCGGCGCGCCATCAGGTGGATGCCGCGCCCCTCGTCGATGTACTGACCGGGGATTGCGACCTCGGTGAGAAGCTGAAAATCGGCGGGTGCATCGCGTCGCATGATATCGGCGATCCGGAACCCGTCTATCAACACGTTCTCGCCGCCCGTGCACTCCGCTGCAAGACAATGGAACATCTGGTACCCGGGCGCATCGAGGCTGTAGGTGCCGTCGGTATGCGGCCCGATCGCCATGCTGGTATAGGCGGTGTCCTTGTGCTCCAGATTTGCCGTGAAATCCCAGTAGCCGCCAAAGATCGTCTGGCGCGTGTAGGCGATTCTCGCCGCGACCGCCTGGGTCGCCTGCGGCGTGCCTGGCACCCCCTCGACGAAGCTGAAGCCGACCTGCGCGACTTGCTCCAGGAACTCCTTGACCGCCGCCTCACCGCTCATGAACGCGGCGTAAGCGACCGACGGTATGCGCCCCGCGATCTCTTCCCGGTTCCAGGTCCAGAGTGCCACCGGTAGCACGTCCGGATTAGAGCGCAACGCTGAGAGAAATCGGGCATCGAACTGACTGACGTGACCGCCCTCGGCCCATTCAACCGTCAGCACGCGACCCTGATCCTCGACTGCGATCGCGCGCGCCACGATATCAGCAGCGATGGCGAAGGTGTCCACCAGGCGTTGCTTGGTCTCGGGGTGCTGGCTCGTTGGACAATTGTCCCGTAGCCACATCAACGGCAGTTTCGCCGTAGGTCGCCCGTCGCTCCAGCTCAGTTCGACGTCGTGGCCACGGACGGTGGCCTTGCGCAAAGTCGGCGTCATCGTGGATCTCCCGCCATGCTCTCAAATCCCTTATTATGCGACCGCATAATAGCATGGATATGGATGAAGTCCACCCCGTCCGCTATCGCAGGAGCTATCGGCGCCGCGGCGTCGCCTCACCGAGCCCCGGCGCCATGGGCAGCATGGGGCGACGATCGTCGCGCGTACCCGAAAATCAATACGGTGCCGGCACTACGATCGTGTCGTGCCCGAGTTCACCGGCGCCGGGATACCACATCTGGTACTCCGTCGGCACCACGCGCCGGCGCTTCGCTTCACGCGCGGCGCGGTACGCTGCCAGGTCAATGACATTTGTCGCAATAACCATCTCGCTCATTGTCCGCACCATGCAGGTTTAGAGTCCGCCCGAAGCGCATCAGGCACGTATCCGTACCAGTTGACACTAGCCCAGGCGGCCGCAATGCTGAACTTCCGTCTGCTTATGTACCCATAACTGCCAACGCGGACCGCACATGGCGCGCCGTTAGCCAGTGTGCTGGTGCGGCGGGCACTTGCCGCGACCAGTGGAGTGCTCAAATGACCACCAGCTCGATAACGAAGGTCGCAATTGTCACCGCAGGCGGGAGCGGCATGGGAGCCGCTGCCGCGAGCGAACTCGCGCGGCGCGGGTTCAAGGTCGCCATACTCTCCTCGTCCGGAAAGGGGGAGACGCTGGCCAAGGAACTCGGCGGTATCGGTGTCACGGGATCCAACCAGTCCACGGAGGATCTAAAACGGCTCGCAGACCAAACAATCCAGCAGTGGGGCCGCGTAGATGTGCTCGTCAATAGCGCCGGTCACGGGCCGCGCGCACCAATTCTTGATCTGACGGACGAGGACTGGCACAGGGGTTTGGATACCTATCTGCTGAACGTCGTGAGGCCAACCCGGCTGGTCACGCCCATCATGCAGCGGCAGAAGGCAGGAGTGATCATTAACATTTCTACCTTCGCTGCCTTTGAGCCCGACCCTGCTTTCCCGACCTCGGGCGTGTTTCGCGCTGGGCTTGCATCGTTTGCCAAACTCTATGCGGACAAATATGCGTCAGACAACATCCGCATGAACAACGTGCTACCCGGATTCATCGACAGCTTCCCGGAGAGGGCGGAGTTCCGGGAACGCATCCCACTGAAACGCTATGGCACAGTCGAGGAGATTGCTGCAATCATCGCTTTCCTGGCATCCGATGCGGCGGGGTACATCACGGGACAAAATATCCGTGTGGATGGAGGGATAACTCGATCCGTTTGAGTGCCCCCCGGTCGACCTCGACGCCTTCCCTTCACAGCCGTTCGGAGCGTTGAACCGCATTGAACCGCGCTGCGAGAACGTGCGGCGACGCCGGCGCTGCAGGAGATGGCCTTCCATGGCCGCTCTCTCCTTGAACCTTCGAATCGTTGGAATTATGCGAGCTGTCACCGCTGACGCCAGTGGCGCCCACGCGCCATGCGTCGGTTAGATCGGCGTTCGAGTCGGTAAGGGCCGCGCGCTGATCTTCATTGAGGAAGTACCGCCCGCTCTGCGGCTCGTAGCCGATGTGGCCGCGGGCCGCCTGCCGGGCGAGCCATTGCCGCGCAAAGCGCTCATTGGTAATCGTTTTCTCGGCGAGCTCGGCCGGTGTGAGGCCTTCGGCCGCCAGCGCTCGGTAATAGCCGAGCGCGTCACCGAGCGCGCTGACGGCTGTCCCCTGGAACGCATTCAACCTCGGGTCGATCACAGCTGTACCCTCCCTGCACCGTCGATGCGACACCCAGCGAGGCGATTCTCCCGGCAACTGACGCGAAGCAACAGCGTATCTTTCGTACAGTCTCCGCCCGCGACCGCCGGGGTTGCTGCACCTGCGCAGAGAGGTGAATATGCCCGCGATAAGGCAAATGCTGATGAATCCGCTGGAAAACTACCTGAGTTTCTCTGAGCCCAGACGCGGCTGGATATACGTGATCGCGGCCGTGCTGATCGCCGGCATCGCGTACAGCGACTGGAAGATCGAGGAAGTATCCGTGGGCTTTCTGTACGTGCTACCGATTCTCATGGCGTCGGCGACACTTCGTACCTGGCAGATCGTTGCCGTGGCCATATGCTGTGCTGCTCTGCGCGAGTGGTTCAATCCACTGCACGACGAACCGGGTAGCACCATCCGCGTGTGCATTGGCGCTGCCGGCTTCGCACTAGCCGGATATTTTGTCTCGCAGCTGAACCAACAGCGCCAGTCGGTCGTTCAGCATCTGCGCGAGCGTGAGCGGCAGATGCAGCTGCGCGCCGATGCGGAAAGACAGCTGCAAGTCGTGATCGAAACGAGTCCCCTCGGAATTGTGACGCTCGACAGCGAGGGCCACGTCCGGCTCGCCAATAGCTCGGCTGAGCATCTGCTGCGTCTCGAGCGGCGGCCGCTCGCCGGCCAGCAGATCCACGCCTACCTGCCGATACTGAACCGGTTCCTTAGCATCCGGGACTCCTCCGCCGAGCTGCGCACGGTCGTCGAAACCCGCGGCCAGCGTGCCGACGGCGAGGCCTTTCTGGCGCACGTCTGGCTCTCGACCTTCGTCAGCGGCTCGGGCCTTTGCCTGGCGGCGTTCATCTGGGACTCATCCGAGAATCTGCGCGACCGCGAGGACACGGGACTGGACTCGATGATGGCCACCTCGCGCGTGCTCATCGGCGCAATCAGCCACGAGATCCGCAACCTGGCCGCAGCCGCTTCGGCTGCGTACCGGGAACTGGCCCGCGATCTGGGCCGCGGCCCGCGCGACCAGTTTCATGCGCTCGGGTCGGTCATCGAGGCGCTCGAAAACATATCCACTTCGGGCCTCAAGCTCGCAACGCATTCCTGCGCAGCAGTTGCGGACCTCGGCATGGTGCTCGATGAAGCGCGGGTACTGATCGATGCCTCCTGCCGCGATGACGGGAGCGTGGTGCAGTGGATGATTCCGGAGTCGCTTCCGCTCGTGGAAGCGGACCATCACAGCCTGCTGCAGGTTCTGCTGAATCTCGCGCGTAACAGTGAGCGTGCGATGCAGGGAGCGCAGGAAAGGGTGCTGCGGGTCGAGGCCAGGATCGAAGACGACACGGTGCGGATCCGGTTCCGGGACTCCGGTCCCGGAGTGTCCAATCCGGCTGGCTTATTCAAGCCGTTTCAGCCGGGTGCGTCGTCGACGGGTCTGGGCCTCTACATCTCGCGCGCCGTGCTGAAATCTTACGGTGGCGATCTTTACCTTGAGCGTGACTCGCCGGGTGCGTGTTTCGTAGTTCAACTCTGGGCGGCGCACGATGGCGACATCGCCGGGCGAGCGTAGCATGTCCCCCATCAGCGTACTGCTGGTCGATGACCACGCGTGCTTCGGAGAAAGTGTAGCCCGCGCCTTGAGTGCGGAAGCCGACCTCGAGGTATCTCACTGCACCACGATGACCACTGCTCTGGAGATACTGCAGCGTCAGCGGACCGATGTTGTGCTGCTCGATCACGACCTCGGTGTCGAACGAGCTTCGCAGTTCCTGCCCGTGGCCCGGCAGCGCGGTTTCAGCGGCCGCGTGCTGATCGTCACCGCATGGGTCAGTGATATCGAGGCCAAGCGCCTCTTGCGTCAGGGCGTCGCCGGCATTTTCTCGAAGGACAGCCACCTTGACGCTCTCGCCGAGAGCATTCGGCTCATTCAGGCAGGAGAGACCTGGCTCGACAGACGCTACCGCAATCTCACCGCAGCCGATTCCGCCGCCGAACAGCCGAGCTCGGGACCGCGGTTCAATGAACGGCAACGTAAGGTGTTGCGCTTCGTACTCGAAGGCTTATCGAACAAGGTGATCGCGGCGCAGCTGCATATCTCCGAGAGTTACGTGAAGGCCTTGATACAGAGCTTGTTCAGAAAGACCGGCGTGAGAACTCGGGGCCAATTGGTACGCGTAGCACTGGAGCACTATCAGGATCAGCTTTGAATGACGCGATGGCGGCGGGGTCGACGTCGTTAGTCACCTCCGGACTCGTATTGGAAGTTCGGTTGCTTCTCCTTCTTCGTGACCCCGGCCGTGTACGTGAGACCGAGCCACGCAATCCGGCCCGAGACGCTGCGCTCATAGACCTGCGTCAGTGTCGGCGTGGATGCAACGCGCTGGTAGCGCTGGCCGTCGAACAGATCTGAGATCGTTGCCACGGCTGACAGAGATGGAGTCAGTGCGTGCTTGTAACCTAGATTGACGATATTGATGGCGGCCACGCTGCCCTGCGGAGTCAGGCGCTTGTCGGTGCGCGTGAAGATGATCTGCGCGGAGTCTGCGGTGCTCGGCCGATAATCGAGTTTCGCCTTGACATTGAGCCCGGTGGTCGATTTCAGCGCCGGCGCGCCGAGAGCTGTGGCATCGATTTGGGTGTAGAACCCGTTGCCGCTCAGGCTATACGAGAGATTGCGCAAGAGATGGCCGTTCGCCAGGAACTCGACGCCAGCCGAATCGCTGCTCGGGAGATTCGTCTTGCTGGTCAACGTCAGCCCATCGCCCAGGTACTCGGTCACGTCGGTGACGCTGTCCTTGTTGCGGCGGTAGTAGCCGGTGAGTCCGTAGCTTGCGCCGCCTGATTCGTACCCATAGCCCAGTTCGAAGGACTGCGTGAACTGCGGTTTGAGATCTGGATTTCCCGCGGTCAGGTTCGGCGGGTACTCGTGATCGACGTAGGGGTTCAGGTAACTCGGGTCCGGCCGGGTGATGCGGCGGCTCGCACCGAAGGAGAGCGTTGAGCGGTCCGAGAGACTTCGCTCGACATGCAGGCTCGGATAGATATCCGCGTACCGGCTCGCGGTCGATAGGTTATCGGTGACCTGCACGGCATTCGTGCTGGTCCATTCGGTCCGCGCCCCGGCGAGCCAGTTCCAGACGCCGACACTTCCCTGATCACTCAGGTAGAGCGCGTGGATGCGTTGCTGAAACCTGAACTGGTTGGTCAGTGCAGGGTCGATCGTCTCCACCCCTGTCGCCGGATCGACGTTGGCGCCGACGTTGTCGAAGCCGTAGTCGTCCTGCTCGAAGGCATAGCCGAGTTTCAAGGTTTGAGTCTTCGACAAGGGCAGCGTGTAGTCAGCGTCGGCCTCGGTGACACCGTGATCCTCAGTGAAGCTCAGGTTGTTGTAAAAGGTGGGTGCGGGCGGCACGAACGAATCATTGATGTAGTCGTAGTGCTCGCGCTGGTGCGATATCGAGCGGTGCACGGAAAAGTCCAGGTTTTCACCTGGCTTACTGAATTTCTGGGTGAATCGTAACGTCATGTCGTAGTCATTTTCCGGGTCGTGCCCGCTGGTGATCCGCCGCGTGGCGCTCGTTACGGTGCCGGACTCCAGGCTACTAACCTGATATTGAGTGTATGTGCGAAGTCCCCCACGACTCAGCCAGCTCGCCGAGCCCGAGAGGGACTGACGATCGTTCGGGTCGTACTCGGCGGAAAAACTGACGCTCGGGATGTTGCGACGAATGCGCTGGTCCGCATTGTCCCGGCTCTCGAGCACCTGGCCGGTCGCGGGATCTGGCCCGGTTACCGCCGATTGAATCGTTCGCTCCCGGTAATCCTCGCGAAATCCCGCACTCAGTGATGCGGTGAATTGCTTACCCCCGTAACTCCCGTTGCCGCCGACGAGCCAGCGCCCGCCGTTGCCGAGGCTTCCCGTCAGCGAAGCGGACGCCGATTCTTTCGCGCCGCGCTTGCGCGTAATGATATTGATCACGCCAGCTGCGCCCTCGGCTTTGAACTGCGCGGGCGGCGTCGTCAGGATCTCAATCCGTTCGATATCAGTGGCGGAAATGGACTGCAGGTTGTCACCGGCTTTCGATCCCTGGAGCTGTGTCGCGGGTTTGCCATCAATCAAGATCAGAACGTTGCTGTCACCGCGTAACGACACCGCGCCATCAGGATCCACGTCGACGGACGGGATAACGTTCAGAAGATCGCTGAGTGTGCCGAGTGCGCTTTGCGCGTCCTCGGGCACGGTATAGATCTTGCGGTCGATTCTCGTCTCGACCGTGAGCTTCTGACCCTGGACGACGACCGTCTCCATGGGCGTCGAGGAATTGTCCGCGGGTGCGGCGAATAGCGCCATCGGGATGAGTGCCAACAGGGCGCCGTAAGGACCAATGGGGGCGATAAGAGACCCCTCACGTTTTGCTGGCCGCATAGCCCGCATACAAGTTATCCAGCACCGGCGTCATGGCCTTCAACAGCGAGTCGTCGTTCTCCTGCAGCGCGCGGGCTCCCGCCATGATGGTAGCGAAGCCGGCGGCCTCGGCGATGGGGATTCCGCCCACATCGAGGTGGTGGACCAAAGCGCCAAGCCGGGCGAGCCCGGCGTCTTGCTCCAGACCGAAGCTCGCCAGCAGAACCTCGAAGGTTACTTTGGAGCCTACGTGCGTGAACTCGGCACCATCGAAGTCAAAACCCACGGCACGCTTCGGGCAGTCCTTCCCGCGTTTGAGCCACAGGAACTTCGCCTGTGGATCGATGCAGCGCCGAATGAGCCATGCCGAAGCCACCCGGTCGATCCACAGGCGTTCGCGTGTGGCCCAGGTGCGGCTGCGATAGTCCTGCCGATTGCGCGGGCGGATCAGTCGATGTGCGGCATGCGGCTCATCCGGTGCGAAGCGTGCATCGATCGCGGCTTGCGCGTCAGCGAGAGCGCTTTCCATCTGCTTGCGCGGCTCGCCGGGGAAGAAGTCACGTGCGGCGATCAGCGCCACATCCCGCCCAGCACTCGCGAGCCGTTGCCGCGCTTCAGCCTCCCCCAGCGTCGCCAATTCAGCTTTCAGCGCGTCAACACTCCGAATGGCGTCCACGTACTCTGCGGTGCGATCGAAGAGCGCGACGAACGTCGCGGTCTGCTCAGCAGAGTCTGCGTCAAACGCCAGGATGTGGACGAAACCCCCCGCCGCCCTGATCTCGGCACGTTGCTCTTCGAAGAGTTGCCGCGCGCGAGCCGAGTTCGGCAACAAGTACGCGCCATCTCGCAATGAGCCCGCCCCCGACGCCTTCAGGCCGCGCCAGAGCCGCATGCGCAACGTTGGGTTGCGCCCGGGAAGATTGGTTACGAGGAGCAGCCAGGCTGGAGCTTTGGGTGTCATTGTAGATGATACTACTGTAATGTAACACCGTTGACTAAATCGGTTGACCGGGGGTTACCATGAAATGGGTCACCCGTGAGCGTCCCAAGATCGATCGGCTCGCCTGTCCGTGGTTGATCAGGCGCTTCATCGACACCGATGCCGAGATTCGCTATGTGCCAGCCGCGCGGGTACTCGCGGTTGCGCACAGCGAAGGGGCGATCGCCTTCGATGTGCCTGGCGTCGAACTCACCCACTCGGGTCCGCTGTGCAGCTTTGACGCCTTCCTCGAAAAATATCATCTCGAAGAGGCTGCGCTCGCGCGTCTAGCCGAGATCGTGCGCGCCGCCGATACCGACACGCTCGATCGATCGCCCCAGGCCCCGGGGCTGTTGGCGATCTCGCTGGGCCTTGGTGCCAATATTCGCGATGACCAGGAGTTACTCAAGGCCGCTTTGCCCATTTACGACGCTTTGTATACCTGGTGTGGCTCGCTCGGCGGTGAGCGTCACGGCTGGTATCCGCAGAACATCCTGAAGGAGATGGGCCCTTGAACGAAGGAGCAAAGATGCGTCAGATCGCGACATCGATCGCCGCCGCGGTGGCGCTGGCGTTCTCAACGGGCGTGTCCGCCGGAAATATCGATTGGACCAGCGTCGATCAGGCGCTCGGGAGGAAAGGATCCGATCAGCCTGGAGGCATCCACAAGTATGGGCTGCCTCGCTCGGATCTGACTGTCAGCGTCGATGGCGTACCGATAAAACCTGCACTGGCACTCGGATCGTGGGTCGCGTTTCAGCCGACGGGCAACGGGGCAATGGTCATGGGCGATCTCGTCCTCACCGACGCCGAGATCAGCCCGGTCATGCAACGGCTCATCGAGGATGGAGTCGAGATCACCGCCATTCACAATCACCTGCTGCGCACCTCCACTCCGATCTATTACATGCACGTCAGCGGGCACGGTGACCCGGTGAAGCTCGCCGCTACCTTGCACGCGGCACTCGCACTCAGCAAGACCCCGCTGACTCAGGCAGTGGCAGCGCCGGCAACCGCCCTCGAGCTCGACACGCCGGCGATCGAAAAGATCCTCGGTTACAAGGGCTCGGCAAACTCCGGCGTGTATCAGTTCAGCGTGCCACGGGCGGAAATCATCACCGAGGGTGGTATGGCCGTGCCTCCTGCCATGGGGACGGCCACCGCCATCAACTTCGAGCCCACGGCGGGCGGGAAGGCGGCCGTCACCGGCGACTTCGTGCTGCTCGGAGCCGAAGTGAATCCCGTGCTGAAGACACTCCGCCAGCACGGCATCGAGGTAACGGCCCTGCACAGCCATATGATTGATGACTCGCCGCATCTGTTCTTCATGCATTTCTGGGCGAATGACGATGCGCTGAAGCTCGCTCAGGGACTGCGGGCGGCGCTGGATCTCATCAACGTTAAGCGAGCATCCTGAGGCTTGCGCACGGGCCCACACTCAGGACTTCGCCCGGAGACCGAGGTGGCACGGAGCACGGAAGCCGCGCACGGCCGCGTCGGCGAACTCATGCACTATTTTCTTCGCCTGGGTCTACTCGGCTTTGGCGGCCCCGTGGCGCTCGTCGGCCAGATGGAGCGCGAGCTCGTGACCGAGCGCGCCTGGCTGACCAGGGAAGAGATGCGCGAAGCGATCGCCGTGTGCCAGTCCCTCCCTGGGCCGCTCGCGATTCAGGTAGGAATCTTCATCGCCTACCTGCGCGGCGGCCAGCGCGGTGCCTGGGTGGGAGGGTGGTCATTCATCCTGCCGAATTTCCTGATCGTGGCGGCGCTCGGTGCGCTGTACGTGCACTTTGGCGGCCTGAAGCCCGTCTCGGCGATCTTCTACGGCGTAAGTCCCGCCGTCATCGCGTTGATCCTCCATTCCTGCTACCGCCTCGCCAAGCTCGGCATGGAAGACGCCCTGCAATGGCTCCTCGCGATTGTGTGCTTTGCCATCACGATCGTGCTGAAGGCCGAAGTAGCACTGGTGTTCATCGGGGCAGGTGTCGTCGGAATTCTCTACTACGGCACGCTGGTGCGTTGGCCACCATCAGCAACACCACTGGCGGCGCCGTTTCCGGCGTTGCCCGCCGCCTGCGCGGCTGCCCCTGTCGCGAATGTGTCCACGATCGGCAAGCTGTTGCTGTTCTTTCTGAAAGCGGGCGCGCTCACCTTCGGCAGCGGCCTGGTCATCGTCCCCTTCCTCCAGCAGGGGATCGTGCAGCAGTATGGATGGCTTAGCGAGCGGGATTTCCTGGTCGCCGTCGCAGTGGGGATGATCAGCCCTGGACCGGTCGTTATCACCGCCACGTTCGTGGGGTACCTGGTCGCGGGATTCTGGGGCTCGGTGGTGGCGACGATAGGGATCTTTCTGCCCTCGTTTGTACTCGTCCTGGTCGCGGCTCCAATCCTCGCACGCTATCGCGCCAATCCGAATGTCCAAGGTTTCATCAAGGGCGCGTACGCCGCGGCCATCGGCACCATCTTAGGCGCGTGTATCTTGTTGGGGCGCGTGGCCATCGGAGATTGGTTCACCGTATCGGTCGGAGTCGCGGCGCTCGCCGCCCTGTTTCTTTGGAAGGCGAACAACCTACTTCTCATGGCTGTCACCGCCGTCGCAGGCCTGGCCGCCTTCCCGTTGATTCACCCTGCTTGGGTAATGGTGAAGTAAGCGAATGCCACGGCGGAGACACCAACCATGCGCAAATCCCTGACGACACTCGCCTGCGGGCTCGTTGCGCTCAGCGCCTCAGCCAATGACTTGGCACCGTCCGCCACGCCAGCGCCGCTCGTGCTCGAAGCGAAGATCCCCTTGGGCGACATTCGCGGTCGCATCGATCACCCCGGAGTCGATGTGCAGCGCCAGAGACTCTACGTTCCTGAGTTGGGCGATGACAGCCTGGGCGTCATTGACCTGAGGGGTCGTAAGACAATTCGGACCATCACCGGCCTCAAGGAACCACAAGGAGTCGGCTATGTTCCATCCACGGATTGTGTGTATGTCGCAAACGGCAGGGGCGGCTCAGTGCACATCTATCGGGGTGCTGACCTGACGCTTCTCGGTCAAATCAGGCTCGGCGACGACGCCGACAACGTCCGCGTCGATGACGCTTCGCATCAGGTCTTTGTGGGCTACGGCACCGGAGCCATTGCTGTCATCGACACCGTGAGTCTCAAGAAGATCGCCGACATCACGCTTCGGGCGCACCCAGAAAGCTTCCGTCTCGAACGAGGCGGGCGACAGATCTTCGTGAATGTCCCGAACGCGGATGAAATTGCGGTTGTCGATCGAGCGTCGAACCGGCAGGTCTCGAGCTGGCCAACCGATGGCCTGCACGCGAATTACCCGCTCACTTTGGAGGACTCGCCCCGTGAGCGCGTGCTGGCCATCTTCCGCCGTCCCGCAAAACTAGCGATTTTTGAAGCTATTGACGGTCGCCTGCTCTCCTCCATCGACACGTGCGGGGACTCCGACGATGCGTTCGTCGACTCGAAACGCAATCGCCTCTACGTGGTCTGCGGCGAGGGGGCAGTTGATGTATTCGCCGCGCAGGGGGACACATATGACAGAGTTGGGCGATTGTCGACATCCCCTGGCGCTCGGACCGGATTATTCGTTCCGGAACTTGACCGCCTTTACGTAGCCGCCCGAGCGACCGCCGGCGCCGCTGCGAGTGTTTGGGTATTGGCACCGGTACCATGAACGCTCGACGACTGATCGGAACCCGCAACAATCTCGAGCGTGGCCGCCGACGTCAGGCATCGTCCCTTCGTTATCGTTTCGGGAATTGCGAAATTTTCCGCGACGGCCGTGTCGATCTGCAGCACCGTCGTTCGTCGTAGGAAATAGAGGCACCGCAAAGCATCGAACCCTGGACAGCATTGTTCGAATTGTCAGTGACTTAGGAGGCTCCCATGAAGGTCGCGGTACTGGTCAAGGCCACAAAAGACAGTGAAGCTGGCGTAATGCCCACCCCGGAGTTACTCGCGGCGATGGGCCAGTTCAACGAATCGCTCGTCAAGGCGGGGATTCTCCTCGCTGGCGAAGGCTTGAAACCCAGCCGCTACGGAAAGCGGGTGCACTTTTCCGGCAGGCAACGCACGGTCACCGACGGCCCGTTCACCGAAACCAAGGAGCTCGTCGCCGGCTTCTGGCTCTGGCAGGTCCATTCGATCGAGGAAGCCGTCGAGTGGGTGAAACGCTGCCCAAATCCGATGCTTACGGATTCCGACATCGAAATTCGCCAGGTGTTCGAGATGGAGGATTTCGCTGAAAATCTGACGCCCGAGGTCAGGGCACAGGAAGAGGACTTGCGACGGCGGACCCCCCCTCGGAAATGACTGCCGTTTTTGCAATCACGGTGGAGGAGCACATGCCATGGCACAGCCCACGCCGGCGGCTAAGTGTCCCAAGCAACGGGCAGCAACGGGCTCAAGACGGTGGACCGTACTGCATCTCGCCGTTTCCGAATGACCAGTTCTCTTTCGCTACTTCTACAAGGTTGATGAGCACGTCCTGCTTGCGCACACCCAGCTCGGCGAGGTCGTCCGCCACGCGCCTGTAGAACGCCTTTTTCTGCTCCAGCGTACGGCCATGGTTCAGGGTGATCTGGATCAAGGCCAGGTTGCTGGAGTAGCGAATGCCGAGGTACTCCGCGGTCAGGTTGCGCTCCTGCGGTGGACGCCGCGCGATAATCTGGAACTTGTCGCCGCTCGGTACTCCGATCACTTCCATCATAGCCTTGTTGATTGCCTCGCCGATCCTGAGCGCCGTATCGGCGTCGATTGATTGGGGCAGGTCGATTCGGACTAGTGGCATGAAACCCTCCTCGACGACTTAGCGCGGAAGCTCATGTTGCTCGCACGAATCGTCGATGACAAGGAGCTCTCGACCGATATCCTCGCACCACTCGCCGGTCGATCGGGTTACGCCGGAGGGGCCGCGAGTCCGGGTTTCAAATACGCGCACGGTGTAGCCGGTGAAGAGTCCAGGAAACAACAAGCGCAGGATCGGAGCGAGCCACCCGAGTGACTGGTAGGCGAAGGCGAGGCGGGCGATCTCGTCGGAGGAAACCTGGCGATAGCCGCATGCTTCGAATGGCAGCGCTGGTTGATCTCCAGGAATCATTTGCGCCCCCAATTGCGCGATGATTCGCTTCACATTCTTCCCGTAGGTTTCGATGAAGCGACGGGTCATCAAATCCACGATGACTTGATGATGGGGAAACAACGACTGAAAGACACCGAGCGTCGAGCGCAGTGATTCGCCGCTGATATACATGGTAACGCCTTCGATGACGAAGACGGTCGGAACGCTGCTCACCAGCGGTCGAAGCTTTTCACGCAGCGATTCGGTCTCAAAGTCTATGGGGATCCGCTGTAGCACGTTGGGCGCTTCCGCGGCCGGCAGCCGCTCGTCCTTGTACCTGATGATCGCAGGCTCATCGAGTTCGAACCACGAGCCACCCCGGAGCCGGAACGGACGACTGTCGAACCCGCAGCCGATCAACACGACCTGGAGGTGAGAGTTCAACGCGAGACGCGCGCGCAACAGATCATCGATGTAACGGGCGCGGGCAACGTTACTCATATTCGGGCCGCGCTCGCCTGCAAAGCGGCTAAAAATCTCCATGCCTCGTCCGTTCATGAAGAGCTTCGCGAACTGATCGCCGCAAACCGGTCGCCGACTTTCAGCATCGCGCATGCGAATACCGCAGCAGTAAAAGGCAGTATTGGAGATCGGTTTCATGGTCTGATAGCCGACAAACGCGCAACTACTCGAACTCCATGGTACTGGACGCGGACCCAAGCGAACCTCGCTCAGACACTTGCCGCCACCGTCGTCCACTTCATGAGATGGCGATACAGCAGCGCGGTAGCGCTGAGCGGCGCCGCTGGCTTGGCCGTGCTCGAGCGTCTCTGCGCCGCCATGGATTAGACTTGCAGCGGGCGGCTTGAGCCGTAGTTTCACAAGTCACGAGAGCAGGTGCACGGCTGCGTGAAGCGACGAAAAGATAAGCCCAGTGCTGCGA
>Ga0210409_10003992_pt1 | contig 16116 bp, 16 predicted proteins | sample IncBWH17MmetaG_FD_161649 | JGI IMG/M metagenome (GOLD analysis project Ga0210409, IMG submission 161649) | Forest soil microbial communities from Barre Woods Harvard Forest LTER site, Petersham, Massachusetts, United States - Inc-BW-H-17-M | ecosystem: Environmental > Terrestrial > Soil >...
TGGTGATGCGCTCCTGCAGCACACCCATCTCCTCGGCGAGCGTCGGTTGGTAGCCCACCGCCGAGGGCATGCGCCCGAGCAGCGCCGACACTTCGGTACCGGCCAGCGTGTAGCGGTAGATGTTGTCGACGAAGAACAGCACGTCGCGGCCCTTGCCGCCGGAGTCCGGCCGCACCTCGTCGCGGAAGTACTCGGCCATGGTGAGGCCGGTGAGGCCGACGCGCAGGCGGTTGCCCGGCGGCTCGTTCATCTGGCCGTACACCATCGCCACCTTGGAGTTCGCGAGATTCTCCTTGTCGATGACGCCCGACTCGATCATCTCGTGATAGAAGTCGTTGCCCTCGCGGGTGCGCTCGCCGACGCCCGCGAACACCGAGAGTCCCGAGTACTGCTTGGCGATGTTGTTGATGAGCTCGAGCATGTTGACGGTCTTGCCGACGCCGGCGCCGCCGAAGAGGCCGATCTTGCCGCCCTTGGCGAACGGCACCAGCAGGTCGATGACCTTGATGCCGGTGACGAGCAGGTCACGGCCGCCGGCCTGCTCCTCGAACGACGGCGGCGGCCGGTGGATCGGCAGGTACTCCTGCGCCTCGACCGGGCCGCGGTTGTCCTGCGGCTTGCCGAGCACGTCCATGATGCGCCCGAGCGTGCCCTGGCCGACCGGCACCGAGATCGGGGCTCCCGTCGCCTGCACCGCCAGCCCGCGCTTCAGGCCCTCGGAGGCGCCCATGGCGATGGTGCGCACCACGCCGTCGCCGAGCTGCTGCTGCACTTCCAGCGTCAGCTCCACGTCCTTGAGCCTGAGCGCTTCGTAGACGTGCGGGATCGACTCGCGCGGAAACTCGACGTCGATGACGGCGCCGATGATCTGGATAATCTTTCCCTCGCCGGGAGTGGCCATGGTGCTTAACCTCTAAACCGCTGCGGCGCCGCCCACGATCTCCGAAAGCTCCTTCGTGATCGCAGCCTGTCGGGCCTTGTTGTAGATCAGTTGCAATTCGGTGATGAGCTTGCCGGCGTTGTCGGAGGCCGCCTTCATCGCGACCATGCGCGCCGCCATCTCGGAGGCGACGTTCTCGACCGCGGCGCGGTACACCTGCGACTCGATGTAGCGCATCAGCAGCCCATCGAGGATGCCGGCGGCGTCCGGCTCGTAGATGTAGTCCCAGTGCGCCTGCAGTCCCTCGGTGTCGAGCGCCTCGATCGGCAGCAGCTGCTGCGTCACCGGCTTCTGCGTCATGGTGTTGACGAACTGCGCGTTCACGAGAAACAGGCGATCGAGCTCGCCGGCACGGTAGGCGTCCAGCATCACCTTGACGGTGCCGATGAGATCCTTGACGTGCGGCTTGTCGCCCAAGTGCGTGACGTTGGCGAGGATCGGTACCGACAGGCGCCGGAAGAAGGTGAGCGCCTTGGTGCCGATGAGGCACAGCTTCACCGCCACGTCCTTGCCCTGCCAGTCGCGCATCATGATGAGGGTCTGCTTGAAGACGTTGGCGTTGAGCGCGCCGGCGAGTCCGCGGTCGCTCGAGATCACGATGATGCCGACCGCCTTGGGTGCCCGCGTCACCAGGAACGGGTGGCGGTAGTCGGGGTTGGCCTCGGTGAGGTGGCCGATCACCTCGAGCATGCGACGCGCGTACGGGCGCGCCAGCTTCATGCGCTCCTGCGCACGGCGCATCTTGCTGGTGGCCACCATCTGCATGGCCTTGGTGATCTTCTGAGTGCTCTTGACACTCGCGATCTTGGAGCGGATTTCCTTGGTGCCGGGCATCGTTCAGATTCGCTGGCCTAATACGTCCCGGTCGCGATGAAGTCCTCGATGCACTTCTTCATCGCCGCCTCGTTCTCCTTGGAGAGCTTAGGCGTCGCGTTGATGGCATCGAGCATGGACTGGTAGTTGCTCTCGGCGAAGGCCTGGAGCGCCGCCTCGAAGTCCACCACCTTTTTCAGCTCCACCTTGTCCATGTAGCCGCTGTTGACCGCATAGATGGACAGCGCCATCTGCGCCACCGACAGCGGCGCATACTGCTTCTGCTTCATCACCTCGGTGACGCGCTGGCCGCGCTCGAGCTGCTTGCGGGTAGCCTCGTCGAGGTCGGAAGCGAACTGCGAGAAGGCGGCGAGCTCGCGGTACTGGGCGAGCGCCAGGCGGATGCCGCCGCCGAGCTTCTTGATGATGTCGGTCTGGGCGGCGCCGCCGACACGCGACACCGAGATGCCGGCGTTCATCGCCGGTCGGATGCCGGCGTTGAACAGATCCGTCTCGAGGAAGATCTGCCCGTCGGTGATCGAGATGACGTTGGTCGGCACGAAGGCCGTCACGTCGCCCGCCTGGGTCTCGATGATCGGCAGCCCGGTGAGCGAGCCGGTCTTACCCTTGATCGCACCCTTGCTCACCATGGTGACGTATTCCTCGTTGACACGCGCGCTGCGCTCGAGGAGCCGGGAGTGCAGGTAGAACACGTCGCCGGGAAACGCTTCGCGCCCGGGCGGCCGGCGCAGCAGCAGCGAGATCTGCCGGTAGGCGACCGCCTGCTTGGAGAGGTCGTCATAGATGATGAGCGCGTCCTCGCCAATGTCCATGAAGTACTCGCCCATGGTGACGCCCGAGTAGGCGGCGATGTACTGCATGGCGGCCGGGGTCGAGGCGGAGGCCGCCACCACCACGGTGTGGGCGAGCGCGCCGTGCTCCTCGAGCTTGCGCACGACGTTGGCGATGGTCGACTGCTTCTGGCCGATCGCGACGTAGATGCACTTAATGCCGGAGCCCTTCTGGTTGATGATGGTGTCGACGGCGAGCGCGGTCTTGCCGGTCTGGCGGTCGCCGATGATGAGCTCGCGCTGGCCGCGGCCGATCGGCACCATCGAGTCGATCGCCTTGTAGCCGGTCTGCACCGGCTGGCTCACCGACTTGCGGTAGATGACGCCCGGGGCCACGCGCTCGATCGGCGCGCTGCGCGACGCCTTCACCGGACCCTTGCCATCCAGGGGCGTTCCGAGCGCATCGACCACGCGCCCGAGGAGCTCCGGCCCGACCGGCACCTCGAGGATACGGTTGGTAGTCTTGACCGTGTCGCCTTCGGTCAGGTGCTTGTACTCGCCGAGCACCACCGCCCCGACCGAGTCCTGCTCGAGGTTGAGCGCGAGTCCGAAGGTGTTGCCGGGAAATTCCAGCATCTCGCCGTAGCGCGCGTCCGCGAGCCCGTGGATGCGCGTGATGCCGTCGGTGACCGAGATGATGGTGCCGACGTTGCGCGCCTCGGTGACGGACTTGAAGTTCTCGATGCGCTGCTTGATCAGGTCGCTGATCTCGGATGCCTTGATGGCCATGTGCTCTCTCTCAGTCGAATCCGGTTGTCTTAAGCGGTCAGCTGGTAGGCAATGCGCTCGAGGCGCGTACGCAGCGTCCCATCGATCACGAGGTCGCCGCTGCGCACCACCGCGCCGCCGATGAGCTTGGGATCGGTCGCGCAGTGCAGGCGCACCGTGCGCTTCAGGCGCCGCGCGAGCGCGGCCGACAGCGCCTGCTGCTGCCCGGCGGCGAGCGGCGCGGCGGAGGTGACGGTGACGTCCGCCACGCCCTGCTCGGCGTCCTTGAGCGTGTCGAACAGCTCGGCGATCTCCGGGAGCACGGCCAGGCGGCGGTTGGCGGCGAGCGTGCGCACGAAGTTGGCGCCGTGCTCTCCCAGCTTGCGCCCCGCGATGCCGATCACGAGCTGCGCGAGCTCCTCCGGCGTCACGTGCGGATTGCCGAGCAGTGCCGCGACCCGCGCATCGCGCGCCACCGTGGCGCCGATGTGCAGCGCCTCCGACCAGGGCTCGAGGCGCTTGGTGGCGCGTGCCTCCTCGAAGGCCGCGCGGGCGTAGGGTCGGGCGATGGTGACCTTGTCCGCCATGTGGCTCTTTCAGACCTCGGCCGCGAGCTGCTCGAGCAGATCCGCGTGCTTGCGCGCATCGATCTCGCGCCCGAGGAGCTTGGCGGCCGCACCGACCGCAATCCCAGCCACGTCACGGCGCAGGCTCTCGCGCGCACGCGTGGTGTCGAGCTCGATCTGCTGCTGCGCGGCGGCCACGAGCCGCGCGCCCTCGGCGCTCGCCGTGCCCTTGGCCTGCTCCACCAGGTCGTTGGCGCGGTGCTGCGCGTGATCGATGATCTGGTTGGCGCGCTCGCGCGCCTCGCGCACGATGACTTCCGCCTGGTCGCGCGCCGCGGCGAGCTCCTGCTCGCCCTTCTCGGCGGCGGCGAGGCCCTGGGCGATGCGGCGCTCGCGCTCGTCCATCGCGCCGATAATGTGGGGCCAGACCCACTTCATCACCGCGAAGACGAGCGTGGCGAACACGACCATCTGGATGATGAGCGTGAGGTTGATGTTCACGGTCGGCTCTCCCGGCTGGTCCTGGAGTCCCTGGCGCTCAGTGCTGCAGCGCGCCCAGGAACGGATTCGCGAACGTAAAGAACAGCGCGAAGCCGATGCCGATCATCGCGACCGCGTCCAGGAGGCCGGCGACCAGGAACATCTGCACGCGCAGCACCGGCAGCAGCTCCGGCTGGCGCGCCGAGCCTTCGATGAAGCGCCCGCCGAGAATGCCGAAGCCGATGGCGGTGCCGAGCGCGCCCATGCCGAAGATGATGCCGACGGCCAGCACGGTCATGGCCTGGATGTGTGCAACGTTTTCCATTCAACTCTCCTCGAAACAAAACCAGTGACAAAACTGCGGTGCCGCCGCCTCAGTGATGCTCGTGGGCCATCGCCAGATAGACGATCGTCAGCACCATGAAAATGAAGGCCTGCAGCGTGATGATCAGCACGTGAAAACCCGCCCAGATGAAGCCCAGAGCCAATTGCCCGATGACCCCGAGCACCGTGCCGACCACCCCGCCCACCGTGGTGAGGTTGCCGACGCCCACCGACAGCGTGAGCGCCGCGAGCAGCAGGAAGATCATCTCGCCCGCATAGAGGTTGCCGTAGAGACGCAGCGACAGCGACACCGGACGGGCGAGAAAGGTCACGGACTCGAGGATAAAGTTCACCGGTACCAGCACTGCCTGCACCAGGACGTTCTTCGCCCTGAAAGGCTGCAGCGTCAGCTCGCTGAGGAAGCCGACCACGCCCTTCATCTTCAGGCTGTAGAAGATGATGAGGATGAAGACCGTGAGCGAGAGCGCGAAGGTGGCGTTGAGGTCGGTGCTCGGCACCACCTTGAGGTGCTCGAGGCCCGCGCCGCCGGCCGCCCACGGCAGGAGGTCGACCGGCACCAGGTCCATGAAGTTGAAGAGCCACACCCAGCAGAAGATGGTGAGCGCGAGAGGGGCGATCAGGCGGCTCGTGCCGTGGAAGGTGTCGCGCACCTGGCTGTCGACGAAGCTGACGATCAGCTCGACGAAATTCTGTGCCTTGCCGGGAACGCCCGAGGTCGCGCGGCGTGCCACCAGCCAGAAGAGCCCGAAGAACACCGCCGCCAGCAGCACCGAGAAGAACACGGTGTCGTAGTTGATGACGGTGAAGTCGACGATGCCGTGCGGCGACTTGTTCGAGAAGAAGGTCTGGTGGTGCAGAATGTATTCGGTCGCACCCGGTGCTTTTTCCGCCGCCATTGTTGTCATTAGTCCAGCCACCGCTCTTAGCTCCGTCGGCGCGTGCCGCGCATCGCGGGCAGCGCGCCTACCAGCGCAATCCAGTACACCAGGTACGTGGCGGCGAAGCCGGCGAGCATCGCCAGCGGCACCACCCTGACCGTCCTCAGCACCACCACGAACAGCACCACCACGACGGCGAGCTTCACGCCCTCGCCGGCGTAAAAGGCCGCCACGATGCGCCGCGCATTGGCGGCGGCGCCCGCGAATACCAGGGCGACCATCGCCACGCTGCCAACCGTCGCGACGCTTCCGCCGAGGAGCGCCGACAGTGCCGCTGCCCGGCCCGCCACACCCCACGCGGCGAGCGCGGCGATCAGGGTTACGCCCGCCTGACCCAGCACGACGCCGAAGGCCAGCCGCCGCGCGTGGGGCAGATCGATCGCCAACACCTTATATAAGTCCCGCTCGAGGGGTTCAAAAGAGCCGCTGATCCTGCGCTTTGAGCACGGCGCAAGCGGCTTACTTACCTCGGCCGTTCAGTCACTTAGGCGACGACGGCGAAAAAGCCGCGGGATTATAGAGAGCGCGTGGGCGGCAGTCCACCGGGCCCATCCGCTTGCACGCGCCGGTCGCTCAGCTGATGTGGGCGAGGATCCCGTCGAGCTCGTCCAGGCTGTTGTATGTCACGACCAGCTTGCCGCCGCCGCGGGCCGAATGCTGGATTGCAACACGGGCGCCGAGCTTCTCGGCGAGCTCCTGCTCGAGCCGCTCGACGTTCGGGTCGCGGGCCGGGGTGCCATCGCCGTCGGCGCCATGCACCGTCGGGGCGGCGAGGCGCCGCACCAGCGCCTCGGTCTCGCGCACCGAGAGCCCCTTCTTCGCGACGAGCAGCCCGACCTCGATCTGCTGGCGGCGGCCCCCCAGGGCCAGCAGCGCCCGCGCATGCCCCATCTCGAGCGAGCGGTGCTCGACGAGCTCGCACACCTCCGCCGGGAGCTCGAGCAGGCGCAGCAGATTGCTCACCCCGGCGCGCGAGCGCCCGACGGAATCCGCCGCCTCCTGGTGCGTGAGGCCGAACTCCGTGATGAGGCGCGTGAGCGCGCGCGCCTCCTCGAGGGGATTCAAGTTCTCGCGCTGGATGTTCTCGATGAGCGCGATGGCGATCGCGGCGGAGTCCGGAATGCGGCGTACGACGGCGGGGATCTCCGCGAGGCCCGCGATCTGCGCCGCCCGCCAGCGACGCTCGCCGGCGATGATCTCGTAGCGCTGTGGCGAGCCGGGCGCGCCGCCCGCGGCCGGCTCGAGCGCCCGCACCACGATGGGCTGCACCACGCCCTGCGCCTTGATGGAGTCGGCGAGCTCGTCGAGGGTCTCGGTGCGCATGTCGGTCCGCGGCTGATAGCGGCCGCGCTGCAGGAGGTCGAGAGGGATCCTGGCGAGCTCATCGCCGGGGCTGGCCGCCACCGAGGGGCGCGCCACCGCCTGGCCGAGCAGATCCGCCAGCCCCCTGCCGAGCGTGGGCTTCCTCATGCCGGTCTTCCCGCTGAAAGTGAATTCATGCACCTTTTCCCTCGCCGATGGTTCCGTCGGCCGCGGCGGCGGCGGCTTCGGGCCCGGGCGCCGCGACGGACGCCGTGTCGGTGCCGCTCTCGCCGTTGGCGGCTGCGACCGTGCGCGCGGCCGAGCGCGCTTCTGAGTTCGCTTCTTCGTCACGCCGGATCATCTCCCCTGCAAGCGCGAGATATGCGAGCGCGCCGCGCGATTCCTTGTCGTGGAACAGCGCCGGCTTGCCGAACGAGGGCGCCTCCGCGAGACGGATGTTGCGCGGGATGACGGTGCGGAACACCTTGTCGCCGAAATGGGTGATCAGCTGGCTGCTCACCTCGTTGGCGAGATTATTGCGCGGGTCGAACATGGTGCGCAGCACGCCCTCGACCGTGAGGCCGGGATTCACCGCCTCGCGGATCTGCTCGACGGTGGCGAGCAGCGCCGTGAGCCCCTCGAGCGCGTAGTACTCGCACTGCATCGGAATGAGGACGCTGTCGGCGGCCACCAGCGCGTTCACCGTGAGCATGTTGAGCGCCGGGGGGCTGTCGATGAAGATGAGATCGAAGGCGTCCCGCTGCGGCTGCAGCGCGTGGCGCAGTTTCGTCTCGCGTCCGATCGGCAGCGTCAGCAGGCGAACTTCTGCGGCCGTGAGGTCCTGGTTGGCCGGCAGCAGCATGAAGCCGCCGTCGGGGACCGGCACGAGCGCTGCGGCGAGATCCGACTCCCCGAGCAGCACCTCGCAGGCGCTGCGCGCGACCTGGGACTTGTCGACCCCGCTCCCCATGGTGGCGTTGCCCTGGGGATCCAGGTCGATGAGCAGCACGCGCCGGCGAGTGGCGGCGAGCGAGGCGGCGAGATTGACCGCGGTAGTGGTCTTGCCGACGCCCCCCTTCTGGTTCGCGATGGCGATGACCCGCTTCATGGGCGACAGTGTACTTCACTGCCGCCCGCGCGCCGGACTGGCGCGGTACAGGTGTTCGCGTGTGGCGACAGGCGGGGCGGGCGCCCCGCTTTGGGGACGCGCGAGCCGCGGCCGCTCAGGCTACCAGTCTCTCGGGCTCGCGCTTGAGGCGCTCGCGCGCGATCTGGTCGGCGACCTCATTGGTCGTGCGGCTCTCGCGCCGCGCGCGCTCGAAGATCTCGCTGAGCCGCGCCGGGATGCCGTGGATGTCCTCGACCACCTGCGCCTCGGTGCCGCCGTAGTACTCGCGCGCCACGCTGATGATGCCGCCGGCGTTGATCACGTAGTCCGGCGCGTAGAGGATGCCCGCGGCGCGCAACGCCTGGCCGTCCTGACCGTGGGCCAGCTGGTTGTTGGCGGCGCCGGCGACCACCGGCACGCGCAGCCGCGCGATCGAGCGCGTATTGAGAACCGCTCCGAGCGCGCACGGTGCGAGCACGTCGGCCTCCTCCTCCAGCACCCGTACGGCGGCGACCGGCGCCGCCCGGAACTCATCGCACACGCGCTCGACGGCCCGCGGCAGCACGTCGGCGACCTTGAGGCGCGCACCCGCGGCGGCGAGCATGCCGCACAGGTGGTAGCCGACGCCGCCCGCGCCCTGCACGGCGACCGTGAGCCCGGTGAGATCGTTGCGACCGAGGCGGAATTTCACCGCCGCCTTGATGCCGAGGAACACCCCGAGGGCGGTCTTCGGGGCCGGGTCGCCCCCGGCCTCGCCGGGCGAGCGGCCGAGCCCCGAAACGTACTTGGTGGCGCGCGCGACGTGCGCCATGTCGACGGTGGTCGTGCCGACGTCCTCGGCCGTGACGTAGCGCCCGCGCAGCGAATCGACCATGCGGCCGAAGGCGGCGAACAGCTCCGGGGTCTTGCCGGTGCGCGAGTCGCCGATGATGACCGCCTTGCCGCCGCCGAAGGGCAGGCCCGCCATGGCGTTCTTGTAGCTCATGCCGCGCGAGAGGCGCAGCACGTCCGACACGGCCTCGGTGGCGGTCTGGTACGGCCACATGCGGCAGCCGCCGGCGGCCGGCCCGAGGACCGTCGAGTGAATGGCGATGACGGCGCGCAGGCCCGTCGGTGCGTCGTGTCCGAAGAGCACGAGCTCGTGGCCGTCGAACTCACGCATGTCGAAGACTTCCATCCCGAAACTCCCTGACCCCGTGCTCTTGGGATGCAAGCCAGCCTACGCGGCATGACCGCACGATGTATCACAAAAGTTGCTCCCTGAGCCTCTCTGGTGAACTATATGTGTCATCCGAGCGTTCATAAGTGAACCAGATATTGCATCCTGAGCTCACCCGTAGCGACCTGCGGATCCTCGCGCTCGTCCAGGAGCACGGTGATCATTCAGCGGCCGAGATCGCCGAGCGCTTAGGGATGAGCGCCTCGACCTGCTGGAGGCGCATCAGCCGCCTGACCGAGCTCGGGGTCATCAAGCGCCGCGTGGCGGTGCTCGAGCGCGAGAAGGTGGGACTCAGCGTCATGGTGTTCTCGCACGTGAAGCTCGCCGGCCATGGGCGCGATGCGTTGCTTAAGTTCGAGCAGGCGGTGCACGCGCACCCCGAGATCCTCGAGTGCTACACGCTCATGGGCGAGACGGACTTTCTGCTGCGCATCGTGTGCCGCGACATCAAGGCCTACGAGGCCTTCTTCCTCGACCACCTGTCGCGCTTTCCCGGCGTGCAGTCGGTGAATTCCTCGATCGCTCTCGCGGTGATCAAGGAGACGACTGCGCTGCCGCTGCATCTGCCTTAGAGGGGACCAGCCGCCCGGTGGGCGCACCTTGAAGGGCCCTGTTCAGCTCCTGGACAACACCAGCAGACAGCGCGCCTCCTCGAGCCCGGGCACCGTGATCGTGCGCGAGTCGACGAGGCGCCAGGGCGCGGGCAGCTTCGCGAGCTCCTCCTCCGGCCACCGCCCTTTCATGGCAAGCACACGCGTCCCGGGCCCGCCGAGCGGCGCCACGTATGCGAGGAGGTCCGGCAGCGGCGCCAGAGCCCGCGCCGTGACGGTGTCGAACGGCGCCGCGGGGCGCAGGTCCTCCGCGCGCGCCCTGAGCGTGCTCACGTTGCCGAGCCCGAGGGTGCGCGCCGCGTGCGCCACGAAGCGCACCTTCTTGCCGCTCGAGTCGATGAGCGTGAAATGCCGCGACGGGTTCACGATGGCGAGCGGCAGCCCGGGGAAGCCCGCGCCCGTGCCGACGTCCGCGATGCGCGCGCCGCTGAGATCCGGGCTGATCGAGAGGCTGTCGAGGAGGTGATGGGTGATCATCTCGGCCCGCGTGTGGATGGCGGTGAGGTTGTAGCTGCGGTTCCAGCGCTCGAGCTCATCGAGCAGCGTGAGAAGACGCGCCGCGTCCGCTTGCGAGAGGGTGACCCCGAGAAGCGTGGCATCGCGCACCAGGCGCTCGGTCGGACTCAACTTGAGGCTCCCTGAACGATTCCGGGCGCGATTGATCATACTCGCGGACGCTTATGCGACTGCTCCTGATAGAGGACGATCCGATGATCGGCGAGGCCATCCGCGCGGGGCTCAGGCGCGATGGCTTCACCGTCGACTGGGTGCGCAACGCCGAGGCCGGCCGCCAGGCGCTCGACACCGAGCCCTTCGAGCTGCTGCTGCTCGATCTCGGCCTCCCGGGCGGCGACGGCCTGACACTCCTCAAGGCGCTGCGCGGCGGCGGCTCGGGGCTGGCGGTCCTCGTCATCACCGCGCGCGACGCGGTGGCGGACCGGGTGGCCGGGCTCGATGCGGGCGCCGATGACTACCTCGTCAAGCCCTTCGATCTCGATGAGCTGGCGGCGCGCATCCGCGCGCTGCTGCGGCGCAAGTCGGGACGCACCGAGCCGCACCTCGAGCACCTGGGCGTAGTGCTCGATCCGGCCACGCACCGCGTGACGCGCGCTGGAGCCGAGGTGGCGCTCGCGCCGCGTGAGTTCGCGCTGCTCGAGCTGCTGCTCGAGCGCCCGGGTGCGATCCTCTCGCGCAGCCAGCTCGAGGAGCGGCTCTACGGCTGGGGCGAGGAAGTGGAGAGCAACGCGATCGAGGTGCACATTCACAGTCTGCGGCGCAAGCTCGGCGCGCAGTTCATCCTCACGGTGCGCGGCGTCGGCTATCGGGTGAGGCCGGCGCCATGAGCTCGCTGCGCGCGCGGCTCCTCGCCTGGCTCCTCGCCGGGGTGGTGCTGGTCGGCGCCGCCGGCGGCTTCATCGTGTACCGCAACGCACTCGCCGAAGCGGACGCCTTCTTCGACTACCACCTGCGCCAAACCGCCCTCATCCTGCGCGACCAGCCGGTCGAGTATCTGCTGTCGCAGCAGATCGCCCCGAATGACGCCTCCTACGACTTCGTCGTGCAGGTATGGACGCTCGACGGCGTACGCGTGTACCTGTCGCGCCCGCACGCGGTGCTGCCCGAGATCACGACCCTCGGCCTCTCGACCGTGAGCACCGCCGAAGGGCGCTGGCGCGTCTACGGGGTGCAGGCGCTCACCCGCGTGATCCAGGTGGCGCAGCCGATGAGCGTGCGGGAAAAGCGCGCGGCGGAGCTGGCGCTGACGACCCTCGCGCCCTTCGCGCTGCTCCTGCCGGTGCTCGCGCTCCTCATCTGGCTCGCGGTCGGGCAGGCGCTCAAGCCGCTCGAGAGGCTCACCGGGCTCGTGAAGGCGCGCCGGGTGAACGCGCTCGAGCCGCTGCCCGACGCCGCCCTCCCCGAGGAGGTGCAGCCGCTCGTCGGGGCGCTCAATGAGCTGCTGGCGCGCTTGAACGCCGCCCTCGGGCGCGAGCGCGCTTTCATGGCAGATGCGGCTCATGAGCTGCGCACCCCGCTCACCGCACTGCATCTGCAGATGGACCGGCTCGCGCGCGCGAGCGGCGAGGCCGAGCGCGGCGCCGCCATGGAGCGCCTCTCCGAGGGGGTGCAGCGCGCCATCCGCCTCGTGGAGCAGATGCTGGCGCTCGCGCGCGAGGAGCCGCGCACACCGCCGCAGCGCGTGCCCGTGGCGCTCGAGCCGCTCGCGCGCGAATGTGTCGCGGAGCTCGTACCGCTCGCCGATGCGCGCCACATCGACCTGGGGCTGAGCGCCGCGCGGCCGCTGACCGTGTCGGGGGACAGGGAAGCGCTGCGCACCCTGCTGCGGAACCTGGTCGACAACGCGGTGCGCTACACGCAGGAAGGCGGCCGGGTCGATGTCTCGGTGGAGGAAGGCGGGAGTGCCGCGGCTCCCCGCGGCCAGCTCGCCGTGGGCGATTCGGGGCCGGGCATTCCGCCCGAGGAGCGCGCGCGGGTGTTCGATCGCTTCTACCGGCGCGCCGGCACCGCCCCGCCGGGAAGCGGGCTCGGGCTCGCGATCGTGAAGGCGATCGCCGATGCGCATGGCGCGACGCTCACGCTCACGGAGGGGCTGGACGGGCGGGGGCTGCGGGTCATCGTGTCGTTTCCATCGGGGGTCTGACCGGCACGCAGACTAGCGGGCAAAAGCCCGTGCGCCAGCCTTGCTACGAAGTGCTCGGCTGCTGAAGTAATCGTAACTGCTGCGAATCGAGCCCCGCCTTTTGCCCGCGGGCCTGAGCGTGCTGTGCAGCTGGCCAATCGAACTATCGGCTCAGCCTCTGCAGGAAGGTCGCGGCCGTCTCGAGGTAGGCGTCGCGGTTCGCCTTCTTGCGAAAGCCATGACCTTCGTCCTTCGCCACCAGGTACCACACCTCGCCACCTGCGGCGCGCACCCGCCACACGAGCTGCTCGGACTCCGACGCCGGCACGCGCGGGTCGTTCTGGCCCTCGACCACCAGCAGCGGCTTCTTGATGCGGCTCGCGTTGGTGAGCGGGGAGATCCGCTCGAGGAACTGGCGCGTGCGCGGGTCGCGCTCGTCGCCGTATTCGGCGCGGCGCAGGTCGCGCCGGTACGGCGAGGTGTTGCGCAGGAAGGTGACGAAATTGCTGATGCCGACCACATCGATGCCGCCGCGCAGCCGCTCGCCGTAGCTCACCAGCGAGGCGAGCGTCATGTACCCGCCATAGGAGGCGCCCATGACGGCGACGCGCCCGCGATCGAAGGCCGACTGCGCGCCGATCCACACGAGCAGCGAGCCGATGTCGCGCACCGCGTCCTCGCGCAGCTCGCCGTTGTCGAGCGCGAGGAAGCTCTTGCCGTAGCCGGATGAGCCGCGCACGTTGGGGGCGATCACCGCGTAGCCGAGCTCGTTCACGAGAAACTGAATGAACGGGTCCCACCCGGGGCGAAACTGCGATTCCGGTCCCCCGTGGATGTCGATCACCACCGGGCACGGCGCGGAGCGGCGCGGCCGGTAGACGTAGGCCGAGATGAGGCGCGGGTGGCCCGCGATGCGGTCCCAGGTCGGGTAGCGGATGAGCTCGGGGGCGACGAAGCCGCCGGCATCGACCGGGCCCGGCTCGCTCCTGGTCCAGCGCTCGAGGCGCGCGTGCTCGAGGTCGTAGGAGTAGACCTCGCGCGGCGCCTGCGCGGATTCCACCGCTACGCCGAGGCGGCGCCCGGCGCGATCGAAGGCGAGGCGCGTGATCACCCCTTCGGGCAGGCCGGGCGGGGAGATCTCGGCGTGGGTCTCGCTATCGAGGAGCTTAAGAGAGCTGCGGCCATCCTGGTTCACGGCGTAGGCGATGTAGCGTCCGTCGGCGCTCACGTCGAACCCCTCGACGTCCCAGCCGGCATCGGGCGTGATGCGGCGCGACTGGTGCGTCACCGGATCGAGGAGCCGCAGCTGCAGGAACTCGCCGTCCTCATCCGACAGCAGGTAGACGCCGCGGCCGTCGGGCGCGAATTTCGCCTCGCGGATGCCGATCTTGCGCCCACTGGTATCGAGCGGCGTCAGCGCGCCGGTTGCGAGGCTCGCGCTGTACAGATAGCTCTCGCTGATCGACACGTAGCGCCACACGAGGAGCCTCGCGTCGTCGGCCGACCAGTCGAGCGGATACCAGCTGTCCTGCTTGCCGCCGACGATGAGCCGCGGCGCGGCGCCGCTGGTCACGTCCGCGACGTACACGTCGTAGCTCGTGCCGTCGCGGTCGTTGCCGTAGAAGGCGACGCGCTTGCCGTCGTGGGCCCACACGGGACTGCCGTGAATGAAATCGCCGCGGGTCAGCTGGCGCACGCTGCCGTCGGTGGCCTGGTAGTAGACCTGCGAGTTCTCATCGCCCCCCTGGTCCTTGAGATAGACGAAGCCGCCGCCAAGCGGCGCGGCGCGGGCGACGTTGACCGGCTCCGGGTAGAACGTGAGCTGCTCGCGCGCCGCGAGCGGGGCCGTGAGGTGATGCACCTGCTCGGTCTCCCCGAAGCGGGTCGCGATGAGGAGCGACCCGTCGGGCAGCCAGTCGAGGAGGCTCGCCTGCCGCGACTGCAGATACCGGCCGAGGCGCGCGCTGAGGGCGGCATCGGGCGGGGGAATGTTGTCGAAGACGAGGTTCCCACCCTCGCGCCGCGGCAGCAACGGCGGCAGCCTTACCGGCGGCGCAGCGAGCCGTGGCGCCGGCGACGGGTTCCCTTGCGGTGGCGACCCCGGGGCCGGCGTGGGCGCAGCCGCTGGCACCGTGATCCCCTGCTGCGGGGCGGTCTGCTGCGGAGCGGGTTGCTCCGGGGCGGGCTGTTCCGTCGTCGCTTGCCCCGCCGGCGGCTTGAGAGTCTCCGGCGGCTGCGCCGGCGCCTGCTGCCCGGGCGCAGGCTCCGGCCTGGCCGGCAGCTGTTCCGCCGCCGCGGCGCCGACGGACACGGCGAGAAGGGCGGCCGCGCACGCCGTGAGTCCGCGGCCGATGGCAGTCACCGGGCGAGTCATGTGGCTAAGCTAGCGCACGGGGTACGATGTGTACACGCATCACCCTCGAGCGATCCGCAAGCCGCGTGCCCAACGTTCCCGTAAAGCCGACGATCTATCGCCATCCGCACGGCATCAGCGCGATCGACGCTGAGTACCTGTACTCGGGGCACGCAGCCGCGCACCTGATCGAAGACTCAGGTTCCGCCGCCTTCGTCGACGTCGGCACCAACGACTCGGTACCGTATCTGCTCGCGGCGCTCGATGCGCTCGGCATTGCCCGCGAGGCGGTCGACTACCTGCTGCTCACGCACGTGCACCTCGATCACGCCGGCGGCGCCGGGCGGCTCATGCGCGAGCTTCCCAATGCGCGCGCGGTGCTGCATCCACGCGGCGCGCCGCACATGATCGATCCCTCCAGGCTCATCGCGGGCTCGAAGGTCGTGTACGGCGCCGAGCGCTTCGCGCGGCTCTACGGGGAGCTCTTAGCCATCCCGCGCGAGCGGGTGCGCGTGGTCGGGGACGGCGAGCGCCTCGCGCTCGGCGCGCGCACGCTCGAGCTCATCCACACCCCGGGTCACGCCATGCATCACTACGCGGTGGTCGACGCCGCGCACGGCAGCATCTTCACCGGCGACACCTTCGGGATCTCCTACCGCGCGCTCGATACGCCGCGCGGGAACTTCATCACGCCCTCCACCGTGCCGACGCAGTTCGACCCGGAGCAGCACCTGGCCTCCGTCGATCGCATGCTTACTTATAGGCCGCACTCCATGTACCTCATGCATTTCAGCCGCGTGACCGGCGTGCCGCGGCTCGCCGAGCTGCTGAAGGCGCAGATCCGCGAGCTCGCCGCCATCGCGCGCCGCCATGCGCACACGGCCGATCGCGGCCGGGCGATCCGCGGCGAGATGCTGGCGCTGTGGATCGAGCTCGCGCGGCGCGAAGGCAGTACGCTAGAGCCGGAAGCTCTCGAGCGCGCGCTCGCCGGGGACCTCGAGCTCAACACCCAGGGACTCATCGCCTGGCTAGACCGCGGCACGGAGCGTAAGTCATGAAAACCTTCAAGGCGTTCCGTATACATTCCGAGGGCGGCAAGATCGCCGCGCGCTTCGAGAATCTCACGCTCGACGACTTGAGCGCCGGCGAGGTGGTGATCCGCGTCGCCTGCTCCGATATCAACTACAAGGACGCGCTCGCCGCCACCGGCGCGGGCAAGATCCTGCGCCGCTACCCGCTGGTGG